>OFRI01000072.1_pt1 | contig 23960 bp, 25 predicted proteins | sample 1543031 | NCBI WGS metagenome assembly OFRI01 (sample SAMN07774226, study PRJEB24372) | wastewater metagenome
CCTGCGCCTGGCCGATGGCTCTGGCTACAAGGTGATTCTCGAAGCCGCCCCCGAGGGCATGTACAGCGACAACGTGGAAGAAGGCGTAGCGGCCATGAGTGCTGTCATCGGCCGTTATGTGCAGGCCTACCCAAGCCAGTACATGTGGACCATGAAGCGCTTTAAGAAGCGCCCAGCGGGCGAGGCAAAATGGTATTGATGCCGGACGCTTTAACCACTAACGTCAGTTTCCTGCCCAGAAAAAGCACAACAACAGGCTTGTCATGACCAACCAGCGCAGTAACACCCGTGCCCCGTTGAAGGTACGCATCCGCATTGACCATCCGATCCATGGCGAGTTGATGGTGGTGACCCGGGATATTTCCGACAGCGGCGTGTTTGTGGTGATCGACGATGCCCAGAGCCTGTTGAAGATCGGCGAGCAAGTCACCGGCCAGGTGCAAGGCCTGCCGATGGAAGCGCCGTTGGTGCAGATGCTGGTGGTGCGCTTCGAGCCAGGCGGCGTGGCGCTGCGCTTCAAGCGCGACTGACACGCCACAGCGTCGCGGCGCCATTGTAGGGGCGGCTTCAGCCGCGAATAACCGATAAACAAGTAAGAGCTTCGCGGATAAATCCGCTCCTACGGGCAGGTGTATTCGCCTGTGGCGGGGTGCGTCAATGGCGTGCGCCAACCGCTGTAGCCGTTTGTTGCTGGGGTTCTGGAGAGCAGCCCTGCGAAAGTTCGTAGGAGCGGCTTCAGCCGCGAATGTCGCGAATCAAGCCGCCCTTCTCAACCCCAAATAACGCACATAGAAGTCAGATCAGGGTGTCGGCTTTGTAGGAGCCAGCTTGCTGGCGATCTGGCGTTATCTGCAGATCAAAAGCATCACCAGCAAGCTGGCTCCTACACCGTTTGCTGCGCGACGGGGATCGTCTAAACAACCCCCCAAGCGCATCTGCAGCGCGGGCTTAGAAGAAGCTCAGGCCCACGTGGAACAGCCGTTCGACGTCGCGGATGTACTTCTTGTCTACCAAGAACAGGATCACGTGGTCGCCAGAAGCGATCACCGTATCGTCGTGGGCGATCAGCACTTCCTCGTCGCGGATGATCGCGCCGATGGTGGTGCCCGGCGGCAGGGCGATGTCTTCGATCATCCGGCCGACCACTTTGCTGGATTTGCTGTCGCCGTGGGCAATCGCCTCGATGGCCTCGGCGGCGCCGCGGCGCAGGGAGTGAACGCTGACGATGTCGCCACGGCGCACGTGGGTCAGCAAGGTGCCGATTGTGGCCAGCTGCGGGCTGATGGCGATGTCGATCTGCCCGCCCTGCACCAGGTCGACGTAGGCCGGGTTGTTGATCAGGGTCATCACCTTGCGCGCGCCCAGGCGCTTGGCCAACAGCGAGGACATGATGTTGGCTTCATCGTCGTTGGTCAGGGCCAGGAAGATGTCGGTGTCGGCGATGCTCTCTTCCAGCAGCAGGTCGCGGTCCGAAGCGCTGCCCTGCAGCACGATGGTGCTTTCCAGGCTGTCGGACAGGTAGCGGCAGCGGGCCGGATTACGCTCGATGATCTTCACCTGGTAACGGCTTTCGATGGCCTCGGCGAGGCGTTCACCGATGTTGCCGCCGCCGGCGATGATGATGCGTTTGTTGCTGTCTTCCAGGCGGCGCATCTCGCTCATCACTGCGCGGATATGGCCTTTGGCGGCGATGAAGAAGACTTCGTCGTCGGCCTCAATCACGGTATCGCCCTGCGGCAGGATGGGCCGGTCGCGGCGGAAGATCGCCGCCACACGGGTGTCGACGTTCGGCATGTGGGCGCGCAACTGGCTCAGTTGCTGGCCCACCAACGGCCCACCGTAGTAGGCGCGTACCGCCACCAGCTGGGCTTTGCCCTCGGCAAAGTCGAGCACTTGCAGAGCGCCAGGGTATTCGATCAGGCGCTTGATGTAGTTGGTCACCACCTGCTCGGGGCTGATCAACACGTCCACCGGGATGGCGTCGTTGTCGAACAGGTCGTTGCGGGTCAGGTAGGCCGATTCGCGCACCCGGGCAATTTTTGTCGGGGTGTGGAACAGGGTGTAGGCGACCTGGCAGGCGAGCATGTTGACTTCGTCGCTGTTGGTCACCGCAATCAGCATGTCGGCGTCATCCGCGCCGGCCTGACGCAGCACGGTGGGAAACGAGCCACGGCCGACCACGGTACGGATGTCCAGACGATCGCCGAGGTCGCGCAGGCGCTCGGTGTCGGTGTCTACCACGGTGATGTCGTTGGCCTCGCCGGCCAAGTGTTCCGCCAGCGTGCCGCCGACCTGGCCGGCACCGAGAATGATGATCTTCACTGCACTACTCCTGTGGACGCGGCGTGGGCGGCGTCGACACCGTTCATTAACCTTGGGGCGCCGCTGCGATCTTGATCAGCTTGGCATAGTAAAAACCGTCGTGGCCGTCTACCTGGGGCAACAACTGGCGACCGTTGGCCTGCTTGAGGCCAAATTCACCGTCGATATCCAGCTCCCGAGCGCCCGGTGTACGCGCCAGAAACGCGCCGATGTTGTCGCTGTTTTCTTCCGGCAGCACCGAGCAGGTGGCGTACAGCAGGATGCCGCCGATTTCCAAAGTGGTCCACAGCGCGTCCAGTAGCTCGCCTTGTAGTGTGGCCAGGGCGTTGATGTCGCTGGCTTGGCGGGTCAGCTTGATATCCGGGTGGCGACGAATCACGCCGGTGGCCGAGCACGGTGCGTCGAGCAGAATGCGCTGGAACGGCTGGCCGTCCCACCAACTGGCGAGGTCGCGACCGTCAGCGGCGATCAGTTCGGCCTCAAGGCCCAGGCGCGCGAGGTTTTCGCGGACCCGCACCAGGCGTTTGGCTTCCAGATCGACACCCAATACATGGGCCAGTTTGGGCTCGGCTTCCAGCAAGTGGCAGGTCTTGCCACCCGGAGCGCAGCAGGCATCCAGCACGCGCTGGCCGGGGGCCAGTTGCAGCAGGTCGGCGGCCAGTTGCGCGGCCTCGTCCTGGACACTGACATGCCCGGCAGCGAAGCCCGGCAGGCTGGTGACATCACAGGCCTGGGCTAGCACGATGCCGTCGCGGCTGTAGGTGCAAGGGCTGGCGGCAATGCCGGCGGTGGCTAGTTCTGCCAGGTAAGCATCACGGCTGCGCAGGCGCCGGTTGACCCGCAAAATCAGCGGCGGGTGGGCATTGTTGGCGGCGCAGATGGCCTGCCAGTGCCCTGGCCAATTGGCCTTCAGGGCTTTTTGCAGCCAGCGCGGGTGAGCAGTGTGCAGCACCGGGTCGCTGTCCAGGCTGGCGCAAATGGTCTCGCCGTCGCGCTGGGCATTGCGCAGCACGGCATTCAGCAGGCCCTTGAGGGAGGTCTTTTTCAGCTTGTCGACGCAGGCGACGGTCTCGCCGATCGCCGCGTGGGCTGGGATGCGCGTGTAAAAAAGTTGGTAGAGGCCGACCAGCAGCAGGGCTTCGACATCATGGTCGGCGGCCTTGAAGGGCTTTTGCAGCAGCTTCTCGGCAATCAGGGCCAGGCGAGGCTGCCAGCGGGCGGTACCGAATGCCAGGTCCTGAGCCAGGCCGCGATCACGCGCGTCGACCTTGTCCAGCAACGGTGGCAGGCTGCTGCCTAGCGACGCTTTGCCGGAGAGCACCGAGGCCAGGGCGCGGGCGGCGGCCAAGCGGGGGTTCATGCTGAGGCCCCGAGCAGGCTGCCGACGGCGAATTGCTCGCGGCGACTGTTGAACAGGTCGGCAAAGTTCAGCGCCTTGCCACCGGGCAGTTGCAGGCGGGTCAGGCGCAGGGCGCCGTCCGCGCAGGCGACGGTCAGGCCATCCTTGCTGGCGGCGAGGATTTCTCCCGGCGCTCCACGGCCCGCGCCCGGCTCTGTAATCAGCTGCGCGGCCAGCACTTTTAGCGGCGCGCCGTTCAGGCTGCTGTGGCAGATCGGCCAGGGATTGAAGGCGCGGATCAGGCGCTCCAGCTCCACGGCCGGGCGGCTCCAGTCCAGCAGCGCTTCGTCCTTGTTCAGTTTGTGCGCGTAGGTGGCCAGGCTGTCGTCCTGCACCTCACCGCGCAGGCTGCCGGCAGCAAGGCCATCAATGGCCTGCAATACGGCGGGTGGGCCCAGCTCGGCGAGGCGATCATGCAGGCTGCCGCCGGTGTCGTCAGTACTGATAGGCGTGCTGACCTTGAGTAGCATCGGCCCGGTATCCAGGCCGGCTTCCATCTGCATCACGGTGACGCCCGATTCGGCATCGCCGGCCTGGATCGCCCGCTGTATCGGCGCCGCACCGCGCCAGCGCGGCAGCAGCGAGGCGTGACTGTTGATGCAGCCGAGGCGCGGAATATCCAGCACCACTTGCGGCAGGATCAGGCCGTAGGCCACCACCACCAGCAGGTCGGGCTTGAGCGCCGCCAGTTCGGCCTGGGCGGCCGGGTCGCGCAGGGTCTGCGGCTGGTAGACGGCAATCTCGTGCTGCAGGGCCAGTTGCTTGACCGGGCTGGGCATCAGTTTTTGCCCGCGGCCAGCCGGGCGATCCGGTTGGGTGTAGACCGCGACGACCTGATAAGGGCTGTTCAGTAGCGCCTTCAGGTGTGCGGCGGCAAATTCCGGGGTGCCGGCGAAAACGATGCGCAGGGGCTGGGTCATGGTTGTTCGCCTGATCTGTGGCTAAAGAAAAAGGCTTGCCAGAGCAAGCCTTTGGGGTCGTGGGTCATTCTTGCTGGCGGTGTTGTTTTTCCAGCTTCTTCTTGATCCGGTCGCGCTTGAGGGTCGACAGGTAGTCGACGAACAGCTTGCCGTTAAGGTGATCGCATTCGTGCTGAATGCACACCGCCAGCAGGCCTTCGGCAATCAGCTCGAAGGGCTGGCCGTCACGGTCGAGGGCCTTGATTTTGACTTTTTGCGGGCGATCGACGTTTTCGTAGAAGCCCGGCACCGACAGGCAGCCTTCCTGATATTGGTCGACTTCGTCAGTCAGGGACTCGAACTCAGGGTTGATAAACACCATGGGTTCGTTCTTGTCTTCGGACAGGTCCATCACCACCAGGCGCTTGTGTACGTTGACCTGAGTGGCCGCCAGGCCGATGCCGGGAGCGTCGTACATGGTTTCAAACATGTCGTCGATCAGCTGGCGCAGGTCGTCGTCGACCCGCTCCACCGCTTTGGCGATGGTGCGCAGGCGTGGATCGGGAAATTCGAGGATGTTCAGAATCGCCATATGCGTTTGTGATGCACTTGTGGAATAAAGTCAAAATCCGCTGCTAATATGCTGAGCAGCATTGAAAAACGGCTTCAGGCTGCGGCTCCCTTGGGTTTTGGGCCGGCCATCAGGCGTTCCACGCGAAGACACATAATAAAGGGATTCACCGTATGAGGAAATCACTACTCGCCCTGCTGCTGCTCGCTACTGGCGGTCTGGCCCAGGCGGACGTCCAGCTCAAGGCCGGGCATCCCGAGAACTATACGGTGGTCAAAGGCGATACCCTTTGGGACATCTCCGGGCGCTTCCTCAGCCAGCCGTGGAAATGGCCGGAGCTGTGGCACGTCAATCCGCAGATCCAGAACCCGAACCTGATCTACCCAGGCGACACCCTCAGCCTCACTTACGTGGATGGCCAGCCGCGCCTGGTGCTCAATCGCGGCGAGTCGCGTGGCACCATCAAGTTGTCGCCGCAGGTGCGCAGCACGCCGATGGCCGAAGCCATTCCGACCATTCCCCTGGAAGTCATCAACGCCTTCCTGTTCAACAACCGCATCGTGAACAGCGACGCCGATTTTGCCGGCGCGCCTTACGTATTGGCCGGTGGCGGTGAAAGCGTGGTGATGGGTGCCGGGCAGAAGATCTACGCCCGTGGCGTATTTGCCGATCAGCAGCCGGTTTATGGCATCTTCCGCCAGGGCAAAAGCTATAACGATCCGATCACTAAAGAGTTTCTCGGCATCAACGCCAACGTCATCGGCAATGCCGAAGTGTTGTCCAGTGAGGGCGATGTCACCACCCTGGGCCTGACGCGGGCGAACGAAGAAGTGCGCCTCGGCGACCGTTTCTTCCCCACCGACGAGCGTGCAGTCAACTCAACCTTTATGCCGCGCGAGCCGGCTAGCCAGGTGAACGGCCTGATCATCGACGTGCCCCGTGGCGTCAACCAGATCGGTTCGATGGATGTCGTCACCATCAACAAGGGCCAGCGCGACGGCCTGTCGGAAGGCAGTGTATTGGCGATCTTGAAAACTGGCGAAACCGTACGCGACCGCGTCACCGGCCAACAGGTCAAGGTGCCGGACGAGCGTAGCGGCCTGCTAATGGTATTCCGCACCTACGACAAGATCAGTTACGGCCTGGTGCTGACAGCCAGCCGCGATCTGGCCCTGATGGACAAGGTGACCAACCCGTAACAACCAAGCCCCGCTAAGCGGGGCTTTTTATTGTCCGCAGTATGTTGCTCCCCTCGATCAAGGATGATCGTCATGCACTCACTCTCGCCGGCTATTTCCCCTGCCGAACTGGAAGCCCGTTTGCGCCTGCATAGCTTGCCGCAATTGGGCCCGCGGCGTTTTCGTCGTTTGTTGGAGGCCTTTAGCAGCGCCTCGGCGGCCCTCAGTGCGCCGGCTACGGCCTGGCGCGCGCTGGGTTTGCCGGCGTGCTGCGCCGAGGCACGCCGCAGCAGTGCGGTGCGCGAACAGGCGGCCGCGGCATTGCTTTGGCTGGAGCAGCCCCAGCAACAGCTGCTGATGTGGGATGGACCCTCCTACCCCGCGCTGCTGGCGGAGCTGGATGACGCCCCGCCGCTGCTGTTTGTCGCCGGCGCTGCGGACATCCTGCAGTTGCCACAACTGGCCGTGGTGGGCAGCCGACATGCCTCGCGACCGGGCTTGGATACTGCCCAGGCGTTTGCCCGCAGCTTGGCTCAAGGCGGTTTTGTCATCACCAGCGGCCTTGCTCTGGGGATTGATGGTGCGGCCCATCAAGGCGCGCTGGATGTGGCGGGCAAGACTGTGGCTGTGCTCGGCACCGGCCTGCAGTGTTTGTATCCGCAGCGCCATCGGCACCTGGCCGCCAGCATTGTCGAACAAGGCGGTGCCCTGGTGTCGGAGCTGCCGCTGGACTGCCCGCCCCAGGCCAGCAACTTTCCGCGACGCAACCGCATCATCAGCGGCTTGTCGTTGGGCGTGCTGGTAGTGGAGGCCAGCCCGTCCAGCGGTTCGCTGATTACCGCGCGCCTGGCGGCTGAGCAGGGTCGTGAGGTGTATGCCATTCCCGGCTCTATCCACCATCCCGGTGCCCGTGGCTGTCATCAGCTGATTCGCGATGGCGCAACGCTGGTGGAAACCGTCGAGGACATTCTCCAGGCCCTGCGCGGTTGGCAGCAGCCGTTGCCTGCTGTTGAGCACAGCGCGCCAATCGCCCATCCGCTGTTGGCTTTGCTGCACGCCGCGCCCCACAGCAGTGAAGGGCTGGCGGCGGCACTGGGTTGGCCCTTGCCCGAGGTGCTGGCGGCGTTGACCGAGCTGGAGTTGGACGGTTTGGTGTGCAATCAGGCCGGTCGCTGGCTGGGCCGTAGCGGTTAGCCCCGGTACACTGCGTCGCAGTTTTTATTGGGGTGTAATGCGATGGTCAGTAGTTGGCGCGTGCAGCAAATGGCGCAAGTGGTTCGCCGTGGCGGGGTGATTGCCTACCCGACAGAAGCTGTCTGGGGGCTGGGCTGTGACCCGTGGGACAGTACCGCGGTGTTTCGTCTGTTGGAGTTGAAGCAACGGCCGATGAGCAAAGGCCTGATTTTGGTAGCGGATAACATTCGCCAGTTCGACTTCCTCCTCGCCGACTTGCCGCAGATCTGGCAGGACCAACTGGCCAGCACCTGGCCAGGACCCACCACCTGGCTGGTGCCGCACCAGAACCGCCTGCCCGAGTGGATTACCGGCGGTCATCCAGGCGTGGCCATCCGGGTTAGCGATCATCCGTTGGTGCGCGACCTGTGTGCCCTCACCGGCCCGCTGGTGTCGACCTCGGCCAACCCCAGCGGCCGCCCGCCGGCTCTCAGCCGTCTGCGCATCGAGCAGTATTTCGCCGGGCAACTGGATGGCGTGCTGGATGGTCGTCTGGGTGGGCGCAAGAACCCCAGCCAGATTCGCGATCTGCTCAGTGGTGCCCAGGTGCGCTCGGGCTAGGGTGCGTTCAGTGCTTTTGGCTTGATCCGCGTCAGCAGCGGCGGCGCCCGGCAGAGTGCTATGCTTGCCGCCCCGCGCCGCCGCCAGCCCAGGTAATGCGAGGCCTGCAGCCTCGCCGGCAAGACCATTGAATTCCCGCGCTGCCCGCCAGCGCGACCACAAGGTGACCCCCGTGAGTGATCGCACCGAGGCCGTGAAGGCTTACCTGCTCGACCTGCAAGAGCGCATTTGTGCCGCCTTGGCTGCTGAAGACGGCAGTAAGAGCTTCTTTGAAGACAGCTGGCAGCGTCCCGGTGGCGGCGGTGGTCGTACCCGCGTGATGGAAAACGGCGCACTGATCGAAAAGGGCGGGGTCAACTTCTCCCATGTGTTCGGTGATGCCCTGCCGCCATCCGCCAGCGCTCATCGGCCGGAACTGGCCGGTCGCGGCTTCGAGGCCCTTGGCGTATCGCTGGTGATCCACCCGCACAACCCGCATGTGCCGACCTCCCACGCCAACGTGCGTTTCTTCAGTGCCGAGAAGCCGGGCGAAGAGCCAGTCTGGTGGTTTGGCGGCGGCTTCGACCTGACCCCCTATTACGGCCATGAAGAAGACTGCGTGCACTGGCACCGGGTTGCCGAGCAGGCCTGTGCCCCCTTTGGTGCCGACGTTTACCCGAAATACAAAGCCTGGTGTGACCGCTACTTCCACCTCAAGCACCGCGGCGAGCCGCGTGGCATTGGCGGGCTGTTCTTCGATGACCTCAACGAGTGGGACTTCGACACCTGCTTCGCTTTTATCCGCGCCATCGGCGACGCCTACATCGACGCCTACCTGCCGATCGTGCGCTCGCGCAAGAACACCCCGTACACCGAGCAGCAGCGCGAGTTTCAGGCGTACCGCCGGGGTCGATATGTCGAGTTCAACCTGGTGTTCGACCGCGGCACCCTGTTCGGCCTGCAGTCCGGCGGCCGTACCGAATCGATCCTCATGTCGCTGCCTCCCCAAGTGCGTTGGGGCTACGACTGGCACCCTGAGCCAGGCAGCGAGGAATCGCGTCTGACCGAGTACTTCCTGCAGGATCGTGATTGGCTGAGCGAGGCGGCGCGTTGATGGACCGCTACGGCGTCTTCGGCAACCCCATCGGCCACAGCAAGTCGCCGCTGATCCACCGCCTGTTTGCCGCGCAGACCGGTCAGCAGTTGAGCTACGAGCCTTTGCTGGCGCCGCTGGAGGATTTCGTCGGGTTTGCCCGCGGGTTTTTTCTTGAGGGCCGCGGTGCCAACGTCACCGTGCCGTTCAAGGAGCAGGCCTTGCACCTGGCCGATCAGCTCAGCGCCCGCGCCCAGAGGGCCGGTGCGGTGAATACCCTGAAGAAACTCGACGATGGCCGCTTGCTGGGCGACAACACCGACGGCAGCGGCCTGGTGCGCGATCTGATCGACAACGCCGGCGTCAGCCTGAGAGGCAAGCGCATCCTCCTGCTGGGCGCCGGCGGTGCGGTGCGCGGTGTGCTTGAGCCGCTGTTGGCGCAAGGGCCGGCGGCACTGGTGATTGCCAATCGCACGGTGGCCAAAGCCGAGCAACTGGTGCACGAATTCGCCGATCTGGGGCCACTGGCGGCCAGCGGCTTTGACTGGATCGATGCGCCGGTGGACCTGATTATCAACGGTACCTCGGCCAGCCTGGCCGGCGAGCTGCCGCCGATTGCACCGGGCCTGATCGCCGCCGGTCACACGGTTTGCTACGACATGATGTACGCCAAGGAGCCGACCGCCTTCAATCGCTGGGCCTGCGAGCACGGCGCGGCGCGCACTCTGGATGGCCTGGGCATGTTGGTGGAGCAAGCGGCGGAAGCCTTTTACTTGTGGCGCGGCGTGCGCCCGGACACGGCGCCAGTGTTGCAGCACCTGCGCGAGTTGCTGGCTGCCGCCTGACGTGGCCCGGTCTGGCGGCTTGAAATGACGGCGGCAAACTGACAGCAACATGATCTACGTCTACGTTTGCTCTGGCGGGCGGCGTACAAATGGTGGGTCAACCATTGCGCGTCAGATGCGCCGCGTCATTTCAAGGAATTTGCCATGAGTGAAACCACCTCCACCGCCCCTGTCACTGAGCCCCAGGTTGCGCCTGCCGCGCCGCGTAGCGCCAAACGTCCGGCACGGCCGCGCAAGGCCAATGCCGGCGATATCGCCCCTTCCCTGCAGGCCGCAAGCCTGGAGCGGCACACGGTCAACGAGGCCATCGCTGCTGCGCAACTGGCTTCCGGCGTGGCGATGGAGGACATCCTCAGTCAGATTCAACCGGGCGATACCGAGAGCATGCTCAAGACTTTGGAAGTCTTCCTCTCCGGATTGGCCGCCGATGATGCTCTGGCCCTGCGTAACCTGCTGCTCAGCCAGGAAAACGCCCTGCCGTTCAACCAGAAGCCCCTGCACCCCGACGATGAGCTGGCCGCCGACTGGCGCAACGGCGGCTACCCGTACAAAAACCTGATGTCGCGACGCAACTACGAGCGCGAGAAATACCGCCTGCAGGTCGAGTTGCTGAAGCTGCAGGCCTGGGTCAAGGAGACCGGGCAGAAGGTGGTGATCCTCTTCGAAGGCCGCGATGCGGCCGGCAAGGGCGGCTCGATCAAGCGTTTTATGGAACACCTCAACCCACGTGGCGCGCATATCGTCGCCCTGGAAAAACCCAGCGAAGCCGAGCGCGGCCAGTGGTACTTCCAGCGTTATGTGCAGCACCTGCCGACCTGCGGCGAAATCGTCATGTTCGACCGCTCCTGGTATAACCGCGCCGGTGTAGAGCGGGTCATGGGCTTCTGCTCGGACGAGGAGTACCTGGAGTTTATGCGTCAGGCGCCGGAGTTCGAGCGCATGCTGGCGCGCAACAACGTGCACCTGATCAAGTTCTGGTTCTCGGTCAGCCGTGACGAGCAGCGCCGGCGTTTCAAGGAGCGCGAGAAGCACCCGCTCAAGCAGTGGAAGCTCAGCCCCATCGACCTGGCTTCGCTGGACAAGTGGAACGACTACACCAAGGCCAAGGAGGCGATGTTCTTCTACACCGACACCGCCGATGCGCCCTGGACCGTGATCAAGTCCAACTGCAAGAAGCGCGCGCGGCTGAATGCCATGCGTTATGTGCTGCACAAGCTGCCGTACACCGGCAAGGACCTGAAGCACATCGGCAGCCTCGACCCGCTGATCGTCGGCCGCGCCAATGTGGTCTACGAGCGGGGCGAACATCACGCCGACATGCCGATCCTGTAACTGGCCGGCGGCGCCGGTATACTGCGCCGCCCTTGTTCATTTCCCGGTAGTGATGTCCGTGAATATTCGTCAAACCCTGGTTGCCCTGCTGTTCTCCGCCTCGACCCTGCTGGCCCCCGTGGCGCTGGCCACGAAGGCGCCCGCGCAGCAGGAGCTGGCCTCCGGCAGCGCCCTGCTGGTGGACCTGAAAACCAACGAAGTGCTGTACTCCAGCAACCCCGATTACGTGGTGCCGATCGCCTCGGTGACCAAACTGATGACGGCGATCGTGACCCTGGACGCCAAGCCGGCCATGGACCAGCAGTTGCCCATCGTGATCAAGGACGTCAAGGAGATGCGTGGGGTGTTCTCCCGCGTGCGGGTCGGCAGCGAGCTGAGCCGTCGCGACATGCTGCAACTGACCCTCATGTCCTCGGAAAACCGCGCCGCCGCCAGCCTGGCTCATCACTATCCGGGCGGCGTGCCGGCCTTCGTCGCGGCGATGAATGCCAAGGCCAAGGCCCTGGGCATGACCCGCACCCACTACGCCGAGCCGACCGGCTTGTCGGAGCTCAACGTGTCCTCGGCCAACGACCTGCTCAAGCTGCTCAAGGCCAGCCAGCAGTACCCATTGATCGGCCAGTTCAGCACCACCCGCGAGAAGACCCAGGCCCTGCGCAAGCCCAGCTACACCCTGGGTTTTCGCAACACCAACAGCCTGGTGCACAAGCCCAACTGGAGCATCCAGCTGACCAAGACCGGCTTTACCAACGCCGCTGGCCATTGCCTGGTGATGCGCACCCAGATGGCCAATCGCCAAGTGGCTTTTGTGGTGCTGGACGCCTTCGGCAAATACACCCACATGGCTGACGCCAACCGCCTGAAGAAGTGGCTGGAAACCGGCAAGATCACCCCGGTGGCGCCGGCCGCTCTGGCTTACAAACAGCAGAAAATGGCCCAGCGCCAATTGCACGCTGCCCAGTAACCCTTGCTCCACTGGCCCGTGCGATGCACGGGCAAGGCTGACCTTAATGAACCTCAACCAAGTCACTCTTGCCGTCAGCGATGTTGCACGGGCGATAGGGTTTTATCAGCAACTGGGTTTACAGCTGATTGTTGAAAACCTGCCGGAGTACGCCCGTTTTTGCTGCCCGGACGGCTCGGCCACGTTCTCCGTCAGCCGAGTTGAACACGTGCAGCCGAGCCAGAGCCTGATCTACTTCGAGTGCGACGCGCTGGACGCCACGGTGCAGTGTTTGCAGGCCTTGGGTGTGCAGTTCAGCATGCTGCCTACCGATCAGCCCTGGCTGTGGCGTGAGGCCTACCTGAGTGATCCCGACGGCAATCTGCTGTGCCTGTATCACGCCGGTAGTCAGCGACTTAACCCGCCCTGGCGGCTGGCTTAACGTGGGCCGATAAAAAGGCTATGCCCACGTTATGCGTTGAAAGGTGTGATTGAGCTGCGAAATCGCATCAACACGGAACACTTAATTGCATGCCGCTTGAACAGCGAAGTGCATTCAATCGGCCCAATCAGTGCTGCGTGATTAGGGGTCACTTCAAGTACGCATTGGGGTATTTACTTGAGCTCTTGATGTGCAAGAAGCTGCGCACAGCTTCCCTGCTTTTCAAGCCTAAAACACGCTACAACCCACGCATGACCTGGCCTTGAGGGGGATGAGCAATTTTTTGCGCAGCGGTGTGCAAGGTGTTGCTCAATTTCCAGTGATCTGGCGCACAGACTGTTTGGTGTGCGCTGTTTTTTATTTATAAGTTGTTGATTTGTAGGTATTTTATTTTTATTGGCATGCTTGTCGCTATGGTCATGACTCCCGGATCACTGCAGATCCATGACCCAAGCCAAGGAAAGCACCCATGCCAACTCCCGCGTATCTGTCCCTCGAAGGCACCAAACAAGGCCTGATCACTGCCGGCACCTTCACCGAAGACTCCGTCGGCAACATCTTCCAGGAAGGTCACGAAGACCAGATTCTGGTTCAAGCTTTTAGCCACCAGGTCATCATCCCGCGTGATCCGCAGTCCGGTCAGCCGACTGGTCAGCGCGTGCACAAACCGCTGATGATCACCAAAGTCTTCGACAAATCCTCACCGCTGATCTTCAACTCCCTGACTTCCGGTGAGCGTCTGTCCAAGTGCCGTCTGGAGTGGTACCGCACTTCCTCCACCGGCACTCAAGAGCACTACTACACCATCGAGCTGGAAGATGCCGTGATCGTTGACGTGCAGTCGCGTATGCCGAACTGCCAGGACCCGAACATGTCGCACTTCACTCACCTGGAAGACGTGTACTTCACCTACCGTAAAATCGTCTGGACCCACGAAGTCTCCGGTACTTCTGGCTCTGACGACTGGCGTACCCCGATCGCGGCCTAAGCATTGGCTGAGTTCGTGTAATACCACTTCGGCCAGGCTCGTCCTGGCCGAAGCGTTTTCATGGAACGAAACGAGAGGAACAATGAATGTTCGCCGCCGCCAACCAGACGCACTTCAGCCTGATGATCGAAGGTGTAAGCCACGACCTGCAGGTGCTTGAATTCAACGGTCGCGAGGCGATCAGTCAGCCCTTCGTGTTCGAGCTGGAACTGGTCAGCGAACGTCCAGATCTGGATCTGCAAGGCCTGCTGCAGCAAGCCGCCTTTCTCGCGTTTGATCAGGCCGGCCACGGCATTCACGGGCAGATCTACCGCGTCGCCCAGGGCGAGTCTGGCAAGCGCCTGACCCGCTATCACGTGACCCTGCGCCCGCAACTGGCGTACCTGGCGCACCGCACCAACCAGCGCATCTTCCAGCACCTGACGGTGGAAAAGATCATCAGCCAAGTGCTCGAAGAGCATGCCATTCAGGCCAACGCCTATCAATTCCAACTCGGCTCGATCTACCCCGAGCGCGAGTACTGCGTGCAGTACGATGAATCTGACCTGCACTTCGTCCAACGCCTGTGTGAGGAAGAAGGTATTCACTACCACTTCCAGCACAGCACAGACGGGCATGTACTGGTCTTCGGCGATGACCAAACGGCCTTCCCGAAACTCGCGCCAACGGCCTATCAACAAGACAGCGGCCTGGTCGCCGACAAGCCGGTGATCAAGCGCTTCGGCGTGCGGGTGGAGACCCGTTCGAGCCGGGTAACACGCCGCGATTACGATTTCGAAAAGCCCAAGTTGCTCATGGAAGCGACCGCCAAGAGTGCATGCAAACCCGACCTCGAGGATTACGATTACCCCGGTCGCTTTGTCGACCGCCTGCGCGGCAAACACCTCAGCCAGCGCATCCTCGAACGCCATCGCCACGACTTCGAACTGGCGCAAGGCGACGGCGACCAGCCGCTGCTGGTCAGCGGTCATTTCCTGGCCCTGACCGAACACCCGCGCGCCAGCTGGAACGACCTCTGGCTGCTCACTGAAATCCACCACGAGGGCAAGCAACCGCAGGTGCTGGAAGAGTCTGTCACCGACTTTTATCTCCCCTCACCCATTTATGGGAGAGGGGCCGGGGGAGAGGGCTGGGCTGACGCGGACTTCCACCAAGGCTACCGCAACCACTTTACCGCCACGCCCTGGGCCGTGCCCTATCGCCCGCCGTTCAATCATCCGAAACCGCGCATCCTCGGCAGCCAAAGCGCCGTGGTCACTGGGCCTGCGGGTGAAGAGATTCACTGCGATCAATACGGCCGCATCAAGGTGCAATTCTTCTGGGACCGCATCGGCGCAGCCGACGACAAAACCAGCTGCTGGCTGCGCGTGCGCTCCAGCTGGGCCGGCGATCGCTACGGCGGTATTGCCATCCCGCGCGTGGGCATGGAAGTGCTGGTCACCTTCCTCGAGGGCGACCCCGACCAACCCCTGGTCACCGGTTGCCTACACCACGCCGCGCATGTCGTGCCTTACGCCTTGCCGGCGAACAAAACCCGTAGCGTGTTCAAAACCCTCAGCAGCCCTGGCGGTGGCGGCTATAACGAGCTGCGTATCGAAGACAAAAAAGGTGCCGAGCAAATCTTCCTGCACGCCCAGCGCGACTGGGATGAAAACATCGAGCACGACCAGAAAATTCGCATCGGCTTTGAGCGCCACGACACCGTCGAGGCCAACAGCTACAGCGAATTCAAAGCCGAAGAACACCGCACCACCCATGCCGACCGCAAAAGTGAGGTCAAAGCCAACGACCACCTCACCGTCGGCAACAACCAGCACATCAAAATCGGCACCGGCCAATTTATCAACGCAGGCCAAGAGATCCATCTGTCCAGCGGCCAGAAAGTCGTGCTCGAAGCTGGCAGTGAACTCACCTTCAAAGCCGCCGCCAGCTTTATCAAACTCGACGCCAGCGGCATCACGATGGTCGGCCCAATCATCAAGTTCAACTCCGGTGGTGCGCCGGGGAATGGTTCGGGGGCGGCGCCGCTGTTGCCCGGCAAGGTTAAGCCGGCGGACGCGGATAAGGCGGGGAGTTTGTTGGATGAGGCGTTGTTGAATTCACTTGAGCAAACCCAGAAAAAGCCCAAACGCACGCTCCATTTCTCCGGTTAACAAGGATTAACGCGGGCCCTCTTCACGCCCGCAAAAAGGATTAGGGATGACCACCATGGCAGACAACAAACCGATTAATTGGGCGTATCCGTTTAAGACCGCCGGCGAGGCCAGTAAAGAAGTCAGCGACCCGCAGGTATATTTCGAGGCGCTGGCCAAGGCCGAAGATGGCTTTTATCCCATGGGGGCCAATGGCCTGTGGCATGGCGGCGTGCACTTTGATGGCACAACCGGCGCGCTGCTTGATCAGAGCCAGGTTCGCTGCATCGCCGATGGCGAAGTGATTGCCTACCGTATCGACGACAAGTACCCCGAGACGCCCCACGCCACCACCATCCACCCAGGCATGGGGCTGGAGCCATTGGGAGCCAAGTATTCAACCGGGTTTATGTTGGTCAAGCATCGCATGACGCTTCCTCCAGCGACGCCGCCAGCAACACCGGCAACCGCCCCAACGGCAGAGACAGCACCCGCCAGCGAAGGCCTGATTTTTTACAGCCTGTATATGCATTTGCTCGACTGGACCAGTTACCAAGCCCCAAGCGCCCCTAAACCGCCTGCGTTTCTCGCGCCGAGCCAGTACTCGGTGAAGCCCAGCGCAGACGACCCGCAGTTAGGCTTGCGCGTGCGTGCCTTGCACGACAACGGCATGAGCACAGTGCTCGCCCTGCTGCCCAAGGGCTGCAAAGTTACCCTGGGTGAAACCCATCCGCTAAAGCCTCAATTCAAGCAATTACTCAGTGTCGAGGCAGGCGCAGCCATTCCCGCCTTGCCGGCTGGCGCTACTGGCTGGGTGTATGCCGCTGAGCTGACCGGCAACATCGTGGCGGACAAAGCAAAGGACACAGAAACCACGCTCACCCTCAGCCACCAAGGCTTGAATGTGCGCCAAGAAGGCAAAATCATCGGTGTACTGCCGCGCGGCGCAACGCTCCAGGTGGGAGAGAAACAATCCAGCGGCTATAGCAAAGTGCTGGAGGTGATGGATTATCGCGGCGCTCCCGCCCTGCCCAATGGCCCGGACGGCAAGCCACTGGGCTATGTGTATTTCGATGAGCTCGACGCCCAACAAACCGCCCCCAGTGCGTTGGGAAGCGTTCATCTTTTACCTGAGCCTCACGCAATCAAAGCCGGTGAACTGATCGGCCATATCGGCCTATACCAGAACCAAGGCGAAGGCACCGCCAAGCCACGTCTGCACCTGGAAGTGTTCAGCTGCGAGGATGTACCGGCCTTTATCGCCAAGAGTCGTACCCTGGCGGCCAGCTTGCCAGCCGTGCAAAAGACTCTGCTGAAAATCCATAAAGGGGCCAGCAAACTCATCCCCCACCGCGAAGACATCAACGCCAGCAACCCACCGAAAATTACCGACGCGGGCGTTACCATTGAGGTCGATCTGACCATTCCAGTGCGCGTGCTAGAAAGCTTGCCAGCAGAGCGCAAAATCCAAGTCAGCGAAGCCGTGCGCGGCAGCACCACACCGCGCATTACCCGCTGGTGGCGACTCGATGATCTGTTGGCAGACGCAGCGGGCAACCGCATCAGCGGCTGGCTGGCCGAACAAGACATGATCACCACCCGACACAGCCCATGGGAATGGGAGGGTTTCGATTACATCAGCGAAACCACCAGTTCCACCGAGCAGCTTGCCAACCATCTCGCAGGCCAATGCCTGCTAAGTGAAGCGGAACTGCCCGACTATCAAATGCACATCAGCACGGCGGACAATGGCCCGATTAAAACCCGCCTGTATGACATCATCGACGGTGCCGATGGCAGCGTGCGCGATGACATCCTGAGCGTGACTGAAATCAAAGCCGCCCTCAAAAAACCCTGGCACGCCCAATCCATCTCCCGCCTGATCACCCACTACGAAAGCGAGTGGTTCTGGCAGGGTGCCAAATGGGATGAGCTGGATAAGCTTATGCAGCACACACCGAAAGCCCCAAACCCGCAGTGGATTAAGGAGAAAGAGCGGATTCAAAAACTCTGCTGGTGGAGTGAGATGGCGGGTAAGCAGGGGATTAATGCGGATGGGAGAGTTTGGCATTTTCATCCGATGGGGATAACAAATATTTTTTCTAGCTCTTGCCCCGAGAAATGTCGTAGGGAAACTTATGAAATGGAAACAACTGCAGGAAACTTTGTAGTTTCCGAAAAACTATTTGAGTTCATTTTGGAAATTGAACGCTATAGCGAATATCCATATGCACTGTCTGACAATTCGAGTGGAATCACAATTGCCTATGGTTATGACCTCGGACATCAGACCTCAGCCACTATCGACACGGAACTTTCAGGACTCTACACACCTAGAGAAATAGAAACTTTAAAGACTGCGCTGGGCAAAAGAGGCGCTGATGCCAGGGCACACCTTGCAACTGTTCGCCATATAGCAATCAGCAAAGAAAACGCACTAAAGCTAGCTGCAACAATGAAAAAAAGATATGCGCAGCAAGTCGTAGATATTTATCCGAAAGCAATAAATCTACACCCAGACTGCCAAGGCGCATTATTATCCCTGGTTATAAATAGAGGGAATAGCCTAACAGGTGATACGCGCTTAGAAATGAAGCAGATACAAGAGGACTTAATTGGCAATAAATTTGAAAATATCCCCTCTCGACTCCGTAGCATGAAAAAGCTTTGGGCGAATGACCGTAACAGAATAGGGCTTGTACAGCGACGTGAAAAGGAAGCTGTTTTTTTTGAGGAGGCATTGAAATGCAACTGCTGGAAGTAATCAATAAGCCATTCATGATTAGCTCACTAATAGCTGTGCTTTCGAGCCAGTCAATGGCGGATACAGCCTGCATCACTACAAGCATGGTTACGCAAGATATAATAATTTGCTCCCAAGAATCCTTTATGAAAATTGACAGAATACTTAATACGCAATACCAAGAACTCGCATCAGAATTAAAAAAACCTCTCAAGCCGAATCTATTATCTACCCAAAGAAGCTGGATAAAATTAAAGGATCATCAATGCGATATTTACAATGATGCATCATACGGCAGGGAGGGCCCTATAGAAAGACTCTCATGCATAAAGCACTTCACAAGCTTTCGACTGAGTGAAATTATCTATCTCCGCACTGGCGTAATTGGAGATGGCTTTTACAATGCGCTATCCATTATTAACAAAAAAATCACAACTGGAAATCATTCTAAAGCCATTGAATATATTGGAGGGCAAACGGATTACGGCCAGCCATGGTTAGAGTACGCACAGCAAAACTGCTCAATGGCTTTGAAGTTACATGGCGAACTAACTGATGAGTGCATGGCGAGAATGAGATTCCATATGCAAATTAATTAACGGCGATTGCAGAAGCTGAGGAGAAACAAGGGACAGGTCTTGCCTTTTGCCTCAATCAAGGAATCGATAGTTCAGCATCATTGACCTTGAGAAAATTCCGACCGTTTTGCACTCGACACGACCCATGCCGCTCTTTAACAACCAATCCACAACACCCTTGGCGTCACCTGACGCCAAGTACGACGCCATCAGCCAACCCTACCGTTTTGAGCTGGAACTGGTCAGCGAGCGCCCAGACCTTGAGCTGCAGAGCCTGCTGCATCAGCGCGCCTTTCGTAAGCGTCCGCCGAACTCACCTTGCGTGATTCAGGCAGGTACCCACTGATGCGGCAGTAGTTGGCCGATCTCACTCGCCCGCTGCGTCGGCAGTCGTGTCAGCACGTCCTTGAGATAGGCATACGGATCATGTCCATTCATCCGCGCCGACTGGATCAGGCTCATGATCGCCGCCGCGCGTTTGCCGCTGCGTAGCGACCCGGCAAACAACCAGTTCGAGCGCCCCAGTGCCCATGGCCGGATCTGGTTCTCGACCTGGTTGTTGTCGATGGGCACAGCTCCATCCTCCAGGTAGCGCGTCAGCGCTACCCAGCGTTTGAGGCTGTAATCCAAGGCTTTTGCCGTGGCTGATCCGTTGGGCACAAGATCACGCTGGGCCAGCATCCAGTCATGCAGCGTATCGAGGATCGGTGAGGCCTTTTCCTGCCGTATTCGCCAGCGCTCTTCATCGCTCATGTCCCGTGCCTGCCGCTCGATTTCGTATAAACCGCCCATCGCGTGCAGTGCCTGTTCAGCCAACTGGCTTTTGTTCGCCGCGTGAAGATCGAAGAACTTGCGGCGGGCGTGGGCCATGCAGCCAATTTCGGTGATGCCCTGCTCGAAGCTGGCCTTGTAACCGGCGAAGTCGTCGCAGACCAGCTTGCCGTTCCACTGACCCAGAAAATTGCGCGCATGCTCACCAGCACGGCTGGGGCTGAAGTCGTACACCACGGCCTTCAGATCGGTGAAGGGCGTGGTGCTGTAGGCCCAGACGTATGCCCGATGGGTTTTCTTCTCGCCTGGGGTGAGCATTTGCACCGGGGTTTCGTCAGCGTGGATCACGCGTTGGGCCAGCACGGCTTCGCGCAGGGCATCGACCAGCGGCTGGAGCTGCACGCCGGTTTGTCCGACCCACTGGGCCAGTGTCGAGCGAGCGATGGCCAGGCCGGCACGGGCAAAGATTTTCTCCTGCCGGTACAGCGGCAGGTGGTCGGCGAATTTGGCCACCATCACGTGAGCCAGGAGGCCGGCGGTGGGGATGCCCTTGTCGATCACCTGGGCCGGCACAGGGGCCTGGATCAGGGTTTCGCACTGGCGACAGGCCCATTTGCCACGCACGTGCTGCTCAACGGTGAACACGCCCGGCGTGTAATCCAGCTTTTCGCTGACGTCTTCACCGATGCGTTGCAGCTGGCAGCCGCAGGCGCACTGGGTGTTCTCCGGCTCGTGACGAATCACGGTTCGCGGAAATTGCGCGGGCAGCGCTGTGCGCTTGGGTTGTTGGCGCGGTTCGGCTGGAGCAACCGGAGGATTGACGGCTTTCAACTCCGCCTCGATGGCGGCGATGTCGGTGTCGAGCAGGTCATCCAGCAGGCTGCCCTGGTCAGGGCTCAGCTGCTCGCTGCGCTTGGCGAACTTGTGCCGCTTGTACCAGGCGATTTCGTGGGTGAGCTGCTCGATGATGGTTTGATCACGGTGGATCTTTTTGCCCATCGAATCGACCTGCGTGAGCAACTGCGCGGCCAGGGCGCGCAGTTGCTCAGCTGTCAGTTGGTCGAGATTGGGCGAGGAAGTCATGCCGCTGATTGTGCCAGAGCAGGCGCTCAGCGCAGATACACCGATGGGCTAATGGCTGGTGCTACAGCACTGTGATTGCGCCGGCTGCACCAACGCGCTGCCAGGGCAAACCCAGAACCAACGCCTGAAGTTGCTCGCCGTCGAGTTCGACTTCCGAACCGTGGCGGATGCCTGGCCAGTGAAACTTGCCCTGGTTCAATCGTCGTGCGGCCAGCCAGATACCCACGCCGTCATGCACCAGGACTTTCATGCGGTTGGCGCGACGATTGGCGAAGAGATAGGCGCAGTGGGGCTTCGCGGCACCGAACACCGCCACCACGCGGGCCAACGCGGTTTCAGTACCCGCGCGCATGTCCATGGGTTCGGTGGCGAGCCAGATGGTATCGATGCGGATCACTGGGTGAGCCCACGGACAAAGCGGGCGCAGCCTTCAGGGTCGGAGGCTGGCCATTTGACGGTGATCGCTTGCTCGCCAAGCGGTAGCTCGATCATCACCGATGCTTCAGTCGACCGTTTAGGCGCAGCCCTCACTGGAACGAATGCCGGCAACGCAGCTGGCAGTTGATCTCGATAAAGCGGTAGCCACTTGCGAATGACGTTGGCGTTGATGCCGTGGCGGATGGCAACGCTGGAGACGGTCGCGCCGGGTTGCAGGCACTCCTGAACAACCTGGGCCTTGAATGGTTTGGGGTAAGAGCTTCGTTGGCGCATGGGAATCCCGGCGATAAGGGCTATCGCGTCCGCTTAAAAATACGCGGACACCATCGCCCTTAATGCTGGAGTTCGGAAGGTGACTTGGCTGGACGCTTACCGCCTTTCTCGCCTTTAGTCCAGATGGCCTGGGCATCCACGGCCTGATCTACCAGGTCGCCCAAGGCGAATCTGGCAAGCGCCTGACCCGCTACAAACTGAGCATCGTGCCGCAGCTGAGCTACCTAGCCCTGCGCACCAACCAGCGGATCTTCGAGCACATGACGGTGCCGCAGATCGTCGCCCAGGTGCTGCAAGAGCACGGCATCGCCCTTGGCGGTTACCAGTTCCAGCTCGGCCCAACCGTTTATCCCAAGCGCGACTACTGCGTGCAGTACGACGAGAGCGATCTGCACTTCGTCCAGCGCCTGTGCGAGGAGGAAGGCATTCACTACCACTTCCAGCACAGCGAGCAGGGCCATGTGCTGGTCTTCGGCGATGACCAGAGCGCCTTCGGCAAACTCGGCCAGCCCACTGCTTATCTGCAGGACAACGGCATGACCGCCGATACGCCTGTGATCAAGCGCTTCGCCGTACGCCTGGAAACCCGCACCAGCCGCATCACCCGCCGCGATTACGACTTCGAACAACCGCGCCTGCTGCTGGAGCCGCCGTCAAGGAGGATCGTGATCCCGAGGCCAATCCGCTGCCGGATCTCGAGGACTACGACTACCCCTGCCGCTTTGTCGACCGCACGCGCGGCAAGCACCTCAGCCAACGCAGCCTCGAACGTCACCGCGCTGATTACCGCCTAACCGAAGGCGGTGGCGATCAGCCAAAACTGCTCAGCGGGCACTTTCTCGAACGCTGCGACCACCGGCGCCAGGACTACAACGACCTCTGGCTGCTGCATGAGGTGATCCACCAAGGCGAACAACCCTAGATACTGGAAGAGTCCATCACTGACCTTTCCCATTCATGAGAGGGGCCGGGGGAGAGGGTTTAACAGACGTAAGTTTATTCAAGGCTGTCAAAAACACTTCACTGACTACGCCAATAGTCAGGGCCTAGGGCGGGAGAGTATCACTCAGCCTTATCGCTTCTAGCTTGAGCTAGTCAGCAAGCGCCCCGACCTCGACCTGCAAAGCCGGCTGCGCCAGCAGCGTGCCGTCCTACCTACGACTGATCATCCTCTCCAAGGGCTGCCAGCTCGCGCTCCAACAGGCCTTCATCACCCAGATTAAGCTCTACGAGACGTCGCAAATGGCTGATGGAGTCGAGGTCGATATGCCTGCACACAAAACCCAGTTGGCCATTGTGAGTGCGGGCCAGATCAACTTCGATTTGCACCTGAATGTCGCTGGCCAAGGTGATATTGGCGAGGAATGGATGTGCCTGATCGCCGCTCCAGTCAGCCGGAGAGCGGACCAATAGCCCTTTAAGCGACAGGTCGAGGAGCTCCACATCCCAGCGATGCGGACCTTGCAGCAGCTCGGTAGCGGCATCGAAGGCGATGCGCTGAAAGCGCCGGCGGTTGTTGACGGTATCGCTCATGGGAAACTCCTGTCTAGTTAGGCTAACTATAGCCTGCCAGCCCGAACTTTCGACACGCGAGGTAAATCTCTCCCGCGACAAGAAGGCAGATGCCCATACCTGTATGGTTTAGTTTCGAGTCGGTGTAACGACTTAGTGAACAGCGCTGCTGGCAAATTGGGCGACACCTGCTTAGCAGGGTAATCAGCCAGCCTGAAGCGATCGCTAGAACGCAAACCAGCCGCTTATCTAGTATTCCTTAGCTAGCCACCTGACACTCACCTTAATTTATGGCGAGTTCGAGCTGCCTAGATCTGCGCCTGCAGGTAGTTTTCGAGACCGATTTGGTTAATCAGACGCAGCTGAATCTCAAGCCAGTAGGCATGGTCTTCCTCTGTATCCTTGAGCTGCGCGAGCAGAATATCCCGGCTTTGATAGTCCTGATGCTGCTCGCAGAGGCTTATGCCTTTGCTCAGAGCGGCCCTAACCTCGTACTCAAGAGCCAGATCCAGCTTTAGCATCTCGGGTACAGTACGCCCGAAGATAAATGGATTGGGCGACATATCTGGCTCGCCTTCCAAAAAGAGAATACGCCGCAGCAGTGCGTCAGCATGCTGGGTTTCCTCTTCCATCTCGTGGTTCAAG
>OFRI01000073.1_pt1 | contig 23798 bp, 20 predicted proteins | sample 1543031 | NCBI WGS metagenome assembly OFRI01 (sample SAMN07774226, study PRJEB24372) | wastewater metagenome
ATTGTGGCCAGCATCCACCGCTACGAAAGTTTCATACACAGAGTTTCTGGAACTTGTCAAACAAAATCAAGTGACACAAGTTCAAATCAACAATCTTTCGAATGAGATCAGCGGAACCCTCAAAGACGGAAGCGAATTCGCGACTACCGGTGCCGTGATTCTCTCTGATGCAGACGAAACTTTGCTCAAAGAAAAAGGTGTCGACTATGACTATGCGACACCGCAAGGCAACTTCTTTACGAATTTGATTCCACTTCTATTGCCATTCATTTTGATCATGGGTTTTTTCGTTTGGATGCAACGTCGAGCCATGGGTCAAGCCGGAAGCATCATGTCGATCGGTCGTAGCCGAGCCAAAAATTACAACGCCGACAAACCCGCAACTACATTTGCCGACGTTGCCGGATACGACGGTGTCAAACAAGAAATTCGTGAAGTTGTTGACTTTTTGAAGATGCCAGAGAGCTTCAAAGAAATCGGTGCTCGCGTTCCTAAAGGTGTTCTGCTAGTCGGCCCTCCGGGTACCGGCAAAACTCTTTTCGCACGTGCGGTGGCTGGCGAAGCAGGTGTTGGCTTTTTGTCGGTGACGGGTTCTGACTTCATGGAAATGTTCGTCGGCGTCGGCGCAAGTCGCGTGCGCGATCTCTTTCAGCAAGCCCGCAAAATGGGTAGAGCAATTATTTTCGTTGACGAAATCGACTCAATCGGACGAAAGCGTGGCGCAGGTCTTGGTGGCGGACATGACGAGCGTGAGCAGACTTTAAATCAATTGCTCGCCGAAATGGACGGATTCGAAACAACAGAAGGCGTGATTGTTATGGCGGCGACAAACCGTCCTGACATTTTGGATGCAGCACTTTTGCGACCAGGTCGCTTCGATCGTCAAGTAATAATGCCGTTGCCAGAATGTGAAGAGCGCTTGGCGATTCTGACCGTGCATTCAAAAGGCAAGCGAATGGGTACCGACGTCGTTCTCGACACGATGGCCAAAGCAACACCAGGAATGAGTGGCGCAGATCTTGCAAACCTTGTCAATGAATCGGCGTTGCTCGCCGTGCGTCGAGGCTCAAAAGTTATTGAACACATCGACTTCGAAAATGCCCGTGACCGAGTGATCATGGGTGCTCGTCGTGAAAGTTTGATCCTTAACGCCGAAGAAAAACGAGCAACTGCATATCACGAAGGTGGTCACGCGGTTCTTGCAACTGTCCTACCCCACAGTGATCCACTGCACAAAGTGACGATCTTGCCGCGTGGCATGGCGCTTGGTGTTACATGGACGCTGCCAGAAGAGCGACATACATATTCTCGTGACTACTTCAAAGACATGATCTGCAAAGCCATGGGTGGCCGTGTTGCAGAAATGATTGTGTTTGGTCATTTGAATAGTGGCGCCGCAAACGACCTCGAGCAGGCAACTTCAATTGCGCGACGAATGGTGCGCGAATGGGGAATGAGCGACGCGGTTGGCCCAATGGCCTGGAGTTCCCAGCAGCAGGTCTTTTTAGGCGAAGACTTAATGACTAACGGTCGCGAATACTCAGACGAGACCGCCCGAATGATCGACTCAGAAATTGGATTAATCCTTCGCGAGCAAGAAGCCCGCGCAAAAGTCTTGCTCGAAAAGAATCGTGCAGGTCTTGATCTTGTGGCTCAGAGCCTGCTCGAGCAAGAAACTATCGACGGCGCGACCGTTGCTCGCCTTGTTCAAGACGGACTCGGCAGACCACAAATTGTTGAGCCATCGCCTGGCGCACCAAAAAAATCTAACGAATCAAGCGAAAACTAATTAGTCAAACTGTCGTGAGTTGCATCACGACACGAAGCGACATCGTTTAACACTTGCGGATCACGGCACTTTGCCAGTGCTGCCCATAAGTCGGTAGCGGTGATCGGACCAACCGTTGCAAATCGCACAACCCCAGATTGATCTGCAATAACTGTTGTTGGCACCGAGTCAATTTGATATCGCTTGTGTAATTCACGCATCTCAACAAAGTCAATTATCTGCACGGCAACTTCTTTGCTTGCGAGAACTTGAGCCTTAACTGCTACGTCTTTGCACGCATCACATGTCGAAGAGGTGAAAATTGCGACAAGCCAATTTTTTTGTGTCGCGTCAAAGTCGCTTCTATCAACCTGGTGCGGCACCACACCTTGAGCTTGCGCCGGAGCATCTGGCTTTCGGCGACGCAACACAACACTTAGAACGGCTGCGGTTAATAAAACAGCGACCGCGACGAGTGTTTGCACTATTTGCCACCCTGCGAATTGGTGATCCCGGCAGATCGATACGGCAAACCCGGCACGCTTGAAATACCGACAAGGTCGTGACCGCGCGTAATTTCGCGCTGCACCACGATCTCGTTGTCTGACTCGACGAGAATCTGCAACAGACCGGCAGTCGGTGGAACTTTGACTTCAAGAACGGCAGCAGAACCAAGCTGAACTGTTTCAAAGCCTTCAATCGCAACAGCACCAGCTGGCCCAACAGTTGAAATCTTCAACGTGCTCGCCAGCGAAGTTGCATTCACGATAATTAGCGAACCACCTATGGCTGTGACTCCGCTTGGAATTGTCCAAACACGCGACGGAGATCCAGACGGGGCTCCAAAAGTAACCGTCGTGCCAGTGTTTTTATCGACTTTGCGAGTTAAGACCTGTTCAACGACAACAAATTCAACCGAAGAGTCGTCAACACTTGTCACGAAGTCATCGGTGATACTAGACACGAGAATTCCATATCTACCGTTCGTAATTGCGGGCAAACTTGATGTCTCTAAAGTGGTCACTCGGCCAGCAGGAATCGTCAAGACAAGTGGCTCTCGAAAAATCTCGTCGGTGTCGCCTGTCAAAAAAGTAACGCTTACCGCTTTGTCTTGATCGGTTGGATTAAAAACAACTATTTGTTCATTGGTATCTAGATTCTTTTGTCCTCCGGCAAACCACCATTGACGACTCGTGGCTGGCGCACCGAGCGAACTCGAATAGCCGAGTCGTCCCCGACCTAAAAAGTGCTCAAGTTTGCCGGCCACAAAACGACCAGATGATGCACGAATAGAAACTGCAAGAACGGCCTCATTACGAGCACCCTCGTCACCCATTGACAACGAATAAACACTTTCAGGTTCAATGATGACGCCCTTGAGTGACGCGGGGTCACGTTTGCCGTCGGCTGTAACAAAACTGACATCTACAACAGTTGAATCTGGAAATGGATTCGTAAGCAAAATATTGAACAAACTCTCTGCCCCAGTAAAACCGTCAGCGAAGAACCAACGGTCAGATGGCTTGTTCGCACACAAAGCCACCGAGTCGCCAGCAGGATGAATTATTCGCTGCTCAACTGCAGCGCCACCATTGTCGAGTTCAACAATCGCACTCACATACCTGCTCTTGCGACCACCCGTTGCATCAAAGACGCTTCTCGTGAATGGCTGAACAACAAGAACTGCAGAGGCCGCAGGTTTGTCGGTCGAGAGGTAGGTGATTTTGCCCGTAACGGGAATGTCCGAAGAGTTTGCGACGATGATTTCACTCGTGACCGTTTTTTCGGACGCCGGCACACCAGGACAGAACCAAGACGACGAGGTCTGCAAGGTGCCAGCAACACTCGGCATTGACGAAACGCCAAAGATGTTTTCTGAAACCTGATCGGCATCAACACTTGATTCGGCTTTGCCTGCTTGGTTGACAAAAACTGCTGCGACAAGCGCCAAACTAACTGCAATAAGAGCCAAGGCAAATCGCCACTGAATTTTTCTCATCTACTTGCCAAATCTATTTTTTGTTCGGGTTGAGCCGGATCAGTAATCAATTTCACTCGTTGTGAACCAATTTTTTGTATACGACCACGGAAGCGTGAAATATTTGCCGCCAAAATCAAAAGGGTCAGCCATACAAGTGCTTGCAAAATTAAGAACACATACCGTTGCACTGAAGTCTGATACTCCAAACTCGCAACTCCTGCAATCGGAGCATCAAAAGCAGTCGAAGCACCAAAAGCAACTCGTGGTGTGAGCTGTGCGCCATCAACGGCCAAATGCCATCGTGAATCAAACGGGACTGCAACATGCACTGTGCCACCTGAAAATTGGGTTCTAACAGTTTTATCGGCCACAGAATTTTCGTCTACGACCAATGGACCAACTGACTTCAGATTTTGACTGGTTAGAGCAACATCACTCGCCTGCTGACTGGCCACAGATGACTCTTCGTCCAAGACACTGACAATTGGCAACCATGAAACATTTTCGAAGATCACCAAATCTCGCGCAAAATAAGTGCGACGAAGATCAAGTTGATTTGACAGCGACTCGACCAATTTTTGAGCGGCCAACGAAGGTTGTTCACCAAGTGGCACCACGAAATAGCGAACTGCGAGCGGCGACATCAAACGACCGACTCGAATCGTGTCGCTGGCAACTAGAGATTCAAGTGCGCGTTGTGCGGCAACATTCATCGGTGTTTCTTGCGGTGCCCAAATTGAAGTGAAATTTACCGGGCCGTCGTCTGCAACACCATACGAAACTTCTCCATTGACCGCGTTAGTTGATACTGGCAAAAGGTCGCGATCCCCTACAAACAAAGTTCGATAGTTGCCCTCACTTGGGTTGTCTGGCAGTTGCACAAGCAATTGCGAAACCGAAGTTTTTGGCTGATTCCATCTTCCGTCAGTAACACTTAGAAGAACTGGGGTAATCACGAGCGCAATTGAAACTGGCACGAGCAGACTGAGCGATCTGCGCCAGTCAGATGAACGACTCAAATTTGTTTCAGCAAAAACGCTCAGACAGGTTGCAACAGAGATGGCCAGACCGCACGCCACGATTGCCAGCATCGCTGATGGTTGCGGGATCGCGAACGGAAGGTTTCCTCGATCATCAAGCACCACAAGCAGCAAGCCGAAAGTTACGAATACTGCAGCGCGAATTGCCCAAAGCCTGCGCCATGAAGTGGCGACGATCAAAGCACAGACAACACAAAAATATCCAGCAATTACTAAAAAGCCAGCACGCATATTGCCCAGGTCAAGTCGTGCGAGCGAACCAAGACCGATACGGCGATTTGAAATGCCTTGATCGCCAGCAAGTAGTTGCCACCATGACTTTGAGACGAAATGCATCGACCAAGGAAGGTTGATGAAGATTGCGCCGATCAAACTGATAAAGCCAATTGACGCAAAACTGAGCAAATCTTTCAATTGAACACCACCAAGCCACGACGAAAAGATCCAAAGCAGAATCATGATCAATGCAACGATTGCAATACTCGGCGTGAAGGCAAAAACAAGACCAAGAATCAACGTCAAGCCCGCAACGAGTTGAGTACGACGAACCAGACCTTGCGCTTGAGCATCTTGATATCGATTCAAAATATCGAGCAGCCATGGCGCAGCCGCGATGCACAACAACGCAGAAAGTCGGCCCCGCGAAATCGCCTCAAATGAGAGGGGAAGCGCCGCATAAACCACAGCACCTGCGAGCCGCACGCGCGTGTTGGCGAATGCACCACAAAGACGCCACATACCAAATAACCCGACGAAGAGTGATCCGACGATCATCAGAGTTTGAACGAGTGCAAGATTGCCGAAAAGCAGAAACGAGCCAAGCGAAACTAAACCGATGCCGGTTGGGTTTGCTGATGCTTCTCCAAAGCCGCTTGACCACCAACCTGATAGAAAACTTGAAAACAACGAGCCTGAAGTGAGTGACCCATTTTCAAACGGCAACATTTCGCCAATCGCGCGAGAAGAGTCAGTAATAATTTGACGACTGCCAAAAATTATCAAAAAGAAAACAGCCAAAAGCGTTGTGCCGGCCGTTCGTGTTGAGCTTTGCTTCCATCTCTTTTTTGTATCAACGAGCGACGCAATCTCGATTGATGCCACTGCTCGGCGGTGCCGAATGAAACGAGTAATTCGGGCCGAACCCTTGACTTGCAGTTTGGCAATCTCGCTTGCGGCCACGCGACGCAAAGGGCGAACTTCTCGCCTTCTACGCCAGACATAAGCCCCATCAATAACCAGTGCAAGTGTCGACCTGAAACCCGCGAGCGACTCGCGAAATGAACCAGTGAAAACGCCGACGACCGTTTCAACAGTCGAAGTAAGCAGCATCTGCAACCACACAAACGGCAACCGAAAGCGACTCGTAAGTGTGGCAACTGTTCGTGCACGGTGTTGTGCGACAACGCCACGTGAGACTGAGTTTGGCGAGCGCCCCGCAAAGTTGTTTAGGTGCTTGGCAACTGCAGTTGGCGAGACAATTACTCGCGCTCCGCTCAGATGAGCCCGCCAACAGAATTCAAGGTCCTCACCAAAAAACGAAATGTCTTGGCTGAATCCGTTCAGCTCACGGAAAATATCTGATCGCACCAGCATGCAAGCCGAACTTACGAAGAACACATCACGAACCGAGTCGTGTTGCTCTTGGTCGCGTTCATTTCGCTCAATAAACGGATCGATCTCGCCACAACGATCAATACCAAAGCCGACTGACTGCAAAATTGTTGGATTCTGCCAGTCCATGAGTTTTGGTCCGACAACTGCTGCATTTGAAATGAAGAGTTCTTGAACCAATATTCGTAAAGTTGAAGGATTTAGAGCTACGTCGTCGTGCATAATGCAAAACAAACCGCCCTCACCTTCGACGATGCGTTGAAGCTCGTTGACTTGCCGACCAAAACCAGGGTTACCTTCAACAATTCGGACAACTGCTTTGGGTAATACGTCGGTGATCTGCTGTGATACGAGATTGGCTTGCGTGGTGTCGGCACCCGACTCGGTAATCGGAGTAGTTAAGAAAAAGACATGGCTAATGTTCGGGTAATCCTGGGCGGCCAGACATGCGAGAACTTCTTCAAACCAAGCCCCGGGCTGATGCACCACCATTGCAGTGACAAGTGGTGGCGCAGTGACTGATTGGCTCTGAGATTCTTCTACTGGCTCATTGCTCACGATGCCATAAGACTACTAATTCGGCACTGACTACTAACCTTGATCACGATGTCGCAACAATCTGCCAATTCTTCGTTGCCGACCGACAACAAGCGCAGCGCTATTCCGGAAGGCACACTCTCGATAGGCATCGGCCTCTTGGTAGCTGGTGTGACTATTTACATATTTTTTAAAATTGGTCAACAAGCTCTTGGTCAAGAGAAATTTAAGCCCCTCGTATCGCTTTGGTTCGTGATGTTTGCAATCGCTCCCGGATTCTTTTTGCCGATTGAGCAAGAACTGAGTCGGGCAGTCGCCCATCGCCGAGCCCTAAATCAAGGTGTCGGGCCAGTTGTCAAAAAAGTTGCATTGCTTTGTGCAGCAACCGTTGTCTTTCTGTTGGCGCTAATTCTTTTGCTCTCACCAATCATCAACGAAAACTTATTTGAAGGCAACGCCATTATCACAGTGAGTTTGGCCATCGCAATCGTCACATATGGTGCTCTTTATTTCACCAAGGGGCTCTCTTCAGGTCTCGGAAAGTTTTCTGCATACGGCTTTATCGTTGGCGCCGATGGTGCAATTCGTGTTCTAGCGTGCACGGCACTTTTGCTTCTCGGCGTAACTCAACTGTCGGCATATTCACTGATAATTGTCATTACTCCGATCATCGGCGTGATGATCGTACTTTTGGCGGGTCAACTCAAAACCGAATCTGGGCCACCAGCTACTTGGTCAGAAATAACAGAGAATCTTGTCTGGTTATTAGGTGGCTCTATCTTTGCTGCAGCGCTCGTGAACGCAGGCCCATTAACTGTCGACATTCTGGGTGACTCACAAGACGCAATTCGTGTCACACAATTCGGCAACGCTGTTTTGCTGACACGCGTGCCATTGTTTTTGTTCCAAGCAGTTCAAGCGGCACTCTTGCCACGCCTCACTCGGTTGGCAGCGCGTGGAGATCTAGTCGAATTCAAGATTGGATTCCGACGATTGGTTGTGCTCGTGATTGGTGTCGGCGTATTTGGCACTATTGGTGCTTTTTTGTTTGGACCATTCTTTTTGGATTTGGTTTATGGCGGCGGAATCGATCGACGCACACTCACACTTCTGGCTCTTGCCAGCGCCATCTACATGATGGCTCTGGCTATTGCCCAAGCAGTTATCGCCTTGCGCGGCCATCGGCTTGTTGCTCTTGGATGGCTCTTGTCGTTTTTGAGTTACGTGATTTGCGCCTGGAAGGTAAGCCAAGACTTGTTTTTGCGGGTTGAAGTTGCACTCGTTGTCAGTTCGGCTGTTGCTTTGGTTTCATTTGCTTTGAGTCTGAAAGCCTTATTGAAATCGGGTGCGACCGTAGATATCGAGTCAGTTACTACAGCAATTTAAAAAACTTAAATAGCCGAAGAACTATTTTGAGCGCTTCGTCTCGTAATCAATATCGTGGCGAACCATCATCTCGATCAAAGAATTGAAGTCGACTTTTGGCTGCCAGCCAAGTTTGGCTTTTGCCTTGCTTGCATCACCGATTAGCAAATCAACTTCGGCGGGACGGAAAAATCTCTGATCTTGACGAACGTATTGTCGCCAGTCTTTTAACCCGGCTGCAGTAAACGCAACTTCAAGCAATTGCTCGATTGAATTTGTTTTGCCGGTCGCAATGACGAAGTCGTCTGGCTTTGGTTGCTGAAGCATCATCCACATTGCTTCGACGTAATCGCCCGCATAGCCCCAGTCACGTTTGGCTTCAAGATTGCCCAAGACGATTTCGCTTTGCAGACCAAGTTTGATTCGTGCAACTGAGTTAGTGATCTTGCGTGTAACGAATTCGAGCCCGCGGCGCGGACCTTCATGGTTGAACAAAATACCTGAGCATGCGAACATGTCGTAACTCTCGCGATAGTTCACGGTGATGTCGTGGGCGAATACTTTTGCCACGCCATAGGGCGAACGCGGGTGAAATGGCGTCATTTCTGTTTGTGGAGTTTCACGAACTTTGCCAAACATTTCAGACGAAGACGCTTGGTAGAAACGAATTGGATTCTTTCGCGCACCACCAACCAGGCGAATCGCTTCAAGCATTCGCAAGACACCAAGACCCGTAATGTTGCCGGTTAGTTCGGCTTGATTGAAAGACATCGCAACAAACGAAATCGCGCCAAGGTTGTAGACCTCGTCTGGTTGCGACATTTCAAGCGCACTAACAAGACTTGAAAAATCGGCGAGGTCACCCGGTACAAGCTGCACGAATGGAAACTCGTCGCGAATCGATTCGGCCTTGGGGTTGTTTTGCCCTTTGACTAGACCGAAGACCTCATATCCCTTTGTGTGCAAAAACTCGGCAAGGTGTCGACCGTCTTGACCGGTGATGCCTGTGATCAGTGCTCTTGCCATAACGACTATTTAATCTAGTGGCTAACAGACAACTGTCTGCGTACGCTCAATGTTGTGATTGCGAATAAAAGTTCACTCTCAATTGTTGTACTCGCCGGCGGCGTTGGAGCAGCAAGATTTTTGCGTGGATTGGCACTGGTCAACGAACCGAAAACCACGACAGCACTTGTCAACACTGGTGACGACACTGTGTTGCACGGACTCAACATTTCACCCGATATTGACACTGTTATTTACACGCTCGCAAACGCAATTGATGGAGAACGCGGGTGGGGTCTGAGCAATGAATCTTGGCGCGCAATGGATGCACTAAAGAGATATACAAAAGTGCGCCCTGCTGGCTCGGTTGCCGCGCCCGATTGGTTCAACTTGGGTGATCAAGATTTGGCGACGCACTTTTATCGAACATCGCGCCGCGCAGAAGGTGCCGACGCTTGGCAGATAACTAGAGAAATCGCTTCAGCCTGGTCACTTGAGCAGCAGATTGTGCCGATGACAAATCAAGATGTCGAGACAGTCGTTGAACTGGCCCAAGACTGCCAAGCCGGTAAAGCCGGCGAAGAAATCAGCTTTCAAGAATATTTCGTGAAACACAAACACCAGATTGCAATACGCTCGGTTCGATTTGCCGGAATTGAAAACGCCAAACCAAATGCTCTTGACCAACTCGCCGATGCTGATGTGATTGTGATCGCACCATCGAATCCGATTGTTTCAATTGGTCCAATTCGTGCAATGTCTCGAGTGGACGAAACGCTCGCAAAAGTTCGAAGCAAAGTTGTGGCAATTTCGCCGATCGTGGGAGGTCACGCAATAAAAGGTCCTGCAGAGCGAATGCTCAACGAACTTGGCCACGAGTCATCGGCGCTGGGTGTCGCCCGCATGTACTCGTCAATTGCTGCAACTCTTATCATTGACAACGTGGACGCCCACTTGAAACCAGCAATTGAATCACTGGGTGTCAACTGTGTCGTGACAAACACGATTATGTCTAGCCCCGAAGTTTCTGGTGCTCTCGCACAAACGACAATTTCGTCGGTGGTCAACAATTCAAAAGCTGCGAACAAATAACCATGGCTCGACTCACAATTTGGGGAGTTGAAGGCATCGGTGAAATTTCACCGCAAGACCAACTAGGCGAAATTATCGCCGATGCTTGTCGCCTGGCGCCAAACGGTCCGTTGCTCGACGACGACGTGCTGGTCGTGACTCAAAAGATCGTCTCAAAAGCCGAGGGCCGTCTTGTACCAATTGATGCCAACGATCCCCTTAGCCATAAACACCTCGTCGAACAAGAAGCAGTGCGAATAGTACGTCGTCGCGGAGATTTGATAATTACCGAAACAAAGCACGGATTCATCTGCGCAAACAGTGGCATTGATCTGTCGAACATCGAACGCGGATACGCGGCGTTGTTGCCGATTGATAGCGACAAGTCCGCAAGAAGAATTCGTGACATCATTCGCGCCAAACACGGCGTAAATGTTGGTGTTGTCATTAGCGACACTTTTGGTCGGCCGTGGCGCAAAGGTTTGACTGACGTCGCAATTGGTATCGCTGGCATTGCCGGAGTGGTCGACCTTCGGGGCACTCCCGATTCTTTGGGTCGAATTATGCAGGTCACCGAAGTTGCTGTCGCCGATGAATTAGCAAGCGCTGCCGAACTTGTAATGGGCAAGTCTTCTGGTGTGCCAGTTGCAGTTATTCGTGGCGCGGATAAAGAGTGGTTCCGCGACTCAAAAATCAGCGAGCTGGTGCGACCGCCTCAAGAAGATTTGTTTCGCTGATTATTTTTTGCGTCCGAGCAATTCGTCGACGCCCGACTCAAGAGAAGTCCAATGCGACCAACCAAGTTGAATGCGAGCACGGGTTGCATTAACCGCATTGCGTTGCAAGTCGGCATGACGCGCAGATTCATAGGTTTCTTGCAACGTCGTCTGACTGCCAATCAAGTGCCATAAGTCGTTGATCGTTGTTTGCACACCCGTGCCGACGTTGATCACCAATCCACCACCTTTGTTGATCGCTCGCGCAAGCGCGTCAACTGCATCATCAATAAACAGAAAGTCTCGCGTCTGTCGGCCGTTGCCACAAATCACAGGCGAAGTTTGGTTGACAACCGCATTGGCGAACGCGGCAACTACCCCATCGCTCGAACGTTGGCGTGAACCGTAAACATTTGTCATGGCAAGGGCAGTGAACTCAACGTCGTAGCTTTCGCGATAGACGGTGAGCAAATCGACCAACGTGTTCGCCATGACGTGCGCGACACCCATTGGGTCTGACTTGCGACCTTCTTTGACCGGCAACTGCCGCGCGGGAACTTCGCCATAAAGCAAACCTGCTGGCAGCGCCACCACAACTTTTTTACCGCGTAGCGACGCGCCGCTTCAAGTACGGCAAGAAGCAAAGTTGCAGAACGCAACATCTCGTTGGTGCGCGTTGCGCCTGTTGGCAACAATGCCAAGTGATATATGACAGATGGTCGGCGCAATGCAATTAGTTCTGAAAATTCTGGCGCCGAAACATCAAGATGGTGAAATCTCAATGTTCCGCCCGAGGCGCGAGCAGAACTCAAGTTGGCAAGAGATCCGACCGACAGATCGTCTACAACTTCAACGCTGTGACCGTCAGCAAGTAAACGATCAACTAGATGTGACCCGACGAAACCTGCTCCGCCGCAGACCAAGACGCCGTTAATTTGTGCCATTAGGTTCTTTCAGTTTGGATCGGGAACTTTGGCATCACGCAATACTGCGCCAGATCGGACGTCGCCGTCAACACCAACCAGGCATGAAGTGACTTCGGCAAATGAACCGATATGACCCATCACTGCACTATCTATAACTACGGCATTGGCTTCAACCTTGGCGCCATTGAGCAGAACTGAGCGCACGACTTGAGCGTTCTCGCCCACCTTACAATCGTCGGCAATCATGCTTTGTGAAATCGTTGCCGATTTTGCAATGTCTGCTTTCGTGCTGACGGCTGCGACCGAATAGCCGTGTTTGCGCTGCAATAGATCGAGGTTGGCACGAACATAAGTATCAGGGCGACCTGCATCAACCCAATAGTCGTCGGTTGCAAAACCAAAGAGCTGCTTGTCAACAACCATTTCAGGAAATGTTGCGCGTTCAATTGACAGCGGCGCAACACCTGGCATGCGATCAAGCACCGACGCTTCAAAAACGTAAGTTCCGGCGTTCACATTGCGCGAGTTTGACTGACCCGGCAAAGGCTTTTCAACAAAACGAAGCACACGACCATCGGCATCCGTCTCGACAACACCATATTGCGAAGGATCTTCGACTGGAGTTAGATGAATTGTTCCCTGCGCACCTGCCGAACGATGAAATTTGACCAGTTCAGAGATATCTAAGTCAGTCAACACATCGCCATTGGCGACAAGAAAAGTTTCACCGCGAGCATGAATGCCGGCCTCTCGCGCGGCAAACCCGATTGCGCCCGCAGTATCTAATGGTCGATCTTCGACTGCATAAGTTAATTTGACACCAGCACAAATGTTTGCGGGAAACGCCTCAAGAAACGGTTCGGGTTTGAAACCGAGCGACAAAACTGCGTTTGTTACGCCACCTTTGGCTAATGACGTCATCAGCCGCTCAAGAAGTGGCAAGTTTCCGATTGGTAATAAAGGTTTTGGTGTCGCCAACGTCAACGGTCGCAATCTCGTGCCGAACCCACCAACTAGCACGACTGCGTGCATTTGTCGATCTTCTCCGATTTTGTTGTTAACCCGTGATCAGAAGATCAAGGTCTGTGACCGTCACCGGTTGCGGCACTTCAACATCTTTGGCTACGAAAGCCAAAGTGATCGCCATGCCATTGCCAGTCAAACGCACATTGCCGAGCTCGGCAATTGAAACTTTTGATGACGCAATTTTTGTATCCCACACGACAACCTGAACGGTTGCGTCTTTGTCGCCACACTTGGTGTCAATCTCGGTAATTTTCTCACCATTATTTAGAGTCGAAGGAAACTCGATTGAATCGTTCGTTACTTTCAAACCGTAAAGTTCAAAAATTGTTTCAAGTTTTGCGCGACGCTCTCCGGACAACACTTGTGGCTCCCAGCGCACGACACCTGGCGATTCGATAAAGGCTCCTGGCTTCAAAGTTGCAGGATCGTCGCCTAATTGCGTCGCGTCCGGCAAGTTCTCGATGAATGCATCACACTTATAGATGCCAAACGCTGTGTAGTAGGTCTGCTTTGCCGTGTCGAGCGCACTCACTCGTTCTTGGCTTTGGCGGGCATAGGCAATAAGGCCCACACCAAGTACGACAATCACGAAGATCATCGACGGAAACAAAGAGCCACCCTGCACTCGAACTTTTCGACCCTTGCGATTTTTGCTGGCTTCAGCCAGACGGGCGATTTTTTTCGCTGAAGATGAGGTAGCCACGAGGAAGAAATGCTACAGGCTTATCGCGTATACAAGGCTTCGTAACGCTGCGCAATCGACTGGGGCGAAGCATGCCCCTCAACCCATTTTCGCCCGCGTAGACCCATTTCTTCAAGAGTTTTACGGTCAGCAATCATCGCAGAAATTGCGGATACAAAAGCCTGCGAATTGTCAGGTTCAACGCAAACTCCGGCATTCGACGCCGCCAATATTCGAGGCACTTCAGTATCTAGATCAATTGCTGCACAAATCGGACGAGCCGCGGCAAGTATCGAATAAGTCTTAGATGGCACGCTGACTGAACCCAAACCACGACGCAGTGGCACAACGTGAAGATCACCAGTTGCCAATACTTCACTCAAGCGTGAGACGTCTTGGTAGTCACCAAACTTGACATTGGCCAAACCTTGCGCTGCCACCTCGAGAGATTTGCGTGCCGCACCTTCACCATTAATCAAAACGACCACATCTGGAATCGCTCGTGCAGTCTCAATCAACAGCTCAAGCGATTGAGAAAAACCAACATTGCCGGCATACATCACGACGAGAGATTCGTCGATGCCGAGTTCACGTCTGTAACTAGTCATTCGAGACATCGGCATGATCGCTTGAGTGTCTACAAAATTTGGAATTACCTTGACGCGTCGATGAAACTTCTGATCAAGTTTGCGCTGCACGTTGTTCGCCAAGTCATCAGACAACAGCACCACCGAATCTGAGCGCTTGTAACTCACCCGCTCAAGCCAAGACGCCGCTGCGATCACCCGTTCATTTGTGATCGCCCCAGTCTCGATTGCTGCATCAGGAAACACATCTTGAATATTGAAAACTAGTTTTCCGCCTCTGAAAAGTTTTGTGTGCCAGCCAATTAGACCCAGCGTGAGTGGTGGTGACATGGCGAGCACTCCATCAACTCGACGCCAAAACCCGCCAGCAAACAAAGCTCGCAAACCGACAAAGTAACTAAACAGAACGAAACCCACCGCGCGACGAACCAAGTTGCTTTTTGTTCGACCTGCAAACGGTTGTACACGAGTGATTGAACCCCACGATTTTTTCTCGACACGCCACAATGCGCCAGACCAGCCAGCTTCAACTTGATGTTTGCGATACCACGGCAACGAAGTGACGACATGCAATTGATGACCGCGGGCTGCGAGTTCATGCACGATTCTTGTCATCACTACACCGGTCGGCGCCATGTCTGGCTCAAAGTGTGGACACAGAACAATTAGTCGCAACTTTTTTGTCATGAATTTGTCGCCTCGTAAGCCAGTGCTAAATCTTTACCCGAGTTGGCAATCGAGAAATACTCTGACCGAAGTTTTCCGGCTTTGACCAGCGCCTCTTTCTTGCTTGCCGCAACATCCAGCGCATTCGCCCAGATCTCAACTTTGAGTGAAAGTACGAGACCAGCATCACCGACGATCTCCGGCAAAGCCGCACAGTCGCTGGCAATGACTGGCGTTCCAAGTTGCATTGCCTCAATGACTGGTGCACCGAAACCTTCATACAAACTCGGAAAAACCAACGCCCGAGAAAGTTTGAGCAACCCGTCGCGATCATCATCAGCGACACGACCGATGCGCACGACTCGATCATCTAGATTCAACCGCCGCACTTCGCGCATAAAGTCAACTTCGCTGCGACCTTGACCACCCGCACAGACCAAAACGAGGTTCTTGTCAACCCAATGAGACTTCATCAGTTGCAACAAAAACTTATGATTTTTGTGCGGATGAGTGACTGCAGGTAGAAAAATCACATCTTTGTTTTCGAGTCGAAGCCTGCGGCGCAAATCTTGCTCGCTCGTGGCCGACTTACCGAGTTGATCGTCGATGCCGTGTCGCACAACATGCACTTTGCTCGGCGCAATTGCAAACTTCTCAATCAGTCTCTGACGGACATATTCGCTTGGCGTGGTGACTATTGATGCTCTGACGAGAGATCTTGGCACTACTTTGCGCAAATACGTCAGTCGCAGGCGACTGAAATTTTCTGGAAATGAAAGATATTGCACGTCATGAACTGTCAGAACGGTCGACTTTCCGGCAAAGCGTGGCATCGTGCCACCGCCGTGATGAACTACGTCAAATTTGCGTACTTTGAAAGCAAGCCAAGTCTGCTCAAGAAGAATTCTCAACGCACGCGCGCCACCATGTTTGGGAGCTTCGACGTATTTGTAAATTTCTGCAAGTTCGGGGTGATTTTTGCCGAAACCAGGTTGAACAAACAACGTCACCGCGAAGTTTTGTTGATTGCACATCTTTAATCCCAGTAGTTGTCGAATCAAATATTCTTGCGACCCGCCGACTTGCCCGCTACGCAACCAAAGCAAGTTCACACCGACTTTCAAAGTCACTGCACCACCCGCTCATAAACTTCGGCTGTTTTTTGTGCTGTGGCCTGCCAAGTCATTTCGCTGGCTCGCTTGCGACCCAATTGCGACAACTCGGCTTTGTGGTTTATCGCTTGAGTGATGCCGGCTGCAATGCTTTCGATGTTCAGCGGGTCGACCAACACGGCGGCGTTACCAGACACTTCTTGTGTTGAAGAACCTTTGCTCGTCACGACTGGTGTGCCGTAACTCATGGCTTCAAGAATTGGCAAACCAAAACCCTCCATCAAAGATGGATAACAAAGAACTTGTGCCCCGGCATAAATTGCCCCAAGATCACTGGGCTGAACAAAACCCGCAAAGTGCACCCGTGTTTTGGTCTTGCTCGTCAAGTTTTCTGCTTCGGGCACATCGCCCCAACCGGTAGACCCGACAACAACAAGATCTGGCACCGAATCACCAAGAATTTCAAGTGCATCAATCAACTGACTCAAATTTTTGCGCGGTTCGAGTGTGCCGACAAACAGCAAATACTCGTCGGGCAATTTGTAACGAGTCTTAACTTGATCTTGGCTGGTCATGACCATTGGGGCAACCACTCCGAGTGGAACATGTTCAAGTCGATCTCGAGAGAAACCATATTCGGCGCAGTCTTCAAGCGTGGACTGAGACGAGCACAACAAAACATCGGCGCGCTCGAGCAGAATTTTGAGACTACGGCGAAACACCGAGTTGCCTCGTCGGCTAAAAAACTGTGGATACTTCAAAAAAGCAAGATCGTGAATCGTCGCCACCATTTTTGATTTGTTGGCAAACGGAATTATCGAAGTGCAATGCAATAGATCTACTTGACCTGTTGCCTGTTCTACTTTCGGAAAGCCAAATCGCATCGAAGACTCGTAAAGTGCCGCACCGCTCAAGAAAAGTTGCTCTACGTTGATTGGCGGCTGATATGCATCTTGCGGTGCAACTTTGTGTCGACCGGCAAAACCAATCAGCTGTATGTCGCGTCGCAAGTTTGGCAGCACGCGGGCTACTTCAATCGCTGCGGTCGCCGTACCTCCTGGTACGCGATGCCAGCACTGTTCCAAAGAGTAGGCCACACGCATTCCTTCTATTCTGCCCGCGTTGGCTTGATAATTGGCGCAAAGCCCTTACGGCTAAAGACAACAGGCTTTGGGTCGTACGATGTGAGTAGCCATATGAACGAAAAATCTTCGTCGACTACATCTTCGACTTCGTCGACTACATCTTGGACTTCGTCCAATACATTTTGGAAAAATCGCAAAGTTCTTGTCACCGGAGGCAACGGCTTTTTAGGTCGCAACGTTGTTGATGCCTTTAGTTCGGCTGGCGCAAACGTAATTGCCCCGACACACAAGCAAGCCGACTTAACCGTGCCAGGAGTCGCCCTAGATCTGTTTCAAAAACACAAGCCGAGCCACGTTGTGCACCTTGCTGCTCGGGTTGGTGGCATTGGTTATAACCAAGTTGCACCTGCACCGCTTTACCTTGACAACTTGATGATGGGTACGCACACGATTGAAGCAGCAAGAGTTGCCGGAGTTGAAAAAACAATTCTGCTCGGCACGGTTTGTAGTTATCCGAAATTTACGCCAGTTCCATTTCGCGAAGAATCAATCTGGGACGGCTACCCCGAAGAGACGAATGCCCCCTATGGGATTGCAAAAAAAGCTCTGCTGATTCATGCCCAAGTGAACGCCCAACAGTACGGACAAAAGTTTGCTTTCTTGATTCCGACAAATCTGTTCGGACCTGGCGACAAATTTCATCCTGACGTATCTCATGTGATTCCGGCTTTGATCAAAAAATGTGTCGAAGCTAAAGAACAAAAACTAGACAAGATTGCTGTCTGGGGAACCGGATCAGCAAGTCGCGACTACTTATATGTGAAAGATGCGGCTCGCGCAATTCTGCTGGCTAGCGAACTTCACGACTCAACCGAGCCACTCAACCTTGGCAACAACCGAGAGATCACAATTCGCGAAACCGCCGAGACGATCGCGCGAATTGTCGGCTTTGACGGAGAACTTGTCTGGGATTCTTCACGCCCTGATGGCCAACCTCGTCGCCGAGTAGACGCATCACGCGCTGAACGCGAATTGGGATGGCATGCAACGACTGATTTCGAAAACGGGCTGCATGAAACAGTGAACTGGTTTCTTGCGAATCGTCAAGAAGCACTAACACTCTCTTCATAGTCAAGTGACGTTTCCCCCACCGCAAGTTCCGCCGCCGTTACCGCCTTTACCAAGAGCCGCACAGTCGGCACCAAGAAAACCCAGAGCACGTCGAAATAATTATCGTCAACCAGGCAGTAAGCCGACCGTTACAAACGCGGTCATCTCGATCAATGTTGGTCTTTACTTGTGGATGTCGCTTTCGGGGTTCGACAAGACGTCAATAAATTTTGTTATCTCACGTCAGTTTCTAGAACAGGGCGACTGGTACCGGCTGCTGAGTTGTGGCTTTGTCCATTTTGGTGTCTTTCACTTAGCGATGAACATGTTGTTGGCATATCAACTCGGCCAAATGTTCGAACAGAAAATTGGGTCACTGCGCTTTGGTCTGCTTTATTTCACTTCGCTGTTGGGCGGTTCGGTGGGCGCTTTGATCCTGAGCCCAGAGGCAATAACCGGTGGCGCATCTGGCGCCGTTTTTGGTCTGATGGCGGCTTCATTTTTTGGCATGCGCCAACAAGGAATCAATCCGCTTCAAACAGGTCTGGGTCTGACTTTTGTTTTGAACATTGTGATCACCCTGGCGATACCGGGCATCTCGATTGGCGGGCACTTTGGTGGAGCCGCAATAGGTGCGCTCTGTGGGCTGTTTGTTTTGACTCCAACCAAACGCTCTTTGCCAAAATTTGTTGAGATCGGGGCGCCAGTCATAATTTCTATTGCATTGATTTTTGTAGCGGTAAATTTCGTAAACGCGTAACACCCTTTAGTTACCCTCGGCGAACGTATTTAACAAACGAACGAAACGAGAGCTGATGCTTCATACAATTACACCGCCAATCGATGTGCCACGCGCGCAACTTGACCCAATCACAACACTGGCAGAAAAACTCAGTGTATTTGCGCTTGCAATTTCGCGACCACTTCGCAACGAGACGATCGTCTTGTGCACCGATCACCAACAGCGTGGCGTTGGCATTTTTATATTTGATTCCAAACTCAAACTGACTCAGATCATCGACCGAATAATTGGGGCGGCAATCAATGTTGATGCGACAACATCAATCTCAATTCTCTCCTCACGCGGTGGCGGCGGTCAACAAAATGCAGATTCAGCACAGTTTTCTATGGCAAAAAATCGATGCCAAGATGCGGGGCTTGTTTTAACTGACTGGTTGCTCGTCGCACATGGCGACGTTCACGTTCTTAATTAACTGTGACAGCCGCAGCCAGTGCCACACCCACCCATTTTGGGTGCGGGCATTGTTGGCGCTGACGCAGAACTACTCGCGCCACCCACAGAAGCAAAAACCGAAAGAAGACGCACTGCGTTTTCATGACCTTGCGGGCATTTGGCTGGTTCGTTTGCTTGGGCCATTGAACGACGCTCTTCAAATGTTTGATCGCACGTTTTACAGCGAAACTCATACATCGGCATAAACATCAGTCTAGATGCGAACCGCGAAACGGTCTAGTTTGATTCGAAAACTCTGAGTCTAAAAGCATCTTTGCTTATGGTTTAATTAAGCGTGTTCTCTGTGCAGTCCTCGACAATTGAAACTGCACCAACCACGACAGTTGACCGCCAAACTGAGCATGTTCTGCAGACCGGCAAGCCACTAGTGGCACATATCGTCAAGACCGAAAAAGATGAATCTGCCGCCGCCAAAGTTTTAGAGGCACGAATCAATGGCACGCCACTCGAAGCGCTTTGTGGCCATGTTTGGGTGCCTTCGCGCGACCCGAAACAACTGCCAATGTGCCAAGCCTGCAAAGAAACCTATGAGATGTACCGCGAATTCAACGACGGACTCAACGAACAGCCGAGCGAGTAAGTGCCCGATCTAAATTCTCTGATTTCTTTTGCTGTCGCGTCGGTGGCACTACTTGTAATTCCTGGACCGGCGGTCATTTATATCGTCAACCGAAGTGTTGCTGATGGTCGACAAATCGGACTTGCCGCAGTTGTCGGACTTGAACTTGGCACATTCATGCATGTCTTGGCGGCAACTGTTGGTCTTTCAGCGATCTTGGCGACAAGCGAAAATGCATTCAATGTCGTTAAATACCTTGGCGCTTCATATCTCATACTTATCGGCTTGCGCACTTTGACGCGCAAGCCCGAAGCGATAAGCACATCAGCTAGTTCGATGACGCAATCGCAGGCTTTTCGCCAAGGTTTCATTATCAACATGTTGAATCCAAAAATTGCGTTGTTTTTTCTGTCATTCTTGCCGCAATTTATTGACCCGAATATCTCGTCAAACGCTCGGCAGTCACTAATTTTAGGATCAGTATTCGTGCTCTGCGGTTTTGTTATTGACGGTATTTATGCATTAACCGCAAGTTCGTTACGCGAAGTTCTCGTAAAGGGCAAAGCATTGCCGTTTATTCAGCAATATGTTGCTGGGGTCGTGTTTGTTTTACTCGGTGTCGCGGCTGCTTTAGCGAAAGTTTCTTGAACCAACACCACGGGCATTAATTTTTAACTCGCTTAAGTGATCGGCGATGATGTTCACCACGCCTTGCGAAGATTCAATTTTGCCGCGCACAAGCAATGCTGAAGCATTCATTGCAACATAGCGAAAACGTTTAAAGCAACCCTGCGAGACAATGACGTTGATTAAGCCTGTTTCGTCTTCGAGGCTGAAAAACGTAACACCGCGCGAAGTAGACGGCCGTTGGCGATGCGTGATTACTCCGCCCACAAATATTCGAGAGCCACTTTCGACTTTTGGCAGTTCATTTGCCGTGATCACACCAAGTTTGCTTAACTGACTGCGCACAAATTGAGTCGGATGACCATCTATTGAGATACCAGTTGACCAAAGATCACAAATTGATTGCTCGACTGGTTGCATACCCGGCAGTTGTGGCGAATCGCTGCCGGTAGTCACACCCATTAGTCGATCTGGTCGACTTTGAATCACCGCACCTGCAGACCAAAGTGCATCACGACGCGAAATTTCAAAACACTGCGTATACGCCCCGGATGTTGCCAGTGTTTCAATTTGTGTCAAGTTAAGTTGCGGCACTCGACGAACTAGATCTTCCATGCTTGTAAAAGGTCTTGCTGCTGCAATTGCTTTTGCAAGTTCATCGCCAATGCCCCGCACGCTAGAAATGCCGAGTCGAAGCGCGAACCCACCAGCAGACTCGGTGTGCGGCTCTAGAGTCGCGCCGGCTGTTGATGCGTTTATGTCTGGGCTCAACACGACTACCCCGTGTCGACGCGCGTCTTGCACAAGTGAGTGCGGCGACCAAAACCCCATCGGCTGGGCGTTCAATAGCGCCGCGTAAAACGCTGTTGGCTCGTGATATTTGATCCAAGAAGAGGCGTAGACGAGATACGCAAAAGACACTGAATGACTCTCAGGGAAGCCGTAATTTGAAAACGCTTGCATCTTTTCAAAAATTTCGTCAGCCACGGCGCCGACGATTTTGTTTTGCGCCATGCCGTCGTACAGACGCTGACGCAGTTTTTGCATGCGCATCTGCGAACGCTTTGAACCCATAGCTTGGCGCAACTCGTCGGCTTGAGTGGGAGTAAAGCCGGCGATATCGATTGCCATCTGCATCAACTGTTCTTGAAATAACGGCACACCCAAGGTTTTACCCAAACTATTTTCTAATAATGGATGCAAATACGTGACTGGCTCTTGGCCATTGCGACGACGAATATATGGGTGAACCGAGCCACCTTGAATTGGACCTGGGCGAATAAGCGCAACTTCAACAACCAAGTCGTAAAACCGACGCGGCTTGAGCCTTGGCAACGTCGCCATTTGAGCGCGAGACTCAATTTGAAAAACGCCGACGGTGTCGGCGCGACAGAGCATCGAATAAACCTCGTCTTCTTGCGGGATTGCAGCCAGATCAATTTGCTTGCCGCGAAATTCGGCGATGAAATCTACGGCGTTGTGCAATGCCGAAAGCATGCCTAGTCCGAGTAAATCAAATTTGACCAAGCCGATAGCGGCGCAATCGTCTTTGTCCCACTGCAAGACGCTGCGGTCTTTCATACGTGCCCACTCGACCGGACAAACTTCGCTTACTGGACGATCGCAGATCACCATGCCGCCAGAGTGCACGCCGAGATGTCGTGGTGCATCTAAAACTTGGCGCGCGAGATCTACGACCTGTGCGGGTATTTCGTGCTCGGTGTTTTCAGAGTTCGCAAGCGAACCAAACATGCCAACTTGCTTGCTCCATGCGTCTTGTTGACCAGGCGCGAAACCCAATGCCCGAGCCATATCGCGAACTGCAGAACGAGATCGATACGTGATTACGTTGGCAACCTGAGCGGCATGATGGCGGTCGTAGCGATTGAAAACATATTGAATAACTTCTTCGCGCCGACCGCTCTCAATGTCAATATCAATGTCAGGGGGCCCGTCGCGTTCTGTCGAAAGAAAACGCTCAAACAATAAGCCAAGCGAAACAGCGTCGGCTTTGGTTACATCCAAAGCAAAACACACTGCACTGTTGGCTGCACTACCACGGCCCTGACAAAAAATGTTTGAGCGCTGACAGAACTGCACGATGTCCCAGACGACTAAAAAATAACCGGCAAAACCAAGTCGCTCAATGACATCTAACTCGTGATCAATCGTCTTCCAAGCTCTTGCCCGTAGTGAAAGATCTTCAAGATTGTTTGAAGGTCGCGAGCCATAACGACGAGTCGCACCTTGTTCGGCCAGCAACCGCAAATATGAGATTTCATCTAGGCCGTCTGGGCAAACAAATGGCGGAAGTTTTGGTGCCACTAAAGACAAATCAAACGCCGAAGACTTGGCAATTTCGCTTGTCAGTTCAACAACCCCCGGATAGCGACCAAAGCGCCGAAGCTGTTCTTTAGCGCTACGGATGTATGCGCTTGGTGCTGCTGGCAAGTGAGCGTCAATCTCATCAAGACTTGTGCGCTGTCTGACTGCCGCTAGTGCAACAGCTAATCGATGCTCACGCAGCGACGCATAGCTGACGTCATTGGTTGCGATGCACTGCACGTTGTTGCGCATTGCTATCTGCACGAGTGCATCATTGCGAGTCGAATCAAGCGGGTCGCCATGATCGCATAGTTCGACCAACACGCGATGACGACCGAATTCACTGACTAGTTTTTGCAATCGACGCGATGCAACTTCTGGGCCGTGTTGTTCAAGTGCTTGATTGATGATGCCACCATTGGCGCCAGTGAGAACCCAGCATGTGTCGCTTAGCGACTCGGCGATTTTTGTCGTGCTGAAAACTGGCGCAGATTTTGAACCTGCGAATTGACCAAGTGTGATCGCATGCGAAAGTCGCGAATACCCCGATGGACCATCAGCAATTAAAACAATGTGCGCGTAAGTTTCGCTATTAGAACTATTAGAACTGTTTTTGTTTGAGCACGAGAGTTCTGCGCCAAACAAAGTTGGCAAACCAAATGTGCGAGAGGCTTGAGCGAACTTCACAACGCCGTAAGACCGTTGCGATCTGTGAGTGCGAGCGCACTCAACTGATTGTGAACT
>OFRI01000075.1_pt1 | contig 23780 bp, 19 predicted proteins | sample 1543031 | NCBI WGS metagenome assembly OFRI01 (sample SAMN07774226, study PRJEB24372) | wastewater metagenome
ATTCAATCAAATTAACATCTAAGTTTGGCCCCTTACTTCCAAAGCCGATATCAGAGGTTGAAGTAATTGCGGAGTTAAGAAAGTTAGCTTCAGAAAATCGCAAGATGGAATCTTTAATTGGGCTCGGTTATTACGCAAGTATTACTCCTCAAGTAGTGCTTCGAAATGTTTTGGAAAATCCTGCTTGGTATACCGCATACACGCCTTATCAACCTGAGATAAGCCAGGGAAGACTTGAGGCTCTCTTTACATTCCAAACTATGGTTAGTGATCTAACGGGCCTGCCAATCTGTAACGCTTCAATGCTTGATGAACCAACGGCTGCAGCAGAGGCAATGACACTTGCAAGGCGAAGCACCAAGCTTGGCGATGAAGCACGATTCATAATCGATTCAAGAGTTCATCCGCAGACTCAAGCTGTAGTGATGACAAGAGCTAAGCCGCTAAAGATTTATTGCGAGGTTCTTGATTTAAGTAGCGGTGTTGATTTAAGTGATTGCTTTGGAGTCCTTCTTCAATACCCAGATACTTTCGGATCTCTAAATGATTTCTCAGATGCAATTGCAAAAGCACATAACGGCGGGGCGTTAGTGATTATGGCAAGTGATCTTCTTGCGCTTACCTTGATTAAATCTCCGGGGGAGTGGGGAGCAGATATCGCAGTTGGCTCCGCCCAGAGATTTGGCGTTCCTATGGGATTTGGTGGACCGCATGCAGGTTTTCTTGCAGTAAGAGAGGGTCTTGAGAGATCCCTTCCAGGAAGGCTTGTTGGTCAGAGTATCGATAGCCATGGAAACCCAGCGCTTCGACTTGCTCTTCAGACCAGAGAACAACATATTAGGCGCGATAAGGCAACTAGCAATATCTGCACTGCTCAAGTTCTTCTAGCTGTCATTTCTGCCTTTTATGGAGCATGGCACGGACCAGAGGGTTTAAAAGAGATTGCAGTTAGAACACATCAACTTGCAAGAAAACTTGCCGGCTCTCTTAAGGAGAGCGGCTTTGAACTATATAGCCCGAACTTCTTTGACACTGTGTCATTTCTTGCAAGTAATAGTGATGCGCTTATTGATGCTGCGCTTAAAGCTGGAATTAATGTTAGAAAGATTAGTGGGGGAGTAAGTGTTGCTTTTGATGAAGTAAGCTCTAGTGCAACTGTTGAGAAATTAATTCGTGCCTGGGGTTTAAAGCAGAGCAGCTCGGAGCCATATGGCGCGATTGCATCACTTCGTGCAACTTATTATATGCAACATCCAGTTTTTAATTCCTATCACTCAGAGACAGCGATGCTTCGCTATATCAGAACTCTCTCAGATCGAGATTTAGCACTTGATAGAACGATGATCCATCTTGGTTCATGCACAATGAAATTAAATGCTACAACCGAGATGGAGGCTATTACCTGGCCTGAATTCGCTGATCTTCATCCCTTTGCGCCAAGTAACCAATCTGCAGGGACTAGAAAGATAATCTCTGAGCTCTCTAAGTGGCTCATTGATATAACTGGAAATGACGCAGTCTCTCTCCAACCAAATGCCGGCTCTCAAGGAGAGTTTGCCGGTCTTCTTGCTATAAGAAATTATCTAGATTCACTGGGTCAGAATCAGCGTGATATCTGCTTGATTCCATCAAGTGCCCATGGAACAAATGCGGCTAGCGCCGTTATGGCAGGTATGAGAGTTGTTGTAATAGCCTGTGATGAGGCTGGAAATGTTTCACTCGATGATCTAAAGGCCAAGATTGCCGAATATGGCGAACAATTAGCAGCTTTAATGGTTACTTATCCATCTACCCATGGAGTCTTTGAATCAGAAATTAGCCAGATTTGCGCTCTTATCCATGATGCAGGTGGTCAGGTTTATGTTGATGGGGCTAATTTGAATGCTCTAGTTGGACTTGCTCAACCTGGAAAATTTGGTGCTGATGTTTCACATCTAAATCTTCATAAAACATTCTGTATTCCACATGGCGGGGGAGGACCGGGCGTTGGTCCGGTAATTGCTAAGAAACATCTTGGACCATTTTTGCCAAATCATCCACTTGATTCATCAGCAGGACCGTTAACCGGACCAGGGCCTATCAGTGGTGCTCCTTTTGGTTCAGCGCTGATTCTGCCTATCTCTTGGGCCTATATAAGGATGATGGGGGCAGAGGGTTTAACAAAGGCAACTCAAGTGGCCATTCTTTCTGCAAATTACATCGCAAAGAAACTAGCTCCTGATTACCCAACTTTATACACTGGCAAAAATGACTTAATTGCTCATGAATGCATTATTGATATACGAGAAATCACCAAGCGAAGCGGTGTAAGCGTTGATGATATTGCTAAGCGCTTGATGGATTATGGATTTCACGCACCGACTATGAGCTTTCCGGTTCCAGGCACGCTAATGATTGAACCAACAGAATCTGAAGATATAACCGAGATAGATCGCTTTATTGCCGCCTTAAGATCGATTGCCAAGGAGATTAAGGCAATTGAATCGGGGGAGATTTCGATAGATGATTCACCGCTACGAAATGCCCCGCATACTGTTGAAGCTTTGGTGAGTGATACGTGGGATAGGCCTTATAGCCGTCAGGATGCCGCGCTACCCATGGGCAGTGAGGTTGGAATGGAGAGGCGAGGAAAGTATTGGCCAACGGTTGGAAGGGTTGATGGAGCCCACGGGGATAGGAATTTAGTCTGTGCTTGCGAGCCGATTGAGAGCCTTGCGATAAACTAGTTTTACTTTACATAATGTAGATTATCGGTTAAATACCGAGCGTGCACGCCTCTGCCCAAATACGCTCAAAAGCCATAAAACACCCAAAATGCCTGTCCAAAGAAGGCTTCCCCTTATCGTTGTTGCTCGATCTTTAAACGTTTCGATTTCCATTTCCAAAGCGATCGGTTTGAACTGTTCGGCGATATCCAAAACTTCTCCATTTTGATCAATATGAGCGGTGTATCCAGTGGTGCTAACAACTGCAAATTGCCGTGATAGTTCTGCAGCTCTTGCTCTAGTTATTTGAAGTTGCTGAGCTGCTTGATAACTATCGCCAAAGGTGGCGTTATTGGTCTGAGCAACAAGAAATTGGGCCCCAACTGCTCCAGCTTGGATGTGATCATCGTCTAGTACTTCAAAGCAGATAAAAGATTGGAACTCTATGCCATCTATTTGGTGTTTTACCCAATTTTCTCCCGGAATGAAATCACGAACTTGCTTTGCTAGGGGTGTAATCGCCTCAGAGATTGACCTGAGCGGAATATATTCTCCAAAAGGAGCTAAATCTTGCTTTAAGTATCGCGAAAGCAATTCTCCATCTGCGCCAAATAAAAGGCTGGAGTTAAGAGGCCCAGAGCTTCTTTGTTCTACAGCGCCAATTAGCAGGGGCTTTTGTATCTCACTTAGCAACTTATCTATCCCCTGACGCGCTTTCAAATTGGTTATCGGGTCGACATCTGAGGCGTTCTCAGGCCAGATGATTAGATCGGCGCTGCTTTGTTTCGGTGTTGCATCTATATGATTATTAAGAACTGCAAGCGCTCTTTGATTAAATTCCAAACCTAATTCTGGCACCGATCCTTGCACAGCAATGACCTTTATTTTGTTTTCTGATGAGGTATTGACATTGAAATTAACAAAACTCAAAATAATAAGAGGAATGAAGGCGAGAGAGGATATCGGTTTAACAACAATAATCGCCGCAAGTGATATCGCAAAGAAGCTGATTCCTACTACTCCAATTAAAGGATAGAGAAATTGCAGGGAATCAACTTGGGTAAATCCGATACGACCCCATCCAAACCCTCCAAATGGCGCTTTCATTCTCAATAACTCAATTAAGGTGAAAGAAGAAGCGAAAGCGATCGCGCCATAAGCATTTTTTCGAATCGGCGCTAGAGCAATAAGGGCAAAAATCAGGCTCTCCCCCAGGGCCAACATCAACCAGGGTAGAGCTCCAACATAGATAGAGCTCCAATGCAGAAGTGGCGCAAAGAAGGCTCCCCCAGCTAGAAGCGCGATTTGAAATCTTGTGCCTAGCTTTTCTTCAGCCAGTAGAAGGAAAAGTAATCCAGCTCCAAGAACTGCAGCTGGCCAAAATTCGATGGGTGGAAAAGCGGCAAAAAGTAGTAAGCCTGAAATTAGGGCAAGGGCAACTTTTCTCATTCTTTATGACCAATTAAGAGCAGATAGAAGACGATCAACGCTTGCTCCAAGTCCATAATCGCTCTTCATAGTTTCAAGGTATTTAGCATTCTTTGCAGAACTTGGAATACTCAAATCAATCTCTGGAAGGTTCACATCTCTTGCGCATTGCACGAGACGATCTGCTACAGCGGCATATTCAAGGTCTGCGAGTAATTTCTTGCGATGATTTGGAGAGAGTTTAGGATCTTCCGACTTAGCAGCCTTAATTAGATCAGCCATGCTGGAATAGTTCTTAGCTATCTCAGCAGCTCCCTTTTCACCAATGCCTTTAATGCCTGGCAGCCCATCAGAGGCATCTCCCCTGATCATTGCAAAGAGGGCGTATCTCTCACCTGGTATTTCATACTTCTTCTCTATCCATGAGTGATTTACCAGATCATGATTACTGATTCCTTTAGCAAGGTAGGCGACCTTTACATCGCGCTCTTCATCAACTAATTGAAATAAGTCTCGATCGCCAGTTGCGATTCGAATCGGACCTTTCTCCCTGGTTGCAAATGTTGCGATTACATCATCTGCTTCATAATCATCCATTCCAACGATTGCTATCCCTGCAGCTTCAAAGAAATCAAGGATTAGAGGAACTTGCGGAGTTAAGAGATCTGGCTCTTCTTCACCTTCGCCATCATCATCTACGCGATTGAGTTTATAACCGGGAAAGAGCTCCACTCTCCAAGATGGTCTCCAATCACCATCTAGGCAAAGAGCTAAACGATTTGGCTTGTACTGATTAATCAACCTTGCGCTCATATCGATAAAACCTTTTACTGCATTTATTGGCTCGCCTTGAGGCGAGAGCAAGGTATCTGGCATTCCGTAGTAGGCGCGATACCAAAGCGATGCGCTATCAATTAATAGCAGGCTCATGCAACCACTGCGGAGTAGGCGATAACTCCCCTATCGATTTTCTTCACTGCTTCCTTAACCGTTGGAGCCATCTGTGGATTGGCATTTAGCAATTGCCCAAGAAGGTCAATTATCTGACGGATTGCTCTAACAAAATCTCCCACGGTTATTTCAGTCTCTCTCAAAATAGTTTGAAGGCTATGGCCATTAGCCCAACGATATGCGCTCCATGCTAGATCAAAATTCGGTTCCTTTTGTGGCGTAATTCCATGATCTTCTTCCAGCTTTACGATATTTAGCCAAACTTTCATCACCATTGGAATTGAAGCATCAAGAGTCTTTGGAAGTCTTGGACTCCTACTGCGTTCGCCTCGCCCGTCGTAGACCAACGCTGATAACAATCCAACTAGATCTGCAGGAGAGTATTGGTTAAGCAAGTCAGAGTTAATTAGCTCGGATAAAAGCAGATCACTTTCTGCATATATCTTGGTAAGTACTCCTCCCTTAGGAGTTAATTGATCACCACTTAAATAGTGGAGCTCTTTTAGCACCTCACTTACGCGATCAAATGTTCGAGGAATAACGTTGGTTCTGCCCTCCATGCGCGCTTTAAGTCCCGCTGACTCTTTTTCAAGCCTTGATGCTTTCTCAAACCCGCGGGCATTACTCTCGCGATTCGGACAGCTATGACATGGATGGTGTTTGAGAAATCTTCGATGTTCGCTTATCTGCTCTTCGATATTTTCATGGTGTTTTCTCCGGCTACCACCAGTGATTCTTCTAGATGAGAATTGAGCCTCAAGATCTTTAATTGCAAAGCGCGCCTTCATATACTCACCCATATCGCCAAGATCGCTCTGAGATCCTTCAATTAGAGCTTTGATTGCAACTTCATTTTTCGCAATCTGTCTAGCTAAACCAACAACAGCTTTATCGGCTTGAAACTGCGCAAAGGAGAATCCAAGAGACTTTCTTGCTCTCTCATGGCCGAATCTTGAAATCAGGTTAGCGCTCATGTTATAGGTAGGTGAAAATGATGAACGAAGTGGATAGGTTCTTGTGCTTGCAAGTCCTGCCGCAATAGAGCTATCCATCTGTTCATTCCAAAGAATTAGAGCATTGCCTTCAATATCTATCCCTCGCCTGCCAGCTCTTCCAGTTAGTTGGGTGTACTCCCCTGGTGAAACATTGACATGGCTTTCACCATTCCATTTCACAAGTTTTTCCAAAACCACACTTCTTGCTGGCATATTGATTCCAAGAGCTAAAGTCTCAGTTGCAAAGACAATCTTTAGAAGACCTCGCTGAAAGAGCTCCTCAATAGTTTCCTTAAACATCGGAAGTAGCCCTGCGTGATGAGCAGCAATGCCTCGCTCTAGCGCTTGGGCCCACTCATGAAATCCAAGAACTCCAAAATCCTCCGAAGGTAGTTCATGAGTCTTTAGAGCAATGACTCGTCTGATCTCCTCTTTCTCAAGAGAATTTGTTAGCGAAAGCCCCTCGCGAATACAAGATGCTACAGCGCCATCACATCCGGCCCGAGAGAAGATAAAGAAGATTGCAGGAAGAAAACCGCGCTCTGAAAGCTTTTCAACCACTTCTGGTCTAGTAAGAGATTTAATAGAGCTAAATTTGCTCTCTTTCCAACTTTTGCTCCCACCCGGCACCTTCTTTACCGAATTCTTTTCAATTCGCAGGATCTCTGGATTCACCCTTCCTTCGTCTACAAAGAGATCAAGAATTCGATTTCCAATCAAGATGTGCTGATAGAGCGGTACGGGCCTGATTTCACTAAGTACTACTTCTGTTTCGCCGCGCACGGTCTTCAGCCAATCTCCAAATTCTTCGGCATTTGAAACAGTAGCTGATAGTGAAACTATTTGAATTCGCTCTGGAAGATGAATCAGGATCTCTTCCCAGACCGCCCCTCGAAACTTATCTGCCAGATAATGAACTTCATCCATAACGACATAGCCGAGATCATCAATTGCATCTGAACCGGCATAGATCATGTTTCGCAAAACTTCCGTGGTCATAACAACTATTCGAGCCTCACTATTAATGGATGAATCGCCAGTAAGAAGGCCAACTTCAGAATCGCCATAAAGTTTTACCAAGTCCTGATATTTTTGATTTGATAGCGCTTTAATTGGCGTGGTGTAGAAGCAACGATTGCCATTCTTTTCAGCCAGAAACGTTGCAAACTCTCCAACAATTGTCTTTCCAGCTCCTGTGGGCGCTGCAACTAATACGCTCTTGCCATCCTCTAGATGATGACATCCCAAGCTTTGAAACTCATCAAAACCAAAGTCATAATTAGACATAAATTCAGTTGTTAGAGGGTGTGAACTTCGCTTCTTTGCCGCGGCATATCTTTCAGCCGGAGATGGAGTACTCACATGCGCCACGTTAGTAGGCCGCGCTCTATTACGCGCGCTTTAACTGGAAGTGGCCCAACTCGCTCTCCATCGGCATAGGCCACGGCGTCAGAATCAATTTCAACGCTTCGACCCCGCGAAATTTTCACTGCAGGGTGTGTGGTGTGTTTTCCAGAGAAAACCTTTGGAAAAACTTTTAGGAATTCGAATTTAGATACTGGGCTGAGAATTAGAATGTCAAATAACCCGTCATCGATTTTTGCATCAGGGGTGACCTTCATCCCTCCCCCATAACAGATTCCATTAGAAACAGCTATCAGCATGGCTTTACTCTCAAAAGAGAATCCATCGATGCTGAATCTATAGCTCTTAGGTTTGAAGGTTGATAAAACCAGAAGTATTGAAATATTGTATTTAGCTCTTCCCTTAATTCTCTTCATAGCATTAGCTCGTTCATTAACCATTGAATCAAAGCCTGTGCTAAGAACATCTACGAAGTACTTGTCTCCTACTTTTCCAACATCGATTAATGAAGGTCGGCTCGAGAGGTAATGCTTGATCAGTTGTTCTGGGTTCTTTAGTTTCAGATTGAGCGTTCTGGCGAAATCATTCCCAGTTCCAGCAGGTATTAAGGCCATCCCAAGACCACTGCCCACTAATTCTTGTACTGCGAGGTTAACGGTCCCATCGCCACCAATTAGGAATAGGCCTTCGAATTTCTGATTTCCTCTTAATCTACTCGTTAGATTCTCCTGAGACTCTTGAGCGCTACCGGCTGAGACATCTAGATATTGAATACCGAAAGCTTTCAATTCTTGTTTTACAAGCTTTCCGACTTTATTTCCGCGTCCATTTCCTGACTTGGGATTTATCAGCAGAAGCCACATGAGAGCGGATCAATCTATTCAGGAAGAGGTTCATCAATTGGTGATGCTTGATCAATATCTGCTGCTTGATTATCACCAATCTGTTTAGATTTTTTATCTCGCTTTTTATCGACTAGGAGCGCAATTCCTCCAGCACCGAAATAGAAGACTATTAGCGGCAGAGCAAGAGCGGCCATGGAGAGCGGATCTGCAGTTGGCGAGAAAGCAGCGACAAAAACGGTGATGCCAAAGATTGCAAAGCGCCAAGGCTTTAGTATTGCTTTTCCAGAGAGGACCCCAATTAAATTGAGCGAGACTAGAAAAACCGGGAGCTCGAAAGCAAGCCCAAAGATCAAAATGATTCGAAGCACGAAACTCAGGTAATCATCAAATCGAACGAGGTTATTTAAGCTATCTGGAGTGAAACCAAAGAGAACTCTGATAGCAATAGGAAGTATGTAATAGGCAAGAGCAGCGCCTAGTGTAAAGAAAGGGGTAGCTGCGATGATAAAGAGAACAGATTTGCGCCTTTCTTTCCTATGTAAAGCAGGGGCAATAAAAGCCCAAAGTTGATAGAGCCAAAATGGCGCAGAGATAATGACGCCAGTTAGAAAAGCAACTTTGACTTGAAGATTAAGTGGACCTAATACGCCGCTAATAAAAAGAGAACCGCAATTGTTTGAACCACTACTTTGAGCCAGCTTTAAGTCACATACTGGCTCAGCCAGGGTGGTAATGATCTGGTTGTAATAGACAAAGCCGAGGATAGAGAAAATTACAATGAAAAAAGCGGCCCGGATGATTCTCTTGCGTAGTTCACGCAAATGATCCAATAGAGGCATCGTGCCGCGTTCTCTGGCTGCCATATCGCTCCGTTTACCTAAAGAGTATTAATCTCTCCCCTACTAGAAGTAGGCACCCGTTGAAATCTTGATTTCAACTTAGGATTTAGCTGAAGTATCGCCTTCTTCGCTCTTCTTCTCATCCTTATTTAATTCCTTTACCTCACTCTTGAAAATTCTAAGTGAGCGACCAAGAGAGCGCGCTGAATCTGGTAGACGTTTTGCGCCAAAGAGTATGACAACGACCAGAATCACTAAGAGCCACATTTGTGGATTACGACCGAACATGAGATCAACCTTTCCAGCAATCAGGCCCACTATTAGGTAAGGCTTAGAGCCATACGCTACCACGCGCAAAATCAGCCTGTCTTGCTACCCCTTGTAGGCCAGAAGCGCTCTATTAGCCCGCTCTGCAATCTCGGCTCTTAGTTCAAGAGGTTTAGCCAGTTCAAGTGAATCAGCGCCAGCTAGAACGGATCTAACTATCCACTCTGGCTGAAAGATATCGATTTGATAACAAGATTTTGAAAGCTCCTTAAGCGATGATGCATTTTCGCTTAGGAAACTGGAATCTTCGCTTTTGATAATTACCTCAGCACTTGACCCGCGAGAATCCTCAAGCCGCTCTAAATCTGTGCGAACTATTCTCGTTTTAGTTGAAACCTCTGAGATTTGAGCAAGATTAAATGTTCTAAGACCTTTTGCGCTATGGCAGTAAGCACTCACTAGCGTTCTCTTATCTTCCGCGATAATCGAAATCGGGGTGATGCTTCTTCTAGACGATGAATCTTTTGTCACGTTGTTATAAGTTATCTCTAAATCTAATTCTTGCTTTATTGCGCCTTCAATTGCCTCTAGCGTTGCTCGTTCTTTATCAAGTGTGAAGGTAATAGCTGAGGCTGGGATAGAGCTACTGAAGGCCTTTGCAATTTTCTCTCGCAGGGCAATGATTTGTGGATAGGCTGCTGAGGTTTTTGGTGTACTTTCTTCCAGAGCAGCTAAAGCAATTCTTGCTATCAAAGCCTCAGACTCATTCAAGTTTCTTGGAGCTGCAAGGTTTTGAGGATCTCTTATTACAACGCTCTCTTCATCAAATGAGATATCAATAAGTTCCAATGGCGTATATCCTGGAAGTCCGCATAGAAAGAGAAGGTTTAAATCCTTTAATACCTCATCGCGACTAATTGAGAACTCTTTGGCCAGCTCAGTAATGGAAATTCCTGGATGAGCAACAATGTATGGAACAAGGTCCAGTAAGCGAATCGCACGAAGTGCAGCATTTTCAACCATGAGATGTTGCTACCTTCTCTAGCGACTCAACAACTAAGGATCTTAATTCCTCTGGTTGCTCAATAATCAAACTATCGCAATACCAAAGCGCCTCTTTAAGAGCGGCAGCACTTGACTCGCTTCGGTAGGAGATCTCATCCCACTCTTCATCAAAGTTTTTGATTTCAAGGGCCTTTGCTCGAAGGGCTTCCGCCTGGGCCTTTTTGACCTTGGCTCTAACCTCGATACCTTCGGCGTTATGCATAATCAAATAATCTTTTATGTTGAAATCAGAGGGTATTTCATACATATCGCGCTTCTTTGAGATATCTATCTTGGAGCTGATGCGTGAGAAGTTAAATGTGCGGATATCGCTTCGATCCAAATCTTCGCCAACCAAATACCACTCCCCTTTCCAAGCACTTAATCCCAAGGGATTAACACGGCGATTATCTGATTTAGCAGCCCCTGCTTTGCGATAGGAGAAGGCAATCTCTGATCTATTAGCAAGAGCTTTTGTCACATCAAGGAGCCCTTCAGCTGAAAAATTCAAGGTGCGAAGTGAATTGATTTCAAGTGCAGGATCAAGAAGCGCGGTCGAATTAACTCTTCTTGCAGCGCCGAGTGCAATATCCTCCAAACTGCTATCTAGCCAGAGTCCAAGTGCGGTAGAGAGAATTCCAATTTCTGTTGGAGTAAATGATTTGATCGGCATTTGATAAGTTTCAGGTTTTATTCGATAACCTGGCTCATCTTCGAAGAGAGGGTCTGCAGAGGCAACTTCAATCTCAATTCCAAGGGCTCTTAAATCATCCTTGTCGCGTTCAAACATTCGCTCTTTAGTTTCTTGAGTTCCGCTATAGCCAGCAACTTTTCTAAAGACTTCACTCTTTTGCATATAACGTGAGGTAGCGAGCAAGGCCATCGTAAGATTGACTAAACGCTCAGTTTTAGCACTCGACATGGAGATGAGATTAGCGCGCTCGGCGCTAATTGGTAGGCTTGGGCCATGAAACCAAGCCGAATTATCGTCGCTCTCTCAAGCCTCACCCTTCTAATTTCTCTTACTGCCTGCACCACAGATGGCGGGGCTCCATCAGATGGACCAAAGGGTCAAGGCAATCAATCAACAGGAGGAAACTTGTCTAATCAATATGTAGAGGTAAGCGCTGAAGCTGGCGTAGCTCCCACAATCTCTTCACCCAGCGGTACTCCTCCAACAACTCTTGTTACAGAAGATGTAATTGTCGGCTCAGGAAAAGTTGCCGGCGCAGATTCAACTCTGACAGTTCATTACACCCTTATGGCTTGGTCAACAGGTGAAATCGTTGAATCTTCCTGGAGCGGGGAACCTGCGCAATTTCCATTAAGTGGAGTAATTCTTGGTTGGCAACAAGGAATTCCTGGAATGGCAGTTGGCGGAAGACGCCTTCTAGTTATCCCGCCAGATCTTGGTTATGGAGCAGCTGGCGGCGGACCAATTGCGCCAAATGAAACGCTGATCTTCGTTGTTGACTTAATTGATGTTGCTTAAGCCTCATCAACTAAATCGTTAGCTGACTTACTAGGCCTACGCTTTCTTCTAATTGGCGCATTCCCCTCTGCCAATTTTCTAGTAAAGAGCAAGAAGCCGGTGTGAGCATTCATGGAATGCATCGGTCTAACAGCTAAGCCTTCATGATGCCAAGACCTAAGAAGAGTTTCAAAACTCTCTGGCTCTGAGAAATCACCGCGGGCTTTTAGCGCCTCTGCTGTCTTTGAAAGCTGAGTAGTTGTTGCCACATAGCAACAGAGCACTCCTCCTGGAATCAAAGCTTGAAACGCGCTCTCTAAACAATCCCAAGGAGCGAGCATGTCAAAGATAACTCGATCGAATTGCCCTGAAAATTGCGCCTCTTCAACCCGGCCGTGAATCAGTTTCCAAGTATTAGGTAGCTCTCCAAAGTAATTCTTAACATTGCTCTTAGCATTTTCAAGAAATTCATCTCGTGCTTCGTAGGAAGTTAGTTGCCCGTTCTGGCCAATAGCTCTAAGAAGTGAGATTGATAAAGCGCCACTTCCGGCGCCAGCTTCCAAAACCTTTGCTCCAGGAAAAATATCGGCATATCCAACGATGACCGCTGAATCCTTTGGATAGATAATCGTTGCACCTCTTGGCATTGAGAGCAGGTAGTCATTGAGAAGTGGGCGCATAGCCTGATACTGAGTTCCACTACTACTAAGAAGAGTTGTTCCTTCACTTACTCCGATGATGGAGTCATGATTAATCCAACCTTTATGAGAGTGCCATTGACCACCTTTTGAAAGATAGAAGGAATACATCTTTCCCTTGCTATCGGTCAATTGGACCCGGTCGCCCTCTTTAAACGGTCCTGAACCTATAACTTGCATTTACTCATCAATTCTTTACTAGTAGTGGTTGAAAGAGTTCAACTATCCCTGATAGCCCTAAATCAATCAAGTTTTCAACATGGCAGACTTTCTCATCCATTGGAAGCGGTCCTGAGTGAGTGACGCCCAACAAATAAGCTCCCGATGCAATTGCAGCAGTTGTGCCAGTTATTGAATCCTCGATTATCAAACAATCTTCGATAGGCACGCCGATTCTTGCAGCAGCTAATTGATAACCCTGTGGATCCGGTTTAGATCTTTCAACATCATTATCTGAGATTGTGGTTTTGAAATAGTGCTTTCCAATACTTGCCAAAGCACCTTCCATAATCGCTCTATTAGATGCCGTAACAAGTGCCATTGGAATCTTTGCCTCATTCATCTGCTCAATCAAAGCTTTAGCACCTGGCGCGAAAGGAACTTTTTGCTTTAATCTTTCTACCATCGATTCAAGAAGGATCTTTGTAAGCGCATATTCGCCAAACTCTTCACGTCTATTTGCTGGTAATTTTGAGCGCATATAGGCATCTACACGTGCCATTGGTCCGCCTATGCAATAGAGCGCATCTTCCTGACTCCAAGTTGCTCCAAGAGATTCCATGATCCTTCGCTCTTCACCAATCCAAATCGGTTCGCTATCAATGAGAGTTCCATCCATATCCCATAAGACAGCTTTAAAAGGAAACTCGTTAATTAGCATTGAAATACTTTGCCTCTGGATGATGAACGATTATCGCCGAGGTGCTCTGCTCAGGATGTAGCTGAAATTCCTCGGATAGCTCAACGCCAATTCGCTCTGGCTCTAATAATTCACAGAGTTGAACTTGTGCGCCCAGATCTGGACAAGCTGGATAACCAAAACTATATCTAGAGCCGCGATAGCCCTGATCAAGAATCTCGGAGAGCTCCCTACTATCGTCGCTAGCAAAACCAAGTTCAGATCTAATGCGTGCATGCCAGTGTTCAGCAAGAGCCTCTGTCAGCTGAACGCTAAGCCCATGGAGTTCTAAATATTCTCGATATTCATTGGCCTCAAAGAGCTTTGCTGTTGCTTGGCTAACAGATTGCCCCATCGTGACAACATGGAAAGCAACAACATCAATCTGCCCTGATTCTTTGCTCTTGAAAAAATCGCTTAAACAGAGCCTTCTATCTCTCCTTTGACGTGGAAAAGTAAATCGGAGCCTCTCGCTATCTTTCTTCTCCCCTTCATGATGCAAGATAACTAAATCATTACCCTCGCTGTAGCAAGGAAAATATCCATAGACAACAGCTGCATTGATCCAGCCTTGAGAAACTGCATCATTTAGCAGAGAGCGAAGCCTTGGTCTTCCCTGATTTTCGACCATCTCTTCATATTTTCCGCGCTCTGACTTAAGACCCCATTGGCCAACGTAAAGTGCTCGCTCATCAAGCATTGAACTGTAATCAGCCAAAGCGATTCCTTTAACCACCCGCGAGCCAAAGAATGGCACTTTAGGTATTTGGTTATCAGATGCAACATCACTTCTTGTTGTATCAGTTGTAAGCGGCGCATCAATTGATGTGACTCTAGTTCGTCGCTCCTTGAGAGGTGGAAGTGAAACTCCTGCAACACCTTTTTTAACTCCCATCATGGTGTCCATAAGTGAAAGGCCCTCAAAGGCATCTCTTGCATATCGAACCGTACCTGGGAATGCCTCTGCTAGATCCTTTTCAACAAAGGTTCTAGTAAGGGCAGCTCCACCAAGAATTACCGGCCACTTCTCTGCAAAACCTCGCTTATCAAGCTCTTCTAAATTCTCCTTCATTATTACCGTTGACTTAACTAAAAGGCCGCTCATGCCAATAACATCAACGGAAGATTCCTGAGCAGCATCGATTATCTGATTGATGGTCTGCTTAATTCCAATATTCACCACGCGATAGCCATTATTGGTCAAAATGATGTCTACGAGATTCTTTCCAATATCGTGAACATCGCCTTTTACGGTGGCAAGAAGAATAGATCCACGATCACTTGCATCACTCTTTTCCATGTGAGGCTCGAGCAAGGCAACCGCGCTCTTCATTACTTCAGCAGATTGAAGGACGAAGGGAAGCTGCATCTCGCCTCTTCCAAAGAGCTCTCCCACTTCCTTCATTCCTTCAAGGAGAAATTCATTAATAATGGCAAGTGGGGCTATGCCGCCAAGGCGCGCTTGATCAAGATCTGCTTCAAGTCCAGCTTTCTCGCCATCAATGATTCTTCTAACTAAACGTTGCTCTATCGGAAGAGCTGCAAGTTCAGCCGCTCTTGATTGACGAGTTGAGGTGACTTCAACGCCCGCAAAGAGCTCTAGAAGCTTTGATAGTGGGTCATAGACACAGTCATCACCTTCAAATTTTCGCCGGTCATATATGAGATCGAGCGCAACTTCTCTCTGTTCCTCAGGGATTCGAGAGATAGGAGAGATTTTTGATGGATGAACGATTGCGCTATCAAGACCTGCCTTAACAGCTTCGGCAAGAAATACTGAGTTTAAAACGATACGAGCGGCAGGATTTAGCCCGAATGAAACATTACTAATTCCAAGTGTGGTTTGAACTTGCGGGAACTCTTTCTTTAGTTGGGCAATAGCATTAATAGTTTCAAGGCCATCTTTACGAGTCTCTTCTTGTCCTGTTGCAATTGGAAAAGTTAAACAATCGATGATGATATCGGAGGTTTTAATCCCCCATTTTTCATTGAGATCGTTAATCAAACGACGAGCAACTCGCAATTTCCATTCTGTAGTTCGTGCTTGACCTTCCTCATCAATTGTTAGAGCGATAAGTGCTGCCCCATGTTCTTTTGCAATAGGCATGATTTTTGCAAATCTAGAATCAGGGCCATCTCCATCTTCATAGTTGACCGAATTGATTACACATCGCCCGCCAAGTGATTCAAGACCAGCCTTAATTACTGCTGGCTCTGTTGAATCGAGAACAATTGGAAGCGTCGTTGCTGTCGCAAATCTAGATGCAAGCTCGCGCATATCTTTTACACCATCTCGGCCTACATAATCGACCGAGAGATCGAGCATATGAGCTCCTTCTCTAACCTGATCTTTGGCGATATCAACACACTTCTGCCAATCTTCTGCAAGAAGAGCATCTCTAAATGCTCTTGAGCCATTGGCATTTGTTCGCTCGCCAACTGCGAGGTATGTGTTCTGCTGTCTAAATGGAACAAATTGATAGAGCGATGATGCGCCAGCTTCGTCGGCAAAAGCTCTCTCTTTCAATGCAGTTCCATGCACTTTTCTTACAACCGCTGCAAGGTGTTCTGGAGTAGTTCCGCAGCAGCCTCCGATAAGGCCAACAGAGTAATCTTTGACAAATTGCTCTAGTGAGATAGCTAGTTCATCTGGGCCAAGAGGGTAATAAGCGCCCCCATCTTTCAAAATAGGAAGTCCTGCATTAGGCATAACAGAAATGCCAACCGGGCTACTCTTACTTAAAGTTCTTAAATGCTCGCTCATTTCAGCCGGTCCCGTGGCGCAATTCATTCCAATTAAGTCAACACCTAAAGATTGCAGCGAAGATAGAGCTGCAGATATCTCAGATCCAAGGAGCATGGTTCCAGTTGTTTCAACAGTGACTTGAGCAATAATTAAAATATCTTTATCGCAATTATCAACGGCTGCTCTAGCGCCATTTACGGCAGCTTTTGCCTGGAGAAGATCTTGAGTCGTTTCAATTAGTAGCGCGTCTGATCCCCCATCAATAAGACCCCGAGATGCTTCTTGATATGCCGCACGAAGATCTTCATATGTGGTGTGTCCAAGAGTTGGAAGTTTTGTTCCAGGGCCAAGAGAACCTAGAACCCATTTAGGTTCACCGCTTGAGATAGTAAATTCATCTGCAACGCCTCTTGCGATACGAGCACCAGCTTCGGCTAACTCATAGATTCTCTCTGGAATGTCATATTCACCTAAATTAGCCAGATTGGCGCCGAAAGTATTTGTCTCAACTGCATCTACTCCTGCGCTGAAATATTGTCTATGAATATCTGCGATTAACTCTGGACGAGTAATGTTTAAAACCTCATTACAGCCCTCAAGTCCTTGAAAATCATCTAAGGAGGGGTTAGCGCTCTGGATCATGGTTCCCATGGCGCCATCTGCGATTACTACCCTTTTGCCAAGGGCAAGGCGGAGCGAACTAGCCTCTTTAATTTTGGATGCGCTCACTTAAGTGAGTTTATCGTAGGCTCTGCATATGCATCTCAGTGAGAGCTCCTTTAACCTAAGAAGCCCCATTCTTATCGCTGCTTTTGAAGGCTGGAATGATGCTGCTGAGTCTGCAACATCTGCAATAACCCATCTTTTGACCATTTGGTCACACCAACAAATCGCTGTTGTCGATAGCGAGGAATACTACGATTTTCAGGTCAATCGGCCGCAGATAAAAATCGATGAGAGCAATATAAGGGAGATTATCTGGCCCGGAACTATTGTCTATGCAGTTAGTTCGCCAGCTCTTACTAATGACTTCCTAATCGTTAGAGGCGTAGAGCCTTCAATGCGCTGGAAAAGCTTTGTTTCAGATCTTCTAGATCTTGCAGATGATTATGAAGTCTCGATGATTATCTCCATTGGTGCATTACTTGCAGATACTCCGCACTCAAGGCCATTCAATGTTGCGATAAGCGGGGCTCACCCAGAAATCTCGGAACGTTTTGGCCTTGAGATTTCAAAGTATGAAGGACCAACTGGCATTATCGGAGTACTTCAAGATGCGGCGTATGGAAGAGGAATTGATGCAATATCTCTCTGGGCAGCAGTTCCTCATTACGTTGCTACTCCCCCTTGTCCAAAAGCGGCGCTAGCACTTATTAATGCTCTAGAGGATTTTCTTGAAGTTTCCCTTCCTCAAGGCGATCTACCAGAGAGAGCAAAACTCTGGGAAGCACAAGTTGATCAGATGGCGGCTGATGATGCAGAGGTTGGCGATTATGTAAGACAACTTGAGAGTTCAAAAGATTCAGCAGAGCTACCGGAAATTTCTGGCGAGAGTATCGCTAGAGAGGTTGAGCGATTCCTGCGAAGAAATCCAGGAATCTAAAGAGTAATTCCAAGGTAGGTATCAATGGCCCTTGAAATCTCACCAGGGCTTCCCCCGACTTGGCCTGCTTCAGTTCTTTCACACCAACTGTTTAGAGCTGAAAAAACCCTCGGCGTATCTAAATCATCTGCCAGGGCATTTACAACTTCTTGAACCACTTCAAAAGTCGGTGCAACTTCTTGCCGTGATAAAGCACTTAGCAATCTTTCTAGTAGCTCGGCTGCGCTATCTAATAGCTCTTTGCTCCACATTCGATCTCTTGAGTATTTATCTGCAAACAAAGCAAGACGAATCAAGGCTGGAGAAACTCCATCTTGGCGAAGCTTGGATACGAAAACCAAATTACCCATGCTCTTACTCATCTTCTCGCCATCTAGGCCGATCATTCCTGCGTGGCTATAGCAGCTTGCAAACTCAATCCCAGTGAGAGCCTTTGCTTGCAGAGCTGTCATGTAATGATGAGGAAATATCAAATCTGAACCGCCAGCTTGCAGAGTTATTGAAGTCGGATTTGTTTTAGGAAGATTCTTTAATGCAATCGCGGTGCACTCAATATGCCAGCCAGGTCTGCCCTGGCCAAACGGCGCCGACCAGTAAGGATCATCTTCTTGTCTAGCTTTCCATAGGAGTGGATCTAGCGCATGGCGCTTACCAACTCTCTCGGGATCGCCACCTCGCTCTTTAAAGATAACCAGCGCTTGCTCAAGTGGCAGTGGTAGATCTTTGATTGCACCTTCGACTTGATTTAGATCTAGGTAGATGTCACCTTCAAGTTCATAGCTTTTTTCGGTAGCAATCATCTGTTCAACGAACGAAATGATTTCATCCATTGATTCGACGACCCCGCGATATGCATTGGGTGGCAGCACGCCAAGTGCTGTCATATCCTCACGGAAGAGATCGATTTGAGATGTGGCGAGCTCTTTCCAATCTTGGCTATCTCTCGCAGCGCGCTCTAGAAGTGGGTCATCGATATCGGTTATGTTTTCAACAAATGAGACTTTCTTTCCGCTTGCTTTCAAATATCTATTAACAAGATCAAAGGTTAGATAAGTGGCCGCATGGCCCATGTGTGTTGCGTCATAAGGAGTAATTCCGCAAACATAGATTGAGTTCTGCTCTCCTGTGATCTCAACTTTTACGCCTTTGTAAGAATCAAAAAGCACAAGGGTTGGCTGATTGATGCCTGCCAAAGCAGGCGGCATATAGACATCTGGCCAAGAGAGCATTGCCCTAGCCTACAAATCTCTGAAGTTTTTTATCCACGATTAAACCGGAGGCCACGGAACCGCGGGCCATTGCTCCGAGGGATAAGGAAACCCCTCTGAAATCAGCATGTCAATTCTCTCAAGAAGAGAATCAATTTCATCTTTAGTGATTAGCTCTCCAAGAGAGGCTCCAATCTCGCCGCTAATACGAAGTTTTAACGACTCAAGTTTGCTTACTTCATCTCTATCTAAATCTTGGCCAGCGTACTGCCATAACACCGTTCTTAATTTGAATTCTTCGTGGAAGGTCAATCCATGATCACAGCCGAGAATTTCTGATTCTGAAATGGGGAGAATATGTCCAAACTTTCTATCTGTATTATTAATAACAACATCAAAAAGCGCAAGATTTCTTATTGCAGGCGTTGATTGCTGGCCAATGGCGATCAAATCTAGATCTGGATCTAAATCGATCCACTGCTGAACTGCGCCCATGCCAAAAGGACCATCTCGCATAACGGTTAAAGGAACACAATTAAACTGCCCTGCCTCGCTAATTAGATGCGAGGCCACTTCTCTTGAAGCAAGGTTCCCATCTGCAAAATCCCAAAGTGCTCTCTCGCCAGCAATTGGTTTATAAACAACAGAGAAACTAGATTGGTCACTCGTTACGACTTTGCCAAAAAGTGTGGCATTTGATGCATCGACCAATCGTCCTTCAACCATCAATTCGCCTGAAATTAGTTCTTCTCTACTTAGCATTTAGTTCATTCTGGGGCAGATATGACCATCAGGATTTATTGGAGCTCCACAGAACATGCAAGGAGGTCGTCCAGCTTTAATCACACTCGATGCTCGATCAATAAAACTACGGACCTGTGATGGGGTAATGCGAATTCTTAGAATCGCTGGTGCTCCCTCAGTTTCATCACTTGCTAACTCATCAAAGATAACTTCTTCGCCTTGATCCCCAGTAATTGCCTGACCTTCAAATCTAATCATTTGAGAATCTATCTGCCAGGTTAGAGCCATAACCCCAAGAGTAAATTCAGAATCTATTGGCATATCAAGTGCCTCGTTATCCCTCGGAGCTGCTCCCTCACTACTTTTTACCTCACGAAGCATCTCCTTAAACCGATCCGTGAGTGCTTGAGCTTGTGTCTTTTCAAGGGCAAAGGAGAAAACCTGTCCTGCCTTCTTTACTTGAATAAAGAACTCACGCTCTCCAGGCTGGCCAACAGTGCCTAGAATGAATCGATCAACCTCATCTAGGTTATATATCCGTCTAAGCGACATCTTTTGATCCACCCAAAGTATTGCTAGCTCTTCTCTGTTTCTTCTTAACCGACTTTATGGAAACAATCTTCTGATTGAAATTGAGCAACATTCGACTCTTTGAGCCCCAAGAAAGTGTGGTTAAAGAACATGGATCAACTGCAAACTTTTGAAAATTATCAAGACCAGAACCTACTGTCAGGCTTGCAGCAATCTTAATAACATCTCCATGGGTCACAAGCAGGATTGTTTCTTTGGGGTATTTCCGAGACAAATCTTTGAGTAGTGATTCAATCCTTTTTTCAAGCTCCTTAAAGCTCTCCCCTTGCGGGAATCTGAATGTAGATGGTTTTGCCTGTATTACTTTCCAATCTTTCATGCGGCTCAATTTAGAAAGTTTCTTTCCACTCCATGAGCCGTAATTCATTTCTATAAGGCGCTCATCAACAGAGATCCGCTTCTTCTTTGATTTGGCGACTAGTTCGACAGTTTCAAGACAGCGCTGCATGGGACTTGAGACTATTCGATCTATCTTAAGATTTTCAAAAGCGGAGGTAAGTTTATTGACCTGGGCCACTCCATCTTTCGATAGCCCGATTCCTTCTAACTGCCCTGCAAGTATTCCTGCATTGTTGGCTACTGAATGGGCATGACGAAGAAGAAGGAAAGTTGTCATAGCCTTAAGATTATCTCTTTAAAGCTTCCACTTCTTTTCGAAGTATCTTTGCTAGGGTCGATACATGGAGTTGCGCCAGTTAGGTCGTAGTGGGGTTAGGGTCTCTCGCCTTGGCCTAGGAACGATGACCTGGGGTCGGGATACCGATGAGCATGAAGCCGCAGAACAACTCCGTTTCTACTTAGATGCTGGTGGAAATTTCGTTGACACCGCAGCCGTTTATGGCAATGGTGATGCTGAGCGAGTTCTAGGTGGATTTCTAGGGGTTATGGTTCCAAGGGATCAGATCATCATCGCAACCAAGGCTGGGATATCTTTTAAAAGTGGAGAACGAGTTGTAGATAACTCAAGAACTTCACTTATTGCCGATCTTGATCGATCTCTATCGCATTTAAGAACTGAATATGTTGATCTCTGGCAGATTCACACCTGGGATGAAAAGACGCCGTTAGAAGAAGTATTAAGCGCTCTTGATTACGCAGTGAGTACTGGAAGAGCTAGGCATGTAGGAATCTCTAATTTTGCTGGGTGGCAATTAGCAAGAGCAGTGACGCTTCAGAATCCAATCTTTGGCAAAGCTCCGATTATCAGCGCTCAGAATGAGTACTCATTACTCAATAGGAAAATAGAGAGAGAGATTTTGCCGGCATCTAGAGAGCTCGGCGTTGGAGCTCTTGCTTGGTCTCCCCTAGGTCGCGGAGTATTAACTGGTAAATACCGATCGGGACTTCCCTCTGATTCAAGAGGAGCCTCCCCACACTTCTCATCCTTTATTGAGCCATATTTAGATGAGCGCTCAAGAAAAATAGTTGAAGCGGTAATGGTTGCATCCGATGGCCTTGGATTATCGCCACTTGAGGTTTCACTTGCCTGGGTAAGAGATTGTCCTGGAGTTACCTCGGCAATTATTGGAGCAAGAACCGGAGCGCAGCTACGCGGAGCGTTAAGTGCTGAGTCAGTGACTCTGCCAGTTCCAGTTCGCGAAGCACTTGATGAGATAAGTGCTATCTAGGCATTAACAAGGAAGTGAAAGAGAGTTCTTGCGCCAAATTGCAGTGAATCTATTGGCACTCTCTCATCAATTCCATGAAATAACCCAGTGAAATCTAGATCTGGTGGCAGCTTAAGAGGACTAAAGCCATAACCAACAATTCCAAGTTTTGCTAAGGCTTTATTATCAGTTCCACCACTTAGAAGATATGGAATTGGAATTCCATCTGGATCTTCTGACTTAATCGCTGCAATCATGGCATCAACAAGTGGTCCGCCAAATTCAACCTCTAGCGGGATATCAGAGACAAGGCTTTCAACCTTGACATGCTCGCCAACTAAGGATTTAACAGTATCGAGAAGCTCTTTTTCATAGCCCGGCAACGTTCTGCCATCAACGACTGCGCTTGCACTCTGCGGAATCACATTGGCTTTGTAGCCAGCTTCAAGCATCGTGGGATTTGTGGTGTTACAAAGCGTTGCGCCAATCATCTTGCCCATCGGGCCCACTTCATCAATTAGCGGCTGCAGATTATTTCTATCATATGGCTTTCCAGAAATCTCTGAGATCTTCTGAAAGAAGAGATCGCTGGTTTTAGTAATTCTCTGAGGCCAGGTGTAGTTACCAATCTTTGCTATCGCCTCTGTTAGACGGGTTACAGCATTTGCATTGTTGACCATCGAGCCATGGCCTGCGACGCCCTCTGCGGTTATCTTCATCCATTCGATTCCCTTTTGAGAAGCTTCAATTGCATAAACACGCTTACCCGAGAGAAGAGTTAGAGAGAAACCTCCAACTTCAGAAATCGTTTCGCTGCATCCTGCAAATACCTCTGGATGATTCTCGGCCATCCACCTTGATCCATATATGCCACCCGCTTCTTCGTCGCCAAAGAAGACAATTACGATGCTTCGCTCTGGTTGATAGTTATGTCTGGCCCAGAGTCTTATAACCGCAAGAATCATTGCATCCATATTTTTCATATCAACTGCGCCACGTCCCCAGATGCATCCATCTTTGATTGCGCCAGAGAATGGATCTACTGACCAATCAGCTGCATTTGCTGGAACCACATCAAGATGACCATTTACAACAAGACCGGGTCTTGACTTGTCTTTGCCTTCAATTCTTGCAACTACGGAGCAGCGATTGGGAGCACTTTCATAAATCTTGCTCTCAATTCCAACTTCTTTCATCTTGGCAGCCACATATTCAGCAGCAGCTTTCTCATCGCCTTTGCCTTCGCCAAAATTGACGCTTGGAATCTGAATCAATTCCTGGCAGAGCTTTACTACATCTTCTTCTAGTTCTATGCGCTGGGCATCAGTTAGTTTCATGGGCTAAAGTATGCCCGCATTGTCCGGGTGGCGGAATTGGCAGACGCGCTAGCTTGAGGTGTTAGTTCCCGCAAGGGATTAGGGGTTCAAGTCCCCTCTCGGACACGTTTTATAGATACGCTCCCGCCGTGGCTCAAAGCAATCTAACCCCGCTGGATCGGGCGCTATCACTTATCGCCGATGTTCCCGATTATCCAAAACCAGGGATCCTCTTCAAAGACATAACCCCTTTGCTTGCCGATGGAATTGGCTTTGGAGTGGTCATTGATGAATTTGCCAGGTCTATTCGCGCTTTAAATAAGAAAGTAGATGCGATAGTAGGAATTGAGAGTCGTGGATTTATTCTCGGTGGGGCAATTGCTAAAGCTCTAGAAATCGGTTTTGTCACGGTAAGAAAACCAGGCAAGTTACCAAGAGATGTTTATCGAAAAGATTACG
>OFRI01000077.1_pt1 | contig 23671 bp, 29 predicted proteins | sample 1543031 | NCBI WGS metagenome assembly OFRI01 (sample SAMN07774226, study PRJEB24372) | wastewater metagenome
GGTAGTCCACGCGCTCGTTTATTTTCTAGCGTCAGCGTTGAAACCTTCTAAAGCCTTGCGCTGCAAGGGGTTTGGATATCGCAAGACACAAGAAGCCTAAAGGTGTTTAAGATGTGTTTAGTTTGGGTTTAGCAGTTGCTAGTTACGTTTTCAGAATTTGCAACGATTAAAGGTTGTAGTCGTGGTGCTGTAACACATGCGACTAAAGACCGTATTGCAGAAGCTGTTGTTGAAAAAGATGGTAAGCGATGGCTTGACCGTGATATGGCGCTTGAGTTATGGCGAAAGAATACATTGAAAACACATAATTCTAAGGTACCAGATGCTGACCCTATAGACCCGCAACAATTGAAGCAGGTTATTAAGTCATTACCTGATGATTCGATACCAGAGTTAAATGAAAGCAGAGCAAGGCGTGAGCATTATCAAGCGGAGCTAGCGAAGTTGCAGGTTTCATTGCAGCGTGGTGAGCTGGTTGCTGCTGATGAAGTAAAAAAGCAGGCGTATCAGGTAGGGCGGTCGATACGTGAAGCGCTGGCTAATTTAGCTGATAGGTTAAGCCATCAGTTAGCAGGTGAAACTGACGCGATGGTAATTCATAAGATGTTGAGCGAGGAGCATAGGGACGCATTGCTGGCATTGATTGAGGCAGAGCGATGAGCGTATGGCGTGATGCGTTTATGGATGGGCTGCGGCCTGACTTGGCGTTAACGGTTAGTGAATGGGCTGATGCCAATAGAAGGCTTAGCAGTAAGGCAAGTGCGGAGCCAGGGCCATGGCGTACTAGCAGGACGCCATATTTGAAGGAACCGATGGACTGCCTTAGCAGTAGCAGCAACGTGCAGCGTGTTGTGATGATGTTTGCAGCGCAGACCGGCAAGACGGAGGCTGGCAGCAACTGGCTGGGGTATGTAATCAATTCAGCGCCGGGACCGATGCTGCTGGTGCAACCTACGGTAGAGATGGCAAAACGATTATCAAAGCAAAGGCTGGAATCGCTTATTAGTGAGACGCCATGTTTAGCGGATAAGATTGCACCGGCTAGAAGTAGGGATAGCGGTAATACGATGTTTGCTAAGGAGTTCCCAGGCGGGATGATGCTGCTTACTGGCGCCAATAGTGCAACTGGGTTGAGGTCTACACCATGCCGTTATATTTTTATGGATGAGGTTGATGCGTTCCCTGCTGATGTAGATGGCGAGGGCGACCCTGTTAGTTTGGCGGAGAAACGCGCTACTACATTTGCTAGGCGTAAGATTTTACTTACTAGCACACCAACGGTAAAAGATTTTAGCCGTATTGAAGCCGAATATTTACGCAGCGACCAACGACGGTTTTATGTGCCGTGTCCTAAGTGCGGTGAGATGCAATGGCTGAAGTGGGCACAGCTTAAATGGGCTGATAATGATGCAAGCACAGTGCGATATGAATGCGAGAAATGCAAGGAGCAGTTTGCAGAAATACATAAGCCGATGATGCTGCGGCAAGGTGAGTGGCGAGCTACTGCACCATGTGATGGCAAAACGGCTGGATTCCATTTGTCGGGTTTGTATTCACCATTGGGATGGCTTAGTTGGGTTGATATGGTCGATGATTTTTTACGTGCAAAGTCTGATGCGCCAATGCTTAAGAGCTTTGTTAATACTAGATTGGCTGAAACATGGGAAGAAGATTATGCAAGCAAGGTAAGTGCTGATGGATTAATTGCAAAGCGCTTAAATTATGCGTCTGGCATATGCCCAGATGGCGTGTTGCTGCTGACGGCTGGTGTTGACGTGCAGGATAATAGGTTGGCGATTAGTGTATGGGGCTGGGGTGAAGCTGAAACAGGTTGGTTGATATGGCATCAAGAGATTATGGGTGACCCAACGCAGATTGAAGTATGGGGCCAGCTTGACCAAGTATTAGCTACAGCATGGGCTACTGAAAGCAATAAGGAATTAAAGATTACACAAATGGCAATTGACTCTGGCGGCCACTGCACGCATGAAGTTTATAATTATGTACGCGACCGAATACGGCAAGGCGTGGTTGCGATTAAAGGCAGCAGTAAGCGCGGCAGTGTAGCAGTTAGCAAAGGTAATAAGGTGGATGTTAATACTAAAGGCCGCACGTTAAAACGTGGTGTTACATTGTTTAGTGTTGGCAGTGATACAATTAAAACTACATTATTTGGCAGGATGAAACATAACGATGAAGGGCCGGGCGGGTTGCGGTTTGGCTTAGCTGCTGATGGAGAATATTTTGAGCAGTTGACGGCTGAGAAGCAGACGTTGCGTTACCTGCGCGGGTTCCCGATAAGGGAATGGGTAAAGAAACCAAGCGCGCGCAATGAGGCGTTGGACTGCGCGGTTTACGCTTATGCAGCATTGCAATTGAGCTATCGCAAATTTAATAGGGCTACGATGTGGCAGCAATTACAAGAACAACTTGATAGTGGTGCTAAGTTGCCGCTAAGATCAAGGAAGCCAAAGCCGGTAGCTACCGGCACTGAGTTCGTTCACAACTGGTAGCCGTGAAAATCCCAGCACAAATCAGAGCAGGCGATACGGTCAAATGGCGCGATGATGCGGCGGCGGATGGATTTGGCAATGCGATTACTAGCACCACATGGGTGCTGACTTATTATTTGCGCACTAATACAGCAAGTGAAGGCGCAACGGTTGTTGGCACAGCTTATGGTACCGGCTGGGAGTTTACGATTGCGGCTGGCACCAGCGCTGCTTTTGATGCGGGGCAATGGTATTGGCAGGCGATTGCAACTTATAGCACCGAAAAGCTAACGCTAGGTGCTGGCCAGCTTGAGGTATTGCAAGCGCTGAGCTATACCGGCGCGCCAGGCGCTATTGATGGCCGCACGCAGTTACAAGAAGATTTGGATGCAGTAAAGGCTGCAATTAGAGCAATTGTATCTGGCGGTGCAGTGCAGCAGTATAGTATTGCAGGGCGTAGCCTTAGTAAGTATTCGCTATCTGACTTGATGCAACTAGAAGCAAAATTAAAAGCTGAGGTTAAACGCGAGCAGGCGGCGGAGTTAATTGCTAATGGCCTTGGCAATCCCCATAACTTATTTGTGAGGTTTTAGATGGGCTTACGCACGCAGCTATTTAAGGCAATGGGATTTGCGCCAATAAAAGGGCGGCAACGTGCATATCAAGGCGCAAGGATAAACCGGTTGACGGCTGATTGGATAACAAGTGCCACCAGCGCTGATAGTGAAATTAAGTCTAGCTTTAAGGCATTACGTAACCGTGCGCGGCAGTTGTGCCGTGATAATGATTATGCACGGCAGGCATTGCGTGCTATCCAAAATAATGTAATTGGCCATGGCATCCGCCATCAAGGGCAGGTAAGGATGCAACGCGGCGGCAAATTAGATGAGGCGATTAATGGGCAAATCCATGAAGCATGGGAAAGATGGGGTAACAAAAGCCGTTGTGATGTAAGCGGCATTTTAGGTTTTCATGATATTGAACGGTTATTAGCGCGGAGTTTAGCTGAAAGCGGCGAAGTATTTGTGCGAATGATACGCAAACCATTTGGCGATAGCCGGGTTCCATTTGCATTGCAAGTGCTGGAAGCTGATTATTTGATTGATGATGACATACCCCAAGCCGCAACTGGTAACACAGTACGGATGGGAATTGAGATTGATAGTTATTTAAGGCCACAAGCTTATCATTTTTATGCTAACCATCCCGGTGATACGTATGCCGGTAACCCACGCACTAATGGAAAGAAACTGCGTGTGCCAGCAGATGAGGTTATCCATTTGTTTTTACCAGAAAGGCCAGGCCAGACGCGTGGTGTTACATGGTTTGCATCGGCATTGATGCGGTTGCATATGTTGCAAGGGTATGAAGAAGCCGAGGTTGTACGGGCACGCGCTAGCAGCGCCCTAATGGGTTTTATTCAATCACCTGAAGGTGAGTTAATGGGTGATGAAATTTATGATAATGAACGCGTTAGTGAGTTTACTCCAGGTGTATTTAAATATTTAGCACCGGGCGAATCAGTAACGGTGCCAGACCTTAACTCACCTGATGGCCAACTTGAGCCATTTACGCGTAGCATGTTGCGTGCTGTAGCTGCTGGCATCGGCGTTAGCTTTGAAAGCATCAGCAAGAATTTCTCAGAAAGTAATTACAGCAGCAGCAGGCTTAGCCTGCTAGAGGAGCGCGATACGTACCGTGTATTGCAGCGTTATATGATAGAAAATTTTCATCAGCAGGTATTTGATAATTGGCTTGAGATGGCAGTGCTAAGCGGCGAGTTAAAGCTGCCGGGCTATGAGCTAAATCCAGACCGTTACCGCGCTAGTAAATGGGTGCCACGTACATGGGAATGGGTGGACCCACAAAAAGAAGTTGATGCTTACAAGACAGCAGTGCGATGTGGATTCAAGACGTTAGCGCAAGTGATTACAGAGCAAGGCGGTGACCTTGATGCAGTATTGCTAGGCCGTCAGGCTGAGCTAGCAATGCTAGATGAGATGAATATTGTTACTGACACCGACCCAAGTGAAGTAAATGCAGGCGGTGGTGCGCAGTCTGCAATGCAACCATTTGAAGAAACGGAGCTGCCAGCAGTGGAGTTGGAAGATGAAAGCGATGATTAAAGCAGTTACAATGGAGGCATCATTGAATAAAAGCGTAATGGACCAAAAGCGCCCATACCCAAGCGAGCACGCAGCACGGTTGACAGACCCAGAGCAGTATGACGATTTTCGGCGTGAAGATGATGCAGGCGGGCCGGGCATTGATTTTATCTATGGTATTAAAGGTGATACAAGCGAACTGCAAGCAATACGGTTTGACCTAGAGCAATTTACCGCAGATGAAGCGCTTAACTGGTTGATTGAGCATGAGTACGACCCGATTGAATTTGAAGAGGCAACAGGCCGCAGCATGACAGGTAAATTCCACCGCGCTGAGATGACAGCATTTAGTGAGGTAGAAGACCGCACTTATGAATTTCCATTTAGTTCTGAACATCCAGTTGCTAGATATTTTGGTAATGAAGTATTAAGCCATGATGCAAGTGCTGCTGACCTTAGCCGATTAAATGATGGCGCACCGTTGCTATTTAACCATAATGTAGACCGTGTTATTGGTGTAGTAGAAGCAGCAAGGATTGATGATAAAGCAAAGCGCGGTTATGCACGTGTTCGGTTTAGCAAGAATGAATTTGCGCAAGAGATTTTAGCTGATGTGAAGGATGGCATTCTTAGGAATGTATCCTTCGGCTATTCCATTGATAAGATGGAAGAGCGCGGCGGTGGTGACTATGTTGCCACTGCATGGAGTCCGTATGAAATCTCAATGGTTTCAATTCCGGCTGACAAAACCGTAGGGATTGGCAGATCACTGCTACCTACCACCACCGCTGCTTCGGCAGCACCATCCCCTGATCCCCTTCCTCCTATGGAAAACACCACCACTGATCTGGCCGTGGTGCGGGCTGAAGCCGCTGAGGCTGAACGCTCACGCATCTCCAGTATCAATTCTCTATGCACTAAGCATGGAATGGCCGACCTCGGCCAACAGCTAGTTGAGTCTGGTCGTTCAATCGACGAGGCACGTGCTGCTGTTCTAGACAAAATCAACACCTACCAGGAGCCTGTGACTATGAGCGTTGCCGACATCGGCATGAGCGAAAAGGAAAGCCGCAGCTTTTCATTTTTGCGTGCCATCAACTATTTAGCAAATCCAACCGACCGCGCTGCGCGTGAATCGGCTGCATTTGAGATTGAAGCATCTGATGCTGCGGCTGCCAAATTGGGCCGTCAATCACGTGGTATCACAATTCCTCAAGATGTGTTGCGCCGTGATTTATCTGTAGGCACTGCATCTGCTGGTGGTAACTTAGTTGCTACTGATTTGGATGCTGGCAGCTTTATTGACTTGCTGCGTAATGCATCTGCATTGGACCAAGCAGGCGCTACCGTGCTGACCGGTTTGGTTGGTAACGTTGCAATTCCTCGCCAATCTGGTGCTGCTACTGCTTATTGGGTAGCTGAATCTGGCGCACCTACTGAAAGCCAGCAAACGGTTGATCAAGTTAGTTTGACACCACGCACGGTTGCAGCTTTCACTGATTACAGCCGCCGCTTGATGCTGCAATCCAGCATTGACGTTGAGAACATGGTGCGTAATGATCTTGCTCGTGTATTGGCACTCAAGATTGACGTTGCTGGCCTTTATGGTACCGGCAATAGCAGCGAGCCACTAGGTCTCAAGCTAACAACTGGTGTTGGCACTGAAGACTTTGCTGCTGACACCCCTACATTTGCTGAAGTGGTAGCACTAGAAAGCGATGTAGCAGGCGCTAATGCATTGACCGGCAGCCCTGTGTATTTGATGAATGCTGCTATGCGCGGTGCTCTGAAAACTAAGGCCAAAGATACCGGTTCAGGTTTGTTTGTGATGGAAGGTGATTTAGTTAATGGCTATCGCGGCATCTTGTCTAACCAAGTTGCATCTAATGATTTGTGGTTTGGCAATTTTGCCGACTTGATCATTGGTTACTTCTCTGGCTTGGATTTGATGGTTGACCCTTACACACATAGCACTTCTGGTACTGTGCGTGTTGTAGCGATGCAAGATTGTGACATTGCTGTTCGTCACCCTGAATCATTCAGCCGTGGCAACAACACCCTCTGATTATGTTTATTAAGGTCTTACGGCAAACAATGTTGGCAGGCCAGGTTGTTCGTGTTGGGGATGTTGTTGAAGCATCCCTAACCGACGCCAAACTCCTGATTGGCATTGGTAAAGCCATTTTATCTGACCCTATCTCGCCCATTTGCTCTATCCCATCCACTCCCAAACGGAAAGCTAAACCATGACTATCCACAATCTTGGCACCAAGACTACGATCTTGGGCCTCCTGCGCAACGATGTAGTAACTGCTACCGCCACTGGTTCTGCAATTGATTTGCTGGGCTATGAAGGCGATATGGCAGTATTGCTTGATGCTGAAGCTGGCGGCGCTAGCATTACCTACGCGGTAAAGCTAACCGAATCAGATACATCTGGCGGCACCTACACTGATGTAACCGGCGGTGCATTTACCACCACTACCGCTAACACTGCTTCACTGCAAAAGATTACTGTTAATGTAACCAGCCTAAAGCGGTTTGTTAAGGCAACCGCCACTGTTGCAGGTGGTACTGGTGCTGGTGCAGTTGCTGTTATCGGCTTAGCTTCTGCTAAGTACGGCTAATGGCATTAACGGAAGATTTAAGCATCTTCCTTGCAGACTTCGGCGTCAGTTGCACTGCTGGCGCCGTTACTGCTTTGGGTATTCTTGACATGCCAAGCCAAGTGCTTAGTGATGGCATGGTGCTTACTACTGACTACACGTTGACAGCTAAAACATCAGATTTTGGTAGTTTAATACGTGGCGATTCTATTACGGTAGATGCCGTTGGTTATACAGTAAGAGAAACAATGCTTATGACTGATGGTAAGTTTGTGCAAATTGCATTGCAAAAAACATGAGCAGTCATTTTAAGACTAATACACGCAATCAATGGTCATCATTGAATCCAATACTGATGGCGGGAGAGCCAGCGGTTGAAGACCATGCAAGAAATATAAAGGTAGGCGATGGCCTTACCAATTGGAATAAGTTGCCATATTTCGGCTGCCCAGGCTATTGGGCATCGTTTTGGGATTTAACATCACAAACCGCAGTAGCGAATACACCAACTACAATTTTATTGCGTAATGCTGATTTAGATAATAGCGGCATCAGTATTGCGTCAAATACAACGATTACATTTGCCTATGCTGGCGTTTATAGCATTACATTTTCAATACAGTTTACAAATAGCGATACTTCAATACATGATATAAATGTATGGTTACGCAGAAATGGCACTAATGTAGTTGCATCTGATAGCAGATTTAGTATTACGTCTAGCCATGGCGGAGTTGATGGCAATGTAATTGGTACGGTTAATTTTGTATTAAAGCTTGCTGCCGCTGACTATCTTGAGTTGATTTGGGCTACTAGCAATGCTGCTACTTATATCCATGCTGAGCCAGCTCAAACCAGCCCATTTGCGCATCCAAGCATTCCCGGTGTTATCTGTACCATAGTGCAAGTTGCATCCGCTTAATCATGACAACCAAACGCGAGACAATTATTGCTGCTGTACGTACAGCACTAACAGGCACTACAGGCGTTAGCACTAGGATTTATCGCAGTAGGGTAGAACCTATTACACGCGGTGAATCACCTGCAATTGTGGTTGAACCGCTTAGTGATACCGCGCAACAGAACACGGCATTGCCAACATTGGATTGGAGTTTAACTATACGTGTGGCGGTAATTGTACGTGGCGCGATACCAGACCAAGTGGCAGACTCAATTGTTGAAAGCTTACATGCAAAAATAATGGCTGATTTAACGCTTGGCGGTTATGCTATAGACATTCAGCCAATTGCTGTTGATTTTGACATGCAAGAAGCTGACCAACCGGCTGGCGTTATTTCATGCGATTATCTGATTAGGTATCGCACAAGCGTTGCCGACTTATCCACTTAGCACTTGCTAGAATGATTGATGAATACCAAGGTGTAGGCGGTTCTTACGTCCTAGACCCCATCACCGGCACCCGCAAGCCAATCACCGAGGAACTGAACAATGGTCCTACTAACTCGCAAACGCCTAATTCTGGCGAAGACGGAAGCAACCTACGGGACGGACTCAAGCCCCGCCGGAACTGACGCCATACTGGTTAAGGAGTTAGAGATTACGCCAATTGAGGCTGATGTTGTTAGCCGTGATTTGATTCGGCCTTATCTTGGCAATAGCGACCAATTATTGGCTAACACTCGCGTTAGCATTACGTTCCAGGTTGAGCTGGCAGGTTCTGGCACTGCTGCTACAGCACCACGTTTTAGCAGCCTGTTGAAGGCGTGCGGAATGGCTGAAACCACAACTGCTGCTGCTATTACCGGCACCGCGCAGGCGGGTTCTGCGGGCAGCATTACGCTTGCGGCTGCTGCTAGCGCAACAGATGATATTTATAACGGCATGATTATTACGATTACGGGCGGCACTGGTAGCGGTGGTGTTGGCGTAATTACTGATTATGTAGGCAGCACTAAAGTTGCAACGGTACAAAAATCAACCGCAACATTTACGCCAGGTGCTTCTAGCACTTATAGCATTGCAGCTAACGTAGGTTACAAGCCAGTTAGTGCAAGCTTTGATAGTGCATCAATTTATTTTAATAATGATGGCGTGTTGCATGTTATCACAGGCGCACGCGGTACATTTGTATTAAATGCTGAAGTAGGCGAAATACCAACCATTGAATTTACAATGCTCGGCATTTACAATGCGCCTACTGATACAGCCGCACCAGCTACTACATATACCAACCAAGCAACGCCTTTAATTTTTAAAGCTGGTAACACTACCGCGTTTTCAATCTTGGGCTATAGCGGTTGCTTGATGTCGCTTGAATTTGATATGGCAAATGAAACCGTTTATCGGGAACTGGTTGGTTGCGATAAATCAGTAATTATTACTAACCGTGCTGTTGAAGGCACTTGCATGATTGAAGCGCCAACAATTGCGCAAAAAGACTTCTTTACTATTGCCAACGAAGATACCACCGGCATTTTAACCATGCTGCATGGTACAACTGCTGGCAACCGCGTTACGCTATTGGCGCCAAAGGTTGACATTGGCAACCCTTCATACGAAGATAGCGATGGCATCCAAATGCTAAGCTTGCCATTTGCCGCTATTCCTACTAGCGCAGGCAATGACGAAGTTTCACTAACCTTTGCTTAAACCACCCAATGGCATTTGTATTAAAGCAATCCAGCAGCTATAGCTGGCCGGTTAGCGTTAAGTTACCTGCTGATGGTGGCAAGTTTGAAAAGCAAACCTTTGATGCTCAATTTAAACGGTTGCCACAAGCACGTATTAATGAAATTCAAGTTGATGTGCAAACACGTATTAAAGCAGCAGAACGCAATGAACAATTAGAAGGCGGCATCAGTGACCAGTCAATTGCCGATGAATTACTGGTTGGATGGTCTGGTGTAGTAGATGGCGATGGCGATGAGATTTTATTTTCTGAAACATTAAAAGAGCAATTGCTTGATATTCCAACAGTAGCCGCAGCTATTATTGTGGCTTATTTTGATAGTTTGACTGGAAGTAAAGCAAAAAACTAATAGGCGCTGCCCAGCATTGGGTTAAGGGCGGCGTGATTGATAAAACGCTTGATGATGCTGCGGTGTTAGGTGTTCAACTTGACCATACGCCTGAACCAGAGTATTTTGAGATTGAACCTGAGGCATGGCCAGCAATGGAAGCATTCCTTGCATGTCAAACCCAATGGCGGATGGGTCCAAATGGACCAATAGGATTAGATTACACAGCAGTGGCGTGGGTGTTTAGACTGTATAAGATAGCCAACCCAGCCGCTGTGCTTGCTGATATGCAAATCGTTGAAGGCGAAATTTTGGCAGCTATTCACAAGAAGGAGGGTTGACCATGGCGCTTGATATGAATGCTGCTGTAAAAATCCAAGCTAGTGTTGATGGCATTGCGTCTATTAATGGATTAGAAAAAAGTTTAGACCGTGTTGATAGGCAGGCAGGTGGTTTGCAGGGCACATTTAACCGAGTTAAAGGCGCAGCAGGTGGTTTAACTAGCTCATTAGGTGGATTGGTGCCTGCGGTTGGGTTAGCTGGCCTTGGCGCCTTAGGCAAACGGTCAATTGATGCAGCAGATAATTTAAATGATTTAAGCCAGCGCACTGGTGTTGGGGTTGAAACGCTGGATAAATTTGGCAAGGCTGCAAATGATAGTGGCAGCAGTTTGGATGAAGTAGCAAAGGCAATGGGTAAATTAGCTAAAGGCATAGTCGACCCGGCATCAAAAACAAATGAAGCATTAAAATCTATTGGCGTTAGTTCAACTGATGCGCAAGGCAAGATTCGTGGCGTTGATGCCATCATGTTAGATTTAGCTGATAAGTTTTCTAAGATGCCAGATGGCGTAGAAAAAACAGCATTAGCAATGGAGATATTTGGCAAATCAGGCGCTAATATAATTCCAATGTTAAATGAAGGCAAAGAGGCATTAAATGGATATTCGGCAACGATTGATAAAGATATGGCCGAAGCAGCAGATAAATTTAATGATTCTATTAACAAGGTAACATCATCAATATCTGGGCCATTTAATCAAGCCATAACTGCATTATTGCCAACTATTACAAAACTAGCTGAAGGCATTGCTGCTGCTGCCACAGCTTTTAGCAAATTACCAGAACCAGTGCAAACTATAATTGGCGCCGTAGCAGGATTAGCGGCGGCTTTTGTCGTTTTAGCACCGGCTATAAATGCAATTATTGGTATTTTTACGGCATTAGGCGGGCTGTTTGCAGGCGGCGGCGTATTTGCCACAATTGCCGGGTCACTTGGTGCTTTAGGGCCTGTTGTGGCTGCTATTGGCAGCGCTTTAAGTGGGCTAGGAACTATTTTGGTTGGTATATTTACAGGTCCTGTAGGCTGGGCAGCATTACTAATAGCAGCAGGCGTTGCTATTTATGCATTCAGAGACCAGGTTGGCGCAGCAATTAATGCCATTGTTGAATTGTATAAACAATTTTTTACAATGATATACGATAATTTTATCAAGCCTTACATGGATGCTCATGCAGCATTAACACAATATATTGTTGATAATTTTATAACACCATTGCAAACCGCATTAACACAATTTGCTACAGCAGCATATGAATCTTTTAATACAACTTTTATAGAACCTTTAAAAACATTATTTACTAATGTTACTACATTTATAAACGAAAATTTTATAACACCAGTTAAGGATGCAATAAGTCAATTTGCGACAGCAGCCTACAAGTTTTTAAATACAAATTTCATAGAGCCAACCAAAAAAGTATTTACAGCAGTAACAACTTTTATAAGTGAAAAATTTGTCAAACCGGTGCAAGACACAATAAGCAGCATGATAAAGAATATTGCTACTGCATTTCAATCAGTTAAAGACGCTATCACAAGACCATTCGAAGCCGCTATGCAAACAGTAAGAGGCATCGTAAATAGAATTTTAAGTGGCATTGGAAGCGCAATATCAAGCGTTGTAAATGCTATTAATAATGTAATTCAAGGCGCCAACCAAGCACTTGCAAATTTAAAGTTACCGCAGATTCCGTATTTGCCACGGCCAAACATACCCCAATTTGCGCAGGGCGGCGTAGTGAACGGGCCAACACTTGCGATGGTGGGTGAAGGCGGTGAACGCGAATATATAATTCCTGAATCTAAGATGGGCCGTGCAAGCGCTAATTACATGAGTGGCGCTCGCGGTGGTGCGGTAATACCTGCATTTGCTAATGGTGGTGTTGTAGGGTCATCCAGGGCATTACAAGGGCGCAACAGTACAACCACTATCAAGCCGCAAATAAGCATTCAAACTGGACCGGTAATGCAAATGAATGGCACTAATTACGTTACAATGCAAGATCTAGGTCGTGCCGTACAAATTGGAGTTAGGCAAACAATAGGCATAATTCAAGGCGATATGAATATGCGCAACCAGATGGGGCTAACGTAATGGCAGATTATGATATTATGAGCTTTATGGAATATTACACCGATAGGGATACCGCAGTTGACCCTATAAGCGGGCTGCGCATTCCAACAAAACAATGGCAAAACTTTTATCAATTGCCGCAAACCTTAAGCGTTGACCCTGATGTTGGCGGTCAATACATTTATCTGCCATTTGATGTAAGCGGTTTTGGTTTAACGCAAGCAGCATCGGTAAATGATTTAAATGTATCAATTGGCGGTAGACAAGGCATTGTAGATACAACTGAAGAAGCAATGAGTACTGATAATTTAATCATTGCATCACTTTATATTCAGGATGTTGGTTTTGATTCGTTTAATGGTGCAAGCGCTCAATTAATAAATCGCTTTATTGGTAGTATTGTTGGTGCTAGCCTTACGGATGAAACCGTGCAATGGACAGTGAACCCAGCAATAAATAAGCTAAAATCACAAGTGCCAACACGTAAGATAACAGCAGACATGCTGATGCGGCAGATAGGCTCATGACTGAAATTATAATCGGCTTTGATTTAAGTGTTACCTGTGCTGATGGCACAACACGTAATGGCGTAATATTTAAAGTTATAGATGATATACCAATATATGAAACACCAGAAGGTGAGCTCTTAAAAGGCGGCACTAAGGTAATATCCACGCAAGGTGGTAATTTTATTGCTGGTATGCAATTTTTAACGGCTGCAATTTTTAAGTATAAAAAGGAGGATGATTAGTCATGGCATCCGGAGGAAACACTATTGGACCAGAATACATAGTTGGCACACCATTGCCTTTTAATTCTGCTAATTATGGCGACGATGAGTTTGCGAATTATTTTAAAGGGCCAGCGACGGATGCGGCTTCTCTTTTTTATGCTGGAATATCTGGCGGATATGCAGGCTTTGCATTTGTTTTAGCTGAAGGCCAAAAAGTAGATAGATTCAACGCATCGGCCAGGCAACATAATGAAAGAGTATTAGCAGCAAGAGCGCAAAAGAAATCACCAGTTGGCGAATCTGCGGTTGCAAGCGATAACTTACCAACAAAAAGCAAAAAGCCGCAACCTGATATTAGCAAAGAACAAACTGTTGCTACTGCTGGTGATACAGTAGCGATTGTATTTTGCAAGCGTGTTAACGGCGCAGGTGGGACATGGATACAACCGCCAATGATTAAGACAGGCTCTGATCTTTTTGTTGGTTGTTTTATTTATGTAATTAGCCAAGGCGAAATGGCGGGCAGTCCATCTAAACAGTATTCATGGGTTGGCAATAGAAATATTAAATTTTTAACAGACCAAACAATTACTTTAACGCATTACTACGAAACAGTAGCAACATTAGCGGCAGCAACCAATACATGCCCTATTGCGGCTGGCGGCAATATATTCTGCGATTTAGATACATATTCATATGTAGAACCAATTGTAAAAGTTGGCACTCATACAATACGACAACCAGATTTTTCTACATTCTATTCAGAAGAAGTTGACATTACTAGAGGTACTGGTGATGTCACAAACTCAGTTCTTAAAACTACTTTTGCCGATGTAACAGTTTACGATAGCGCAGTGGGTACAGATATTACTGCGGCATATCTTGTAGCACTTGGGATTACCAGCCCCGCCACTACGTTTAGATATTGGAATTTAAACTATACAACAAACACGCCGTACGCTGTTGGAGTGACACGAGTATTTCCTGGCGGAGGCGCATTTTCTCCACCAGATCCTACAATATGGACAGACGTAGGTTCAACTGGACCAATTACATTGGTTTGGGAAAATATAGCACTTGTCAATCAATATAATCCAGCATTACCAGCGAGCACTGGCACACTTGAAGGTGTACAAACTGAGGTGTTTTTAAGCAAATACGAGACGCCTCAAGATCCACCTGGCACAGCAGATTATACAAACTTTGCAGATATTACATTCTTGCAAATTGATGGTAATATTTACGACCCTCCAGATAATGGCAGTTATCCAACAACTACTAGGCAGATATGTTTATATTACGAAGATGGTGTTAATGTAGACCTTTATAGCGGTGGCTTGGTTTCAGGTCAATATGCTGTAGGGCCAAGCAATCAATTTGTAGATTTTGCAATGCTATTATTTACGCAACTAAAACGCGCTAATGGTAGTGCAACATTTGAGATTGCAATGCCAATTGATGTAACTAATATGCAAAATTTAGCAACATTTGCCAATCAATACGGGCTGCATTTTAACGGGATGCTAGAGCAGTCTGTAAATGTAATTGACTATATATCTAGCACTGCGCCATTCTTTCTGTTATCGTTTATTTCTAGTGGCGGCCAATATCAATTGCAGCCACTGCTACCTTTAAACGGCAGTCATGCGATTAAAACAACCGCCATAACACCTGTCATCGTATTTGATGAAGACAACATATTACCTGGCAGCTATAGCAAGGTATATTTTAATTTAGATGAACGGCGCAATGTGCGCGTATCATTGTTATGGCGTGAAGCTGACCCATTGATTATTGGCATCCAAAGAACTACTAGCATCAGATATACTACAACTGTTAGCGATGCGCCAATCGTTCAATACGATATGACTGATTTTTGCACTAGCGCTGGTCATGCTACGATGTATGGTAAATACGAATTGGCAAGGCGTAAATATTCAACGCATAGCATATCATTGCAAACGCCATTGCTAACCACTGCATTAAAACCAACTGATATTATAAAAGTACAACGCCAACGGGTTAACAGCCACGGCAATAACCGCACCGAAATAGACCACTACCAAGTAACTGATATCAAGCATGAAACCTTTGGTATAACATCAATCACCGCTGAACACTTCCCGCTTGATGCAAATGATGTTAGCGTTATAAGTGATGAAATATTAAACGGTTCATTTGAGGTTATCTGATGGCAACCTTCCCTGCATTAATGCCAAACCTTAGGTCATTAGATTTAGGCAATTATCCACAGGTTGTGCATGTTGCAGTTAGTGGCGTCAATCTAAGATTTTTGCAAGGTTCAAAACGTATAAATCAAATCCTAACACTTGGCTATTCTAATATTACTGAAACTGACTTGCAGTTAATTTATACGCATTATGAAACGCAAGAAGGTACATTAGTGCCATTTGATTTACCAGCCGCAGTATGGGCCGGTTATGCGTCAGTGCCAATCAGTGCGGTAGATTATAATTGGCGTTATGCCGGTACCATATCAGTTGATACTGGAGCGCCATTACGCTATAACGTAAGTGTACAGCTTGTAAGCGTGGTGTTATAACAATGGCAACCTTCCCTGCATTAACACCAACCACCAGGATATTTAGCCCAGGCAATTATCCGCAAACATACCAGCAAAGCATTGGCGGTACAGGCGCTGGCTTTAGACGTGGCGCATTATCAATTGGCAAAACTTTAACTTTAACATTTGAGTATGTACTAGAAGCAGATGTAAATGCAATCAAGGCGCATTATTTTGACAGCTATGGCACCTATGATATTTTCAATGTATCATCTACAGTATGGGCCGGGTATGTCACGCCGCCGGTAGATTTAAACGGTAATTATTTATGGCGTTATGTATCGCAACCAGTTGTTACGGATGTAACGTGCGACCGGTTTACAGTTGAGGTGCAGCTTGAATCAGTACCAGCGCAAAGTAATGATTTAATTTATGCAGCCGGGTTAGCTAGTGCAAGCCCAGTCCGAACTTATATACTGGTAGCAGGTGCCGCAGCGGCAGCTCCTGCCCGCGATTATCTTATTTACGCTGGTGACGCATCATGAGCATTACGCAAACCGCCTTAATGCAACAGCGGCGTGATACCGCTGCTAATTGGACAAGTGCCAACCCGACACTGCTAGCAGGTGAGATTGGCATTGAGTCGGATACTAACAAGATAAAGATTGGCACTGGTAGCGCATCATGGACTGCGCTGGGCTATACGCCATGGAGTCAGGTAAGCGCTTATCCACTGGTTAATGCTGATATTGCGGCGGCGGCGGCAATTGTAGATACCAAGCTTGCCACCATTGCTACTGCGGGCAAGGTAAGCAATAGCGCTACTACTGCTACTAGCGCCAACACCGCTAGCGCAATTGTTGCAAGGGATGCAAGCGGTAATTTCACGGCTGGCACGATTACAGCAGCATTAACTGGTACAGCATCGGGCAACTTGGTAAGCGGTGGGGCACTTGGCACACCATCTAGCGGCACATTAACAAGTTGCACCGGCTTACCTATTTCTACTGGCGTGTCAGGGCTTGGTACTGGCGCTGCAACATTTTTGGCAACACCATCAAGTGCAAATTTTGCTGCATTATTAACTGATGAGACTGGTTCTGGCTCCAACGTATTTGCTACCTCACCAACTTTAGTAACTCCTGTAATTGGCGCTGCTACCGGCACATCATTATCAACAACTGGTGCGGCGGGGCTCCTTACTCGTGCTGCTGCTACTCAAGATGGTGTTGAACTAATAGGAAGAGCGGGCGGCACTACAAGTCTAAAGGCTACTATCACACCAACAACTTTAACGGCAAGTCGCACATTTACGCTGCCTGATGCAACCGGCACGTTAGTAACTACGGGAGATACAGGTACTGTCACTTCGACGATGTTATTAGATGGCACAATACTTAATGCTGATATAAATGCCAGTGCTGCGATTGCAGGCAGCAAGATTGTTGCCGCTACTACCAGTGTTGTTGGCGCTGTGCAGCTTTCAGATAGCACTTCCACTACCAGCAGCGTATTAGCTGCAACTCCTACAGCAGTTAAGGCTGCATACGACTTAGCTGATGCTGCATTACCAAAAGCAGGCGGTACATTAACCGGCAATGTAATTTTAGATAATCAGGTTGATGCACGATTCCGTGAAGCAACCGCAAATGGCACAAACTATGTCGGATTCCAGGCCCCGGCGTCAGTGGCGGCGGATGTGCTATGGACCTTACCGGCGACGGATGGCACAAGCAATCAGGTGCTAAAAACCGATGGTGCTGGTACACTAAGCTGGAGTACGCCTACTGCAGGCGGCGTAAGCCTTGGCCTTGTAATCGCACTATCCTGACACCATGGCTGAAACTTTTAACAACGCCAGCATTAAGCTGACAACCACCAGCGCAACAGACATTTACCAGGCACCTACGGCTAATGCAGCAGACCGTGCCATTGTGCTGAGCTGTTTAGTTGCCAACGTAGATGGCAGCGCTTCAGCTAATATTACAATTACAGTTACGGACGGCAGTAATGCAGTATTAAGCACATTAGCTAGCACAATTGCAGTGCCGGCAGACGCATCGTTAGAGGTAGTTACAAATAAACTCATACTTAAACAATCACAGAAAGTTAGAGCAACAGCATCAGCCGCAAGCGATTTGGAAGTAACACTTAGCGCATTGGAGATTACAGTATGAGTAATGGTGGAATTATTGGCGTTATTAATACGCCTACTACATCAATTGCTTCTGGCGTATGGACATTAAATGAAGTATTACTAGCACGAAGCCAAAATATTTGGCCTGGGCAACCTGTGCTAATAATCGATTTCCTAGTAATTGCTGGCGGTGGTGGCGGTGCTTCTGCTGGCAATACTGGTGGCACAGGTTCCGGCGGCGGAGCTGGTGGATATAGAGAGCTGACTTCTCAATCTTTATCTACTGCTACAAATTACACAGTAACCGTTGGGGCTGGGGGAGCGTCAAAGAATGACGCAGGTGCCACCTCAGGCAATTCTGGCTCAGCCTCTGTTTTTAGTACGTTTACTGCTGCAGGCGGCGGTGGCGGCGGTCGAGGTGGCGGAACTGCTACCACTGGTTTGGCTGGTGGTTCTGGTGGCGGCGGCGGAGCTGCTGGTGGCGCTGGTGGCGCTGGAAACACACCATCAACAGATCCGTCTCAAGGTTTTTCGGGAGGCACTGCCGGCGATACTACTGTCTATGCTTGCGGCGGAGGCGGCGGAGCTGGGGGTGTTGGCGCAAATGGAACTTCATCTACAGGTGGCAACGGAGGTGCAGGTGCTTCCTCATCTATAACCGGATCTTCAGTAACCCGTGCTGGTGGCGGTGGCGGTGGTTCCGGTATCTCTGGTGGCTCTACAAGTACAGGCGGCTCCGGTGGTGGCGGTAACGGTCAAGGCAACGCTGGAACCGTGGCACAAGCGGGTGCAGTTAATACAGGTAGCGGCGGCGGCGGCGCCGGAACTTCAGGTGCTCCCTACCCATCGTACGCATCAGGAGCTGGTGGTTCCGGTGTTGTTATTATTAAAGTGCCAAGTAGTTTCACAGCTACATTTAGCGGTGGTGTGACACAAACAAACGCTACTGCTGGTGGCTTCACAGTTTATACTGTCACAGCTACATCTACAACATCAGAAACGGTGTCTTTCTCATGAGCCATTTTGCAAAATTAGATAACAACAATCTGGTTATCTTTGTTACTGTTGGCCGCCAAGAAGATGATGGGCTAGAAGCCGAATTATGCGCTCGCACTGGTGATCGTTATGTGCAAACCAGTTACAACACATCAGGCGGTGTACATCGGCTAGGCGGCACACCATTACGCAAAAACTACGCAGGCATTGGTTACACCTATGACGAAGCCCGTGATGCCTTTATTCCACCAAAGCCATACGCAAGCTGGTTGCTAGATGAAGCTACTTGCTGGTGGGAGGCGCCAGTGCCATATCCCGTAGATGGCGAGCGATACAGTTGGGATGAGGCAACTACTAGCTGGGTGCTAGTGCCTGAGCTAGAATAAAGGCAACACCAGCCTGAGCCGTGATTGAAGTTGCAGCCGCCGCTATTGGAGCTGCCATGGGCATCGTTGCTTCTGGGCTTAGCGGTATGCTGCGCCGTGATGACCAAGCTGCTGCTGCTGTAGTGCGTTTAACCGCAGCCGTTGAACATATAGCTGGCGAGGTTTCGTTAATGCGTTCTGAAATGCGCGAAGATCGCACCGAATTATTTGGCCGTTTAAATCAAGCCGAGCAACGCTTAGCAACTTTAGAAGCCAAGTTTAGTTAGACTGAGTGTGACGTTTGCCACATTTTGTTGTGGACTTCCTATCCCATCCAGCTTTTTGGATTGTTGTTGCCGCAGCATCTGAGCTGATTGCGCTGTCGCCACTAAAAAGCAACAGCATTGTGCAGCTCGTATTTCAGGTGCTGAACCTGTTGCGCGTAAAAAAGGGCTGATCCGCTTTGGCAAGTCAGCTTGGGAGCGTGAGCTTGAATTCGCCATTCGCAAATGGTGGTTTGAGAAAACGCTACCAGCCAAGTTGAATAAAGCCGAAGCTGAATGGCACAAGGCGCAACCGTTACCGCCGCCACCCATCGTGATAGAACACCCTATCAATGATGAATTACAGACCGGCGCCAGTCGTCTGTTAGGCGGTGAAATGTCCATCCATGCACCGTATGACCGAACATGAATTTTCTCGCCGCCGTTAAAGCCACAAAAAATCCGCCATTACCGCACCAGCAGGCAGCATGGTCGTATGTGTGGGAGATGCTTAGTGATGAGGAGCAGGCTACATTCCTCGACAAATTCCGCAGTGACCCGGCGCCAAAACCTACATTGGCATGGGAGCCTGCCGCAAAACTAATACGCGAATTTGAAGGCTTTAGTGATGTAGCATACATTTGTCCTGCCGGTGTGCCAACCATCGGCTGGGGCACCACTAGATGGCCTGACGGCGCAGCAGTAAAAATCGGCGATACCATCACACGCGATGCTGCTGATGGGTTGCTGGATAACATGCTGGAAACTCAAGTTGTACCAGCATTAGCAAAAACAATACCAGGCTGGAAAACATTAACGGCAAACCGCCAAAATGCGTTGATTTCGTTTGCCTATAACGTAGGTTGGCACTTTTGCGGTAGCCCAGATTTTGTAACCATAAGCAAATGTTTACGCGAGTCGGATTATGACGCAGTGCCAGCGGCATTAATGCTATACGTAAATGCTGGCACACCAGCAGAACCGGGCCTCCGCCGTAGACGTGAAGCGGAAGCAAAACTTTGGAGCATACCAGCTAAAGCCACATCAGTGCTGCTTAAGGTGCCGTATGAATACCAAAACGACAATGCCAGCGGTACCGGCTACCGCGAGTGCTTTAGCAGTAGTTGCGCGATGATTGCCCGCTACCACGGCAAGGTGAAAAACGATGATGAATACAATAAAGTACGGGCCAAATATGGCGATACCACCGACGCACAGGGTCAGGTCCTTGCATTACGGGCACTAGGACTCACAAATTCAAGGTTCGTCACTAACTGCGCACCTGGCCTACTGGAATCTGAGTTGCGCCAGGGTAGACCTGTAGCCGTGGGGTGGTTACACCAAGGACCATATAACGCGCCAACCGGAGGCGGCCACTGGTCTGTAATCGTGGGTTTTGACCCAGACTATTGGATACTGAACGACCCCAATGGTGAGGCAGATCTTATCAATGGCGGCTACGTGAACCACACCAAAGGCGCTGGCATCAAGTACAGCAAACAACGCTTCAATAGGCGCTGGGAAGTGGATGGCGCATCTACAGGCTGGGCGCTGTTGGTGAAGCCATGAAGTGCGAGGTAATCCGTCACAGCCCAGAATTAACTGAAATACGGATTCCCTATACCTCAACTACAACGCAATATAATTTCTTTCTTGCATCTGACATTCACCTAGATAATCCAAAATGCGACCGTAAGCTTTTCAAAAAGCATTTAGATGAAATGAAAGAACGTCAAGGTAAGGCGCTTTTCTTTGGTGATGTAATGTGCCTAATGCAAGGCAAAAAAGATAGACGTGGCAGCAAAGGCGATATAAGAATAGAACATCTAGGCGGTAATTACTTTGACTTAGTATTTAATGAAACAGCAGACTGGTTAAAGCCTTGGCAAGATGACATTGTGATGATGTCAGACGGTAACCACGAAACTGCAATCATTAACCACAATGAAATTGACCCACTTGGTAATGTAGTGCGCATCATGCGTGATAGTGGCAGCCCTGTAGAACATATGCGTTATCAAGGCTTTGTTTGGTTTACGTTTTACATGGAAGGTAATGTTGCTGCTCAACAAAGACAAGAAAAAATTAGGCGCCTAACTCTTGGTTATCACCACGGTACATGGGGCGGTGTAATAACAAAAGGCACATTAGGCGGCGGTAGGTATGCCAGCATTATGCCTGATGCAGATGTAATAGTTAATGGCCATAATCATGAACGCACAATTGTAGCGCATCCATGCTACAGGATTAATAATAAAGGCGAGCAACGAATAGAGCAACGCTGGCATATACAAACGGGCACATATAAACAAGAATTTAAAGGCGGCGGTGGTTTTGCAATCGAAAAGATTGTGATGCCAAAATCACTTGGCGGGATATGGCTTAAACTAAGACCACGCGCTAGCACTGGCGTTGAAATCACCTGCGAGCCAGCAACATGAACCGCTACCTAGTTGAAATATCTGCCATGATGGTCGTAGATAGTGAGTACTCATCAGATGATGTAGCAATCGGCATCGCAGCCAGACTTGAAGAGATCGCACAGTCAAACGCTCACCTCCTGGATTATGAGGTGCTTCCCTACGAAATGCCGGAGCCTCATGAATCATCACATCAACGAGACCGAATTAGTCAGTCGTAAGGTAACTAAACACAAATTTCGCAAATCTATTATTGAAGAATGGGATAGCAGGTGCTACATCTGCGGCGAACAATTTGATAACATAACACTTGACCATTTAGTGCCAAAAAAGAATTCTGGGCAAACAAGCCGTAGCAATTTGGCGCCCTGTTGTAGCTTACACAATCGCCAAAAGGGCCATTCTGAACTGTGGAGCTGGTGGACTAATCATGATTCGTGGGATTTGGGCCGTGCAATAAAGCTTTTAAGTTACCTGCGTCGTTGTGATAACATTCCAACGCCTGATGATAAAATATCATAGCCTGCCAACTTTGCACGTGCTCTTTGCACATGCCAGCATACGTTACCTGCCATATATAATGGCCATCCTTAGACTTAACGCGCTTGATAGTTGGTGTTTCCATTGTTAGAATGCCATTAACTGCTAAATGTAGTAATGATGGAGTGGATGGTGGTGCAGCTCAGTCTAGAGGAGCAGCTAGCACTTGAAGGCCAGAGCCGTGTTGCGCTAAACTGCCCTGACCGTGAACAGGTTGCTAAATTATGTAGTAACTTAATAAAACAAAACGCACATCAATCTAAATTAATAAAACAAGCCGTACATCATATAGCAGCTTTAGAAGCTACTTTATATCTTCAACAATCAAGGCGCCCGTGGTGGAGACGTGTAATTTAGACATTAATTTACCTAATCTGCGATGCGTTCTTGCCATTCGTTGCCTTATGCGCTCGCGGCATACATTATGCTCCTTTGCAATAGCTGTTAAAGTTAAATCTTCATGGTAACGTTTATTTATCATATCTTGCTCCATATCAGTTAAATAAGATAGCGCAAGCTGTACGTGTTCCTTGCTGTGGTCCAAATCAAAATCAATATCCACCTCAGGGCTAGCAATTAAATCAAGCAATGAATTACCATCATCTGTTACCAGTTCATCTAGGCTGATATGAATGCTATTGCAATCAACTAATGCTAGCAATTGTTCTACTGTTAAACCCATAACCTCTGCCAATTCTGTTTTGCTTGGCTTGCGGCCATGTTCTTTCATAAATTCAATTTCAACTTGCAGCGCCTTAAATATTCTGTCAATCATATGTATCGGTATTTTTATCATGCGCTCCTTGCTATCAATAGCACGTTTCAGTGATTGCCTTATCCACCAATACGCATAAGTCGAAAACTTATACCCACGCGATGCATCAAACTTTTCTGCTGCACGTTGCAAGCCAATGTTACCCTCCTGGCATAAATCCAGCATATCCATTGATTTGATTCTGCCTGTATAGCGCTTAGCGATATGTACAACTAAACGTAAATTACAGTTCACCATGGTAGCGCGTGCCTTAAGGCCAGCTTTTATCAGCCGTTGCTCAGCAGGTGTTGGGCTAGGGTTATCGCGCAGCTCCATGTACTG
>OFRI01000078.1_pt1 | contig 23652 bp, 22 predicted proteins | sample 1543031 | NCBI WGS metagenome assembly OFRI01 (sample SAMN07774226, study PRJEB24372) | wastewater metagenome
AGAAAAAAGCTCGTGAGATTTGGTTTATGTGTCGCCAATATGATGCCAAAGAAGCTTTAGATATGGGACTTGTAAATACTGTTGTTCCAGTTAGCCAGCTTGAAGCTGAGACTGTTTCTTGGGCACGAGAGATGTTGCGCCACTCTCCTATGGCACTTCGCCTATTAAAGGCTGGACTTAATGCAGCAGATGATGGACTTGCTGGAGTTCAACAGTTAGCAGGAGATGCCACTCTGCTCTTTTACTTGACTGAGGAAGGCCAAGAAGGTCGGGATGCATATAAAGAAAAGCGCGAACCTGACTTTAATAAGTTTCCTAAACGTCCTTAAGAAATGTCACTGACGCTTGAGGAGGCCTTAGCCTCACTTCGAGTTCTTGCACTTCCCATGCGCACTACATTTCGCTCACTTAATATTCGCGAAACAGCTCTATTTAAAGGTCAAAATGGCTGGGGAGAGTTTGCGCCATTTGTTGAGTATTCAGATCAAGAATCACTGCCATGGCTAGAAAGCGCTATTGAGGCTGCAGATAAAGCACTTTCTCCAGCGCTTCGTGAATCTATTCCAATTAATGCCACAGTACCGGCTTCAAATGATGAAGCAGAGATTGAGCAGATCCTTTCTTGGTATCCAGGAGTTGATACTGTGAAGATAAAAGTTGGAACAGGGATCCAAGAGGATTTAGTGCGCATTGCGGTAGTAAGAAAACACCTTCCAAAAGCAAAGATTCGCATTGATGTTAACGGATCATGGAGCGTTAAAGAAACACTCTCTAATATCAGCGCTATCTATGAAGTAATGGGAGATTTACTTGAGTATGTCGAGCAGCCTGTTGCTAGCTTAGATGAGTTAAAGCAATTGAAAGAAGGTATGACCGTAGATGTAAAGATTGCCGGCGATGAAGTTCTTAGAAAAGCGAAAGATCCATTTGCGATAAGCCTTGATGGAGCAATTGATATTTTGATGTTAAAGGTTTCCCCTCTTGGTGGCATCAAGCGAGCAATGGATTTAGCAAGCCATCATAAGTTGCCAGTTGTAATCTCTAGCGCTTTAGAGTCAGCAGTTGGGATTTCTTATGGCTTAGCCCTTGCTGCAAGAGTTCCCAATCTGGATTATGCCTGCGGCCTTGGAACTAGCGCGCTCTTTAATCAAGATATTAGCGATATCCCAATTGTTAATGGGGCGATAAAGGCTGCGAGCTATCCAATTGATTTAGACCGAGTTGAGAGATATGAATTAAAGGGTGAGCGCCTAGAGTGGTGGCGCAATAGAATCAGCCGAGTATGGAATTTGAGGCGCCCAGCATGAGTAATTCGACTGCGCTTGCGCGAAGCATTATTAAGCAATTAATCGAGCTAGGAATTAAAGATGTAGTCCTTTCTCCAGGCTCTCGCAACGCCCCTTTATCTATCGCCCTTTATGAAGCATCAGAGAAGGGCCTAATAAATCTTCATGTTCGCATCGATGAGAGAGGGGCAGCATTTTTTGCTCTTGGAATCGCTAAGGCCAGCGCTCGATATGTTCCAGTTGTCTGCACTAGTGGAACAGCGGTAGCTAACTACTATCCAGCCCTTCTTGAAGCCCATCACAGCGATATCAACTTACTTCTTCTAACCGCAGATAGACCTGCACGTCTTAGGGGAACTGGCTCGAATCAAACAACAGATCAGAGCAATATCTTTGGCGCTTTTGTTAGAGCAAGTTTTGATACCGATAAGGATCTTGATTTATCAAAGGCTTTAAGTGGAAGTGGGCCAGTTCATGTAAATCTGCAATTTGATGAACCACTCCTTGATCAAGATAACTCTGATTGGCTCTCTGGGATAAAAGTTAAGACTCAAGAAATAGGCAAGGCAGAAGCTATAGAGATCAATACTGATTCAAAGAAATCTCTAGTGATAGTTGGTCATGATCGAGCAGGATTTAGCGTTGCCGAAATTGAGAAATTTGCAAGTGATTTAGCAGCCCCACTTATTGCTGAAGACCCCTTAGTTTTTGATGGCGCAATTGCCCATGCTCCAATTGTCTTATCTGATGAAAAGGCAAGGGTTTCCCTAGCTGCAGAAAACGTATTTGTGATTGGTAGAACTACCCTTTCTAGAAGCATTAATGCTTATATTCAAGGGGCAAAGAAGGTAATAGTTATTGACCCTCGCACCGAAAACATTGACACATCTAGAACTTCAGATGAGATTTATACTCAAATTCCAAAGGTTACAAAGCCTTTAGATATTGACCAAAGTTGGCATGATTTATGGAAGAAGTTTGAAGCGCTAGCCGCTATTGCCCTCTCAGTTCTTCCAGAGTGGTCTGAGGCAGAGTTAGCAACAGTTATTGCTGAGGAACTTGAAGATGACACAGCTTTATTTATCTCATCATCTAGACCAGTAAGAGATTTTGAAAGTTTTGCTGTGCCAAGATCAGGGTTAGTAACTTATGCCAATAGAGGCCTTGCAGGAATTGATGGCAATATCTCAACAGCTCTTGGTGTTGCCACGCAACATAGTGAAAGTTATGCAGTAATTGGAGATCTAGCTTTTCTACATGATGTTTCAGCACTTGCCAATCCAACAAAAGATAATCTAACAATAATTGTTGTTGATAATGATGGCGGCGGAATCTTCTCAACTCTTGGGCAGAGAGGCAGTAAAGGCTTTGAAACGATTTTTGGCACACCACACGGGGTTGATATTTCAAGTGTGGTTAAGAGCTTTGGAATCTCATCGCAGCAAATTAGTAGCGCAAAGGAGCTTCATATTGCTCTGCAACAAATCCACACCGGACTTCATGTAATTGTGGCCAAGATGCCTGATAGAGAGCAAAACGCTGATTCAATTGCAGCGGTCTTAAATAAATATAGTCAGTTAGTGCTTCTCTAGAGCAGAGCGCATAGGCAGAAGCTTTGCCTGACTCTCTGCGTATTCTCGTTCCGGATCAGAGCCAGCAACAATTCCACAGCCAGCATAGATTCGAATCGATTTTCCATCACTTGTAATCTGACCACAACGAAGCGCTAGTGCTAATTCGCCATCGCCTTTGCTATCAATCCATCCAACGGGACCTGCATAACGACCGCGTGAAATACCCTCGATTTCATCAATTGCTTTCTTTGCTAGGTCTCGCGGAGTTCCACAAACCGCAGCTGATGGATGTAGTCTGGAAGCTAGATCAAAAATATCTGCTGGGTTTGCAGAGTCAGACAAGACTGCTGTTACATCGGTTGCAAGATGCATGACATTAGATAGATGCAGAACAAATGGAGTTTCAGGAACATTAGTTGAGCGGCATAAAGGACCTAGCGCATCAGCAACTGATTGAACTGCATATTCATGCTCTTCCAAATCCTTTGATGATCTAGCAAGAGAGCCAGCAAGAGCTAAATCTCTTTCGTCATCACCAGTTTTTCGAATCGTTCCGGCTAAGACCCTCGAAGTGATTAGAGATTTACTTAAACGAACCAATAACTCTGGAGTTGCTCCAACTAAACCGCTATTGGAATAAACCCAGGTTGAGGGATATTCCTTGGCTAGCAGCCTTAATAGCCTTCGAACATCAATTCTCTCTTCACTCTTTCCGGTTAAGAAGCGAGCTAGTACGACTTTATCTAGCTTTGCATCCTTAATCTTTCCAATCGCAAGTGCTACTCGCTCTCTCCAGATATCCCCATTGCTCCCGCTCCAAGAAATATTTAATGGTCTTACCTGCTCTTCTCCTCGTTCAAGCTTTGGTTGCAAGCCATCACCAATCCAGGTAATCCAAGATTTTCCATTTGATTGACCCACTACAACTCTTGGGATTATTAATATCGAATCCTCTGCTTCATCAAAAGAAAAAGATGTGAAGAGAATTGGTCCACTACCTAAACCATGGGAATTATTAGCAATATTTAAGCTATTTATCTCAGCTCGCCACCATCTGCGAGCCTGCTCAAAACGATCAGCTCCTTTAACGGTATGGGACTTATAAACCCCAAAACCAATTAAGCCATCCCCGCCTCTAACCCAAGAAGTTATTTGGCCGTCTTCAATATCAGCAATAGCGATATCAAGAAGCTCGGGGTGTTCACCTAATAACTCGGTGGTTGCAGAGATAGGCATTGGGCTCCATTCAACTTGTGGAGTTAGCCTAGCGGTAGAGATGATAGGTAAGTGAGTCGAGCAGATTTAGGTAAAGACCCAGAAGAAGTTTCCGCCATGTTTGATGGGGTAGCTCGTCGCTATGACTTATTTAACGATTTACTTAGCCTGGGCGCCACTAAGAGATGGCGAAGAAGTGTGGAGAAAATAATTGATCCAAAACCAGGGATGAAAATCCTTGATATTGCAGCCGGCCCTGGTTCATCTAGTGAAGGCTTACATAAGGCGGGAGCAGTTGTTACTTCTCTAGACTTTTCAAAGGGAATGTTAGATCAAGGAAGAAAAGTTCGCCCTTACTTAAACTTTGTCCAAGGCGATGCACTCAATCTTGCCTTTAAGGAAAATACCTTTGATCTGACAACAAATTCTTTTGGTTTAAGAAATACCCAAGATTATAAAAGAGCTTTAAGTGAGGCGCTAAGAGTTACAAAACCGGGTGGAAGAATTGTTATCGTAGAGTTCTCAACTCCCACCTTTAAACCATTTCGAATTCTTTATATGAATTACTTAATGAAAGCCTTGCCAAAATTATCTAGATCAGGATCATCAAACCCTGCTGCATATGGCTATCTTGCAGAATCAATCCGCGCCTGGCCCAAACAGGAGGAGCTAGCAAGGGATATGGAGGCGGTGGGCTGGAAGAATTCATCATGGATCAACCTCACAGGGGGAGTTGTGGCAGTTCACACAGCCTTCAAGGGCTCCTAGATTTCTCTGAATTTCTAAGGCTCACCTAAGATTTGGCGTTGTGAGCAACCCATATCTACCAATCATCGTTATCGGAGCGATTGGATTTGGATTCGCCATTTTTTCAGTGGTTGCCGGAGCTCTAACCGGACCTAAGCGATATAACAGGGCAAAGCTAGATGCTTATGAATGTGGAATAGAGCCAAGTCCCCAGGCTCAAGGCGGCGGACGCTTTCCGGTCAAATACTTTTTAACAGCCATGCTTTTTATTATCTTTGATATCGAAATTGTTTTCCTCTATCCCTGGGCAGTTGCCTATGATCAACTAGCTCTATTTGGTCTTATTGAGATGGTTATCTTTATTGCAACTGTATTTGTGGCCTATACCTATGTCTGGCGCCGCGGCGGATTGGAATGGGATTAAGTAAATGGGCTTAGAAGAGAAATTACCTTCCGGTTTTCTACTCACCACTGTAGAAAAACTTGCCGGCTATATGCGCAAGAACTCGCTCTGGCCTGCAACTTTTGGTCTTGCTTGCTGCGCTATTGAGATGATGGCAATCGGCTCTGCCGGTAAATACGACATCTCTCGATTTGGTATGGAAGTTTTCCGCGCTTCACCAAGACAGGCAGACTTAATGATTGTGGCTGGTCGAGTATCAAACAAGATGGCTCCGGTAGTCAGACAGATTTATGATCAGATGGCAGCTCCTAAGTGGGTTCTATCAATGGGAGCATGCGCTTCATCTGGTGGAATGTTTAACAATTATGCAATCGTCCAAGGTGTTGATCACATAATCCCAGTTGATATTTATCTTCCAGGATGTCCGCCAAGGCCAGAGATGTTGATGGATGCAATTTTGAAGCTGCACGAACAAATTGGTAATGAAAAGCTTGGCGTAAACCGCGCAAAAATTGTTAAGGAAGTTGAAGCATCAGCTATTGCTGCCACTCCAATTCATCAGATTCCAGTATTTGGAAAGCAGGGCTGATTAATGAGCGAGCAGAAGGGTTCATTCGGCATCCAGGGCACTGGAGATACTTCTGGTTATGGCGGGCTAGTTCGTTCCAGCTTCTCACCAACTTCAGCACAAAAACCATACGGTTCATACTTTGACGAAGTAACAGATGAATTAGAGCGCGCATTTCCAGAATTTAACGATGCAATTGAGAAAGTAGTTGTAGATCGCGGAGAATTAACGCTTCACATAAAAAGGCAGCGCCTATTTGATGTTGCTAAAACCCTAAGAGATACCGAGACTCTTCGCTTTGAGGTATGCCTTGGTGTATCAGGAGTTCACTATCCAGAAGATAGCCAGCGCGAACTTCATGCAGTCTATGAACTCTTATCCATGACACATAATCGTAGAATTAGATTAGAAGTAAGCGCTCCTGATTCAGATCCACATATTCCATCTTTGGTTGAAGTTTGGGCTGGAACTAATTGGCATGAGCGCGAGGCTTATGACATGTTTGGAATTATTTTTGATGGACATCCAGCTCTGACAAGAATTCTTATGCCAGATGATTGGCCAGGACATCCGCAGCGCAAGGATTATCCACTTGGTGGTATCTCTGTTGAATATGTAGGCGCCACAATCCCATCTCCTGATAACAGGAGGTCATATCGATGAGTACTTTCGCATCATCTCGCGAGACAACTGAAGGAACTATCTATTCAGTTACTGGCGGCGATTGGGATCAAGTAGCAAGTGAGATTGGTAGCGCTAAAGAAGAGCGCGTAGTAGTAAACATGGGGCCGCAGCATCCATCAACTCATGGCGTACTACGTCTAATGCTTGAACTTGAAGGCGAAACAATTACCGAACTTAGATGTGGAATTGGATATCTACATACTGGAATTGAAAAAAACACTGAATTTCGCACCTGGACCCAAGGCGTGACTTTCGTGACCCGAATGGATTATTTAAGCCCGCTATTTAATGAAACTACTTACTGTCTAGGGGTAGAAAAACTACTGGGCATCACAAATGATGTCCCTGAGCGAGCATCGGTTATTCGAGTAATGATGATGGAACTCAATCGCATCTCATCGCATATGGTCGCACTTGGAACTGGAGCGCTAGAACTTGGCGCAATTACTCCGATGTTCTTTGCTTTCCGCGAAAGAGAGAAAGTTCTAGATGTATTTGAAAAAGTCTCAGGGCTAAGAATGAATATGGCATATATCCGCCCTGGTGGAGTTGCTCAAGATCTGCCGGAGGGAACCGTTGCTGGGATTAGAGAATTGATTAAGGATTTAAGAAAGAACTTTAAAGATAATGCCAAGCTATTGATTGGTAATTCAATCTGGATCAAAAGAACAAAGGGCGTTGGCTATCTAGATCTTGCAGGCTGTATCACCCTTGGAGTTACTGGCCCTGTTCTTCGCTCAACCGGTATGCCTTGGGATTTAAGAAAGACACAACCATATTGTGGATATGAAAATTATGACTTTGATGTCATCACAGCTGATACCTGCGATGTCTATGGACGCTTCTTAATTCGCATGCAGGAGCTTGAACAATCTTTAAGAATCATTGAGCAGTGCTGTGACAAGCTAGATAAACTTGAAGGAGCGCCAGTGATGGTGGCCGATAAGAAGATTGCTTGGCCAGCTCAGCTCTCACTTGGCGGAGATGGCCTTGGAAATTCTCTCGATCACATTCGCCAGATCATGGGAACTTCTATGGAGGCGCTAATCCATCACTTCAAGATTGTCACTGAAGGATTTAGAGTTCCAGCCGGTCAGGTCTACACCCCAGTTGAATCACCTAGAGGTGAACTTGGAGCCCATTTAGTCTCTGATGGCGGCACTCGCCCATATCGCGTTCATTTCCGCGCTCCTTCATTTAGTAATCTTCAATCGACATCTGCAATGTGTGAAGGCTCGCTAATAGCTGATGTCGTTGCAGCTGTTGCTTCCATCGATCCTGTGATGGGAGATGTGGACCGCTAATGCCATTAACTGATTCTGATAATTTAGTAATGGATTCGATCATCAATCGATATCCACGTTCACGTTCTGCCATCATGCCACTTCTGCATTTTGCCCAATCTAAAGATGGATATGTGACTCCTGAAAGTATTGAAGTAATTGCTAAGAAGTTAAATCTAGAAAGCGCTGAAGTTAGCGCGGTAGCAACTTTTTATACTCAATATAAGCGCGGCCCTGTCGGCGAATATCATGTTGGAGTCTGCACCAACACCTTATGTGCGATTATGGGTGGGGATGAGATATTTGAATCGCTTAAAGAACATCTTGGTGTTGAAAACAATGGAGTAACACAAGATGGCAAAGTTTCAATAGAGCACATTGAATGTAATGCTGCTTGTGACTACGCACCTGTTGTTATGGCCAACTGGGAGTTCTACGACAATCAGAGCGTTGAATCAGCTAAAGATCTAGTTGACTCAATGCGCCAAGGAAATCCAATAGCTCCAACCCGTGGCCCAGATAAATTGCCAACTTGGAAAGAGAACTCAGCACTTCTTGCAGGTATTAATGATGGACTTGCAAACCAAGGAGTTGCGGCAGGAGAGCCAACTCTTCTAGGGTTAAAAATCGCGCAGAGTGGCAATAAGAAATTAACTCCAGAATTAACCAAGAGCTATGATCAAAAGGATTCATTTACTCTAGATGGCTATCGTAGAAATGGTGGCTATAAAGCTATTGAAAAGGCTCTAAATATGAGCCCAGATGAAGTAATTCAAGCGGTTAAGGATTCAGGGCTACGCGGCCGCGGCGGCGCTGGTTTTCCAACTGGTATGAAGTGGGGCTTTATCCCGCAAGGTGATAACAAAGAACATTACTTTGTTGTTAATGCTGATGAATCAGAGCCAGGTACTTGTAAAGATACCCCGCTAATGCTTGCTAATCCTCATGTTTTAATTGAAGGAATCATCATTGGCTCTTATGCCATTAGAGCAAAACATGCATTTATCTATATTCGCGGCGAAGTTGCCCATGTAATTCGTCGAGTTCAACAAGCTATCGAAGATGCCTATAAAGCAGGGCTACTTGGAAAGAACATTTTAGGTAAAGGTTTTGATTTAGATCTAGTACTTCATGTTGGTGCTGGCGCATATATCTGTGGTGAAGAGACAGCTCTTCTTGATTCTCTTGAAGGTTTCCGCGGCCAACCAAGACTTCGCCCACCATTTCCAGCAATTGCAGGTTTATATGCCCGTCCAACTGTGGTTAATAACGTTGAATCAGTTGCATCCGTTCCAGCAATTATTAATAACGGAGCGCAATGGTTTGCATCACTTGGAACAGAGAAGAGCAAAGGCTTTACGCTCTACTCACTTTCAGGACATGTTAAAAATCCTGGACAGTTTGAAGCCCCACTTGGCATAACGCTTCGCGAGCTAATTGATATGGCTGGGGGAATGCGTAATGGCAATAAGTTGAAGTTCTGGACTCCTGGTGGTTCATCAACTCCGATATTTACTGATGAACATCTAGATATTCCACTTGATTATGAAGGCGTTGCCGCAGCTGGTTCAATGCTTGGAACCAAAGCGCTACAAATATTTGATGAGACAACTAGCGTGGTTAGAGCGGTCCTGCGCTGGACTGAGTTTTATAAGCATGAATCATGCGGAAAATGCACCCCATGCCGTGAGGGCACCTGGTGGTTAGTTCAAATCCTTAAAGATCTTGATGCAGGAAAAGGCGAGCAAGCAGATCTTGAGAAATTACTTGATCTCTGCGACAACATTGCTGGTCGCTCATTCTGCGCGCTCGCTGATGGCGCAGCAAGTCCAATCATCTCCTCCATCAAATATTTCCGTGAAGAGTATTTAGAGCATTTAAGAATTGGTGGATCACCTTTTAACCCTGCTGCATCATCACTTCTTACATCAGATGGGGTGAAGGTATGAGTACTCAAGAGATTACAACAGAGACAGCGGTAGAAATGATTACTCTAACTATCGATGGATTTGAAGTTAGCGTTCCAAAGGGAACTTTAGTTATTAGAGCTGCGGAGAAATTAGGAATTCAGATTCCACGTTTCTGTGATCACCCACTCCTTGATCCTGTTGGAGCATGCCGCCAATGTTTAGTTGAGATTGAAGTTAATGGAAGAAAGTTTCCAAAACCACAAGCCTCTTGCACCATTCCAGTTGAGCCAGGAATGATTGTTAATACTCAACTCACCTCAGCTGTTGCTGATAAGGCGCAACAAGGTGTTATGGAGTTATTACTGATTAACCACCCACTTGATTGTCCAGTCTGCGATAAGGGCGGCGAGTGCCCCTTGCAGAATCAAGCGATGAGTAATGGCCGCGAAGAATCAAGGTTTGAAGGAACAAAGAGAACCTTTGAAAAGCCAATCAATATTTCCTCGCAAGTTCTTCTCGATCGTGAACGCTGCATCCTCTGCGCTCGCTGCACTAGGTTCTCTGAACAGATTGCAGGAGATCCATTTATTACTCTCAATGAGCGAGGCGCACTTCAGCAAGTTGGCATCTATGAGAAAGAACCATTTGAGTCCTACTTTTCAGGAAATACAGTTCAAATCTGCCCTGTGGGAGCGCTCACTGGAGCTTCATATCGCTTCCGAGCTCGTCCATTTGATCTTATTTCAACTCCTTCTGCCTGCGAACACTGTGCATCGGGATGCGATATGAGAACCGATGTTCGTCGCGGAAAAACGCTACGCCGTCTTGCAGGAGATGATGCGGCAGTTAATGAAGAGTGGAACTGCGATAAGGGGCGCTGGGCATTTAAGTATGTAAACGCTAAAGATCGAATTACTACACCGTTAATTAGAGATGAAAGTGGTCAATTAAGAGAGGCTTCATGGCCAGAGGCTCTAGCGCTTGCAGCAAAAGGTTTAAAGGAGAATCGCTCTGCAGTATTAGTTGGAGGAAGAGCAACTCTTGAGGATGCTTATGGATACTCCAAGTTTGCTCGCATCGCCCTTAATACAAACGATATTGATTTTCGCTCGCGAGTAACTTCAAAGGAAGAGAAGAACTTCTTAGCCTCACATGTTGTGGGAACTCAAGTTAATTACAAAGATCTTGATAGAGCAGATCATGTTCTTCTTCTTGGTTTTGAAGCTGAAGAAGAATCACCAATTGTCTTCCTTCGCCTCTATAAGCAAGTAAAAAAACGTGAATTGAAAATTACAGCTGTTGCCCCTTTTGCATCTCGCGGAAATAAGAAGTTGAAAGCAGAACTAGTCTCAACCCCAGCAGGCAACGAAGCCTCTGCAATTTCAAAAATCTCAAATCTTTCGAATAAATCAGTAATCCTTATTGGAGAGCGCCTCTCTGAGAGCTCTGGCGCAATTTCTGCTGCAGTTGCTCTTGCTGCAAATAGCGGTGCAAAGCTGGCTTGGATTCCAAGAAGAGCCGGCGAGCGAGGAGCACTTGAAGCTGGAGCGCTATCTAATCTTCTTCCAGGAGCAAGACCGGTAAGCGATAACGCTGCAAGGGTTGATCTTCAAGCTGCATGGGGCGTTTCAAGTCTTCCAAGTAACCCTGGACTTGATAGCGATGAAATCATTAAAGAGGTAGAAAAAGGCAATATTGGCGCCCTCTTAGTTGGCGGCGTTGATCCCCTTGATATCTCACCTGATTACCAAGCAATTATGGAGAAGGCTTTTATCGTTTCACTTGAAATTCGCCAGAGCGCAGTGACCCAGATTGCAGATGTTGTCCTTCCAGTTGCAGCAGTTGTCGAAAAGAGTGGAACTTTTATTAATTGGGAATCCAGAGCAAGATACTTTGAAGCAGCTGTACCTGATTCTCTAACCAGAAGTGATGTGCGAATCCTTTCAATGCTTGCAGATGAGATGGGATCTAGCATCAATCTTCCAACTGTTAGCTCTGCAAGAGATGAATTTAACTCACTTGGTACTTGGCATAACCGTGAGAGCTTTACTCCAGTAAGTGTTGAATCAACAAAGATTGCTAATGGAAAAGCAAATCTATGCTCCTGGAGATTGCTTCTTGATTCTGGATCTATGCAAGATGGAGAAAATAATTTAGCGGGAACAGCCCATCCATCAGTTGCGATCATTTCTAAGAACCGCGCAGATTCTTTGGGTGTTTCAAATGGAGATCAAATAAAGATTTCAACGCCAAGAGGTGAGATCGCACTTGCCTGTCAGATTGATTCAATCGATGAAGAATCGGTCTGGGTGCCCCGCAATAGCATCAATAGCAAAGTAATTGAAAGCCTGGGGATTACATCAGGTGAGGTATCGGTGGTGAGAGCATGAATAGCGCATCGATAATTCTTGATGATCCAACCTGGGTAATAGTTGCCAAAGGCGTTCTCGTCTTTGCTCTCTGTGTCGTTCTAACACTTCTCTCAGTTTGGGGCGAGAGACGCATTGTTGCTCGAATGCAGATGCGTATGGGGCCAAATCGAGTTGGTCCATTTGGCTTAGTTCAAGCTTTAGCAGATGGTGTGAAACTAGCTTTGAAAGAAGACATCATTCCGGCAGCAGCAGATCGCGCGGTATTTGTCATAGCCCCAATAATTAGCGTCACTACCTGCTTTATGGCCTTGCCGTTATTCCACTCACGGGTGAAGTTAATTTCTTTGGCGAGCAGACCATCATGCAATTAACTGATCTGCCAGTTGGAGTCTTATATGTTCTAGCAACAGCATCAATTGGGGTTTATGGAATCGTTCTAGCTGGCTGGTCTTCAGGCTCGACATACCCACTACTTGGCGGACTGCGCTCTAGCGCTCAAGTCATCTCCTATGAAATTGCTATGGGACTTTCATTCGTGGGTGTCTTTATCTATGCCGGATCCATGTCAACCGGAGACATAATTGCTGCTCAATCAACATGGTGGAATGTTGTTGTTCTTTTCCCTTCATTTGCAATTTATGTCATTTCTATGGTGGGTGAGACAAATCGCGCGCCATTTGATTTAGCCGAAGCAGAAGGCGAATTAGTTGGCGGCTTCCATACTGAGTACTCATCACTTAAGTTTGCGCTGTTCTTCTTAGCTGAATATGTAAACATCATTGCAGTCTCTGCTCTTGCAACTACTCTATTTTTAGGAGGACCAAGTGCTCCTCCAGGACTCGGCTTCACATCAGCTTGGCTGGGCGGTTGGTTTAGCTTCATCTGGTTCTTCCTAAAAGTTCTTGCATTCTTCTTTTTCTTTGTCTGGCTACGAGGAACTCTGCCAAGGTTGCGTTATGACCAATTCATGAAATTTGGATGGAAAGTATTGATTCCAGTAAATGTTGCTTGGATTTTAGTTGTTGCCACACTTCGCCTTCTTACTCAGCAAGGCGCTTCACAATTTGTTATTGCAGGATTTACTGGAGCAGTTGTTTTAGCGGTTCTTGGCGCAATGACTATTTATGATCGTTCAAAAATCAAGGCTGAAGAGTTAGCAAATCAAGTTGGTCCAATGCCTGAACCATCATTTCCAGTCCCAGCCCTTCCGACATCTCTAGCTTTAAAAGAAAAGGAGGGTAATTAAATGAGTGAATTTCACTTAGAACCCAAGCCTTCAGGGGCCATTCAAAAGGCTGCCGATCAATCAGTTCCCGTTACTGGAACCGAGGCAGCAGGCTTTTTCACCCAGTTAAAAGGCTTCTGGGTCACCTTCAGCACGATGTTTAAGAAACCCAACACCATTGAATACCCTGAAGTTAAACCGGAAGTTGCGCCACGCTTTCATGGTCGCCATCAACTAAATCGCTATGAAGATGGTCTTGAAAAGTGCATTGGCTGTGAGCTCTGCGCTTGGGCTTGTCCTGCAGATGCAATCTATGTTGAAGGAGAAAATAACACCGAAGGTAATCAAATCTCCCCTGGTGAGCGACATGCCAAGGTTTATCAGATCAATTATCTGCGTTGTATTTTCTGTGGTCTATGTATAGAAGCTTGTCCAACAAGAGCGCTGACAATGACAAACGAATATGAAATTGCTGATGACACACGTCAGAAATTAATCTGGGAAAAAGAAGATTTACTTGCTCCACTTCGCGCTGGAATGTTGATGCCACCACATCCGATGTATCCAGAGTCTGATCATCACAATTATTACCGAAATGAAATTAAAGAGTCGCACCCATCGCAAGATATAAAGGCAGGTGGAGAGAAGTAATGAACGGTGAATCAGCTTTATTCTGGGTACTAGCACCTCTTGCTGTTCTGGCATCGGTTGCTATGTTATTTATGAAAAAGGCTGTTCACTCTGCAATTTTGCTTGCTTGGGTGATGATTACCTTAGCGATTTTCTATATTGCTCTCGAAGCACCATTTCTTGGAATTGTTCAAATTGTGGTCTATACCGGAGCAGTAATGATGCTCTTCCTTTTTATCTTGATGTTAGTTGGAGTGGATTCATCAGATTCATTAGTTGAAAAGATCAAAGGGATTCGCTCTGTTGCAATCTTTACAGCTCTAGCCTTTTCGCTAACACTCATTACCTTCATCGCTCGCGCAGAGCTTGGAAGGCCGAGCGTTGGCTTAGATGAAGCCAATAGCGGTGGAAATGTCGAGGGCTTGGCTCAATACCTATTTAGCGATTATGTCTGGGCTTTTGAGGTCATTTCAGCGCTTCTTATTACCGCAGCCCTTGGCGCAATGGTTCTTGCCCACTCTGAAAAAAGTGATGTCGCAAGAACTTCTCAGCGAGCACGATCTATAGCGCGCTTTCGTGGAAAATCGATTGCAACTGCAGCAGGTCTTCCAGGCTCTGGTGTTTATGCCAGAAATAACGCGCTAGATCTTCCAGCCTTATTGCCAGATGGAAAACCATCTGATCTTTCAACCGCAGAAGTGCTCCATCGCAGAGGTGATGTAGCTGAATCTAAGAGCTATCAATTAGAGGGATTGCCAAAGATTGATGATGAGGGCAACAAGTAATGAATCCAACAAATTATCTCTATCTCTCAGCAATCCTATTTTCAATAGGAGCTGTTGGAGTTATTGTTCGAAAGAATGCAATTGTTGTTTTCATGTGTATTGAACTTATGCTCAATGCTGCCAATCTAGCTTTTGTTACTTTCGCTAAAATTAATGGAAATCTAGAAGGTCAAGTTATGGCCTTTTTCACCATGGTTGTCGCTGCATGTGAAGTTGTAGTTGGTCTTGCAATTATTGTCACTATCTTCCGCTCTCGTCGATCTGCATCAGTTGATGATGCAAGTTTGTTGAGTCGATAAATGACTTCAGAGAACTTAGTTTATTTAATCGCTCTGCCGCTTTTTAGCTCAGCGCTTTTGATGCTTCTTGGTCGAAAAGCTGATAAATGGGGGCATGTATTTGCAACATTGATTTCTGCTAGCACTTTTGTAGTTGGCGCGATGGAATTCTTTGCAATGATAGATCGCCCAGAGGCATCACGGGCTGTGACCCAGAAGCTATTTACTTGGATCTCAGTAGGAACATTTAATGTAGATGCTGGGCTCTTGCTTGATCAGTTATCCATAGCCTTCGTTCTACTCATTACTGGAGTTGGAACTCTCATTCACGTTTACTCCATTGCATATATGTCCCATGACAGGGATAGAAGGCGTTTTTTCGCGTATTTAAACTTCTTTATCGCAGCAATGCTCCTACTAGTTCTTGGGGACTCTTACCTGAATCTCTATGTGGGCTGGGAGGGCGTTGGCCTTGCCTCCTACCTGCTTATTGGCTTCTGGAATCAGAAACCTGAATATGCAACTGCTGCCAAGAAGGCATTTGTGGCCAACCGTGTTGGTGACTTTGGATTATCAGTTGCAGTAATGATTGCTTTTGCAAACTTTGGCGCTGTTTCATTTATTGGAATTGAAGAGAAAGTTGGCGGAGCAAGTGAAACCGCACTTACCGCAATGGGCCTGATGTTGCTACTGGCAGCAGCGGGTAAGTCAGCACAATTCCCACTTCAAGCCTGGCTTGGAGATGCGATGGCTGGCCCAACCCCCGTTTCAGCTTTAATCCATGCCGCAACAATGGTGACGGCTGGAGTTTATTTAATTACTAGATCTAATTTTGTATTTGATAATGCACCAACTGCGCAACTAGCAGTAGTAATAGTTGGAACTATCACCTTACTCTTTGGCGCAATTATTGGTATGGCAAAAGATGACATTAAGAAAGCACTTGCTGCCTCAACCATGTCACAAATTGGCTACATGATCATGGCCTCAGGCTTTGGTCCTGCTGGATATGCATTTGCAATCATGCATCTTCTAACTCATGGTTTCTTTAAAGCTGGAATGTTCTTAGGTGCAGGCTCAGTCATGCATGGCATGAATGATGAAGTAAATATGCGACGCTATGGTGGACTCGCTAAATTTATGCCGATAACTTCAATTACTTTTGGTCTTGGATACTTAGCAATTATCGGAGTTCCTCCATTTGCAGGGTTTTATTCAAAAGATAAAATAATTGAAACTGCATTTAATGCAGGAGGCGTGCAAGGAGTTCTCTTTGGCTCTGCAGCTCTATTAGGAGCGGTGATCACAGCCTTTTATATGACTCGCCTAATGCTCATGACTTTCTTCGGTAATAAGCGCTGGGCAGAGGGAAGCGAGCCTCACGAATCACCATTTTTGATGTGGGCTCCTATGGCAGTTTTGGCTGTTGGTTCAGTCGCCTCTGGCTACCTTCTCTATAGCGGCAAGGCCATTGTTAAGTGGCTAGCCCCAGTTGTTGATAAGGATCATCACGAACATGCAGAGTTTTTGCCCCCAATAGTTGTCACAACTCTTGCAGTAGTTGCAGTGATAATCGGAGTTTCTATTGCCTTTATTAAGTATCGCGGAGAGTTATCAGAGAGAGCGCCAAGTGAGGTAAGCATCTTTACTCGCGTAACTCGACGAGATCTTCTCCAAGATGATGCCAATGAGTTCCTATTCATGCGCCCTGGTCAGAAGTTAACTCAACTATTAGTTAAAAGCGATGAGAGTGTTATTGATGGAGCAGTTCGGGCAGTTGGCTCCAGCGCGCTAGGAAGTGCTAGAGGGATGCGCAAGCTGCAAACTGGATATGTTCGTAATTACGCTCTACTAATTCTTATAGGCGCACTAGTTGCTCTATTTGCCGCTTTGGTGGTGACGCTATGAACCTTTTAACAAGTATGGGATTACTACCTCTAATTGGAGCTGGTTTAATCGCCCTGCTTCCTGCGACCAATGCAAAGCTAGTCAAACAAAGTGCTCTGCTTGTATCTGTTTTAGTTGCAGCTCTTGGAATTACCATGACAATTGGATTTGATAGAGGCGTAACGGGCTTTCAATATGTTGAGCGATATTCATGGATTCCATCCCTTGGAATCAGTTATCAACTTGGAATCGATGGAATATCACTAATTCTAATTTTGCTATCAGTCTTATTAGTACCAATTGTGATCCTAGCTGGATGGAATGAATCAGAGGGTGGTCGATTTAGCGTTAAGACTTTCTATATTCTGATCCTAGTTCTTGAAACAATGATGATTGGTGTCTTTGCAGCAACAGACTTATTCCTCTTTTATGTTTTCTTTGAAGCGATGCTCGTCCCGGTCTACTTCCTCATAGGTGGTTATGGCAGCGGGGCAAGACAAGCAGCAGCGGTAAAATTCTTGCTTTACAGCCTCTTTGGCGGTCTTTTAATGCTTGCATCAATTATTGGCATATTTGTGATTTCTGGAAATCAAATAGGTAGAACTTTTGATATCACTGCGCTTTCAACTCTTGAGATAGATGCAACTACTCAGAACTTCTTATTCCTAGGATTCTTTATTGCCTTTGCTATTAAAGCACCGCTCTGGCCACTTCATACCTGGCTTCCAGATGCAGCAAAGTCAGCAACTCCTGGAACTTCAGTACTCCTACTTGGTGTGCTGGATAAAGTGGGAACGTTTGGAATGATTCGCTACTGCGTTGAGCTATTTCCAGAGGCATCGAGAACCTTTACTCCTTTAATAATTACTCTAGCTGTCATTTCAATAATCTATGGAGCATTTCTGGCAATTGGTCAGAAGGATATTAAATCACTCATTGCCTTTACATCTATCTCACACTTTGGCTTCATCACTCTAGGTATCTTTGCAATGACTACTCAATCAAACTCTGGAGCAACGCTCTACATGTTTAATCACGGCATCTCAACTGCGGCTCTCTTCTTAACTGCTGGTTGGATGATCTCTCGTCGCGGCTCTTCGACAATTGCTGACTTCGGAGGCTTGCAGAGAGTTACTCCTATTCTTGCCTGGTCTTTCTTTATTGCAGGATTGTCGTCTCTAGCGCTACCGGGCCTATCAAGCTTTGTCAGTGAATTCTTAGTTCTGGTTGGTACTTATACTAGATATCCAGTAGCTGCAGTCATTGCTACCTTTGGAATTATTTTGGCAGCCCTTTACATTCTAATTCCTGTGCAGAAAGCTCTTCATGGCCCAACAACTGCTGGAAATGAGAATCTGCCAGATCTTAATAAGCGTGAGATTGCAGCAATTACTCCAGTCATTGCGCTAATTGTTGCTCTAGGTTTTTATCCTAAGCCAGCCCTTGAAATTATCAATCCTGCTGCCCAAGTAACAATTACTAAGGCGGGCTATAGCGATCCGCAGCCCCTTGTAGGAGGCGATAAATAATGGGTTTTCAATCACCAGCTCTGGAATATGGCGCTTTAGCGCCAATGCTAATTATCTTTGGCGCAGCAATCATTGGAGTAATTGTTGAAGCTTTCCTATCGGCAAAAGTTCGCGCACCGATTCAACTGGCAATATCACTAGGCGCTGTAGTCCTAAGCCTTTCTCAAGTTTGGCGCCTTAGAGGTAGCGCTACAACAACTGCAGCCGTTAATTCTGTAGTCATTGATGGTCCAGTCTTGTTTATGCAAGGAACAATTTTGATTCTCTCGCTCTTTGCGCTCTTACTGATTGCAGATATTGATGCCTTTGCTGCACAGGCCTCTGCTGTGCCAGGTTCTAATGAAGAAGCAAGAGCTCTTGAATCTGGAAAGATTCAAACTGAGGTCTATCCCCTAACCCTCTTTGCAATCGGCGGCATGATGTTATTTCCAGCTGCTAATGATTTGATCACTTTATTTGTTGCGCTAGAAGTTCTCTCACTACCACTTTATTTAATGGCAGGACTTTCCAGAAGACGCAGACTCTTGTCTCAGGAGGCAGCACTTAAATACTTCTTACTAGGGGCGTATTCATCTGCCTTCTTCCTATTCGGCGCAGCATTTCTCTATGGATTTGCTGGTGATGTTTCACTTGCAGGAATTAGAAGCGCTGTCTCAGGTGGTCCAGGAAATGATGTCTTCCTAATTATTGGCATGGTCTCACTTAGCGTTGGTCTACTATTTAAAGTTGGTGCTGCTCCATTTCATGCCTGGACCCCAGATGTTTATCAAGGCGCGCCAACTCCAATTACTGCCTTTATGGCAGCGGCAACAAAGGTTGCAGCATTTGGCGCGATGCTTCGAATTTTCTATGTCTCACTTGGCGGGGCGGTCTATAGCTGGAAGCCGATCTTTACTGCGGTTGCGATTCTGACCATGGTTGTTGGTTCAGTTATCGCTATTGCTCAGCGAGATATCAAGCGAATGTTGGCCTATTCCTCAATAGCCCACGCTGGTTTTCTACTCACCGGAGTTATCGCTCTCAATCAAGAGGGCCTAAAGGCATCGCTCTTTTATTTAGCTAGCTATGGAATTGCCACTATCGGGGCTTTTGCATTGGTGACTTTAGTTAGAGATTCATCTGGCGAAGTTGGAGATCTAAATCGTTGGGTGGGACTTGCTAAACGCTCGCCAGCTATAGCTTTAATCTTCTCGCTATTTCTTCTCTCCTTTGCTGGAATTCCACTTACCGCTGGCTTTATTGGCAAATTCACAATCTTTACTGCCGCCTATGAGAGTGGAAACATTGCAGTAGTAGTTGCAGGTGTCTTATCGAGCGCTGTTGCTGCCTTCTTCTATATCAGAGTAATTGTCATGATTTTCTTTAGTGATCCGGTAGAAGATACCGTGACTGTGACAATCCCTTCTTTATATACCAACTTAACAATTTGGATTGCAGCAATTGCAACTCTAGCTCTAGGAGTATTTCCTGCGCCGTTTCTTGATTTCATTGCAACCTTTGCAACCTTCACACGCTAATTATGGCTAGCCTAGGAATTGCCAATCTCGATAAAGATCTTGAAAGAGAGCTAATAGCTGGCCTTGATCAAGTCGAAGCGCTGTTAAGTAGCCATATCCAAGGTGATTACCCGTTACTAATTGAAACCTCTCGCCATTTAGTTGAAGCAGGAGGGAAACGCTTTCGCCCTCTAATTACTCTTCTTGCCTCTCATTTTGGCAAGGGACAGAGCGATCAAGTGATTGCAGCTGCAGTTGTCTGTGAGCTCACCCATGTAGCAACTCTTTATCACGATGATGTAATGGATGAAGCCAAGTTAAGACGTGGAGTAAGTAGCGCAAATAGTCGTTGGAGCAACACTGTTGCAATCCTTACCGGAGATTATCTCTTCTCAAAAGCCTCAGATTTACTGGCAGATCTTGGGCCAGAAGCGGTCCGCTTGCAGGCAAAGACCTTTGAAAGGCTTGTTATTGGCCAGATTCAAGAGACTCAGGGAGCAAAGGATGGAGATGATGCACTTAGACACTATCTCCAAGTTGTCTCAGATAAAACCGGATCTCTTATTGCAACTAGCGCTCGATTTGGAGCGATGCTCTCAGGAGCTGATCGAGAGATTGTTGAAACGCTAACTAAGTTTGGAGAAAAAATTGGCATTGCTTTTCAATTAGCGGATGATGTAATTGATATCAGCAGTGATGCATCTCAATCAGGCAAAGTTCCAGGAACAGATCTAAAAGAGGGAATACCAACCCTGGTAACTCTGCAGATCATTAGTTCTACGTTAGATGAAGATCAAGAACTAAGAGACTTACTACAAAGCCCAATACCTGAAGAGAAAATCGCAGAAGTGCTTACTAAGCTTCGCCAGCACAGGGCGCTTAAGGATGCAAAGAGCTATCTTCACAACTTATCGCGAGAAGCTAAACAACTTCTTGAACCACTTCCAGCAATACCTGCTCGCAGCGCTCTAGAGGGCCTTTGCGATGCCGTCATCGAGCGGACGGCTTGATCGATAAAGGTCTCTACTTAGTACTGCAAGAGCCAGCCAGATAAAAGCAAATCCAATTACTTTAGTCATCGAGATATCTTCATTATTTATAAAGATACCAATGAAAAACATGATGGTTGGAGTTATATATTGCAAGAGTCCAACAGTGCTTAGTGGCAATCTGGTAGTTGATCCATTAAACAGCAGTAGGGGAATAACAGTTGCTGCGCCTGCTCCAAAAAGCAGTAAGGATATGGTCCAAGTTGAACCAAATTCAGCACTGCCATTACCTTGGATAATAAAAAGAAAAACTAAGTTAGGTAGAAAAGCAAATAGTGTTTCTAAAGATAAAGTCTCAAGAGCTCCAAGATTTAAGGACTTCTTAATCAAGCTATAACTGCCCCAAGAGATCGCCAAAACCAGCGCAATCCAAGGAAGTGAGCCATATCCAAGGGTAAGAATCACGACTCCTGCTGCCGCCAGAGCCACAGCGATCCATTGAGCTGGCCTTAATTTCTCGCGTAGCAGTAGAACTCCGAAGGTGACGTTAATTAGCGGAGTTATGTAATAGCCAAGTGCTGCTTCAACTACTCGATTCACAGTTACTGACCAGATGTAAACACCCCAATTAATTGTCAATAAACCTGAGGCTAAAAACAAAAGAGAAAGGGTGCGCGAGCTGCGAACCATCACATATGCGCTCTTTAATTGTTTTCTTAAAGCAAGGAGTGAAATACAGATTAGAAGTGACCAGATTCCACGGTGGGCCAAGATTTCATAGGCGCCAGCTTCTTCAACTAGCTGCCAATAAAGTGGCAGTAGTCCCCAGATGATGTAGGCGGAGATGCCAAAAAGTAGACCTTTATTAAATCTGGTCATCGATAGTTAGTGAACTGAACAGCAAAGTCCAGTTTAGCTCCCTTAATTAGCGCAATAGCGCTCTGCAAATCATCTCTGCTTTTACTTGAAACTCTAAGTTCTTCTCCTTGAATCTGTGCTCTTACAGATTTAGGTCCCTCATCCTTTAATAGCTTTGTGATCTTCTTAGCATTTTCTTGAGAGATTCCCTCTTGTATCGCACAGAAGATTCGAAAGACTTTGCCGCTCTGAGCTGGCTCTGCAATATCAAGATGCTTTAGCGATACTGCTCTTTTGATCATCTTCTCTTTTAGGACATCTAGGGCTGCTTTTACTCGCTCTTCTGTTTCTGCCTCAACTAAGATCTTTTCACCAGACATCTCTATCTTTACTCCGGTGTTTTTAAAATCAAATCGGGTGGCAACCTCACGAGAAGCCTGGTTTAGAGCGTTATCTAGCTCCATCCGATCAACTTTTGAAACTACATCAAAACTGCTATCAGCCATGGTCATACCGTATCGCGTGAGGATTTTGAGCGAGAAATCGCTGGTTATTTGAAGCCTTGCTGACCTATTAGAATTAGAGCCTTCTCGGATTCAGCGTTGTATGCGAGGCAATCGGAGATTTCTAGCCCAATAAACAGCTCTTAAGGAGTATCGATGAATAGCGAAATGTTTGCCCAAGTTAAATCTGGCAAAGGCTTTATTGCAGCCCTTGATCAATCAGGTGGCAGCACGCCAAAGACCCTAGCGCTCTATGGCGTTACTGAATCTGCGTATTCCAATGAAGCTGAGATGTTTGATCGCATGCATGAAATGCGCTCACGCCTAATCAAGTCACCAGTATTTAATGGCGAGCGTGTTATCGGCGCAATTCTTTTTGAAATGACTATGGAGCGAACTATTGATGGCATGGGCTCTGCTGAATTCTTATGGAATAAAAAGAGAGTCGTTCCTTTCCTTAAAGTTGATAACGGACTAGCAGATGAGGCAAATAACGTTCAATTAATGAAGCCAATTCCTGAACTTGGCGCAAGAATTGCCGCTGCAAATAAGCATGGAGTCTTTGGCACGAAGATGCGCTCAGTAATTAATATGGCAAACCCATCAGGAATTGATGAAATTGTTAAGCAGCAGTTTGAAGTTGGCAAAGAAATTATCGCAGGTGGTCTTGTTCCAATCATTGAGCCTGAGGTAAATATCAAGAGCGCAGAGAAGGCAGAAGCAGAAGAAATTCTAAAGAAGCAATTAATAGAGCAAGCAAATAGCCTAAACGGCGATCAAAACATAATGCTCAAGCTCTCTCTTCCAACAAAAGCCAATCTTTATAAAGAGCTAGTAGATCACCCTCGCGTTGTAAGAGTCGTTGCTCTCTCTGGTGGATATTCAAGAGAGGTTGCTAATCAAATGCTTGCTGAAAATAATGGCGTTATTGCCTCTTTCTCAAGGGCCCTTGCTGAGGGGCTAAGCGCTCAACAAAGCGATACTGATTTTGATGCGATGCTGAATGCAACAATTCAGAGCATTTATGAGGCGTCAATCAAGTAATAATTAGTAATTTGTGAGCGCGAGGGTGAGTTGCTAGCCTTGCGCAATCAAGTGCTAAATGGTGGGTTGCCCGAGTGGCCAATGGGAGCGGACTGTAAATCCGCCGGCTTAGCCTTCAGTGGTTCAAATCCACTACCCACCACAAGTGCTCTTAGTTCAGAGTCCATTTCACGGTGATAGAGATAGAGACTTCCTCTTCACCAAGATCAATTACAGGAGTTGAGGCATCCTCTGCCTTAGCAACTCCAAGCATTGGGAATGAATATGAAGGAGCAGAGTTTTCTTGTAGTGAAATGACTTTGCCCAATGAGGCTCCAAGTAGTTTGGCATAGGAAGAGGCTTTAGATTTTGCATCAGCAACGGCTGCAGCTCTAGCTTCCTGCATT
>OFRI01000081.1_pt1 | contig 23067 bp, 29 predicted proteins | sample 1543031 | NCBI WGS metagenome assembly OFRI01 (sample SAMN07774226, study PRJEB24372) | wastewater metagenome
TATTCACTGAATCGCAGCTAGCCGTGGAGCTGGCCGCGTACATCGCAGAGTTTGGTGAGGACTATGGCCGCAGCAAGTTCGAGCAGGAATATCTGTGCAGCTTCTCTGGCGCGATGATCGGCGCATATTGGGGCGCTGAAATGAACAAGGCCGAGCGCGAAGGCCGGATTTGCGAATTTGACATTGACTGGTCGCAGCCCGTGCATACCGCATGGGACTTGGGCAAGGCCAAGAATAACCCCGTGTGGTGCTTTCAGGTCATCGGTGGCCAGCCGCGCATTGTGGACTTCTACCAGCCCGAAAGCGACGATCTGGGCGACTGGGTGAAGTGGCTTGACGACAAGGGGTACAAGGGCAACGACTACGTGCCTCATGATATTTTGGTGACGGAATGGGGCAGCAAGCGGACACGACTTGAGTTGCTGCAAAGCATGGGGCGCAAGCCTAAGCGTCTGGCGATGGTCGCCGTTGCCGATGGCTTGCAGGCGGGCCGTGAGACGATAAATCGCGCCATGTTCAGAGATACGCCGCGCGTTCAGTCTGGCATTGACGGGCTGAAAAATTACCGCCGGGAGTGGGATGATGAGCGCAAGACATTCCGCGAAACGCCGTTCAAGGACTGGGCAGAACACATCGGGTCATCGTTCAGATACTTGGGCTTGGCGTGGCGTGATGTTTCGCCTATACTGATGCCTGAAAAGAAGCCCGGCAAGCTGGTGTATGAGGTCCGCCCTGATGGCCGCGTGGTCGGGAATATGGACGTCAAAGCGGCTGTTGAGGCCATGATCAAGCGCCGGAAGGGTCGGGAATGAGCGACGAAATCGAAGAGATCGAGGACGAAGCCGAATACGGCATGACGACCGCTGACCTTGAGAAGCTTGGCGCAAAATGGCTTGAGCGTATCGCCCGTGCAGACAAGCGCGAGGAAGCTTGGTTCAAGTCCGCTACCGCCGCGCAGAAAGCATATCTGGCCGATGAAACCGACGAGGCGCATGGCGATGTGCCGGAATTCAACATTCTGCATTCCAACGTCGAAACCATCGTTCCATCGATCTACAACTCCACACCGAAGCCCGATATTCGCCCGCGCCACAATGCCAAGGATGAAATCGGCAAGCTTGTGTCGGACGTTTACGAACGCGCAATCGCGGCGCAGATCGATGATAGCCGCATGGATGCCGAAATCGAGAAATCGGCACAGGATGCGTTTTTGGCAGGCCGTGGCGTTGTGCGGATTAAGTTTGACGCCGACGTGATGGAACAGCCGCAGATCATGATTAACCCGCTATCCGGCGCGCCTGAGATTGTCGGAATGCAGCAGGTCGTGACGAATGAACGGCTGATCTACGAGGTGCAGCCGTGGCCTGATTATCGCGAGGGTCCGGCAAAGCGCTGGGCCGATGTGCCTTGGGTGGCATATCGCCATTATCTTTCGGAGGAGGCGGTTGACGATCTGGAAGACGAGGCGCTAACCTCACTTCAAGGCGATGCAGAGACGGAAGAGGAAGGCGAGGTCGAAACGCCTGTTTGGGAAATCTGGTGCAAGGCAACGCGGCGCGTTTATTTCATCACGGCAGACACGGCGCGCGTTCTGCGCATTGCAGAAGACCCGCTTGGCCTGTCAGGGTTTTTCCCGCAGCCTGAACCTGTGCAGCCGATCACGCCGACCAATGCGCGGACGCCAGTTTGCCCCTATGCGGTTTACAAGACGCTGGCAGAGGAATTGGACACTCTCACGCGGCGTATTCGGCGCATTATCGAAGGGCTAAAGGTTCGCGGGCTGATTGCTGGCGGGGCCGAGGATATCGCCAACCTTGCCAATGCCGGCGATAACGAACTTGTCACGGCTGCAAACCTTGAGGGGCTTGTGAACGCTGGCGGGCTTGACCGTGCTGTGATGTGGTGGCCGCTTGAGACAGCAATCGCCGTTGTGCGTGAGTTGTATTCGCAGCGTGAGCAAACCAAGCAGGCGATTTACGAAATCACGGGCATTTCCGACATCATTCGCGGGCAGGGGGCCGCGTCTGAAACCGCGACCGCGCAGCAGATCAAGACGCAATGGGGAAGCCTTCGCATCAAGAAAATGCAGCGGGCTATCGAGCGGCAGGTTCGCGGTGTGTTTGTGATCAGCGCGGAAATCATCGCGCAGCACTTTTCGCCGCAAACTCTGCAAAAGCTGACTGGCATTGAAATCCCGCAAGAGGCGATGCAAATGCTGCAATCGCCGCTTGATCACTATCGGATTGATGTTGAGACGGATAGCACCGTGCGGGCTGACCTGACCCAAGGGCGGCAGGAAATGGCGGCTTTCCTCCAAGGCACGGCGCAATTCTTTCAGGTCATGGCGCCAGTTATCGCGCAAGCCCCGCAAGCGGCTGGGCCTGTGGTCGAAATGTATTCGGCCTTCGCGCGGCAGTTCAACCTTGGCAAGCAAGCCGAGGATGCGCTTGATCAGTTTGTAAAGATGGCAGAGCAAGCGGCAACGCAGCCAAAGCAGCCAGATCCTGCACAGGAGGCCATGAAGGCCGAACTTGCCATGAAACAGCAGGACATGCAGTCGCGCCTTGGCATGGATCAACAGAAGATGGCCTTGGACGTGGAAAAGGCCAAGCTTGACGTGGAATTGAAGCAAGCCGATCTGGCGCTGAAAAACCGCGAACTGCAACTCAAGGAAGCGATTGCCACCACTGACGCCGCCGCGCGCATGGTGGAAATCGAAATGGAAGATGATCAACAGCGCGCCGTAGCATTTGGGCCGCAATAGGAGCGAATATGGCTGATTATGCAGACCCCGGCGATAAGGTCGCCGCAGTTACGGCAAGCGACGCAACCGACCTGACGGGAACGCGCGGGCTTTACATCGGTGGCGGCGGTGATGTGGCTGTGCGCTGCATCAACTCATCCGGCACCACGGTAACATTCGTGGGCGTTCCGGCTGGCACGATCCTGCCAATCCGCGTTACGCGTGTGATGGCTGCGACCACGGCCACCAGCATCGTGGCGATCTACTGACATGGCGACCTATGTCTATTGCCGGGAAACCGGGCGCATGGTGGACAAGGTGACGCGAGAGCCTATGAACCCGCAAGACGGGCCTGTTGGCATGCCTATGACGTTTGGCGATACACCGGGATACCGCAGCCCGATTGATGGGCGGTGGATCGAGGGCAGGCGGGCGCGGCAGTATGATCTGCAATCTAATGGCTGCGTGGAGGCGGGCGATATGCCTTCAAAGCCGCGCGGCTTTCGCAATGCCAAGTTCGCGGCCAAGCATGGCGTGTCTCACTTGATGAGCGGTGACTGATGGCGCGCCCCCAGTTAACAGCGAAAAGCGACTTCCTGTTTCGAAAGCAGCTTGATGCGGCTTTGGATTATCTGGCGAGTTCGTCGGGCTGGGGAACGTATACGCACAACGGTGCGACGCAATCGCTCACGGCTGGGGTGAAGGCGACGCTGACGAATAACAAGGGCGTGCTTATCGAGACGCAAAAGCCCGAGGACGTGACGACGTTCTACGATGGATCAACCATCCTTGGCCGCACTGGCGACGCCGTGGCAATCGGGGTTGAACTGACCTTCACGCCAACATCAAACGGGCTTTATGAGTTCGTCATGTCGATTGATCTGGGCGGGTCTATTGGTGAGTTGTATGCAAACCAATACCCGATCAACAAGGGCAATGGCGTGGCGCATAAGATTTCATACACGGCAATCGCTTATCAGCTTGATACGTGGCAGGCCAATGGCGGCACGGTCAAGGTGGTTTGCGATGGGCCGGGGAATATCACTTTTGTGCGTTATGTGATCCAGCGGACGCACAGGGCGCTGTAATGGGAAAGGTTTGGTGGCATCATGGGACAACTTGAGTTCAACAGCGGCCTTGATATTCCGCTTGGGTTGCTGATTGGCGCAAATTTTACTGGATATGATGAGTTGGGCAATCCAGTTTATCGCGGGTCTGATGGCCGTTCGTATGCAGTTCCGGGCGGAACGCCGACTAACCCAACGGCGGGGATGGGTGAGGCTAAAGATACAGGAAAGAAACGCGGCTCTGTCATTAAAGGTTTGGCCCGCGATCCGATTGAGGGCATGAAATCCATTGCGAAGGCAATTTATGGCGGGACGGTTGACGCTGTGGCCATGCCGGGGCGCGCTGCTGCTGGCGAAATTGTGACGATGGGGGATATTCTGAACACCGCAGGCATGGTGCAACTTGGCGGCGCTGCAATGCCAGCCCCCAAAGGTGCGCTTAGGTCTGGGGCAGTGCGAGAGGCTGCAACTGCCGCACAATCAAAGGCCGATGAGGTTTTGCAATTGCTGAAATCTGGGCGCGGGGCTGATGTCACTGACGAAATGCTTGCGGCGGCAGACCCACAAGCGCTTTGGGCTGGTTATGATCTTCCAATGGATGCAGCAAGCCGGATGGATCGAGCAAGGGGAATGGGGTTCGACACGGAGACGCCGCTTTATCACGGTACGGCGGCTGATTTTCAAGCGTTTAGATCAGAAGGAATGAATGACAGGGCGCGGCGATGGAATTTTGTAAGTGAAAACCCTGATTTTGCGGCCCAATACGCCACGGCAAATGCCGCGAAGCACGGCAAAGACGGCGTATCAACATTGCCGTTGCGGGCCAACCTTGGGGTTACACTGGACGCCGGAGACGCTAAATCTGTCGCCGACCTTTTCGCAAAAAGCACAGGAGCGGACGCAGCAGTTGTGGGGGGTATCAGGCGAGGGATAGACGAAAAATGGCCCAATGCCAAGTTTTCTGATCTCGTTCCGTCGCCGCCTGAGTACCCATCCGACGCCTACACAAAGTGGGCAAATCTGCGCGATAAAATAAACGATATTGGATCTAGAGGCCTAGGGCAACCAGGATCGGATTACTGGGACGCTATCGAGAAAAGCACTGTGCCGGAGCAGTGGGGGGCCGATAGTTTTGTAACACGGGAGAGAAAACTTGCGGAGCGAAGCGCGGGCGCAATGGAAGACGCCAGAAACTATGGCATACAAAACCCCGCGAACATCCGCAGCCAGTTTGCCCGCTTTGACCCACGCTTGGCGCACTTGTCCAACCTGAACGCATCTAACGCTTCGCCGTCGGTTGGCGCTATGACTATGGCGCAAATTCTCGGCGAAGAAGAAGCTACTAGACGCCCGTTGGCGTCATTTTTCCCACGATAGCAAAAAGGGCAATATCAATGGACTTCGACACCGCAGCCGCGCCAGCGCCTGAGCCGGAAGAACTCGCAACCGATGTATCAGAAGATAGCGGATCGGATGATCTTTCCGCAGCGTATGACCGCATCACGGGCGGCAAGCCGTTGGAAGATGAGGCCGAAGCGCCAGAAGTTAAGGCCAAGCCAGAGCCGGAAGTTGCGCCTGATGCCGTGATCGAACCCGCGCCTACGGATTTGCCGCTTGCGGTCAAGAACGCATGGGCTGCGCTTCCGCCGGATGCACGGGAAGCCGTAGCGAAGTCGCATCGTGAAATGTCGCAGCGTCTCGCCGATCAGGGGCGTCTCGTGCAGGGCATCAGCCCTATTCGTGACGCGATGGTGGAAGCCGCAAAACTCGCCCCGCATTTGACTGGCATGACTTCGGCGCAGGTCGCGGGCGAGGTCGTGAAGCTGGTCAGCATCGGTCAGGAGTTGTCCGCAAAGCCCGTCGAAACTCTGGCACGGCTGGCAAAACTGCACGGTATCGAGGGCGATCTGGCGCAATTCCTGAGCGGTCAACCTGTTTCGCAGGGGGGACAGACCGAGGTTGCGCTTCGCAATGAAATCGCCACGCTCAAGCAGCAGGTCGCGCGCTATGGTGATCCTGAGTATTTCCGCGAGCAAGTCACGGCCATCAACTCGCAGGAGCGGGTTTTGACGGACGTGCAGTCATTCGCCAAATCAGCCGAGCACTGGGCTGATGTTGAACCCCATTTACCGAAGGTCATTCCTCTGGTAAAAGAACAACTAGGGGAAAGCGCCTCCGCGCAGGACGTGCTATCCCGTGCATACGATCTCGCGCTCTCTATCTATTTGCCCGACGCGAAGGCAACGCCGCAGACCGCCCCAGAGGCCACCCCTGCCGCTGACCCTAAGAAAGCCGAAGCAGCGATCAGAGCCAAATCCATCAATGTCACAGGCAAGCCGTCAGGCGCTACACGCGAACTTTCCGACAGGGAACGCATGAGCGCCACATATGACCGCCTGATGCGAAAGTAAGGAACGAAATATGGCGACGCCATCGACCGTCTTTACGGAATTGGTAACTTCGACCGACCGCGCTTGGGGCCGGAAAGTTACCGACAACGTAAGCAAGCACAACGGCCTTCTGAGCCGGATGAAATCCAAAGGCAATATCAAGACCGTCTCTGGCGGCACTGAGATTGCCGAGCCGATCGACTACGCAGAGAACGGCACCTATCAGCGCTATTCGGGCTACGAAAGCCTGAACACCGCCGCATCGGACGTTCTGTCGTCGGTCAAATACCCGTGGCAGCAAGTTGCTCTGCACGTCACCGCTTCGGGCCGTGAATTGCGGATCAACAGCGGCAAAGAGCAGATGATCAACCTTGTGGAAACCCGCAAGGCAAACGCGCTTCGCACCGCCGCGAACAACTTCGCCATCGACATCTATTCCGATGGTGCGCTGACAAACCAAGTCAATGGCCTTGCCAACCTGATCCAGACGGACGGGACTGGCACTGTCGGCGGCATCAACTCGACCACTTGGACTTTCTGGAAGAACAAGTTCCGCGAGATGACTGGCACCAATACGGCGGCTTCCCCATCGGCTGCAAACGCGATCAGCATGAAGGCGGATATGAACGCTCTCTGGCTGTCGCTCAACCGTGGCACCGACAAGCCCGACATGATCGTGATGACGCATGATCTGTTCGCGCTGTTTGAACTCGGCGAGCAGCAGTTGCAGCGTTACGCCGATGGCGAACTGGCGAAAGCTGGCTTCACTTCGCTGAAATACAAATCGGCGGACGTGATCTTTGACGACAACACCAACTTCGCCACCACTGGCGAAAAGGCATACTTCGTCAACACCGACTATCTCTATCTGGTTCAGCACCGCGAGGCGCAATGGACGATGGACAGCGAGAAAACCCCGACGAACCAAGACGCCGTGGTTATCCCGATGTATTGGATGGGGAACTTGGTCTGCACTCAACGGTCGCTGCAAGGCGTCCTGTTCGATGCCGCATAAGGGGAAAATCCAATGAGCATCCTTTCTGGCGCAAACCTGACGCAGACCTACTCGGCAACGACTGAGGGCAATACGCCCAAGGTTGGCGACGTGTTCTTTGGTCCTGCGGGCAAGGTCTACAAGTTCGTGCAATACAACAGCGGGGCTGGCACTGTTGCGGCTGCCGCTGGCAACGTCTGCTATTACTACGCGCCGTCTGGCACTTCGGCGGGGGCAACTACGGTTGTCACCTCTGACCTGTCTGACAGTGCAGGTGTGGGTGCCGGCGTGTTGCAGGCCGTCATCGCCACTGGCGAATATGGCTGGATCCAGACCAAAGGCCCCGCCACTCTGACCACGGCTTTGACCGCTGGCGCAGATGGCAACGCACTGACTGCGGTTGGTGCAACTGATGGCACCTTGGACGTTTCGGCCTTGGTGACTGATGCGATTGTGGCATACGCCATTGACGCATCGGCCAAGATTGTCATGTGCGACTTTCCTTGGTAAAACGATGGGGCGGCTTCGGTCGCCCCTTCCCTTTCATCCCTCTGTAGAAAGACGGAAACCAAATGGCGGATTTTGTGATCGTTGGCTTCAAGACCGAATATCGGGCGGACAAGTCGATTGACTATGTGGAAATTGCCCCGAAGGGCGAGGCGTTTGAGCGCACCAAGTCCGTGCTGCGGATCAAGGACATCACGCCGCCCGAGTTTCCAGACATGGAAAACCCGTCGCATGTCGCAATGGTCGCGCGCTGGCAGACTATCGGCCCCGCCTATGAGGCGTGGAAAGCCGGAAACGAAATTCCTGAGGGCGGAACCCCTCTCGCTGCATGGTCTGGTGTGACGCCGGATCAAGCGCAATTCCTGAACCGCATGGGCATCCGCACGATTGAGGCGGTCCGCGATATGTCGGAAAGCGCTGCGGTCAAGTTGCCGTGGCCCAATGCGCGGCAACTGTCGAAGCTGGCAGGTGACTTCCTGTCGGGCCGCGATACGGCTGAGAAAGACCGCACGATTGCGGAAATGGCCGAGCGCATGGCAGCGATGGAAGAAATGATTGCCGCGCAGATGGCGGTTGAGCCTGTTGAAAAGCGCGGGCCGGGTCGCCCCCGCAAGGAAGTTGAGGCCGCATAATGGCGCTTATCGTTGACGCACTGGATCGGGTGGCGCGGCATGTGTCGCTGACTGCCCCGTCGTCTTGGCTGACCGCCACAGAAGATGAGTATGTCGAAATCCGCGATGATTTTCTGGCAGAGTGCGTTGACGATATTCTCGAGCGGTTTGATCTGCCTTCGCCAGTTGGCAAGCAAACGACAATCACCGGAACGGGAGTTGAGACATACACCCTTCCGGCAGACTTCAAGCGGCTGCAACGGACGCCGCTTTCGGTCTATGATGAACAATATGACAAGGCTGGCATCCCCATTTCCAGCGATGGCGAATGGACGTATCTGGGCAGCAACGGCATCACCGGAGCAACGCGCTATTACCGCCTGTCGGGCTACGACGGTGCTTTTTCAATCTCGTTCTTGGACACGCCTTCGACCGACATTACCGTGTCGTATATGTCCAAAAACTGGATGGCCACGTCTGGCGGAACGGCGGGTTATGCCTTCACAAGCGCGACGAATGTTCTGCTATTCCCCGAGCGGGTGGTGGTGACGGGCATTGTGTGGCGGTGGCGGGCGCGTAAGGGTCTGCCGTTCTCGGATGTGTATTCCGAGCATGAGGCGCTTTTGACGCGGCTGGGCAATGACGCCAAAGGGCTTAGGACCATCACCTTCGGCGGCATTAAAACCGTGCGCTGGCAAGATCAGGTTCCAGCATTTATTCCGGCGAGTTAAAGCATGTTCCAGACTGAAATCAGATCACGGGGAACGCGGGATATCGTATTCCCTGCGCCCACTAAGGGCTGGGTCCAGTCTGGCAACATTACCACGGCGGGCATGGATCAGGCCGAGGTCATGGACAACTTTTTCCCGACAGCACAGGGCGCGCGGCTTCGGGGTGGGTCTTCGGTTTATGCGAACATTGGCGCGGCGATTGTGCGAATGATGGTCTATTCGTCGTCGGCTGATGCGCTATTCGCAGCAACCGCCAGTGGCGTCTACAATGCAGACCGCATTAACGCGGGTGGCGCGGTGTTCGCAGACGTGTCAGGCCTTGGCGGCGGGGATTGGTCCGCAACGCAGATCAGCACGTCTGGCGGTCAATTCTTGGTCGCTGCGAATGGCGTAGACCCTGTCCATTACTACACGGGAGCGGACTGGTATCCGATCAATGCTGCGACGGTCAACAATGTGACCTATGACGCGCGGACGACTGCGTTTATCGTCGGACAAACGGTGACGGGCGGCACGTCTGGCGCGACTGCGGTTATCTCAGGCATCACGCAGACAAGCGCCACGGCGGGGGTTTTGCGGGTTGGGGCGATTACGGGCGGGCCGTTTCAGGATAACGAGGCGCTTACCTCTGCCAGCGGGGCAGCAACGGCGAATGGCGCTTCGGCGGTGGGATCGACGGTTGCCATTACGGGCGTGACGACTTCGACGCTCAATCAGGTTTGGCTTTACAAGTCGCGCCTGTTTTTCGTCGAGGAAAATTCGCAATCGGTCTGGTATTTGCCTGTCGCGTCTATCGGCGGGGCTGCGGTTGAAATTCCGCTGGGGCCGATTTTCCGCAAGGGCGGGGAAGTTCTGTTCGGCGCAACGTGGTCGCTCGATAGCGGGTCTGGCATTGACGATGTTTGCGTGTTCGTCTCGACCAATGGCGAGATTGCGGTTTATGAGGGCAATGATCCGTCCAGCGCCTTGGATTGGGCTTTGCGGGGCGTGTATGAAATCAGCCGCCCGCTGAATAAGCATTCGTATTTCAAGGCTGGCGGTGATCTGGCAATCCTGACCGAGGACGGAATTATCCCGATCAGCGAGGCGCTGCAAAAGGACCGAGCTGCGCTGCAATCGGTGGCGATCACCTATCCTATCGAGGACGCGTGGAAATCGGCAATCGCAAACCGCACAACTGATTTTCCGATCACGCCGACGCTGTGGCAATCGCAGGCTTTGCTTTTGATCGGCGTTCCGGGCGAGCATAGCGTGGCCTATGTCGCCAATGCGCGCACGGGGGCTTGGTGCCGCTATACGGGGTGGGACGTGCGCTGCGGGGCTGTGGCGTCTGACCTGATATACTTCGGCACAAACGCGGGGAAAGTCATGCGGGGCCAGCATGGCGGGACAGATGACAGCGTGGAGTATTCTGGGCGATATGTGCCGAAATTCACCGACGCCGGAAATGGTCAATACAAGGTAGCAAACCACGCTGGGCTGACGGTTCGCGCGGTGGAAAGCCCCAACTTCCGCATGGCGGCGTTTTCGAACTATGCGATTGGAACCTATCCTGTCTCGACAGCGCTGGCATCCGAAAGCGCTGCAACATGGGGAACGGGCATTTGGGGGACATTCATCTGGGGATCATCGTCGGTTGAAAACACATTCACGGTATGGAAAGCCGTGCGGGCTTCGGGTTTTTCGCTCGCGCCTGCCGTAGTGGTGACTTCGAACCAATCATCCATTCCGGCGTTTGAAATCTTGGCAACGCGGCTGCGCTATGAGGCGTCCAATGCCCTATGAGTTTTCGATTGAGCGCGGGGATCAGACCTTGCCGGAAATCGTCGGCTTGTATCGGCAGCATTACGGGGAAATGCAGGATAGGCTATCATCATCAGGGGTGCAGATCGGCGACTATAACCCGCGATGGGATGAGTATATCAAGGCGTGGGTCGGCGGGTGGCTGGTCAACTACATCGTGCGATTGAACGGGGTAGCGGTTGGATACAGTAACGTGTATATTACCCAAGACATGCACAACAGCGAATGGATTGCCCAAGAGGACACGATCTACCTTCTGCCAGAACACCGGAACGGAACGGGTAGGAAGTTTGTGCAATTCGTCTTGGCTGATCTAAAGACTAGGGGCGTAAAGCGCGCCTTTGTGACGACACAGACAGACCTTCGAACTGGCCTTCTCTGCAAAAGACTAGGCTTCAAGGACGTGGCGGCGCAACTGATGTATTCTTTCTAGGAGGTCCGCCAATGTGCGCCCCCAAATCCCCGCCGCCGCCTGATCCGAAAGACACATCTGCCGCGCAGACTGGAACGAATATCGGCACGGCGATTGCCAATAACACCATGACGATGGTGGACCAAAACACGCCTTACGGTTCTCTGGCCTACACGCAGAGCGGAACGCAGACCTACACCGATCCTTTCACGGGCAAGACCTACGAAATCCCGCGCTACACGGCGAACACGACGCTTTCCGCTGGGGAGCAGGGCATCCTCGACGCTAACACGGCTGCGCGGACAAACCTTGCACAGACGGGCGCAAACCAATCCGCATTTCTCAAGGATTACCTGTCGCAGCCCGCGAACTTCGACACTTCGGCAATCGAAGGCAGGCTGAATGAGTTGGGCGCATCGCGGCTTGATCCGCGCTTTGCTCAGGAAGAAGACGTGCTGCGGACGCGGCTGGCAAATCAGGGGATTGTGCCGGGGTCTGAAGCGTATAACCGTGAAATGACCGCGTTGGGTCAATCGAAAAACGACGCCTACAATTCGCTGTATCTGACGGGTCGCGGGCAGGCGTTTGACGAATTGGCGGCAATGCGAAACCAGCCGATCAATGAAATCACGGCGCTGTTGAGCGGGTCGCAGGTGCAAAACCCGAATGTGCAGCAATCGCAACCGCAAGGGGCCGCGACAACTGATGTTGCCGGGCTGATTAACACGAATTACAATCAGCGTTATCAGAACTGGCAGGACGCGGCGTCTTCGCGGCAGGGTTTGCTTGGCGGGCTATTTGGCCTAGCCAAGGGCGCGATTATGGGGTTTTGAGCGATGGCTTTCATCTTCGGCGGCAACACTGGCAACACATACGAAGGCCTGCAACGGCAGCGCAAGATTGCCGAAAGCCTCTTGGCGCAAAGTTCCGGCACCCCGCGCAATGTTGGCGAGGGTCTTACCGCTATTGGCAATGCGCTGGCCTATCGGGCCATTGAAAAGCGCGCGGCCAAGACAGAGGAAAAGCTGCGCGGCGAGTTTGACACGGCGTTTTCCGGCGTGTTCGGCGGTGGCGGTCAGGCTCAACAGCCTGCATATTCAGCGCCAGCGCCCTTGAATGAAGGCGATGCGGTTGCCAATGATACGATGGCTACGCTTGGCAACTTCGGTACACTCGAAAGTCAATATGGGCTTCCCGAGGGCTATCTTGCGCGGACATATCAGATCGAAAGTGGTGGCAATCCCAACGCGCAGAACCCGAATTCCAGCGCGGGCGGCGGCTTCCAGTTTATCGACAGCACGGCCAAGGCCTACGGTCTGACCGACAAGACGGACCTTGGCGCTTCGGCTGACGCTGCGGCACGTCTCGCGCGGGATAACGCTGCGGCGCTTCGCGGGGTGCTTGGCCGTGATCCGACTGCGGCTGAATTGTATCTGGCTCATCAGCAGGGCGGCGGCGGGGCTTCGGCATTGCTTTCGAACCCCAACGCGCGGGCGGTTGATATTGTCGGCGCTGATGCGGTGCGGCTGAACGGGGGCGACCCGAATATGACCGCAGGCGAGTTTGCAAACCTTTGGCTTGGGAAGTTCGGTGGCGGTCAAGCGCAGCCCGCACAAGCGCCTCAAATTGACCTTGGAACGCTGTCGGAACTGGCGTCAAACCCGATGGCATCACCGGGGCAGAAGGCCGTGCTTGAGGCGCTGATTGGTCAGCAGATGGACGCCGCCGATCCGCTGCGGCAAATCGAGTTGCAGCGCGCGCAGTTGGAATTGGCGCAGATGCAGGAGCCGCAAACGGTCAAGCTGCTAGAAGAACGCAAAGCACTTGCTGCTGAGGCGGGATATGTGCCAGGGACGCCAGCGTATCAGGCATATATCGCCACTGGAAACCTGCCAACACCAAACGGCGGGTCTGAATTTGGCCTCAATCCGATCATGGGCCGCGATGCGGAAGGCAACGCGATTGTCATGCAGTTGGGCAAGGATGGCACGGCTGTAGTTACGCGCCTGCCGGAAGGCGTCACGCCTGACATGGGCTTGAAGGCGTATGAGACAGCGCAAGGGACCGCGTTGGGCAAGGGCGCGGGCGAGGCACAGATTGAAGCGCAGGTTGCTCTACCGGGCGCGGCTGGCCTTGCTGAGCAAGTGTCCGGTCAGGTTGAGGCGCTTAAAAACGATCCATATCTTGAAAACATGCTGGGTCCGATTGATCGGCTTTTGCCGAATACGTCGGAGGATGCCGCGCGAGTTCAGGGCATGATAGATCAGCTCCAAGGCGGGGCGTTCTTGCAGGCGCGGCAGTTGCTCAAGGGCGGCGGGGCTATTACCGACTTCGAAGGCCAAAAAGCCGAGGCCGCGTTTGTTCGCATGAACGCAGCGCAAAGCCCGGAGGACTTCAAGGCGGCACTGGACGAGTTCAACTACTTCGTGCAGCAAGGCGTTGCCAAGCTGGAAGCCCAAGCGCGCGGTCAGGCACCCACGGGCGGAGGGCTTGGCGAGTGGCAGACCATCGACGGTGTTAAGATCAGGGTGAAGCAATGAGCATTTTTGAACTGCAAGGCCCTGATGGAAAAATCTATGAGGTTGACGCGCCTGACGCAAAGTCTGCGGTATCTGCCCTGCAAAAAATGATCGGACCTAATGCTAAGGAAATCATGGCGCAGCGGTCAGCGGCGCAGGGCGGCATTGCTGGGGCTGTGCAGCGGGCAGAACCGCTTAACCTTGCGGCTGAGCAAGATATTCGTGATCCGGGGCTTGGCGTGGCGCTGGCGTCTGGCCTTACTCAGGGCGCAACGTTTGGACTTGGGGATGAAATCACCGCTGGCCTTATCGCCATGGACCCGTTTATTGATTACGATACCGCACTAAAGGCCGCGCGCGGCGTAAATGAAAACGCGGCATTCGCACGGCCTAAAACTGAAATGGCGGGGCAAATCCTTGGCGGCGCAGCGGCAAGCCTTGGCACGACTGGCGCTGTCCTTGGCGCAGGTCGGTCGCTTGCTGGCAAGTCCGGCCTTGGCGCTCTGTCTGGGGCGCTGGAAGGCGGCGCTTATGGCTTTGGCACGGGCGAGGGTGGGGTAGCCAATCGTGCAGAGAACGCCGCACGGTCTGCGGCTCTTGGCGGCGCTGTCGGGGCTGTCGCGCCTGTTGCTATCGCGGCTGCTGGCATGGGCGCGCGGGCTGTCGCAAACCCCGTAGCTTCGGCCCTAAATATCCCAAGCAATGTTCGGGCTGGTCGGGCTGTCGAAGGCTATCTTGGCCGTGCTGGCATGACTGCGGATGATGTAGCGGCGGCAACGCAACGCGCGGCGGCGGAGGGGCAACCTCAATTCATGGCGGCAGATGCGCTTGGCCTGACGGGGCAACGGGCCTTGTCCGGCATCGCGCGGCAACCCGGCGAGGCGCGTGAGGAAATCGCACGGCTGTTGACGGGTCGTCAGGACAGCCAAAGCGGGCGGATTGGGGCTTTTATCTCTGATGCGCTTGACGCGCCTGATACGGCAGCGGCGCGGGCTGGCAGCTTGACGGCGGCGCGCGGTTCTGCGGCTAACCTTGCGTATGATGCGGCGCGGACGGGGGCCGGCCCGGTCGATGTTCGTGGGGCTATTGCGGCAATTGACGACCGTATCGGAGGTATGCAGGGAAGCGGCATTGTCGGTGATGGCATCGACGCCAAGCTTGCAGGATACAAGGCGAAACTTGCGGCACCACCATCCGCATTGGGTGCAGGAGTTTCGGCGCGTGAATTGTCTGACTTTGATCGCGTTCTTGGGCTTAAGCAGCAAATCGGCGATGACATCGGCGCGGCGCAACGGGCTGGCCGGAATAATGAAGCGCGCGAACTGTTGAAGGTTCAAAAGGAACTTGACGCGGCGCTTGAGGCGGCTTCTGCGCCATATCGCGCTGCAAATGATGAGTTTGCCAAGGCTTCGCGGGTGATCGAAAGCATCGATACCGGCAAGGCGGCAACATCGGCACGGGCGAGGGCTGGCGATACTGTCGCAGCATTCCAAGCCATGACGCCGGAACAACAGGCGGCGTTCCGCGCTGGATACGCGGACCCGACAATTGCGCGGGTTGAGGCGGCAGCGCCGGGGGTGAATAAGGCCCGCCCGCTTCGGTCTGACAAAACTGCGGCTGAACTTGCGGCGATTGCGAAAGACCCTGAATTGCTAAAGCGCCAGATCGAGCGCGAAAACACGATGTTCGAAACTGCAAATGCGGCGCTTGGTGGGTCAAAGACGGCTGACAATCTGAAGGATATTGCGGACAGTAAAGCACTATCAGCGTCAGGTGTTGCCGCTGCTCTTTCCGGCGGCGTAAAAGGTCTAGCTATTGCAGGAATAGATCGCCTCTTGGCTGGGGCTACCGGGTCAAACCCTGCAACGCGCGAACTGATCGCAAAGGCTTTGCTTTCGCAAGACCCACGTGCAGCGCTTATTCCTGCCCAACGCGCAGCGGCGAAGTCTGGTCGCATCAACGACATTGTTTCAATGCTAGCGCGGTCTGGCGCTTTGCGGCTTGGTCAATAGAGGGCGATGTAAATGGACGCGGCGGCAATGATCGGCGGAATGCCTGCGCCAGCAAACCACCACGCGGGCAGCGGTGTGTTTTCGCCCCGTTGCTTTCTCGTCCAGTCGCCCCAGAAAAGCGCGTATAGATATGCTGCGGCCATGCCATTGCCAATCATGACAGCGCCCAAGACGCCCAAAAATACTTCAATTTCCACGCGCCAAACTTTCTGTTATGGTGACGCATGATACCCGAAAGGACGCAAAATGTCTAGAAATGGCTCAAGTTGCAATGACGCGCGTCATTTTCGCAAAACTGCGACGGGTTCGCGCGGCGTGACACGCACGACAATTGCGCCACCCCTCCTTAGTGATGTGCGTGTTCTCCTTCGTAAATTCATGCCCGTGCTTACAGTGCGTTTGAGCCTGCTTCTTAGCGCCACTTGCTCGGCCAGCCGCTCCAGTATAGAAAGTGTTATTGGGGGCCACTCTCCGCGATGGGGACATAACCTCATCAAAGGTAAGGCCAGCCGCCGCGCGAGCCACGATTGTGTCAGCTTTCATTCCAGACAGTTTGGACAGCTCCGTGGCTTTATACTCCACACCATCAATCGTAACGATGATCGTGTTGCGTCTGTTCATCTGTTGTTCAAATCGGGTGGCCCATCTGCAATTTTTCGGGCTGTATCCGGCGCTGTTGTCAATCCTATCCAAGCTATAGCCAACTGGCCTTGGCCCCATATCCGCTACAAATTGGTGGAAACTGGTCCACTCTGGGCATACAGAGATACCCCTCCCACCGTAATCTTTCCACTGCTTGTTCGCGGGGTTAAGGCATCTGGATCGCATGCCTATCCAACATTGATAAAGTGGGTGCGGCGTTTTAAATGGCATGAAATCTTCCTGAATAAGGGATACTGTAATGTATAACACCCACTGCCTAGAAACACAATAGGAGTTAGGCTATGTCCCGAAATGGTGCAGGCGTTTACAGCCTTCCAGCAGGATCGACCGTCACAAACGGCGATGTGAGCGACGCGACTGACATCAACACGCCGCTTGCTGACATTGCGGCGGATTTGAACGTTGCGCGGCCTATCGTGGCGGGCGGCACGGGGGCTGTGACTGCGGCGGCTGCGCTGGTCAATCTTGGCCTGACCGCCACGGCTGCGGAAATCAACATCATGGACGGGGTGACTGCCAGCACGGCGGAATTGAATATCCTCGACGGTGTGACAAGCACGGCTGCGGAGTTGAACATTCTGGACGGGGCAACGCTGACCGTCACAGAGTTGAACTACGTGGACGGTGTGACAAGCGCCATTCAGACGCAGCTTGACGCGAAACAACCGCTTGACGCTGATCTGACCGCGCTTGCGGGGCTGGCATCGACTGGCATGATTGCGCGGACGGGGGCTGGGACTGTGGCAGCGCGGACGCTGACCGCTGGCACTGGCATCAGCATTAGCAACGGCGATGGGGTGTCGGGCAATCCGACGATCACGAACACGCTGACGGTTGAGGCAACGGTTTTGCTGGGGACGCTGGCGACCACGAGCGGCACGTCTGTTACGCTGTCGTCACTGGTGCTGACGGATTACAAATTCCTCAAGGTGGTGTTTCGCGGGGTTAGCACGGGTGACGCGGCGTCTAACCTGAGAATTGCCGGTGATGAGTGCAGCGCGCCGCTTGGCAGCGCGGCCAACAGATTTTACGGAACCGCCGAGATTGACCTATCAGATGGCACATGGTCTGCCGCGATTGGCGTAAATATTTCTACTGGCGGCTCCGGTTCTGGCACGATGTATGGCGGCAACAGCGGATACACCACGGCAACAACATCGGTGACGTTCTCAATCGACGTTGACAATTTCGACGCCGGATCAATCCTTGTCTATGGGGTGAAGTGATGCGCCTTGGCATTGGTCTCAACATCACACGACAGAATGAGGTGTTTCGCCTGTCGAATTTGTTCGGCGCGTCTTATCAAGGCTTCACCTTCGAGCCGTGGGACATCACCACGCTGTATCAGGACCGCGCTGGAACCACGCCTGTAACGGCGGCAGGTCAGAGTGTCGGATATCGCAGGGATAAATCCGGGCGCGGCAATCACGAGGTCGCTATCAACGACGCGGCGCGGGGGATTTATGGCTGGATGCCCAAGACGGGGCGGCGGAACCTGCTAAACGCCACGGACACTCTGGCAACGCAATCCGTCACGGTAACGGCTGCGGCTCACACTCTGGCATTCACTGGCACTGGAACTGTGGTCCTGTCCGGCGCTTATGTCGGGACGCTGATCGGGACGGGCGCAAGCGACCGCGTGACGCTTACATTCACACCTATCGCGGCGAGCCTTACCCTGACCGTGACGGGCAGCGTTACGCTGGCACAGTTGCAGCTTGGGTCAGTTGACACCGCCTATCAGCGCGTTGTCTCAAACTACGACATTACCGAGGCGGGCGTGCAGTCCTGCTACTACGTCCTCGCAAATGGCGTCAACACCGCCTACTCCACGCCCACGATCACGCCCGGAACGGATAAGGTTCAGGTGTTCGCTGGGGTGCGGAAAAATAGCGATGCTACGGCTGGTGTATTTATTGAGACTAGCGCGGCATACTCCGCCAATAGTGGTGTGATTACATTTAATGCTCCAACTGGCGCATCACAGGCGACTTATGGCTTTGGAAGCAAAGGCACTATTTCTGCATTTGCTGTTTCTCCGGCCAACTACACGTCGCCTATCACCAAAATTATAACCGGTATCGGGGATATATCTGGGGACAACTCAACGTTGCGGGTTAACGGCGTGCAAGTGTCACAAATCACCACGAACCAAGGGACGGGGAACTTTCTGGCTTACCCTGCATATCTATATGCCCGTGGCGGAACCACTGTGCCATTTAACGGCTACGACTTCGGCCATACCGTGCGCTTCGGGCCGAACCTTGACGCTGCCACAATCGCACGGGTCGAAAGCCTGCTATCGCGCAATACGCCGGAGGTGACGCTATGACCAACGCCGTGATGATCCTGCCAGCCGCCTATCGCAACGCTGGCAATGCCTTCGGGGTGGCGCAGGGGTGGGGCGAGGGGAACTTCTCTGTGCCTCTGTCCGCATCTGGCATCGCGCCCGCAACGCATTGGGGCTGCTGTGCAGAAGTGGGACCGGAGTTTCTGGCAATGATGGCAAGCCCGCCAGCCGAGGCCGCTCCATTGCTTGCTGTGATGGTGTCCAGCTTTGACGATGCGCGGATGCCGTTTGATCATTGGTCGGCTGTGCTGGCGGATAACGGGCTTGTGAGGGTGGCAGACAATGCGTGACAAGGCACTCCACTTCATCGCAGGTGCCGCTATCGCAGCACCAGTGGCATGGCTGGGCTATCCCGTTCACGGCATTTTGCTGGCGGGGTTTGTCAGCATTGCAAAAGAGGTGTGGGATTATCGCGGCAATGGAACCCCAGAACTCGCCGACTTCAACGCAACGCTGATCGGCGCAATCGCGGGGGCTGTGGCATTGGCATGATCGACTGGCTGCGGAAATGGTTTGAGCAAGATGACTTTGTGGACGACTGGTATGGTTGGCTCACAAATCAGATCGGGCATATCTCGCTAGGCGTCATGTGCGCTTTGGCCGTTTCCGTGGTGTGGTTTCTTGTCGTGGGAGAATTTCCCGTCAAGGCAATTATCTGGCCTGCCATTGCGGCGGTGTATATCCTGATTGAGATTGCGCGCGGCTGGACATGGGCCGATAGCGCAGAGGACACGGTTTTCTTTGCAGGATATGGCTGCGGCGGCGCTTTTCTGGTATTCAGTGAGGTGACGCCGGGAAGCCCCATGCTGACCGTTTCCGCCTTGGATATGGTGCCAATTCTTGGCATCGCGTGCGTGCATTTGGCTGCGGGTGTATTTGTTAGACTGCCGGGGGAATGAGAATGGCCGTTGAAAATGACGTTGGTTTTCTCATGATCCTGAGGGATTATTGGGGCATTTTCGCGGCGATGGTTACGGGATTTGCGGGGGTCGTCATGGGCCGAGAGCGGACGCGGTATCAGGTCGAAAGCGTGTCAGACCGCCTAGGCGCGTTTGAGCAACGGCTAAAGTCGGTCGAGGATCAGGGCCACGCGCAGGCCTTGCACATGGCGGCGGTGCAGACGGAACTTGGAATGTTGCCGGAAATGCGGCAAGATATCAAAGATATTCTCATGGCCTTGTCGGGCCGGAAATAGGGGCTGCGATGGACGCGAATTTCTGGGATGCGGTCAGGGGTATCTTCGGCGGGCGGCTGACGAAAGAGCAAATGGCGGGGGTGGAAACTATCCTTGCGGCGTCGGAAGGCCTGCCAATCTCGCACCGCGCCTATCTGCTGGCTACTGCGAAGCATGAGACTGCTGACACCATGCAGCCAATCACCGAATATGGCGGGCGCAAATACTTCGACAAATACGACACTGGCAAGCTGGCGAAGGCGCTGGGCAACACTCCGGAAAAAGATGGCGATGGATACCTGTATCGCGGACGGGGCTTTGTCCAGATCACGGGCCGCGCAAACTATGCCAAGGCATCTGGCAAGCTTGGTGTCGATCTGATTGCCAATCCTGATGCTGCGCTAAACCCGACAGTCGCAGCGCAGATCCTTGTGCGTGGGTGTTCGGAAGGGTGGTTCACTGGCAAGAAACTGTCCGACTATCTGCCGGATGACTTCCGCAACGCGCGGCGGGTGGTCAATGGGACGGATCGGGCCGATCTGATTGCGGGCTATGCGATTGAGTTTGGTAAGGCGCTGGCAGATGTCAAGCAATCCTTGACGACTAAACCCGCGACGGATCATGTTAAAGAACCGCCGAAAATCGAACACGTCGCGCCTGTCGTGTTACCGAAACCATCGTTCTGGGCGCAACTGATCTCCGCTATTCTCGCAATCCTGAAAGGGCTGAGAAAATGACCAATCACGTGCAAAGTCAATCCGACGACCGCACCGCTAACAATGCCGTGCGTCATACTTATCGCATCCTGACCGATGCGGAAAAACAGCAGATGGTCGATCTGAAAGACATCGGCGCAGCTTTTATTGCCAAGTGCCAAGAGATCGGCGGGAGCCGTGAACTGTCGCTTGCAATCACCAATGCAGAGCAGTCGGTCATGTGGGCCGTAAAGCATGTCACTAAGTAAGGATGCAGCAAATGACGCAACTACGCTTGACCGCATACCTGACCGCGTTTTTCGGCGGCGGCGCGGTGATCCTGTCCATGATCGGCGCGGCTGATTATGACCACACTTCCGGCCTGCTGGATATTCGGCCGTTTAATGTCAACTGGATGGCGGGCGTTGTCGCAGGGCCGCTGGCGTCTGGCATGGCTGCAGTGATGGTCTGGTGGCAGGGGCGGAAATGATTGGCGGTCCGTTAGCCTGACCAAATTTGGAGAGCGGTCTGTGACCCCCACGCGCGGGACTTGTTAACCCGCCACGGACCAACGGACGGGGACGCGCTGAATATGCCACGAAAGGCAAGGTGACGCAATGCTGACACTAATCCTATCACCGCTTCGCAGGGCCGCTGGATGGGCGCTGGCGGGCCTTCTGGCTTTCTTGGCTGTGTGGGGGCTGGCAAAGCGCGAGGCGCGGCGTGAAACGGCTCTGGCGGCGGCGGAACGCATCGCCAAGGCGGAACGCAAACGCGGAAGGATTGAAGATGAGATTGACCAAGATACTGATCTTGTGCGCCGTGCCCGCAATGCTGGCGTCGTGCGCCACACCGAACACTGATGGCTGTGCGGGGTGGCGTCCTATTCGTGCATCGTCTGAGACGGTGGATTATCTGGCCGCGCACGATCCGATCACGCTCAAGGCGATGATTGCGCATGCAGAGTTTGGCAAAGCGCAAGGGTGCTGGTGAACCTGTAAGCAATCGTTACAGGTTCACCGATGGCTATTCGTGATCTCCGAAATATTCTTCGCGGTTTCCTTCCTGAATTGCCAGTTTTGACTTGCCTTGGCTTGCAATTAGATCGTCATATTCAGCCCAAGCATCGCAGCACGGACACCCTGGGTAGGTATCTAGACATCTCTCGCCGAACCATTCGGTGATGGCTTCCTCTATCTTGGTCATCCCTGCACCTGTGCCAGTGCGCGGATGATAGCCAGCAACCACGCGCGGGCGGGGTCGGCGTTGGTGGTTTCATGGAATGGGTATGCTTCCCATTTTGGCCAATCGTCGCCTTGCGGGTGATGTATTCTCGCATACCAGTGTCCGGCCTCAAATTGGCAAAGGTTAGTCAAGCGCCACCCCGGCAACGCCGCATCATGCAGCGCCTTCGCAGCGTCCAGTGATCCGTTGTAGGCCGCAAGGATTGCGCCGCTATCGTGACCATTTCCAGCCGGAAACGCGGCTCTGAAATCTGCACTAGTCGCCATCCCCGCCTCCACCGCATCCGCCAGCCGTGTGAGTGCGTCAGTCATGGCAGTGGCTCTTTCGGGTAATCGCTGGTGCGGTTCGGTGCGCTGCTGCATGACGGCGGATGAGCGGTTCTGGTTCATTGGTTTGCAATCTCCAGCAGCACATCGGCATGGCAGGGCTTGCCCTGTTTGCACCAGCAGGCCAGATCGTGGCCGCGCAGGGTGTGCAGGTTGGCGTGGATCATCTGTCGGCGGGCGTGGAGGTGGTCTTTGATTGCCACACGGCCAAACGGGGTGAGGTAGTCAGGCAGATGGTCGTGGGCAAGGTGATCACCGCGCAGCCATGCACGATAGGCCTCCACGGCCTTGGCCTGCGCCATATCCACCGGCAGATTGTATGTCACACCCACGCCGCTGGTGTCGCGGGCCGAGAGTCTGCCCGGAGTGCCAACGGCCCACGGGTTGCCCCACAGTGACGGGCGGGCCACGATGATCGCGCCCTCGGGTTTGCGCCAGCCCTTTGCACGGGACAAGGTGATGCGGTCACCCATGCTGCACCGCCTTGGCCGCTGCGAGGGGGGCGCGCGCAGCTTTTTCTGCAAAACGCGGAAACTCGCGGTATGCCTGATCTCCGCGTGTGGAAATTGCCCGTGATCTAATATGCTCCAACGCCTCCACCAGCCGTGCAATCACCTCGTCGCGGGGGTCGGGCTGCGGTTCGAGGGCGGCGAGGATACGGGCTTCGTAGTCGGCTTGCGCGGCGGCTTTGGCGGCTTCTTCACCCGCGATGTTTTGGACGTAAATCCCATCCGCAACCCCGTAGAGATTCCATGTTTTTGCGCCAATGTGGTCAGGCCAGATGATATAGCTACAGCCAAGGCCATATGCCTCTTGGCGCATAAG
>OFRI01000085.1_pt1 | contig 22737 bp, 25 predicted proteins | sample 1543031 | NCBI WGS metagenome assembly OFRI01 (sample SAMN07774226, study PRJEB24372) | wastewater metagenome
ACCTTGCTGGGCTGGTCGCCGCCGGAGGGGATGGGCGAGCGCTTCAGCCTGGCTGAGGCCGAGCAGCGTTTTCCTTCGAGCGGGTCAACCGCGCCGGCGCTCGCTTCGACTGGGACAAGCTCAACTGGCTAAACGGCCAGGTGCTGCACGAGCTGGGAGCCGAGGCCCTGCGGCAGCAGCTTCTGCCCCTCTGGGCCGCCGCGGGCTGGCCGGCTGATTCCAGCGGCATCAGCGCAGATCCCGGCTGGCAGCTACAGCTATGTGAGCTGCTCGGCCCCTCCCTCACCCTGCTGGCCGACGGTGTCGACCAGGCCCGGCCGTTCTTTGCAACCCCAGCCCTCAACGAAGCTGCCAGCGCCCAGCTCGAACTCGAGGGTGCCCGCCCAGCTCTGGCAGCCCTGCTGGAGCAGTTGCCGCCGGGTGGCCTGGAGCCCGATCAGGCCCAGGCGCTGCTTGGCGAGGCCGCAACTGCCGCTGGCGTCAAGAAGGGCGTGATCATGAAGAGCCTGCGGGCAGCGCTACTCGGCAGCCTCCAGGGCCCAGACCTACTGGCCACCTGGCTGCTGCTGCACCGATGCGGCGACGACCGCGCCCGCATCGGCTCGAACGACGACGCCAATGCCGCCAACACCGCCGTCATGGTCGCCGGCGATCAGGTCTGGGCGCTGTGGGAGGCGGCATCGCCACTGGCCCTGTCGGCGTCGGACCTGTCGACGCGCGACTTCGTCACCCTGCGCGATGACCTGAAAGGCATGCCGTTTCAGGCCCATCCGCGCTACGCCCCCGACGGCTCGATCTGGAACGTGGGGTCGGCGGGCGGTCAGGCCGTCATCTGGCATCTGCGCCCGGATCGCAGCCTGAGCGACGCCCAGGTCGTGCCCCTGCCGCGCGCCAGCTATATGCACGACTTCACCGCCACCGACCGACACGTGATCCTGGTGCTTCAGCCCTGGATGTTCGCGACCCGCGCCATGCCCGTGACCTCCGGCCTGGCCTGGCGACCCGAGACGGGGACGCAGGTCCTGGTGCTGGACAAGGACGACCTGAGCAAACGCCGTCTGTATGAGTTGCCGGGCTTCTTCCATTTCCACCTGGGTGACGCCTGGGCTGAGCGCGACGGCACGATCCGCTTCGATGTCGCCGCCAGCGGCGATCCTCGCTTCGCGGTCGATGGCGCGCGGGTTCTGGTGGACGGGCATGGGGTCGTTCCGGGCGATCCGGCGAAACTGGCGCTGATCACCCTGCGGCCGGATGGACGCGCCGACATGACCTACAGCGATGTCGTCGGCGAATTCCCGAAAGCGGACCCGCGTCGTGCAGGACTGAAGCGCAGCCTGACCGCCCATACCTCCGGCGAGACTCGCGGCCGGCCCCTGCCGACGGGACTGGCGGTCCACGACTGGGACAGCGGTCGCTCGCACGCCTTCGAGTTCGGCGTGCATCAGGTGGTCGAGGAGGCGGTCTTCGTGCCCAAGCCCGGCGCGACGGCGGAACGCGACGCCTGGCTGGTCGGACCGTCGGTCAATCTGAAGGATGGGCGGACGGAACTGCACGTCTTCGACGTGGCGCGGATCGAGGACGGCCCGGTCGCGACCTGGCAGGCGGACGTGGCCCTGCCGGCCGGCTTCCATGGCGTCTGGGCCGAATAGTTAGGGTGGGCACAACCTTTGCGGGCCTTCACGGTTCGAAAAGGCTGACGTGCCAAGGTGAAACGATGACCCCCGTCCAGACGCCCGCCGACCTTCGCTCCATCACCGCCCTGCGCTTCGGCGCGGCCATGTGGGTCGCCGTCTACAGCTTCTGGGAAAACCTTGCGGGCGCGGGTCAGTCGGGCCTGGTCGCCAAGGGCTATCTGGGTGTCGAGCTTTTCTTCGTCCTGTCCGGCTTCATCCTCAGCCACGTCTATCTGGCGGCGGCGGGCGAGAAGCGGTTCTCGTATCGCGGCTTCCTGTGGGCGCGGATCGCGCGCGTCTATCCGCTGCATATCGCCACCCTGATCGGCGTGGGTCTGCTGGCAGCCGCCGCCCTTTTCGCCGGTATGAGCGTGGACGCCAATGTGCTGAGTTGGGCGTCGCTGCCCGCCAACCTCTTCATGGTTCACGCCTGGGGGCTGGCGCCGGTCGCGGGCTGGAACCATCCGTCGTGGTCCATCTCTGCGGAGTGGTTCGCCTATCTGTGCTTCCCGTTATTCGCCTTCGTGTTCTGGCGCCTGCGTCATCGACCGATCGCGGCGGTGGTCGGGGCTGCGGCCTTCCTCGTCATCCTCTATTTCGCGTTCGAGCAACTGGCCGGCTTCGCCTTGACCGAGGCGACGATCCGCTGGGGCGCGCTCAGGATCGTGCCGTGCTTCGCCCTGGGCTGCGCCCTCTATCTCGTTTATCGCCGCGCGCCGTTGAAGGCGCCGTGGCTGTGCGCCGCCGTCTCGTTCGGCCTGATGGTGCTCAGCGCCGCACTCGGACTATGGGACGGCGTCACGGTTCTGCTGGCCGGCGCACTGATCCTGTCGCTAGCCTCTTTGCCCAACGCGCGCGCCGGATGGCTGGCGTCGAAGCCTGCCGTCTACCTCGGCGAGATCAGCTATTCGGTCTATATGGTCTGCGTGCCGTGGAAGCTTCTGGCGGTCGGTCTGGCCGCGAAACTGTTCGACGCGCCGGACAAGCAGCTTCAAATTTTCGTGTGGTTGGCGATCCTGGCCCTTTTGCCGGTTGTCGCCGCCGTTTCCTATCATCTGGTCGAACGCCCGGCCCGTAAGGCTCTGAGAGACATGGCCGACAAGCGCGCCAAGCGTCACAACAAGGTTTCAGAAGGAAATATGAAGCACGGCGATATGCCGAAACAACTTGCGACAGGGCGTGATCCCGTGGCCTAAAGGGCGCTTCCAAAGGCGGGTCGGGATACCCCAAGCATGTCAAAACGGCTCAAAGCCGCCGCGGTTGCGGCGACCCTCGGTTTTTTTGCGCTGGGCGCCGTTCCCTCCACCGCAAAGGCTGATGAGCCCTACTGGCAGTGCGTGACATTCGCGCGCATGTTCTCTGGCATCAACATCTTCGGCGACGCTTGGACCTGGTGGCGTCAGGCCGCCGCCAACTTCCGCACCGGCAAGGCCCCGGAAACCGGCTCGGTTCTGGTCTTCCGCCCCGAGGGCCGCATGAGCCGTGGCCACGTCGCTGTCGTCTCCGACATCCTGACCGACCGCGTCGTGCGCGTGACCCACGCCAACTGGGGCGGCAGCCGCGGCAAGGTCGAAGAGAACGTCACCGTCGTCGACGTCTCGCCCTCCAACGACTGGTCGCAGGTCAAGGTCTGGTACAATCCGATCAACGATCTGGGCACGACGGTCTATCCGACCTACGGCTTCATCTACAAAGGCGCACGTGACGCCTTCGACGCCGGCCGTCAGATCGCCGCCAACGTCTCAGCCCAAGGCCAGCATTAAGGGCCGGCGCCAAGCTTGCACCGCCCGCCATCGCGGGCGATAGGCGGGCATGACCCAATCCAGCGACATCACCTACGCCGGCTATCTGGCGTTGGACGACCTGCTTTCGACCCAGCATCCGCTGTCGGACCAGCACGACGAAATGCTGTTCGTCGTCATCCACCAGACCAAGGAACTGTGGCTCAAGCAGATCCTGCATGAGACGGCCCTGGCCCAGTCGATGGTGCGCGCGGGTGACCTGGTCCCGGCCTACAAGAGCCTGGCGCGCGTGAGCCGCATCCAGGCCGTGATGACCCACAGCTGGGACATTCTGTCGACGATGACGCCGTCGGACTATCTGCGGTTCCGAGGGTCGTTGGGGTCATCGTCCGGCTTCCAGAGCGACCAGTTCCGACGTTTCGAAGCCATGCTGGGCCTGAAGGACGCCAGCTTCCTGAAGTTCCACGAAGACCGCCCCGAGGCACTGGCCGCGCTTCAGGCCGCCATCGCGGCGCCTAGCCTTTACGATGACGCCCTGGCCCAACTGGCAAAGGCCGGTCTGCCGGTGCCCGCGGAGGTGCTGAACCGCGACGTGACCCAACCCTATGCGCCGTCCGAAGCCGTCGAGGCGGCCTGGCTGGAGGTCTATCGCGACACGGAGCGGTGGTGGGTCCTGTATCAGCTGGCTGAGAAGCTGGTCGATCTGGACGACGCCCTGCTGACCTGGCGGCACAAGCATGTCGTTACGGTCGAACGCATCATCGGTCGGCGTCGCGGCACGGGCGGAACGGAAGGCGCCGCCTATCTGGCCTCGACCCTGACCAAGCGCTGCTTCCCCGAGCTGTGGTCGCTTCGCACCAAACTTTGATGTCGCAGGCGGCAACCTTCGCCGCGCCGGACCATTTCGCCGTTTGACCGCAACAGCGGAAGGAATGGACTAGATGAGCAACCCCAACGCCCACGACATCAAGGTTCTGAACGGCCTGATTGAAACGACGCTGGACAGCGCGGACGGCTATCGCGAAGCCGCCGAACAGACGCAAGACCCGCACTACCGCACCCTGTTCGAGCGCCGCAGCAGCGAACGCCAGCAGGTCGTCGACGACCTCTCGGCCGCCGTTCGCGGTTTGGGCGGAGATCCCGAGTCCGATGGATCGATTCTGGCCAAGGCGCACCGCGCTTTCCTGGATGTGAAACACGCCCTGCTGCGCAACGACGATTCCGTCGTCGGCTCGATCAACTCGGGAGAAGGGTTCATCGCCAACAAATATGAAAAGGCGCTGGAAGATACCGGCATTTCCGCCACGACGCGCGAGACGATCCGGCGGGCCTATGCGGCGGTGAAGACCGAGCATGAGCAGATGGAAGCTCTGAAACACAGCCTGGAAGGCCAGCGCGACGCGGCCAATCCCTTGTTCCCACAGTAATGTCGGACTGACGGAATTGAAAAAGGCCCCGGCGTCTCCGCCGGGGCCTTCGTCATTTGATCATCTAGCCTGAAACTAGGCTTCTTCGGTCTTGGCGGCCGAACCGGTTTCCGGAACGACGACGCCCTTGGCGGGACGAACCGTCTGGCGCTCGGCGATACGGGCCGACTTGCCGCGACGATCGCGCAGGTAATAGAGCTTGGCACGACGCACGACGCCGCGGCGCTTCACTTCGATCGACTCGATGTTCGGCGACAGGATGGGGAAGCGGCGCTCGACGCCTTCACCGAACGAGATCTTGCGGACCGTGAAGGTTTCGCTGATGCCGCCGCCGTCACGGGCGATGCAGACGCCTTCGAAGGCCTGAACGCGCTCGCGCTCGCCTTCCTTGATCTTCACGTTGACGCGCAGGGTGTCGCCGGGCTGGAATTCCGGGATTTTGCGTTCGCCCAGGACGCGGGCTTTTTCTTCGGCGTCCAGCTGTTGAACGATGTTCATGTCATTTCTCCTCGGGCTTTGCGCCCTTTAGCTGTGAGTTGGCGAGATGCGCATGCCAGAGGTCCGGCCGCCGCTCCCGCGTAGTCGTCGCCCGCTGCGCCTCACGCCATCCCGCGATCTTCTTGTGATCGCCCGACAGCAGCACCTCGGGTATCTCAAGCCCCTCGAACGTCCGCGGTCGCGTGTACTGCGGGTGTTCCAAGAGCCCATCCTCGAAGCTTTCGGACGACAGGCTGTCGCCTGAGCCGAGCACGCCGGGGATCAGTCTTACGCACGCCTCGATCGCGACCATCGCCGCCGCCTCGCCGCCGGCGAGAACCGCGTCTCCGACCGAGACCTCCTCGAACCCGCGTGCGTCCAGCACCCGCTGATCCACCCCCTCGAAACGACCGCACAGCACGACGATCCCGTCGGCTTTCGACCATTCCTTGACGCGCGCCTGGGTCAGGGGTCGACCCCTGGCGCTCATGTACAAAAGCGGCCGTTTCGGTCCCGGCAGGCTATCCACCGCCCGAGCCACCACGTCCGCCTTCAGCACAGCTCCCGGGCCGCCACCCGCAGGGGTGTCGTCCAGGAAGCCGCGCGTATCTGTGGAAAAGGCGCGAATGTCAACCGTTTCCAAGCTCCACAAGCCCTTCTCGCGCCAGGCCGTGCCGATCAGCGACACCCCGAGCGGGCCCGGAAAGGCCTCGGGAAACATGGTCAGGACGGTTGCGATAAAGGGCATGGCGGCGGCTCTTACACACAAAGTCGGAAAAATCCGACTCCAGACCTCTCCCTCCCCGCTCCGGGGAGGGTGGCTGAGCGCAGCGAAGCCGGGTGGGGGCGGCGAGGCGATGTTTTCGGCAATACCTTCCGAAATCAGCAAGTGCGTCCCTGCCGGGCCGCGCCCACCCTGTCGCTTCGCGACATCCCTCCCGGGAGCGGGGAGGGAGAAGGGCGTGTTTACGCCGTCGGGGCCCCGCCGCCCGCCGCAATCCAGCCGTCCACCTGATCCTCCAGCACGTCCAACGGCACCGAGCCAGAGCCCAATACGACCGCGTGGAAGTCCTTGATGTCGAACCGGTCGCTCAACGCCGTCTTGGCCCGGTCGCGCAGTTCCTCGATCTTCAGCTCGCCAATCTTGTAGCTGGTCGCTTGGCCGGGGTTGGTGATGTAGCGCTCGACTTCCTTTTCGATGTCGCGCTCGGACAGCAGGGAGTTCTGGCGGAAATAGTCCATCGCCTGCTCGCGGCTCCAGCGCTTGGCGTGCAGGCCGGTGTCGGTCACCAGACGCACCGCGCGCCACAGCTCGGTCGAGAGGCGGCCGAAGTCGGAATAGGGGTCCTGATAGAAGCCCATCTCCTTGCCCAACTGTTCGGCGTACAGCCCCCACCCTTCCGCATAGGCGCCGTAGCCGCCGAACCGGCGGAAGCGCGGCAGGCCCTCGATCTCCTGCGCATAGGCGATCTGGAAGTGGTGGCCCGGCGCGCCCTCGTGATAGCTGATGCCCTCGATCTGGGGCTTCAGCACCTGGGTCATGTCCGACAGATTGACGTAGTAGATGCCCGGCCGCGACCCGTCCGGCGCGGGCGAGTTGTAGAAGGCGATCGAGGCCGTCGCCTCGCGGAACGGCTCCACCGCCCGCACCTCCAGCGCCGCCTTGGGCAGGGTCGAGAACCACTGCGGCGCCGCCGCCATCACCTGGGCGATGAAGCCGCGTGCGTCGGTCAGATACTGCTCCTTGCCCTCGGGCGTGTTCGGATACTGGAACCGTGGATCGGTCTTCAGGAAGGTGAAGAACGCCTGCAGCGAGCCGGTGAAGCCAACCTGGGTCTTGATGGTCTCCATCTCGGCCTGGATGCGGGCGACCTCGGCCAGACCGATCTGATGGATCTGGTCGGCGGTCAGGTCGGTGGTGGTCGAGAGCTGGAGCCGGGCGTTGTAATAGGCCTCGCCCTGCGGCAGTCGCCACACGCCCGCGTCGCTATCAGCCTTGGGCTGCACCTCGGCCAGCGCCGTCAGCACGGTCTCGAACCCGGCCTTGTAGGGACCGGTCAGGGCGGCGCGGGCTTCCGACAGCAGCCGGTCCTTCGTCGCCGGATCCGTCTCCAGCGCCTCGACCTTCTTGGTGAAGTCGGCCCAGACCGGATTGTCCGCGCCATCGTCGAACGGCGCGCCAGTGATGACGTTGCGGGTGTTGGCGATGGACGGGGCGAAGACGAAGCGCGGCGAGACGACGCCCGCCGCCGCGCGCTGACGCAGTTCGTCGGCCACCTGATCCATCTGCGTCTCGGCGGCCTTGATCCGCGCGACATAGGCCTCGGCGTCGGCCACGCTGGAGACCCGGTGGTTGTTGATCAGAAAGACCGGCAGGCTGGTGGTCGGATTGCCGTTGGCGGCGAACTGAAAGCCCCAGTCGCGCCACTGGTTCGACAGTCGCGCCTGCTGGACGCCATATTCGAACATCCGCCACGACAGCGCCGCCTGCGGCCCCAGCTTCTGCGGATCGAACTGGGCCTTCATCTGCGCCAGCTGCGCTTCCTGAAGCGCCAGGGCGCGGTCGGCGGCGGCGTCCGACACATCGTCCAGCTTGTCGTAGTCGGTCTTGATCCCCAGAGACGTCATCTGCTGCGGGCTAAGCGCGATCCGCGCCTGGAAGGCCTGCTCAAAGAAGGCGTTCAGCCGCGCGTCCTCGCTTTCGGCCGCGGCTGTCTGTGCGGGGGCGGAGGTTTGCGCCAGCGCGGGCGCGGCGGACAGCACCGCCATCATGGCGGCGGACGAGATCAGAAGACGACGCATGAACAACCCCTCATGAAACAGGGGCGCACCTTCGGGGTCGCGCGCGCACGGCGCAAGCGATCAATGCCGCAGCCGTTGCGGCGATCCGACACGTCGAAAGCAAAATTTTCGATACGGCGTCGCTTGATGCAACTCAAGTTCGGGGTCGGCGTTTCGACGAAACTTGACCATACCAACAAGGGTTCACACCATGCGCAAGATCATCACCCTGTCCATCGTCGCCGCCGCTCTGGCCGTGTCGGCCTGCAACACCATCGCCGGCGCCGGCCGCGACGTCTCAGCCGCCGGTTCGGCCGTCACGCAGGGCGCGAACGAAGCCAAGAACTAAGGCTTTTCGCAAGCCGATGTTGGAAAGGCCCGCCGGATCCCGGCGGGCCTTTCTCGTATCCGTCGCATGACGGTGTTACGGTGCGCCATCATTCGGGACACGGCGATGGGCTTTCTGGACAATGTGGTGAAGGGTCTCGGCGACGACGCCGCAGGCGGTCTGAGCGACCTGCTCAAGGGTCAGGGCGGCGTCGGCGGACTGGCCGAGAAGTTCGGTCAGGCGGGCCTGGGCGATGTCATCGGCTCTTGGGTCGGCACGGGTCCGAACGCCAATATCTCGCCTGAGCAGATCACGGCCGTCCTGGGCCACGGTCCCATCGCCGACATCGCCGCCAAGATGGGCGTGACCCCCGAACAGGCCGGCGAGACCCTGGCCGGTCTTCTGCCCGAAGCCATCGACCGCCTGACCCCCGGCGGTCAGATCGACGGCGCCGACGACCTGCTTGGCAAACTGCCGGGCGGCCTGGGCGACATGATCGGCGGCTTCCTGAAGCGCTGAAGCCTCAGGACGGCTGGCCATCGGTCGCCGCGATCGCAGCCTCTTCTTCCAACGCGGCCTTCTGGCGCGCCTGCAAGGCGGTTTGCTTGCTGGCCACGATGAAGGCCAAGACGATGGCGAACACGCCGATGATCGTCGAATAGAGGAAGAAGACGACGTAGCCCGCGCCCAGCGCCGCCGGCGTCACGCCGCTCGTCGCCGCTCCCGCCGCCAAGGACCCTTCGGGCAATCGCGCGAACAGCGGCCGCAAACCCGCGAACGGTCCTGTCCCCTCCGCAGCCCGCGCCGACGCCTCGACGATCCGGCCAGACTGCGACGCGATCAGCTTGCCCGGGAGCGCATAGAGCGAACTGAACAGGGCGTATTGCGTCGCGGTGAAGCCAATCGACGTCAGGCTGGACATATAGGCGATCAGGGCTGTGCCGGCGTAGCCTGTGGCGACATTGTCCACCCCGATGGCGACGGTCAGAGCCGGCACGCTGGGGCCCTGGGTCGCCAGCCAGGCGAAGACCAGGTTGGAAACCGGGCTCATGAAGGCGCCGATGACCATGGTGCGGATCAGGCCCAGCTTGGCCACCGACCAGCCGCCGACGAAGACGCCCAGCGTGGTCATGACCACGCCAAACACCTTTCGCACCTCGGCCAGTTCAGTCTTGGAGAACCCGAGATCCAGATAGAAAGGGTTCATGATGTTCAGCACGAAATCGGCCAGGCGATAGACGCAGATCAGCGCCAGGATCAGCGTGGCGACCCCCGCGAACCGCTTGTAAAAGTCCACTACGGGTTCGCCGAACGACCCTGCCAGATAGGCTCCGGGCCGAGTCTTGACCCCGGGCACGGGCCAACACGCCAGCACCATTACCGCCAGGCCAAGGAAGACCAGACCGACCTGCAGATAGACGCCCTCGGGCTTGGCCGAGAGGGCCGCCGCCACAGCCGCCTTGCCGTCCGCGCCCAGGCCGAACAATCCAAACAGCGCATTCAGCGGGCCCGACTGGCCGGTCAGGCCCGACCCCAGCACCATCGCCGCCACACCGATAATGGCCAGGCGCACGATCCATTCGATCACCTCGAAGCCAGGGCGAGACGGCACGTCACCGACCGGGATGGCGCGGATGGAATGAGCCTTTTCCCGCGGGGCGAACAGAACGCCGGCGATGCCGAAGCCCATCAGAGCGGCCATCACGGCGTAGGACAGGTTCCAGTTATAGAGATCAGCCAGGACCAGCGGCACGGCGCCGGCGACGATCATGGCGACCCGGTAGCCCATCTGATAAGCGGCGGCCATGGCGCCGTGCCGGCTGTCGTCGGCGGCCTCGATCCTCCAGGCGTCGATGACGATGTCCTGCGTCGCCCCGAAGAAGCCGACCAGGGCGGCGAATCCAGCCACCGCGATCAGGGCGTTGGCCGGGTTCAGCGTCGAGATCGACCACAGGCCGAACACGATTACGGCCTGCGTCACCAGCATCCAGGCGCGGCGATGACCCAACAGCCGCGTCAGTCCGGGCACGGACGTCCGGTCGATCAGCGGCGCCCAAACGAACTTCAGCGAATAGGACAGGGTGGCCAGGGCGAAGAAGCCGATCACTTCGAGCGTCTGGCCGCTCTCGCGCAGCCAGGCGGACAAGGTGTCGAAGATCAGCAGGTTCGGCAGGCCTGCCGAAAAGCCCAGCAACAGCATGATGAAGACGCGCCGCTCGCCATAGACGGCGAGGCCGCCGAAACGGCCGGCGGGCTTGCCGTTGGCGGGGGGATGGGCTTGGTCGGTCATGCACGGCTCCGGCGCGGCGGCCGGAAACGCGGGCGCCTGTAACTCAGCCGACCTTGGCGCGGATGTCGCGCTTCGTCCAGCGGGCGAGGGCGGCGCGCAGGGCCTCGGCGTCCAGCGGCTTGACGATGTGGTCGTCCATGCCGGCTTCCAGACAGGCGCGGCGGTCCTCGGCGAAGGCGTTGGCGGTCAGGGCCAGGATCGGCGTCGTGTCGCCCGCCGCGCGGATGGCGCGGGCGGCGGCGGGGCCGTCCATGCCGGGCATCCGCATGTCCATGAAGACCACGTCGTATCGCGCGCGTTTCAGCGCCGCGACGGCTTCGTCGCCGGTGGCGGCCGTCTCGACGGTGCACCCCTCGCGGCGCAACAGGGTTCGGGCCAAAAGCGCGCCGACGGGATTGTCCTCGGCCAGCAGGACGCGGATTCCGGCGAACTGAACGGGGGCGACGCGGTCGTCTTCGATCGGGGCGGCGCAGTGGGCGCTGGCCTTGTCCGGCGCCTCGGCGCCTATGGCGGCCAGGACGCGCTCGGCCAGGGAAGCGCGACGCAAGGGCTTGATCAGATAGCCGTGGAAGCCAACGGCCCGATAGCGAGCGATCAGATCGCGCTCGGCCGGTTTCAGCAGGACGATGCCGCGACCGCTCGAAGGCAGGGCCGCCAGCGCGCCCGTCGGGGCGTCGGCGTGATCGACCAGGGTCACCGGGGCCGTATCCGCCACGACGCCGCCCGAAGCCTCGATCTGGGCGCGAGCCGCCGACAGAACAAACGGATCGACGGCGCGCACCGCGACCGTCTGGCCGCGCAACGGCTTGTCGCGCGCCACGGCGACCGCGGCGAAGGCGGCCTCGAAGCGGAAGCGGGCGCCCCCGCCGGTTGCGGCGCCGTCGGGCCGGCTTTCGACCTTCACCGAGCCGTCCATGGCGGCGGCCAGCTTGCGCACGACCGCCAGACCCAGGCCCGCCCCATCCTGACGGACCGCGTCGGAACTGTCGGCGTGGCCGAATTCCTCGAAGATCCGTGTGCGCGCCTCGGGCGCGACGCCGGGCCCGGTGTCGTCGACCAGGAAGGCCAGACGCGGGCGCGCCGCGCTGCCGCCGACGCGCTCGACCGAAATGCGCACGCCGCCGGTTTCGGTGAACTTCACGGCGTTGCCCGCCAGGTTGAAAAGGACCTGCCGCAGCCGGCCTTCGTCCGCCAGCACGTCGGGCGCGTCGGCGGCGACCGACCAGACGATCTCCAATCCCTTGTCGTGGGCGCGCGGGCTCAGCAACTCGGCGACGCCGCGCACAAGGCCTTCCAGGTCGACGGGCGCGAGATCGAACTCCAGCGCCCCGGCCTCTAGCCGCGCGTAGTCCAACAGGTCGTTGACCAGACCCAGCAGATGTTCGGCCGACTGACGCGCGTTCTCGGCATAGGCGCTCTGGGCGCCGTCCAGCCGGGTGCGTTGCAACAGATTGATCATGCCGATGACGCCGTTCAGAGGCGTGCGCATCTCGTGGCTCATCAGTCGCAGGAACTGCTGGGCGGGGTCGACAGGCGCGCTCGTGCGCTCCTCAATCCGCTTCGTCGCCGTCCGTCGCGTCATGGCCGTCTCCCCCACGAGACAGAGCCTAAAGACCGACGGTTAAGGATGTCTCCACCATGCCACGATGGCCGTTTCACGCGCGCAGTAAGGGCGTCTGCTCGTCATCGCCCTCGCGCAGGCCAAACCCTTCATGGCGCTGCGCCACACGGCGGTCGAAGTCGGCTTCGGCGCCGATGGTGGTGCGGCGGTAGATGAGGGCCTCGGCGATGTGGCGACGCAGAACGCCGGTGCTGCCGTCCAGGTCGGCGATGGTGCGCGCCAGACGCAGGGTGCGTGTCCAGCCGCGCGCGGTCAGGCCGCCGGCCTCGCCCGCCCGCATCAGCAGCATCCGCCCCGCCTCGTCCGGCGTGGCGAACCGATCCAGCGTGCCGCCGGAGGCGCGGGCGTTCAGGCCTTGGGCGGCGTCCAGCCCGGCCTCGCGCACCCGGTCCTCCTGCATGGCGCGGGCGGTCGCCACGCGCGCCCGCGCCTCGGCCGTGCCCTCGGCGGGCGGGGGCAGGGCCATGTCGGCGGCGGTGACCGGCGGGGTCTCCACCGTCAGGTCGATGCGGTCGAACATCGGACCCGAGACGCGGTTCTGATAGTCGCGCTGACAACGCGGGGCCTTGCCGCACGCGCCGCGTCCGGCGCCGCCCATGCCGCAGCGGCACGGGTTCATCGCCGCCACCAACTGGAACCGCGCGGGATAGCGAATGTGGGCGTTGGCGCGGGCGACGACGATCTCGCCCGTCTCCAGCGGCGCCCGCAGCGAGTCCAGGGCCTGGGCGCTGTATTCCGGCAGTTCGTCCAGGAACAGCACGCCATTATGCGCCAGCGAGGCCTCGCCCGGCTTGGCGCGCAGGCCGCCGCCGGTCAGGGCCGCCATCGAGGCCGAATGGTGCGGGCTGCGGAACGGGCGATCGCGGGTCAGGGCGCCGCGTTCGATCAGGCCGGCGACCGACCAGACCATCGAGGTCTCCAGCAACTCCTGCGAGGTCAGGGGCGGCAAGAGGCCCGGCAGGCGCTGCGCCATCATCGACTTTCCCGACCCCGGCGGGCCGATGAACAGCAGGTTGTGGCCGCCGGCCGCCGCGATCTCCAGCGCGCGCTTGGCGCTTTCCTGACCCTTGACCTCGCGCAGGTCGGGCACGGCCTTGCCGTCCGCCAGCGGTCCGGGCTCGGGCGCGCGCAAAACCTGGGTTCCCTTGAAGTGGTTGACCAGGCTGATCAGCGAGCGCGGCGCGAGGATGCGGGCGCTGCCGGCCCAGGCCGCCTCCGGTCCCGTCGCCTCGGGGCAGATCAGACCCAGGCCCATGGCGTCGGCGGCGACGGCGGCGGGCAGGGCGCCGCCGACCCGCGCGATCTGGCCGTCCAGCCCCAGCTCGCCGATGGCGGCCCAGCCGTCGAGCGCATCGGGCGCGATCACCCCCATGGCCGCCATCAGGGCCAGGGCGATGGGCAGGTCGAAATGGCTGCCCTCCTTGGGCAGGTCGGCCGGCGCCAGGTTGGCGATGATCCGTTTGGCGGGAAGGGCCAGACCGATGCCGGCGAAGGCCCCGCGCACCCGCTCCTTGCTTTCGGCCACGGCCTTGTCCGGCAGGCCCACGATGTTGAAGATGGTGGGCCCGTCATTGCCGATCAACTGGACCTCGACGTCCACGCGCCGGGCTTCGACCCCGTCAAAGGCGACCGTGACAACCCGCGCGACCATGTCGTTCTCCCACCTGAACGAGAGAACGAACCATGAACTGAAATCTAATTCAAGTGGCGATCATGCAACCTGTGCGGCGCGTTTGGCCTCGATGGCGTCCCACATCAAAGCCGTGGCGTCTATGCCGGTGAAGGCTTTGAGCTGCTGGGCGCCGGTGGGGGAGGTGACGTTGATCTCGGTCAAATAGTCGCCGATCACGTCGATGCCGACGAAGATCAGGCCGCGTTCCCTCAGCGTCGGGCCGATGGCGGCGCAGATTTCCAGGTCGCGCGGCGTCAGCTCGACCGGCATGGCCGTGCCGCCGACATGAAGGTTCGAGCGCACCGCGCCCGCCGCCGGGACGCGGTTGATGGCGCCGACGGGCTCGCCGTCGATCAGCAGGATGCGCTTGTCGCCTTTGGAGACGGCGGGAATGAACTTCTGGATCACCAGCGGATCGCGGCTGCCGGCGGCATGGATCTCGATCAGGGCGTCCAGGTTGGGATCGTCGGCGCGCAGCTTGATGACGCCCGAACCGCCGTTGCCGTGCAGGGGTTTCAGGACCACCTCGCCGTGCTTCTTGTGGAAGGCGTCCAGAGCGACAGGGTCGGCCGAGATCAGGGTCGGCGGTTGCAGGCCGGGGAAGGCGGTGACCATCAGCTTTTCGGGGGCCGACCGCACCTGCGCCGGGTCGTTGACCACCAGGGTCCGGGGATGCACCGTCTCCAGCAGATAGGTGGCCGTGACATAGGCCATGTCGAACGGCGGATCCTGGCGCATCAGGATCACGTCCACGTCCTCGGCGAGATCCAGCTTTTCCCAGTCGCCGAAGTCGACGTGGTTGCCGACCTCGCGCCGCACGGTGATCGGGCGGGCGCGGCAGAAGAGCCGGCCCTCTTCCAGCGCCAGGGTGCGGAAGTCATAGACCCACTGTTTGTGGCCGCGCGCCTGCGCCGTCTCGGCCATCAGGAAGGTGGTGTCCCCGGCGATGTCGACGGCCTCGATCGGGTCCATCTGGATGGCGACTCTGAGGGTCATTTTCTTGGGCCTATCACGCGTTGCGCTACTTGAGGCCCATGGGCGCGCCGCGCTCCGGGCCAGTGGATGTTCGGTGTCGGTGCGGCGGCTCAGTCGATCTGACGCGCTTCCTCGGCCAACATGATCGGCACGCCCTCGCGGATCGGATAGGCCAGCTTGGCGCCCGTCGAGATCAACTCGTTGGCGTCGCGGTCATAGGTCAGCTTGCCGCGCGTGACCGGGCAGACCAGCACCTCCAGCAGGCGGGGGTCGACGGAGACCGGGGTGTTGAAAGCATCACTCATGGCGGGTTCCTGAAAGCGTGGCCGCTTATTGCATGGACGGCGCGGCGTCGTCACCGCCGTCGGCGGCGTCGATGCGCATCAGGGCGGTCAGGGCCTCGGCGCGGGGCATCAGGCCCATGGCCTCCAGCAGCGCCTGTTTCTCGGCGGGTTCGAACGGCAGCGCCATCGACAGGCTGTTGACCAGGGCCTCCATCGGCGCGGTCTCGGCCGTCTCCCAATCGATGTCCAGGAGCCGGTGGGCCATATAGGCGCGCAGGGCGTCGAGGAAGGCGTCCCTGTCGAAGTCCGGCTCCTCGGGCGGGGAGACAAGATCGTCCTCATAGGCCTCGAACGCCGCGCGAACCTGGCGGTAGGGAGTCTTGGACGGCATCTCGGCGGCGATGCGGAAACGCGACACGCCGGTCAGGGTGATCAGATAGCGCCCGTCGGAGGTCTCGGCGAAACTGGTGATTCGACCCGCGCAGCCGACGGGCGACAGGCCGGGCAGGGCCGGGGTGCCGCCCTTGGGCTGAACCAGGCCGATGATCCGGTCGCCGGCCATGGCGTCGTCCACCATGTTCAGGTAGCGCGGCTCGAAGATGTTCAGCGGCAGCTGTCCGCGCGGCAGCAGGATGGTCCCGCCCAGCGGGAACACCGGGATCACCTGGGGCAGGTCGAGGGCGCGGACATAACCCTGGGGCATCACTTCTCCTGGGGCCTACCGCGCTTTGCGCTGCTTGAGGCCCGCTTGTTCTGGATCACGAAAACAGAATGGACGAGAGGCGGCGGCGACCATCCTTGGACACGTCCGAGGTCAGGCCCGCCGCCTCGAAGATGACCAGCAGCTGTTTGCGGGCCGCCTGATCGTTCCACTCGCGGTCGGCCTGGATGATGGCCAGCAGATTGTCGACCGCGCCCTTGAAGTCGCCGGCCGCGCTCTGAGCCTCGGCTAGGTCGAAACGCGCCTGATGATCGTTCGGATCGGTGGCGACCTTGGCCTCGAGTTCGGCCGAGGCGCCGGAAGGGGTTTTAGACGCCAGGGCCAGCTGGGCGCGCACGCTCTGGACCGTCGGTTCCTTGGAGTCCTGCGGCGCCATGGCGATGGTCTGGGCCGCCTGTTCGGGGTCGCCGCCCGCCAGATAGACCCGCGCCATGCCGGCGATGGCCTTTTCGTTCTCGGGCTCGATCGACAGAACGTGGGCGAAGGCCTGGGCCGCGCCGCCGAAGTCGTTCAGGCCCAGCGACTCCTCGCCCAGCTCCAGCAGTTGCGCCGTCTCGGTCGAGCCGCCCTGACCGCCGGTCAGCTTGTCGATGAAGGCCTTGATCTGGCTGTCGGAAATGGCGCCCTGGAAGCCATCGACCGGCTGGCCGTTGACGAAGGCGTAGACCGTCGGGATCGACTGCACCCGCAGCTGGCCCGCATAGGCTGGGTTGGCGTCCACATCGATCTTGACCATCTTCACCGCCCCCTTGGCGGCGCGCACGGCCTTCTCCAGCGCCGGTCCCAGCGTTCGGCACGGCCCGCACCAGGTGGCCCAGAAGTCGACGATGACCGGCTGATGCTTCGACGCCTCGATGACGTCGGTCATGAAGGAGGCGTCCGTGCCCTCCTTGATCAGGTCGCCGGCGGCGTCGGGAGTCAGGGTCGGGTCGAGCAGGGTCATGGGCGAGGTCCGCGCAGAGATCGGTCAGGTTCAACGGTTCAGATGGCGTCGGGATGCGTCGGCATCAAGCCGGGAAAAGGTCGCGCCGGGATTTCAGACGGCAGTCATGAAAAACACCGTCTAATTCGTCTAATTCGTCTAAAATCGCCTCTCGTCGCCGCGCGCTTGATCCATGATTTGCGAGATGGGGCTTAGGCCGCGAGGTTCAAGCGGTTGGCGTTAAGCGGTGACGACCGCGCAAACGCAAGGCTAGCCGGCCTGCCAGAAATATGACGCTAGGCCGATCAAGATGGCTAGGCTTAGGCAGGCTCTCAGCGCCAATGAGGGCTTGTACCAATCATTGCGTCCCTGAAGCACTGCCGTTTGATGTTCACGCACTCCGCGTTGCAACATGACGAAGGTTGATAGCCCGACGAGCGGCAACCATGCGTACGAAGACGTGACCCAGACCCAAGTCTCTTGGATCAGGTTGTTCACTCCCAAGAAAGATAGCATCGCGACCACAAGTGAGATTATCGCCAGCGCCCACATTGCTACTGTCCAACGATCTGGCATCAAATATCCCTCAAAGCCTCGAAATCCACAGCGACCGGCTCACGCCCCAGCAGCGCCAGCACTCGCCGGAAGGCCGACTGATTCAGGGCGGTGGTCGCCGTATTGGTCAGGGGGTGGAAGTTGACGATGTCGGCGTCCCAAAGGCGCTGGTCCAGCACGAAGGTCACGCGGCGGTCGATGTCGTTGATCAGGCCCAGCGCCGTGACCGAGCCGGGGCGGACGCCCAGCGTTTCCCACATCAGCGTCTCGGCGCCGAACGACAGGCGGCCTGAGCCTATGACGGCGGCGGCGCGCTTCAGGTCGATGACCGTGTCCTGACGCGCCGAGATCAGCCACAGCCGGCCTTTGTGATCCTTCAGGAACAGGTTCTTGGTGTGGGCGCCGGGCAGGTCGGCCTTCAGGTCCAGCCCTTCCTCGACGCGAAAGACGGCCGGGTGGTCGTGGGTGAGGTGATCCACGCCGTTCGCCTTCAGCCAGACGGTCAGGGTCTCGCGGTCGAAAGCGGGTACGTCAGTCATGGTTGAGCCGTCGGGTTTCGGGCGTTAGGAAATGGTCATGGTCGATACCGTCAACACGCGCCCGCTGGAACTGGAATGCTATCCGATGACGGCCCGGCCGCCGGACCTGGTGCCCGGCCGCCAGTCGCGCAACTGGATGGACGCCTTCATCAGCCGCCACCCCTATCGCTGCCTGCCGCTGAACATGGCCAACACGACGGGGTGGGAAATCCTGTGCCCGTTCGGCTTCTCGGCCGAGTGGAACGGCGGTCCGCGCCAGGAAGACATCGTCATCACGCCGGATCGGCCCCAGCACGATCTGGCCCATTTCGTCACCTCGCACTTCTCGCGCGGGGTGCTGACCATGCATCCGCAATATCTGTTCCGCACGCCGCCCGGCTGGGGGATGATGTGTTCGGGGTCGCCCAACCATGTGAAGGACGGCATCCAGCCGCTGGTCGGCCTGATCGAGACGGACTGGCTGCCCTTCCCCTTCACGATGAACTGGATCTTCACCCGGCCCGGGCGGATCACCTTCGAGAAGGGCGAACCCTTCTGCTTCATCAACCTGATCGAGCACAAGAAGGTCGAGCAGTTCCAGCCGATCATCCGCACGCTGGAATCCAACCCGGTGATGAAGGGTCAGTTCGAGGCCTGGAACCGCGCCCGCACCGACTTTAACCAGCGTCTGGCCGGAGGCGACCCGGATGCGGCCAAGGAGGCTTGGCAGCGCTACTATTTCAAGGGCGAGGTGCCGGAAGATCTGGGCACGGCGCCCGCGACCCACTCCAACAAGCGCCGGCTGAAGTCGCCGCGGGTGGGATGAAAGTAAAAGCCCCTCTCCACGCCGTGGAGAGGGGCTTTTATCATCAGGCCGCCGGGCGGGTGACCTGCGGGCCCAGGTTCTGGATCACCTCGCGGGCGTCGAAGGCGTTGGGGTCGTTGGCGGGTTTGGGGCCGCGACCCAGGACGATTTCGGCGTTGGCCTCGAAGCGGTCGACCTGGCGGACGTCGAAGTCGTTGACGCCCCACGGGCCGTAACGGTCCCACGGGCTCCAGAAGCCGCTGCGGTAGTAGCGCCACGACGGACCCCAGTAGGGGCTGTAGAAGCGGTTATAGCCCGAATAGAACGGATCAGGCGTACCCACGAAGCGGGTGTCGCGGTCGGTGGCGCGATTGACGGTGGAGAACCAGTCGTAACCGCTCTCGACCGTCAGTTCGGCCGAACGCAGCAGCAGCGACTGTTCGACCTGTTCGCGCGACGTCAGCGAATTGCCCGAAAAGCTGACCCGGAAACGGTTGTTCTCCAGGCGCTGCTCGGCATAGCCGCCACGCTGGCCGTTGAAGCCGGCGGGCTGATACGGGGTGGCGGTGGCGCAGGCCGCCAGGGCCAGACCGGCGGCGACGGTCACCGCCAAGGTCTTCAGGGGGAGGGTTTTCATGATATCAAACTCCTTGATCGCCCATTCGGGCGCTCTGACGGCTGAACGGAGCATGAACGAAGGCGTTCCCGACCACTGTATGACGAAGCGTCGCGGCGTCTAGAGCCGAAGAACGATCAGCACGGCGGCGACCATCAGCAAAAGGCCGACGAAGACGCCGAAGCCTTTGCGAAAGCGCGGTTGCTGCATGCGGCGCGACAGGGCGGCGCCGGACAGGGCGTAGGTGCTCATCGACACCATATCCATGCCGATGGCCGCCATGGCGAACATCGCCATCTGCGGCGCGACCGGCCGGTTCACGTCGATGAAGGGCGGCAGGACGGCGGTGAAAAACAGGATGGCCTTGGGATTGGCGATCTGGACGGCGAACCCGTCGATCAGGGCGCTGCGGCCTTTCTTGACGACGACCTCGTCGGGATCGGCGGCGGTGGCGAAGGCGCCGCGCAGCGCCTTGATCCCCAGCCAGGCGACATAGAGCGCGCCCAGCACGGCGATGACCTTGAAGGCGGCGGGGAAGGCCTTGACCAAGGCGCCCAGACCCAGGGCCGCGGCGCCGAACCACACCAGCGTCGCGGCGTTCATGCCCAGCACACCGATCAGGGCCGAGGCGCGGCCCTTTTCAACGCCGGTCGCGACGGCGAACAGATTGGCCGGGCCGGGCGTGATCGCCATCACCGCCATGACGCCGAGGAAGGTCGAATAGAGGTGCGGATCGACAGGCAGGGCGGGCATGCGGCGCGATGTCGCTGCTTAGTCGGGCGCGGTCAAGGCGCTCTGTCTCCTGCCCGCGTCGCGGGGAGGTGGCGCGGCGCATCTTGCGCCGTGACGGAGGGGGTCTTCACCCATTCATCGGCGTCCGTAGGGATCAAAGAGCCCCTCCACCGCAGCGCGGTCCCCCTCCCCATTTCATGGGGAGGAGACGCGGATGTTAGGCGGCCGGGCGCGCGGGCGGCGCCGGCGGTTCGGGGGCTTCCGGGGCCTCGGGCGCCTCGGGAACCTCGGCGGCCGCTTCGTCCTCGACGACGGCGTCGGCGGCCTGGTCCAGCGCGTATTGGGCGACCAGGCTGTAGGTCTCCATCTGCTCGGGCGTCGGATTGGTCCAGGCGCTGTTGCGGGCGATGCCTTCGGCGGTGACGACGCCCTTCTGCATCCCCTCTTCCATCGCCTGTTTGACCTCGGGGTCGTTCAGCGCCTCAGCGACAATGGCGTCGACGTCGATGTCCTTCAGGGCCTGGGCGGCCATTTCGGTGGCGTGTTTCGTGGTCTCGGCGGTGAAGGCGGCGACATCGGGCGCATAGTCCGACCACAGGGCGGCGATGCGACGGCCGCGTTCGGCCTCGCTCAGGCTCTGGTCTTCGGAAATCGCCTCGGCGCGTTCGCCAAAGGTCTCCATGCGCGCTTCGAAGGCCTCGGCGGCGGCTTCCATGCGGGCTTCGGCGGCTTCAGCGGAAGCCGGAGCCGGCGCGGGCGCAGGCGCGGGGGTCTGCGCCAGGGCCGAGGAGAGGGGCGCGAGCGCCAGGGCGGCGGTCAGGCTGAGCAGGCGGATCATGGGACGGCTCCCCGTTGAATGACCCGCGCAAACTCCGCCCTCAGCCGCCCCGTCTCAAGTGAAATCGCGGTAAGGCTTGGCTTACTGCGGTTGGGCGGGGGCTGCTCCGGCGGGCGCAGCGGCGACAGCTTCCTCAATCTTGGCACGGATCATCGCAGGATAGGCTTTGATCTGCTGAGCGGCCGCGCCCATCTGGTCGGCGGGCGCGCCTTGGCTGACCACGAAGGCTAGGAACTCGTCTGCGAACGTGTCGGCGTCCGCCTGATTGCGCGCCTGGATCGCGTCGAGGTCAGTCTTGGCCTTGGCCTTGTCGGCCTGAGTTGCTGCCGCCTGCATTTCTTCGGCCATGGCTTCCATACGTTCGCCGAAGGCTTCTCCTTTCGCTTCGAAGGCGACTTCCTCGGGGCTGTCCGCTTCTTGGGCGGGCGCCGGAGCGGCCTGCGGCGCAGGCGCAGCGGCCTGACCGGCGGCGAAGGCGGGGGTGGTCAGGGCCAGGACGGCGAAGGCTGCGGCGGAAGACAGAAGGCGCATCGGAAACTCCACGACGGGCCGCCTTGCGACCCCGAACGAGGCTGCATCCCAGCCCCGGCCGCACCCTCCTACAGTCCGATCAGATTTCAAAGACCCGATAAGGCTTGTCGCCCAGGGTCTTCAGCACCGGCAGGGCGACATTATAGACGGGCGTGCCCTTGGTGGTGCGTCCCTCCGGTCCGCCGCGATGGGCGTGTCCGTGCACAACCAGTCGGACGTTGTCGTAGCGGTCGATGGTCTCGGCCAAGCGCGACGAACCCAGGAAGGCGTGGATTTCGGGCGGCTCGCCCATCACCGTCTCGACCACGGGCGCATAGTGCAGCAGCACGACCGAGCGTTCGGTGCGCAGCATGCGGATCGAGTTCTCGATCAGATTGGCGTCCTCGACCGCCTCCTGCACGAAACGCTTGATCGAGGCCTCGCCAAACGAGGAGAGCATGTAGCGGCCGAAGCCGCCGACGAACCCCTTGCCGCCCGCAAAGCCGACGCCGTCGATCTCATAGGCCTCGCCGGTCAGCATCTTGACCCCGGCGTCGGTCAGCATCTTGGTGACGACCTCGGGCTGGCCGCACTCGTGCTCGTGATTGCCCAGCACGCCGACCATCGGGATTTTGCACAGCTTGAGATCCTCAAGCAGCCGCTCGACCTCGGGCGTCTTGCCGTAGTTGGTCAGGTCGCCGCACAGGCACAGCACGTCGGCGTCGTCCGACACCCGCTCGAACAGGTCGCGATAGCGATGCTCGGTGGTCTCACCGACATGCAGGTCGCCGACGGCGGCGACGCGCAGCGTCTTGGCGGGGCCGGGCTCCAGGCCAGGTTGGGTCGTCTGGGGATCGGGGACGGCGTCGGTCATGGCGGCTTACCTTTCAGTGGCCTAGGTTGACGGGGTCGTGGCGTTCCTCCAGCCCCTTGCCCACCACGTCGCCGAAGCCCCATTCGGCGACGTCGGCGACATAGTCGCGCGGGCTGAACAGCCGGCCGCGACAGACCCTCACGCGCGGCGCCGGCAGATCGATCTGGGCCGTCAGTCGCTGGACCAGCTCTTCCATCAGCCAGCGCGGAATCCGGTCGCGCTCGGTCGGATAGGCGAAGCGGAAGTTCAGCAGATGCGCCGCCAGCACCTCCCAATAGAGGTCCATCTGGTCCAGCAGGCTCTTCCAGTCGATGGCGTCGGACTGTTTCAGGATGACGTGGTTCACATCGGCCCCGTCATAGCGATAGCGGTCCTG
>OFRI01000088.1_pt1 | contig 22541 bp, 23 predicted proteins | sample 1543031 | NCBI WGS metagenome assembly OFRI01 (sample SAMN07774226, study PRJEB24372) | wastewater metagenome
GGCGCGGCTTTTTTCTGGTCGACGCTAAAGCATGCTGCTTAGCGATTCATGCTCTTGAACTTGACGATCAGTTTTTCCGGCTTTTTCTCTTCCTTGGCCAGCGCGTAAATCAAGCGCTCGCCATCCGGGCCAGCGCCCAGCTCGATGTAGCTGAAAATCGGCTCGCCCAGCTTGACCACGTCCATCATGTCGCCGTAGCGCTGAAACACGAAGATCTTGTTGTCTTCGCGAATCTCGCCATAGAAGCTGCTGCTCGGCGGCAGGTTGACGTCGATAAAGCGCTTGGCCGCCAGGGTGTTGACGTCTTTGCTGCGGTCTTCGGCGCGCAGACCCAAGACGATGTTACGTCCCTGCTCGTCCTTGATGCCGAGGTCTTTCATAACCGGCGCCTTGCCGGTCTTCACGTACTCGGCATAAACCGCGTGATCGTCAAACACCACCGACTGACCTTCAGTCCACACCTGATACCAGTCATCGTTATTCAGCGCTGCTTCTGCGGCCTTGGCGGCACTCGCTGACGGGGCCGGAGCATTCGTGCTGCACGCAGCCAAGGTGGCGGCCAGCAGGGCAATCGACAGCGGTTTGATAACAAACGATTTCATAGACTCAGCAACTCCGGCGTTAGAAGACATAGGCCTGCAAAATTGCCCGAGTTTCGTGACAGGACTATGACCCCTTTGTGACAAATCCTTTTTCAGCCACCGCCAGCAATGCATTAGCCCTGCTCCGCGTGCCGGTAAGGCAACAATTCGCGCGCCTGCTGGGCGTACAGCTTCACGCCGGCACGCTCCTGCTGAAGAAAATCCGCCACAGCAGCGCGCAAGCCCGGATGACACAGGTAGTGCCAGGAACGGGTGAGCTGCGGCTCAAAACCGCGAATCAGCTTGTGCTCGCCCTGGGCGCCAGCATCGAAGCGCTGCAAACCCTGGCCGATGGCGTAGTCGATGCCCTGATAGAAACAGGTTTCAAAGTGCAAGCGGTCGAAATCACCCAGGCAGCCCCAGTAGCGACCATACAAGGTGTCGCCGGCCTGCAGGCTGAAAGCCATGGCCACCGCACGGCCGCGCTGTCGAGCCAGCACCACACGAATCGTCTCCGGCAGACGCTCAGCCAGCAGGCTAAAGAAACTGCGCGTCAGGTACGGTTGACGCCCACGCACGTGATAGGTGTTGGCGTAGCAGGCATAGACAAAATCCCACTCAGGCTCGCTGAGTTGCCGACCCTCACACCACTCAAACTCGATGCCCTGCCCCGCCACCTGCTCGCGCTCCTTGCGCAGCTGCTTGCGTTTGCGCGAGGTCAGTTGATCGAGAAAGTCGGCAAAATCGCGATAACCGCGGTTGTGCCAGAGGAACTGGCAACCCAGGCGCTCCAGCCAGCCCTCACGGCCGCGCAGCAGCTGATCGGCAGCGGCATCGGTGAAGTTCACATGCCAGCTCGACAGGCCCTGGCCTTGCAAGCTGGCGCTCAGCTCATCCAGCAGCCGCGCCGCTGCCACACCATCGCCCAGCAATCTGCACCCACTGACCGGAGTAAAGGGCACGGCGGTCAGTAGCTTGGGGTAGTAGTCGATACCAGCACGGGCACAGGCCTCGGCCCAAGCCATGTCGAACACATACTCGCCATAGGAATGCTGCTTCACATAACCCGGCAACGCCGCCAGGGGCGTGCCATGGGCATCGACCAACAGGCGATGGGCCGGTTGCCAGCCCGTTCCTGGGCCAACACTGCCGCTGTCCTCCAGCACCGACAGAAAACCGTGTTGAACAAACGGCTGGGAGTCGGCCAACAAGGCATTCCACTGGGCGGCAGGCAGATCGCCAAGGCGATCGAGAGTCAGAATAGGCATGGCCGCAGTCTGGAGTTTTGTGCCGACGAAAAAAAGCCCCGCACAAGGCGGGGCTCAAGAGGAGCAGCACTGTTACAGCATTTTTAGAACACGTATTGAGCGCGCAGCGAGAGGGCTTTGCCGTCGTCGTCGGTGGCGTCCGCATCACGTTTCTGTACCGCGACGGTGTCGTCGTCAGTCGTGCTCATCAGGTAGTTAAGGGAAACCTTGACTGCCTCGTTGGCGTACCAGTTCACACCCAAGGTGTGAATCTTGGCGGTGGTTTCGTCGATGTTCAGACCGCTGATGGTATCCAGGCCGCCGTTATCGTCTTCAACCTGCAGGTTGTCGTAGCGGTAGAACACTTCCCATGCACCCATGGTCTTGTCAGCAGGCTTGATGGCGTCGAACTTGCCGCCGTCCAGCTTGTAGACACGCGACTCGCCGGTCAGGGTGTAAGCCAATTGAGCGTTGTAACCTGTTGCGGTGCGATCGCTGTTGCTGTCCTGACCGCTGAGGTCACGGCTCAGGTATTCGCTCTGCGCCGAGAATGGGCCGTTCATGTAGGCGAACTCTGCGCCCCATACCTGGTCGTCGCTGAAGTAGCCGGCGTCAGTGTCAGCCATCTTGATGGCGGCCGAGTTCTGGGTGTTCTCGGTGATGCCACGTACGCCCAGACGGGAACTGATACCACCCTTGAAGGTGTCATCTTCGTAACTGCGCTCGGCGTAATCCAGACCCAGGTGCAGCACTTCGGTCTCACTAACGATCGGGGCAAATACGCCACGGGCGTTGAAGGTGTTTACATCTTCGCCGTCGTCATCTTCGCCCAGCTGCTCGGTGGTCGAGCCGTAGGTGGCAGTACCGTCTTGCTGGGTGATGCCGGCCGAACCGTAGAACATGCCAGCGGTGGTGCCTCTGACCTGGATGCCCATGCCGTCTTCCTTGTCGTTAACCCAGGAAGCCAGGTCATAGACAGCGGTACGCTCGATGGCGGTGGTCCACTTGGAGCTGGTGGCTTTTTCCAGGCCGTAATCCTGGTCGAACTTACCAACCTTGATCACGATCGGTGCGAAGCCGGTGTAGGCAATCGAGGCTTCGTTCCACTTGGTCTTGGAGCCAGCCAGGTCAGCGAAGTCGACGTTGGCCTGGTAGCGCCAGTCCTTGTAGTTGCCACCGAACTCCAGCTGAGCACGACGGAAGTAGGATTCGTTAGCGCTGTTGTTGTTCTTGGTGTAGACGCCATCGAACTGGTCGAAGTCAGCCTGCAGACGGCCGCCCAGCTTGAAGCTGTACTGCTTGTCAGTGGTGGTAACTTCCAGACCGCTCTTGGTCTTGATCATGATGTCAGTACCGTCGGTGGTCACGGTACCTGCGAAAGCCTGGGCCGAAACGGCCAGTGCGAGGGCGCTGGCGGCAAAACCGGCGAAGTGCTTACGAATCATCCAGAATTCCCCTATTGGTCTTAAGAAACACCGAAACCGTTGGGCTTCGTTGTGTTGGGGGGAATATTGGCGGGGGGTTATTTCAGCTCAGTTGCACAAATATAAAGCTTTTGTGACAGCGGAACTTTTCCAGGCAGTTGAAAAACAAGCGTTTTTAGCCGAATGCCGGAGGCGCACTACGCAGATCATCGACGCCTGCAACGCCCATATCGTCAGCCCTACGAGCGTTTTTCTGGCTTTTTGGCGGCGCGTGCGAGGCGCTCGGCCAACGCATCCAGACCGCTGATTTCAACCTCGGGCAGTTGCTGCACGACCCGTTGGGTAAGGCGCAGTTGGCGAATAAAGCGCCGACAGTTAATGCACATGGCCAGGTGGGTACGCAGCGCAAAACGCTCACGCAAGGTCAGTTGCCCATCGAGAAAATCACTCGAGCGCAGCACCAGTTGTTTGCAGCTCAACATTGGCCAGTCTCCTCAAAGTGTTCCAACGTGGCAAAAACCTTTAACCGGGCACGGTGCAGCAGCACACGGACATTAGAGAGCGAGATATCAAGAAGATTACAGATAGCGTCCAATTCAAGCCCCTGACGCTCGCGTAACAGCAAAACACTGTTCTGCAACTCCGAGAGACTCGCCAGGGTTTTCTCCAAACAGTCGCGCAGCTCGCTGGCGTTCAGCAGGGCCTCTGGCGAATCTTCATGCCACGCATGGGGTGCCAGCAGCCAGTGACCATCGGCTGAAAAGCGCTCATCGCCGACGCTGCCATGGGGCGCTGGCAGGTCATCCAGCAGCACTTCGCGGCGATTGTGTTTAAGGCGGGCCTTGGCCGTATTGGCCGTAATGGTGAACAGCCAGGTCTTGAGGCTGGAGCGCCCCTGAAAACCATGCAGATGGCGCACCACAGCCAGCCAGGCGTCCTGCACCACCTCATCGGCATGGCGACTGCCGACAATGGCGTAGGCCACCGCCCGCATGCCGCCCTGGTAGGCCACCACTAACTCGCGAAACGCTCGCTGCTCCCCCGCCAACAGGCGAGTGAGCAACGCGCTGTCGGCGGGATAATCCATCAACGCTTGCGCAGGATCACGCTGCCAATGGAGTAACCGGCACCGAAGGAGCTGAGCACGCCCAGGGCACCGCGTGGCAGATCATCCTGATTCTTGTGCAGGGCAATCACCGAACCGGCGGAACTGGTGTTGGCGTAGGTGTCGAGAATCACCGGCGCTTCGCTTGGCTCGGCGTCACGGCCCAGCAGCTTGCGGGTGATCAGCAGGTTCATGTTGAGGTTGGCCTGGTGCAGCCAGAAGCGCTTGACGTCGCCGACGTTCAACTGGTTTTCCGCCAGGTGTGCGGCGATCAGCTCGGCCACCATCGGGCAGACATCGCGGAATACCTTGCGGCCTTCCTGGACGAAGAGTTTGTCCGGCGCGCCGATGCCCTCTTCGGCGGCGCGGTTGAGGAAGCCGAAGTTGTTGCGGATGTTGTTGGAGAACTGGGTGATCAGCTTGGTGCCAACAATGTCGAACTGATGCGCGGAAGTGGCCAGATCGGCACGTTCCACCAGCACCGCAGTGGCCGCATCGCCAAAGATGAAATGGCTGTCGCGGTCACGGAAGTTGAGGTGGCCGGTGCAGATCTCCGGACTAATCACCAGCACGGCACGGGCCTGGCCCAGTTGCACGCAGTTGGTCGCCGCTTGCAGACCGAAGGTGGCCGACGAGCAGGCCACGTTCATGTCATAGGCAAAACCCTGAATACCTAGAGCCGCCTGAATCTCAATGGAAATGGCCGGATAGGCGCGCTGCAGGTTGGAGCAGGCAACGATGACCATGTCCACATCGGCAGCGGTCTTGCCGGCACGGGCCAGGGCGTCTTGAGCAGCGCCTACGCCCATCTGGCAGAGGATCGACTGTTCGTCGTTGCTGCGCTCGGGAATCCGCGGGGTCATGCGTTGCGGGTTAAGAATGCCGGCCTTGTCGATCACAAAGCGGCTTTTGATCCCGGAGGCTTTTTCGATAAATGCGGCGCTGGATTCGGTCAGCGCCTGGACTTCGCCAGACTCGATAGCAGCAGCGTTATCCGCGTTGAATTGCTGAACGTAAGCATTGAACGCTTGCACCAACTCCTCGTTGGAGATGCTGTTCGCCGGGGTGTACAAGCCAGTGCCACTGATTACGACGTTGTGCACGGTCTTTCCTCTTCTTGTCATGGCCACCCGCAGTGGCCGGTTATGCGCTAAAGCCTCTGGGCTGCGAGCCACAGGCACAAATATGGGGGGGCGACACCTCAGGGTCGGGTCGGCACACCGACAAAGGCCCTGAAAAAAAGCAGAGTTTGCCACAGCCAGGGCCTGCGCGTCCGCCTGTCAGACCAACGCCTAACTACAGACTGCTGCATGTCAATAGAAGATGCCTGCTGTGCGGTGCAAGACACATGTTCTGTGCCTGCCCTTAGCAGAGGTGGCGGCGCCCAGTCGGACGCCGAAAAGAGGAGGAAAGGCGGACAAAACAGCTCAGGTTAGCGCCCCAAAACGCAGTAATGGCGGGCCAGCAAATGATCAAGAGAAAACACACCCGGCCCTCTGGCCAGCAGATAGAGCAGCACCGCCGCCCAAGTGGCATGGGTCGGATAGGCATCTGGATAGACCAATAGCTGAATGACCAAGGTCATGCCCAGCAGACCCAATGCTGCAAACCGCGTGGCCAGCCCCAGCAATAGCAGCAGAGCCAGTACATGCTCGGCCGTCGCGGCCAGCAGCGCCGCAACGGCCGGGGCGATAAATGGCAACTGGTATTCGCTGGCAAACAACTCGACGGTGAAATCCGCCAGCCGTGGCCAACCGATTTGCCAGGTACCGGCAAACGGATCAAGCGCAAAATTCGCCACTTTGGTTTGCCCGGCCTTCCAGAACAACGCTGCCAGGGCAAAACGCCCCAACAGGGCTAGCAGGCTGTGGGGCACCTTCGAGCACAACGCGACATAGCGTTCGAGCAAAGCAACCAGGCCGTCCATACGGGGCCGAGTACTGAACTGAGACATAGGTTTTTCCTTTAATGACTGGGTTCGCAACGCAGAACCTGAGCCTGCAGCAGTAAGGCCAAACTGGCCGCAAGATCGAAATGGGAGTCCGTCGCTGCTGCCGCTACGGCAAGTCCAAGGGGCTGTCCTTGCTGCAGAGCACGGACAAAATTTGCGCAGCCCACACCGACGGCATGCACCTGGACCTGCCATTGGCTGCGCAGCACTAGGGCGTGCTCCGCCTGCAACGGATCCAGTGAGGCAAAGTCAGCGTCGCCTTGGTGGGCTTGCCAAATGGACACCAACGCATAGGGCGCACTGAGCACTGCCACGCTGGCATGCAGACTAAGGCGCAAATCCCCCAAGGTCTCTGGCTGCGCCAGGGCCGCGGCCAGCTGATCCGCCGTCAGGGGTTGGCTGTCAGCGGCGTGATAGGCCTGCACCCGAGCACGCTCCAGACGTGCCACCGCCGCCAGATAGGGCACGCTGGCCGCCGGAGCAAAACCCTCGACGAAGTCGGCAAAATCGCCACCATAGTCCACCAACAGCGGCGTGCGGGGCGGCGCCTGGCGCACATAGGCCAGCGCCATAGCGCGAAAGAACGCCTCCCCCACCAGTTGCACCAACACCGGGTAACTGTCGGCCAGGGCATCCACCAGAGAACTCTGCACATTGTTGCGGTAGACCGTAAAACGCACCGCAGGATCAGAGCCATTGGCCGTCACCAAGCCCACCGGACATGCGCCCTCGGGAGCGAGCAAGGCCGTAGCAAAGTCCGCGTAGAGACTCATGCCGCACACCCCGCTGCGCCATGCTCGCGCAGCAAGCTGTCGGCCTGCCGCGCCTCAGCCAGTAGCACGGCCAGTGCTGGTACCTGATGATCTCGCTCGATCAGGGTCGGCAGCGCCCCGGTCAACGTCAGGGTCTGCGCATACAAGGCCCAGACAGCCTGATCGACCGGCGCACCGTGGCTGTCAATCAGCAGGCGCGCACCGGCGCCATCACAGTCCTCGGCAAACCCGGCCAGGTGCAACTCACCCACCGCATGCAGAGGCAGGCTCTGGATATAAGCCCAGGGATCGCGCTGGTGATTGATGCTGGAGACATACACATTATTCACATCCAGCAGCAGCCCACAGCCGGTGCGCTGCACCACCTCACCAAGGAACTGCGCCTCATCCATGCTTGAGCAGGCAAATTCGACATAGGTCGCCGGATTTTCCAGCAACATCTGTCGCTGCAAACGACTCTGCACCCGATCGATGTGCTCACAGACTCGCGCCAGGGTGGCGGCGTCATAGGCCACCGGTAACAGATCATGGAAAAACACCTGATCATGACTGGACCAGGCCAGGTGTTCGGAAAAAGCCTGTGGCTGATAACGCTCAATCAACACAGCCAGCCGCTGCAGATGGGCCTCATCCAGCGGTGCGGCGGCACCGATGGACAGCCCCACACCATGCAGCGATAAGGCATAGCGTTCACGCAGCAAGCCCAGGTAATGGTGGAACGGCCCGCCGGCCACCATGTAGTTCTCGGCATGCACCTCGAAAAACCCAACATCCGCCGAGCTGTCCAGAATCGCCTGGTAATGCGCAGACTTGAGGCCCAGGCCCGCGCGCGCTGGCAACTGCGGCGCACGGGCCGCAGACCCTGCTGCGTGATTGATCATGATCGGTCCCTAATCAACCTTTGGCTTTGAATGCCGCCAACTGACCAAAGCCGGTTGGCGAACTCTGACTGACGGTTTGCTCACAGGTGCCCTTGGGAACCAGCTTCCAGGCATCGCTCTGATAGTCCTTTTTCGAAGTGCCTGCACAGGAGGTTCCAGCACCTGCTGCGCAGTCGTTCTGACCTTTTAGCGCAACACCAAAGCATTTATCACTGTCGCCGGCCGCTTGGGCGGTCAGTGGCGCAGCCGCGAGTGTCAGGGCTGAACCCAATGCCAAGGCCAGGGCTGCGGCGGAAAACGTGCTCGTATTGCTCATGGTGAAATCCTCATATCGACAATGAAATACACAGTAAAACAGGCAACGGCTTGCTTACCTGTATCACTAGAGCTGATTAACCAAGCATTGTTACAACGGATGAGGATTTTTTTGTTTGCGCCCAGACGCGTCCGGCCCCATGCAGGTAATTACCCCCACAGCAGCCGGCCTGATGATCAAGGGTCTACGCTCAACTGATGAGTTCTGAAGGACAGCCACTGTGGTTTATCAGCGTTTGTTCACCTGCCTGTTCAGCCTGATGTTCAGCACCGCGCTGGCGGCAGATACGTTGCGCCTGGTGGCCAATACCTGGCCGCCGTTTACGGACGCGCAGTTGCAAAACAATGGCCTGGCCACTGACTTGGTCAGCACCGCCCTGCAACGCGCCGGCTACACCAGCGAATATCATGAGGTGCCCTGGGCGCGTGCGCTGCAGGGCATGCAACATGACCGCTACGATGTTCTGCTGTCCTCCTGGTTCGCCACCGAGCGGCAAGCCTATGGAATCTACTCCGAGCCTTACCTGATCAACCGCATCCGTTTTATGCGCCGCACCGGCAGCGTCATCGAGTTCAAGCACGTGGATGACCTGCTGCCCTACAGCATCGCGGTGGCCAGGGGGTTTGCCTACGGGCCAACGTTCGACAGCGATGCACGCCTGCACAAAGAAGTGGCCTCCAGCTTTGCTACAGCCGCACGCATGCTCGCTGCCGGACGTGTCGACCTGACCCTGGAAGACGAATGGGTGGCCAGGTACTACCTCAGCCATGAACTGGCCGAACTCAGCCCGGCACTGGAGTTTTTACCCGTTCCACTGTCCGAATCGCCGCTGCATATTCTGGTGCGGCGCAAGCACCCACAGAGTGGGCAAATCGTAAGTGCCTTCAATCAGGCACTGCGAGACATGCGTGCCGACGGCAGCTACACCGCCATTCTGCAACGCCACGGCCTGCAGTAAGCACTGCGCGACCTCAGCCGTCTGCGGCGTTACTTGACCAGGGTTACCGGCAGTTCGCTAAGCCTGACCACCTCACTGGCCACCGAGCCCAGCAGCGACCCCAGGGTCAGACCGGCACCATGACTGCCGATGATGATGCTCTGGCAATCCAGCTCCTTGGCGCAGGCAACGATGCTGGCAGCCGGCGCACCAACGCGGCTGTGCACAGTAGAGGAGATGCCTGCTTGCTGTAACTGCGCCTGCGCTGTGACCAGGGCACTGTTGCTGTGGCTTTGGTAGTACTCGTGCAAGTCTTCGGCACTCATCCCCTGACTGATGCGGCTCGGCAGGTGCGGCTGCACATTGAGCAGATGCACGGCACAGGCATCACTGAGCAAGCCACCCTGCTGAATTTGCCCAATCAGGTAGGCCACCGCACGGTCGGCATGGGCGGAACCGTCGCTGGCCAGTAGGACTATTTGCATGTTCATACTCCTTGATCATCAACTCATCTAAAGCGTCGCCGTTGGCCCCTATGCCCGCAGATGACGCAACACGTATTTTTCCAGCTCTACCAGCGCACACACACCGACGGCAGTCCCCAGGCACCAGGCCCAGGCCAGCGCGGGTAACGCGGCCATGGCAAACAGCCCCTGCAGCGGCGGCCAGTAAGTCAGCGCCAGTTGCAGGGCGCTGAGCACCAGCACCATGGCCCAGATCATCGGGTTATCCCGCCAGCCAAAACGGGCCGGGCCATACAGGCTGCGGCTGCTGAACAGGTAACCGATTTCACACGCAACCATGGCATTCACCGCCAGGCTGCGACTGGCCTCCAGGGCCCAGCCCAGGTGCTGGCTGTAGGCAAACAGCCCGAGACTAACCGCGGTCATCAGTATGGCGATCCAGACAATCCGCCATAACAGCACGGGGCTCAGCAGTGGCATGCGCGGATCGCGCGGTGGCCGGGCCATCAAACCTTGCTCTGCGGGTTCGAAGGCCAGGGCCAAGGCCAAGGTGACGGCAGTAATCATATTGATCCAGAGAATCTGCAACGGCGTGATCGGTAATGTCAGGCCAAAGGCAATCGCCACCAGCAACACCAGCGCCTCGCCACCATTGGTGGGAAGAATAAACATGATGGCCTTTTTCAGCGTGTCGTAGACCGCCCGTCCCTCTTCCACGGCATGGGTGATGGTGGCGAAGTTATCGTCGGCCAGCACCATCTGCGCCGCTTCCTTGGCCACCTCAGTGCCTTTGATGCCCATGGCGATGCCAATGTCGGCGCGCTTGAGTGCCGGGGCGTCGTTGACGCCATCACCGGTCATTGCCACCCGTTCGCCGAGGGCCTGCAAGCGTTCAACCAGGCGCAGCTTGTGGCTCGGATTGGTGCGGGCAAACACCTCGGTAGTGGCCAGGCGAGCATCCAGTTCGGCATCGCTGAGGGTGTCCAATTCGACGCCGGTCAAGGGCGCCTCACTGTTCAGCCCCAGGCTGCGAGCAATGCTGGCGGCGGTGGCAGCGTGATCGCCGGTAATCATCTTCACGCGGATGCCAGCACTGTGGCAGTCGGCGATGGCACGGATGACCTCCTCGCGCGGCGGATCGAGCATACCGACCAAGCCGAGCAGGACAAAATCACCGTCGATATCGGCATAGTTCAGTTCGTGCTGCACCTGCGGCAGTGTGCGCAGGGCCAGGCCGATCATGCGCAAGCCCTGACTCGCGCCCTGCTCCAGGCGGGCACGCCAATGTTTGAGGTTGAGGGGTTCGTCGTGGCCATCGCGCCACTGCCGATTGCACAGCGCCAGCAGGCGCTCCGGCGCACCGGCCACATAGATCAGGCCATGACCGCTGTGATCATGGTGCAGAGTGGCCAGGTAACGGCGCTCGGAGCTGAATGGGATGCTGTCCACCTGCGGCAACTGCTGGTGCTCCTGAGCAAGCTGCAAACCCAGCTTGCCCGCCAGGGTCAGCAAGGCCGCCTCTGTCGGGTCACCGCTGATCTGCCACTGCTTATCGCTCAGGGCCAGGCTGGCGTTGTTGGCCAGCAGACCGGCACGGGCCAACTCACGCAAATCATGGGCACTGTCCAGGCTGCACAACTGGCCGTCATCGCAATGAATGCTGCCATGGGGCGCATAACCAACGCCCTCGACCTGATAGTGATGCCCTGCAGTAAACACTTGCTGCACGGTCATTTCGTTGCGGGTCAGGGTGCCCGTCTTGTCGGTGCAAATCACCGTCACCGCGCCCAGGCTTTCCACTGCCGGCAAGCGGCGAATAATGGCCCGCCGCCGCGCCATGCGCTGCACGCCCAAGGCCAGAATAATCGTTAGTACGGCCGGCAAACCCTCGGGGATCGCCGCCACAGCCAGGCCCACAGAGGCCATCAGCATTTCGCTGGCACTGTAGCCGCGCAGCAACACGCCAAAGGCGAAGGTCAGGCCGGCCAACGCCACAATAATCAGGGTCAGATAACGGGCAAAACGGCTCATATCGGCCAGCAACGGAGTTTGCAAGGTGGTGACCGCGCCGAGCATATGGCTGATGCGCCCAAGCTCGGTGTTCTCTCCCGTGGCCACCACCACACCGCAACCACTGCCGGCGCTGACCAGGGTGCCGGAGTAAGCCATGCAACGCCGATCACCCAGGCTGGCCAGGGCTGCCACAGGTGCGATGTGTTTATCCACAGGCAGTGATTCCCCCGTCAGAGCGGCCTCTTCGATGCGCAGATCGCGCGCCTCCAGCAGGCGCAGGTCAGCCGGCACTCGATCACCGGCATCCAGCAGCACCACATCACCCGGCACCAACTGCTCGGCCGCCAAGCTGAGCACCTCACCATCACGGCGCACGCGGCTGTCCACGGTGAGCATCGACTGGATCGCACGCATCGCTTGCTCGGCCTTGCCCTCCTGGATAAAGCCGATCAGCGCATTGATCAGCACCACGGCAAAAATCACCGCACTATCGAGCCACTGGCCCAGGGCCACGGTCATCGCCATGGAGGCCAGCAACACATAGATCAATAGATTGTGAAACTGCAGCAGAAAACGCCGCCAGGGGGTCAACCCCGCGCGCTGCGGCAGTTGGTTGAGGCCGTACTCCTGCAGACGCTCGGCGGCTTGCGCGCTGCTGAGTCCGACGTCGCTGCTGTGCAGCTGCTGCAGACTGTGCTCGCGGGTAAGGGCGTGCCAGTCACAAGGTTCGGGCTCGCGCATCGTCGATTCCTCCTGGAGAGAAATCCGAGCCTAACAGTATCCGTCGCTCACCCACCGGCCTGGATCAAGGTAAGTGCGCCCACCTCGCAATCACACCGGCTGGGCGACAGACGACTCCATTGGCAGCGTATCGGCCAATACAATGCAATTACGCCCTTGATGCTTGGCCTGGTACAACGCAGCGTCCGCAGCATTCAGCCAGGCCGTCGTATCCGCCAGGGCCGGGCTGTAACCGGCGATACCAATACTCAGACTGACCTGCAACTCTTCGGCCTCGACAAAGCGCAAGCCACTTACTGCCGCGCGCACCCGCTCAAGTACTTCGTAGGCCTGGGCTGGGGTGGCGCGAGGCAACAACACACAAAACTCATCACCGCCATAACGCCCGGCAGTATCGGCGCCGCGTAGGTTGCGGCTGATGCACTCGCCGACCTCACGCAACACGCTATCGCCGGCCACATGCCCATGACGATCATTGGCGTGCTTGAAGTGGTCGACATCAATCAGCACCAGACAGGCCGGTGTCGCCATCTGCCGACAGCGTTCGAACTCCAGCCCCAGGCATTCCTTCCAGTAACCACGATTGAACAACTGAGTCAGGCTGTCGGTACGGCTTAAATCACGCAAGGCGCGCTTGCTGCGACCCAGCTGCACGGCCAGTTGGTAAAGCACCAGACCGATGGTCAGCGGGTGCAGCACCAACATCGGAATGCAGGCATAAATCACCGTTTGACTGGTCAGCGGCTGCCAGCCAAAACCGAACAACAGCACCGCCAGCCCCATGCCCAGCACCTGCAAACACAGACCCCAGCCAACCAGGCGCGCGCCCCCGGCCGCCGTATTGTTCATGGCCAGCATCGACAGCATCATCACCGTGGGCAGCACGTTGAACTGAATGGTGGCAATCCAAAAGCCGCCCATCAGCGAGTCCATCAGCACTTGGCGGCGCTCCACCTGCAGCGGCTTTTCAGCACGTTGCGCCAGCTGTAGTGCTAACAACGGCCAGAGGTAACAATTGGCCACCAGCACAGCCCACAGCCACAGCGGTGCACCCTGCTCATGCAGCGCCGCCGCCACGCAAAAAAAGCCCACACCCAAGCCAATCGCCCGCGGCAGGAAGCTGCGGCGGGCCAATGCCAGACCGGCTTGTTTCGACAGCGGTGTTCCCTGCGTGCCTGACTTCAACTGGCCATTACCCCTACAAAACTGCGGACTCTAACCTAAGCATCGTGGCGTCGATATAACCCCTTAGTCCCCCCTCAAGCACGCAAGCGACTCAAAGTAGATTACGGCTGGGGCTGGGCGAGCCGATGCAAGAGTAGCGAACACAGCATGGCCACAGCCCGCCAAAACAGCCTTAGAGACTGGGCTGCGCAAGAAACGTCGCAATCCTGGCCTGATAGGCTGAAGACTCGCGCTGACGCTCAATTTCCGCCCACAGACGCTTCGCCTTGTCCGGTTGGGCCTGACAAAAGGCATTGGACAGCATCAAGTAATAGGCCTTCGTTTCCAGCGGTAACTCGGCTTTTTCGATATCCAACGCCAACATCGGATGGCTCTGCAGGACGAAATCGGCACGCAGACTTTGCAGCGCAACCGCATCGACCCGTTGTTCCTTGAGCATGCGCAGCAGGGCCAGCGGATCGCGACTGGACTCATCCACCGTAGCGCCGTGACTGCGTAAAAAGTCGCTGATGGAAAACCCGCTCAACGAGCCAATGGCGCTCGTCAATTGGCGAAATTCCGTGCCATTCCAGCCCACCGAACTGCCACGACGCCGATACAGCGCATAGACCGAGGTATGCAAACGCTTGCTCTCATCCAGGCGGCCGTCACTGTCGGTCGGGTAGCGCCCCATGCTCAGACGCTCAGCCTTGAAACTGGAAGCAAACGCGCCGTCATAGCGACCCCGCGCCAGCCCCGCCAGGCAACGCTTCCAAGGCACCGCCACATAGCGAATATGCAGCTGGCTGGCTGCAGCCACCAGGCTTAGCAGCTCAAAATTGAGGCCCGTGTGATCCGTCATCACCCAGGGGTAGGAGTCCTTGTCTTCATAACAAAACGTCAATGTGTCTGCGGCCTGTGAAGTAAGCGGCGACAGGACCAGCAACAGCAGAATGACTAGACATCGCAACGTGCTGCCCCCCGGCATCAGCGCAGCCTCGCAAGATCGCGAGACCGACTGCCAGTATAGGTCAGCGGCAGTCACATCGCGGCCAAGCTGGCACGCTAGTACTCGGCCAGCCAAACCTAAACCTCAGGAAAGGCTTGCCTGAAAACCCGCCAGCCCGCGCCGCGCCTGGGCACGAATAGCACCCTGTACTGCCGGCAACCAACCCAGCAACCAGCCCTTGAGCCCCAGGGCCTGGCGACTCCAGCGCCACAGGTCAAAATGATCGCGGTGCTCAACGATGCACCCGTTACCAAACACGAACTCGGCGCGGATCACATTGACCACGGTGCGTCCGGTCTGGCTGAAGGTGTAGCGCGCCACCCACTGCGCCGATCCGCGCTGATCGTCGGCCTCAACACCTTCATAGGTCAGGGAAAAATCGGCCGCCCGCGTGCACAGCATGCGCCACATGTCGCCGGCCTCACGGCCCTGCAAGCCGACAAACACCGGGTCACTGAAACGCACATCGGCGCTGTAGCACGCGGCCATGGCCTCGGCATCGAGACGCTGAAAAGCCTGATAGAAGGTGTGGATCAGTTCGACATTGGCGTGAGTCATGGCGGCATTCCGGTAAGGACAGGTGCTGAGTATGGTCGGCGCAGCGCCACCCTGCGATTGGCATTAATGCCAACTTTGTGTTGATAATCGCCAATACGCATCACTCAGGAACACGCCCCATGATTCAGGTCGCGGTATTCGTCAGCCCACTGACGGTGTGCTCCAGCCTAAGCCAGGCCTGCGATGCCTTCAGCCTCGCCAACCGCCTGGCCGGACAACGTCTGTTTGCCCTGCACAGATTCAGCGTCGACGGCCTGCCGGTGGTACTGGACTATGCGCAGATTCAGGTCGACGGCGACCTGAGCAGCGCCGAAAGCGCCGACGTGGTGTTGCTACCCGCCACCGGCAGCGACATCGACAAGCTGCTCGCCCAACACACCGTCCTGCTCGCCTGGCTGGCTCACCGCCCGTCAAGCCAACAACTGGCCAGCATCTGCAGCAGCGCCTTCTTGCTGGCAGCTGCCGGCCTGCTGGATGGCGGCCCAGCCACCACCCATTGGGCCCTGGCCGACAGCTTTCGCCGCCGCTTCCCAAAGGTCCACCTGGACGAGCGCGCCCTGCTCAGCCAACAGCACAATCGCTTTTGTTCAGGCGGCGCCCAAGCCAGCCTCGACCTGTGCCTGCACCTGATTGACTGGCACGTCGGCCCTTGGCTGGCGCAACAGGTGGCCGCCGCCCTGGTGGTGGAGCGCCACCGCGGCCTGCAAAGCCGCTTTCAGCCTTTGCTCCCGGAGGCCCGCCAAGATGACGTAGGCATCAACGCCCTGCTGCTGTGGCTGCAACGTCATCATGCCCAAGCACTCGACCTCGAACAGCTGGCCGCCCGTCTGCACTGTTCAACACGCAGCCTGCTGCGGCGTTTCAAGGCCGCCACCGGCCTAACCCCGATCGATTACCTGCAACGCTTGCGCATCAGCGCCGCGCAAAGCGCCCTGCACCAACCCCAGCGCTCGCTTGAACAGGTGGCCCAAGCCGTCGGCTACCAGGACCGGGCCACCTTCGCCCGCCTGTTCAAACAGCTATGCGGCGAAACCCCAGGCGCCTTTCGCCGGCGCGTACGCGATAGCCCGACTTAAAAGCTGCCCAGGTCGTCAGAAATACTCCACACAGCGCCGGTTTGACTTGTATTTGCGCCGTCTATTCCGGTACTTTCCGCGCCCCGTCGCACGTCCTAAAGGAGCACCATGAAACCCGCCGACCTTGTCATGCAAAGCTATGGCCGCTGCTGCGCCAGCGATGGCTTTTTCGACAGCTTTTACCAGTACTTTCTCGCCAGTTCGCCGCAGATCCGCGATCGCTTTGCCAACACCGACATGCCGGCGCAAAAACTCCTGCTGCGCCATGGCATTCTCAATCTGGTGATGTACGCCCGCGGCATGCCGGACACCAAATTGCGCGCCCTCGGCAGCACTCATTCGCGCGAAGGCTTCAATATCCGACCGGAACTTTACGACCTCTGGCTCAACGCCCTGCTGCAGGCCATCGGTGAACACGACAAGAGCTGCGACGCGGATACCCGCCAGGCCTGGCGCGAAGTGCTGAACAAAGGCATCGACGTGATCAAGGCGCAGTACTGAGCCGGCGCCCTTACACCGAGGGCATGACCACGAAGTAACAGTCTGCAAAGCAGCTACCCATCACCACGCCCTTCGCGGGCAAGACGGACAACGCCTGGCCAGAGCGGTTGCCCGGCGCTCTAAGCCACCGCCGCCGAATGACGACTTGTAACCTCAGTACCCAGGCACTGTCCGCAGCCGCCTGAAAGGCTGCACAGCAGGCCCCGCGGGGCCTGCAGAGCCATCGCCAGGCCCCACAAATCATACCTTTGGACGAGTGACGCTCCGGCGAGCACTTCATAAAGTCGCCCGCACTCACCCGCGCACGTCTGCCAAAGGTTCTGCCCATGATTCGCACCCGCCGCCCTCTGTGGTTTATCGCCAGCGTGCTGCTGAGCATGCTCAGCAGCAGTGCCCTGGCCGCACCGGCCAGCTACGAACAAGCCCAGATCTACGCCTGCCGTGCCGCCAGCAGCTTCATGATCTATCGCGGTGAAGGCCTGCAACCCGAGCATGCACAACAAGTGCAGGCCGACCTGCAGGAACTGCAAAACGTCACCCAGCCCTTGCTGGCCCAAGGCGATGCCGCCCTCAATAGCGCCCTGAAGAGCCTGGTCGCCCAGCTGCAGGAAGGCATGCAGTACGGCCCTGAAGAAGAAGACATGCCCTGGGCTTACCCATCCAACCTGAGCAAGAACCTGCGCAGCTTCCTCAAGGCCTCAATGGACGCGGAGCAACGGCAAGGCCTGAGCAGCGGCGTATCGCCGAAGATCCAGTACCTGATGACCCAGTACATTTACAGCGCCTACTTCGGCCTGTTTGAGGTCAGCCGCGAAACCCCAGACATCTACCTCGGCCAGACCGAAGTGCAGCTGATTCCGCAGATCGAGGCCGCCGTGGGCGCCGATACCGCCAGCACCGACGCGAAAACCCGCACCCGCTGGAAGTTCCTCAAGACCGCCCTGGCCGACATGGACAGCAGCGTCAGCAGCAACTCCACCCGTTCCAAGCGCCCCTTTGCCCCGCTGGTGGTCGACCGTCACGGTCGTTCACTGACTGGCCTCCTGCTGCAGCAACCGGGCACCTAAGTACCGGGCGGGCTCCAGCCCGCCTTGCTCAAACACCCGCCTAAACGTCCCGCCAGCCTTACCTCAGCCTTGCGCCATCAGACTGGCGATATCCGTCAGACGGGCGTCCACATGGGCTTCCAGCGCCTTGATGTCCGCAGCATGCTTGCTCTGCATGGCCACCTGCTGCTGACACAATTGCAATGCCGTCAGCACCAACAAACGATCACTCGCCAATCCCCGCGTCTTAACGCTGTTCTCGGCCAGCATCTGCTTGAGCAACTGGGCCGCGGCCTGCAAAGCCGGCGCCTCGTTGACCGAGGTTTTGATGCTGTAGTCACGACCCAGAATGGAAACAAGGCTGACCACATCCGCCGCGTCACTCATGAGCTAACCGGACTCCGACTGCTTTCACCACTGGCCAGGGCCACCAACGCCTGAATCCGCGCCAGGGTCGCGCTTTGCTGATCGTCCTGTTCCAGCGCACTGAGCTGCAGGGCTTCGTTTTCTTCCTTAAAGCTGGCCAGCTCGGTGGCCAGTTGTGCGTTGGCGCTCAACAGCACCCGATTCTCTTCCACCAGGGTTCGAACAAGCCCTTCCAGCTGACTTAGTGAATTTTCCAACATATTGATTACTCAGGCTTTTTGGCGGGCCGCCACAATAGAGAAAAGCTTCCGCAGATGCCAGCCAAGCAGCCGGCAGGCGAACGCCACACGTCTGTTAGTCAGGCAAATGCCAAGAAAAGTCCACGACGGTGACCGAAGTGCGGCAATAAAGCTGAAAGTTGGCCAAGAGAGATCGCCACCTGGGTTGTGGCCCGGCGCCCGGCTCCGGTACTTTGCGCACATGAATGCAAGAAGCATCTGCAGGCAGGAAGCCTAACCCCCTACCCGCTTGAATGACTCTTTCTTGCCCCTACGTTGCAGCAAGGATCAGCCGATGGACAACAAGACCACCACACCACGCTATGCCCTACGCCTAGAAGCCGAAGACGCGCAAAAGCGCCTCGCCGTCCTGATCGACGCCGACAATGCCCAAGCCTCTATCATCGAAGGTCTATTCGAAGAAATCGCCAAATTCGGCGTAGCAAGTGTCAAACGGATCTATGGCGACTGGACACAACCCAATCTAGGTAGTTGGAAAAAAGTGCTGCTGGATTACTCGATCCAGCCAGTGCAGCAGTTCGCCTACACCAAAGGCAAGAACGCCACCGACAGCTCACTAATCATCGACGCCATGGACCTGCTCTACACACGGCGCTTCGAGGGTTTTTGCTTGGTCTCCAGCGACAGCGACTTCACCCGCCTGGCCGCCCGTCTGCGCGAAGAAGGCCTAACCGTCTACGGCTTCGGCGAAAAGAAAACACCTTCGCCGTTTGTCTCGGCGTGCGACAAATTCATCTATACGGAAATTCTGCGAGCACCGGCAGTGGCGGCCGAACCAGCTGTAAACATTGAAAAACCAGCGATTGCTAACAATGGCAATGCGCCGGCCAGTGCAGTTAAAGCAGACGACAAGACGACTGTTACAGCTGCCCCGAAAGTCAAAGTACCGCTGGACGTGATCGCCAAGGTGATCGACGACATCTCTGATGAAAGCGGCTGGACTAACCTCGGCCCAGTAGGCACCAATATCAGCAAACTGAGGCCCGACTTTGACCCACGACTGTATGGGTTCAAAAAGCTCAGCGACTTGATCAAGGCACAGCCGCAGAAGTTTGAAGTGGAAGAACGCGGAACCAGTACAACCGGCGGCAAAGCCCTGTATGTAAGAAACCGCAAGAGCGGAAAATAATCCAGGTCGTAGGACAGGTGGAACGTAGTGATAGCTACTGACAACCCTGCTCCTGCGACGGCAGGAGCAGGGGTCTTTCTAGGTTTTAGCCGCGAGACTTTGGCTTCTCCGACGGCGGCTCGGTGATGGGCTTTACCCCTCCACCAGGCTCCACTGCTTGCTTACGCGCTTGTCCGAGACCGGCAGCTTGGTGCCCAGTTGCTGGGCGAATAGCGACACGCGGTATTCCTCCAACATCCAGCGGTACAGCACCAGCTGTGGATCGCGTTTACCTTCCTGGCGGTGTTTACTCAGGCGCGCCTGGTACTGCGCCCAGCAGGCGTTCAGCTCGCCGCTCCAGACCCGGTCTTTCTGCAGCTGACCGGCCAGTTTGTCGAAGCGCTGCTCGACGGCCTTGAGGTAGCGCGGTAACTCTTTGAGCCACTCGGCCGGCGTTTCGCGCACAAAGCCCGGATAGACCAGGTTGCTCAACTGCAGTTTGATGTCGTTGAGGGCCACGGCTTGGGCCAGGTCGATCTTGCCTTTGAAGCGTTTTTGCAGGGCGTGCCAGAGCTTGAGAATCTCCAGGGTCAGCTTGGCCAGACGCTCGGCGTGCTCGGTCCAGGCGCCACGTTTCTGTTCGGCCAGGGCTGCCAGCGCCGCACCATCACGCGGCAGCGGCTCGACACCGTCGAGGATGCAGCTGTCCAGGCTGGCCAGCAGGATGTCTTCCACCAGGGCATCGACTCGGCCCATGTCGCGATACAGCAGGCCCAGTTCGGTCAACCCCGGCAGCTTGCCGCGCAGGAACTTGGCGGGCTCGGCCAGTTGTTGCAGGAGCAAACGTTGCAACGCGCGACGGTGCTGAAAGTCCGCCTCCGCGGCGGTCGAGAAGCGCTCTTCCTTGACCACCCCAGCCTCTTCCACCAGCGCCGGGAACACGGTCATGCTCAGGCCCGCAATCTTGTGCTGGGTGCTTGCAGCCACCTCAGCAAACGCCTTGGCCTGCACCGGTTGCTGGGCCTGTTTTTGCGGGATCGCCAACGCGGCCTGGCTGGCCTCGGCAAAGCGTGCGGTCAACTCGGCCAGATCGCGGCCTTCGCCAAGGAACTTGCCCGTGGCATCCACCACTTCCAAGTTCATCCGCAGGTGGCTGTCGAGTTGTTGCGCAGCCTCGACCCAGGCCTCGTCCGGCACCCGTACGCCAGTCATGCGCTGAAGCTCACGACCGAGAGCGGCCGGCAGCGAACCTTCGGCAAAGTTGATGCGCGCCAGGGCAGCCTTGATAAAGTCCGGCACCGGCACGAAGTTCTTGCGCAGCGCTTTGGGCAGCTCGCGCACCAGGGCGATGCACTTGGCCTCTAGCACCCCAGGCACCAGCCATTCTAGGCGCTCGGGCGGCAATTGCGGCAGCAGCGGTGCTGGTACCCGCAGGGTCACGCCATCGCGCGGATGGTTGGGTTCGAAGTGATACGTCAGTGGCAGTTGCAGCTCGCCGAGTTGCAGTTTGTCCGGGTAATGGGCGGCGGTGACTTCGTTGGCCTCGCGGGCCAGCACGTCTTCCTCGCGCATGATCAGCAACTGCGGGTTCTTCGCGCTTTCGCTCTTGTACCAACTGTCGAAGGTGGCGGTCTGGTGGATCTCCGCTGGGATGCGCGCGTCGTAGAAGGCAAACAGGGTTTCCTCGTCGGCCAGAATGTCGCGGCGGCGCGCCTTGGCTTCCAGTTCGTCGAGCTGCGCCAGCAATTCGCTGTTGGCTTTCAGGCAGCGCGCACGGGACTGGATCTCACCACGCACCAGGCCTTCGCGGATAAACAGTTCACGCGACAATACCGGCTCAATCGGCCCGTAATGCACCGCGCGGCGGCCGACCACAATCAAGCCATAGAGGGTGATCTGCTCGTAAGCCACCACCTGGCCGCGCTTTTTCTCCCAGTGCGGCTCGAAGTGGTTCTTCTTGATCAGGTGGCCGGCCAGCGGCTCGATCCAGTCCGGCTCGATCTTCGCCACCTGGCGCGCATAGAGCTTGGTGGTTTCCACCAGCTCGGCGGTCATTAGCCATTGCGGGCGCTTCCTGCCCAGGCCGGATGACGGATGAATCCAGAAACGCCGCTGACGGGCGCCGAGGTAATCGCCCTCCTCGGTCTTCTGCCCAATCTGGCTAAGCAGGCCGGAGAGAATCGCCTTGTGCAGCTTGGGAAAATCCGCCGGCGTGGGATTGTTGCTCAGTTGCAGTTCCTTGCAGATCAAACTGAGCTGGCGATGGGAGTCCCGCCATTCGCGAAGACGCAAATAGTTGAGGAAGTTCTTTCGGCACCAACTGCGCAATGCGCTGGCGCCGAGGCCTAAGCGCTGCTCCTCGAAGCCGCGCCATAGATTGACCAAGGCGGCGAAGTCGGAAGCCTCATCCTTCCACTGCGCATGGGCCTGGTCGGCGGCCTGCTGGCGCTCCGGCGGGCGCTCGCGCACGTCCTGCACCGACAGGGCACTGGCGATGATCAGCACCTCCTGCAGGCTGCCCTGTCTGGCGCCTTCGAGCAGCATGCGACCGAGGCGCGGGAAATTTTGCTGTTAGCCGCGTGAGCTATTAATCCGGTTGCCGTCAACGAAACGCGATGCTCGACGCTGCCATTAATGCCGGGGAGGGCAGTTGCAAGCGGAGCGCGCAGGCCTTTGGCCGTAGGCACGAGGATGGAAGCCCGCAGGGCCAAGACCCCGATTCAGTCGGGGCTTGGTTCACGACAGCCGTGCCGCAGGCCGTGCCCAGCTAGGTGTTCCTGGGTGTGATGTCACCGGTGGTGCATGATCGCCGTCAGAGCGACGGCCCACTTGCATGCTTGCGTAGCCACTGAGACGCCGGCAGATGCTTTCGGATTCCAATATCTGGCCAAATAGATTCATCTTGATGTAGCTCATCAATACGCACTGCGCTCGGCACCCATCCAGCCGCCTTCGCCGACTTCCTCAGCTCGAGGAACGTG
>OFRI01000089.1_pt1 | contig 22398 bp, 21 predicted proteins | sample 1543031 | NCBI WGS metagenome assembly OFRI01 (sample SAMN07774226, study PRJEB24372) | wastewater metagenome
CATGATCGCGGCCATCAGCTCCATGCGGTTGTTGGTCGTGTTGGGCTCGCCGCCCCACAATTCCTTTTCGTGACCGCCGCCGGCCTGAAGCACTGCGCCCCAGCCTCCGGGGCCCGGATTGCCCTTGCAGGCGCCGTCGGTGTGGATGATGACGTGATCGGAGGGACTCATGGTCGCGCAGACCTACAGCCTCCCTTGGCGCGGGGCCATCACTGCGCCTATATGCGGGTCGAATAAGAGTGGATGGGATCGGATGACCGATCCCCGCGAGGAGATTAGCCATGGGCTCCATGAGCATCTGGCATTGGGCCATCGTCATCGTCGTCATCGCGCTGCTGTTCGGCGGCCGGGGCAAGCTGTCGGGCATCATGGGCGACGCCGCCAAGGGCATTCGCGCCTTCAAGGACGGCCTGAAGGACGAAGACAAGAAGGACGGCCCGCACGAAGGCGTCAGCTCGCTGCCACGCACCGAGGCGGAAAAGGAAGAGCTGAAGCGCTAGTCGTCGTCTGTAAGGGCTGACGCATGGGCGGGCTCGGCCCCGGTATCGGGGGTTTCGAATTAGTGGTGATCGGTCTGGTGGCCCTGCTTGTGGTGGGGCCAAAGGATCTGCCTGTCCTGATGCGTCGCGTCGGTCAGATGGTGGCCAAGGCGCGCGCCATGGCCAATGAGTTCCGATCCAGTTTCGACGAGATGGCGCGTCAGTCCGAACTGGACGACCTGCGCAAAGAGGTCGAGGCGCTGCGGACGGGGCAGGGGGCCGTGTATCCCCTGGGTGCCGAGGCGGACGCCGCCTTCAAGGACATCAACGCCGGATTGACCGGGCCGACTGCGGCGGTTGCCCTGCCTGCGCCCGAAACGGAGGCGCCGGTGATGACGCCTGCGGCAGATGAATGGCCGGATACGCCCGCGCCCGTTGAGCCCGTTACGACGACGAAATCCAAGCGAGCGGCCCCCAAGGCAAAGACGGGGACGTCTGTCTCCGGATCGGCGACGGCCAAACCTCGGTCAGCCGCCAAACCGAATACCGCCGCGCCCGCCGCCAAGACCAAGCCTGCAACCGCCAAGCCCAAGACCTCGCGCAAGAAAGCCGCTGACCTGTGACGCCTTCCGATCGTGACGAGGCCGAGATCGAGGCGTCACGCGCGCCTTTGATGGATCACCTGATCGAGCTGCGCGGACGACTGCTCATCTGTGTGGTGGCTTTCTTCCTGGCCTTCATTCTCTGCTTCGCCTTCGCCAACCAGATCCAGATTGCGCTGATCAAGCCGTATCAGGCCGCCGTGGCGATCCATGCCGCAGCTTTGGCGACCGGCGGCCACGCCAATCCCATCGAACTGATCGCGGTGATGACGGGAATCAGACCCTATCCGCCAGGCAGCGCCGCCGTTGTCCAGCTGATTGCCACGGCGCCGCTGGAACAGCTCTTCACCAAGATGAAGATCGCGGCCTTTGGTGCGGCGGTCCTGACCTTCCCGGTCATGGCGTGGCAGATGTACCGGTTCGTGGCGCCGGGTCTCTATCGCAATGAGCGCGGGGCGTTTCTGCCGTTCCTGATCGCCGCGCCTGTGATGTTCTGCCTCGGCGGGGCGCTGGTCTATTATGTCATGCTGCCGTTCGTGATGCTGTTCTCGCTGAGCCAGCAGGTGGCCACCGACGGCATATCTGTGGCGCAAACCACCAAGATTTCCGACTACCTCAGCCTGGTGACCTCGCTGCTGCTCGCCTTCGGTCTTTGCTTCCAGCTTCCTGTGGTGACGACGCTGCTGGGCCTCGCCGGTCTGATCAGTTCCAAGGTCATGGCAGCCGGTCGTCGCTACGCCATCGTGGCTGTGGTCGTGGTCGCGGCCGTGGTCACGCCGCCCGATCCGATCAGCCAACTGATGCTGGCGGTGCCTTTGGTCATTCTCTACGAGATTTCAATCTGGTGCGTGCGACTGATCGAGCTGCGCCGTAAGAAGGCCGACGATCTGGAAGCCGAGATCGCTTAGGCGCACGTCCGCGTCTCGATCGCTGCTGTAAGCAGCGAGGCCATGCAAAAAGGGCCGGGGAGCGATCCCCGGCCCTTTGTCTTGACTGCGATCAGGTGATCAGCAGCTGTAGTACATGTCGAACTCGACAGGGTGCGGATGCAGTTGCAGACGCATCACCTCTTCCATCTTCAGTTCGATGTAGCTGTCGATGAAGTCGTCATCCATGACGCCGCCCTTCTTGAGGAAGGCGCGGTCCTTGTCGAGGTTCTCGAGCGCTTCACGCAGCGAGCCGCAGACCTCGGGGATCGAGCCGCGCTCTTCCGGCGGCAGGTCGTAGAGGTTCTTGTCGGCGGGCGCGCCCGGATCGATGCGGTTCTCGATCCCGTCCAGACCGGCCATCAGCAGGGCCACGAAGGTCAGATAAGGATTGCCCATAGGGTCGGGGAACCGGGCTTCCAGACGCTTGGCCTTGGGCGAGGAGACGTGCGGGATGCGGATCGAGGCCGAACGGTTGCGGGCCGAATAGGCCAGCTTCACCGGGGCTTCATAGCCGGGGACCAGACGCTTGTAGCTGTTGGTTGTGGAGTTGGCGAAGGCGTTGATGGCCTTGGCGTGCTTGATGATGCCGCCGATATACCACAGACATTCCTGCGACAGACCAGCGTACTGGTCGCCGGCGAACTGGGGCTTGCCGTCCTTCCAGATCGACATGTGGACGTGCATGCCCGAACCGTTGTCCGCAAACATTGGCTTGGCCATGAAGGTCGCCGACTTACCGTAGGCGTGGGCCACATTGTGGATCACGTACTTATAAAGCTGCAGGCGGTCGGCCATGGTCAGCAGGTCCGAGAACTTCAGGCCCAGTTCGTGCTGAGCCGGAGCCACCTCGTGGTGGTGCTTCTCAGGCTGAAGGCCCAGATCGCGCATGACGCCCAGCATTTCGCCGCGCAGGTCCTGTCCGGAATCGACCGGATTGACGGGAAAATAGCCGCCCTTGGGTCCAGGGCGATGGCCCATATTGCCTTCGGAATACTCAGCGCCGGTGTTGGCCGGCAGCTCGGTCGAATCGTAGCTGTAGCCGGTGTCGTGCGGCTGGGTGGACCAACGCACGTCGTCGAAGATGAAGAACTCGGCTTCTGGTCCGAAGAAGACCTGGTCGCCCACGCCCGACGACTGGACGTAGGACAGCGCCTTCTTGGCCATCGAGCGGCTGTCGCGGTTGTAGGGCTCGCCGGTGTCCGGGTTCAGCACGTCGCAGAACAGGAACATCGTCTTCTGCTGATAGAAGGGATCGATATAGGCCGTGGTCAGGTCCGGCTTCAGCAGCATGTCGGACTCGTTGATGGCCTTCCAGCCGGCGATCGACGAACCGTCGAACATCGTGCCTTCGTTCAGGAAGTCCTCGTCGACCAGATCGACGTCGAAGGTGACGTGCTGCAGACGGCCGCGCGTGTCGGTGAAGCGGACGTCCACATATTGGACCTCCTCATCCTTGATCTCCTTGAGGATCTTGCTGGCGCTCATTCTCGGAAAGTCCTGTTCTTGTCGTTTGGGGAGGAGACCGGACAGCGACCCGAGGGCCGAGGGCCGGGGAGGGTAGTCAGGTCAGACGGCTTGGGCTCCGGTTTCGCCGGTGCGGATGCGGATCACCTCGGCGACATCGGACACGAAGATCTTGCCGTCGCCGATCTTGCCTGTGCGAGCCGAGGTCTGAATGGCCTCGACAACCGCGGGCGCGAGGTCGTCGGCGACGACTACCTCGATCTTGATCTTGGGCAGAAAGTCGATGACGTATTCCGCGCCGCGATACAGTTCGGAATGACCCTTCTGGCGACCATATCCCTTGGCCTCCAGCACAGTCATGCCTTGCACGCCCACGTCCTGGAGCGCCTCTTTGACGTCATCCAGCTTGAAGGGCTTGATGATGGCTTCGATTTTCTTCATGGCGACCCTGGAGCGGCGCACGGAATGCAGCGGCGCTCGGGCGCGAATGGGACACAGCAGGGCCGCTCAAAGCAAGCGATTTTCGCAGGCTGGCGAAGGATAATCGGAACGCGGATGATAGAAACCAACGACCCGGCGATCTGGCGCAATTTTCTGCCTTGGCCGAGCTCGGAAACGCACAAGCATGCGCGTGGACGTTTGGCGGTCGTTTCAGGAAAGGCGCATCACACCGGCGCTGCGCGGCTTGCAGCTCATGCGGGTCTCAGGATGGGCGCTGGGGTCGTGCGAATCCTTTGTCCGCCAGATGCAGCGTCGGTGATCGCGCCGGCTGTGCAGGCGGTGATGTTGACGCCTTTTTCTTCACCCGAGAACTTAAGTCGAGAAGCCGCCGGCAGCGACGCCGTCGTGATCGGACCAGCCGCAGGCCTAGACGATGCGACGATCGCGAACATTCAGGCGCTGGGCTCGACCGGCGCCATTTTGGTGATCGACGCGGATGGTCTGTCGGTCTTCAAAGGTCGGACTGCGGAACTATTCGCGGTGTTGGATCGTGACGATATCCTGACGCCGCATGAAGGTGAGTTTGATCGACTTTTCCCAGGCCTGCTCGCGAAGGGGCGAGAAACGGCCGTTAAAGATGCGGCGCGAGCGGCCCAGGCGACGATCGTTTTGAAGGGCGCCCAGACGCTGATCGCATCGCCTGATGGTCGCATCCGCCGAAATGAAAACGGTTCTCCGTGGCTGGCCACGGCCGGAACCGGTGATGTCCTGGCGGGCATGATCGGCGGATTGGCCGCACAGCGCATGGACAGCTTCGATGCCGCTTGCGCCGCGGTCTGGCTTCATTCCGACGCCGCAGAACGCTTTGGTCCCGGACTGACCTCGGACGACCTCTACAATGTTTTGCCGAAGGCGTTGTTCGAGCAGTGGAGTATCGAAAATTGAAAATGACATTTGAGTGTCGGTCCCGCAATTCTGGATCAATGAAAATCTCTAGATCCTGGCAAGATACTCACATCACGCGGATGGCGATGGGGAGGATGGCGGGGTGTCTGGGGATGGGCGACGACGTCGGCGCGGGCGAGTTGAACGGCGGTGTCGTGCTCTTGTGACAGGCGGGACAATTCGCTGGAGCGGTCGATGACGCGGCGGGCGACCAGGTGGACGACGCCTTCGGGGCTCTTCTCCACCACGCCCTCGACCGCCATCAGGCGGGCGGCCATGACCTCGCGGCGGAACTGCTCGAACATCCGCGCCCACAGGACAACGTTGATGATGCCGGTTTCGTCTTCTAGGGTGACGAAGATGGCGTTGCCCTTGCCGGGGCGTTGACGGACCAAAACCACACCGGCGACCCTCACCAGGGCGCCACCGCGTCGGGCGTCGGTCTGCGCACAGTTCAGCAGTCCTTCCGCTTCGAAGATCGGGCGCAGGATCGCCATGGGATGCGCCTTCAGCGACAGGCGAAGGGTCTGGTAGTCGGCGGCGACATGCTCGCCCAGCGGCATGACCGGCAGCCGAGCGTCGGGTTCGGCGCCCAACTCGCGCGCATCGGCGGCGGCGAACAACGGCAGCGGCGCGTCGTCGGGCAGGCGTCGCACGGCCCATAGAGCTTCACGCCGGTCCAGCCCCAGCGATCGGAAGGCGTCGGCGTCGGCCAGCTTGCGCATGGCGGCAGACGGCAAGGCGGCGCGGCGGGCCAGAGTTTCGATGTTGGACAGGGAGAAGGCGCGGGCGGCGGCGAGCGCCTCTGCCCAGTCTTCACGGAAGCCCTCAATCTGGCGCAGGCCGATCCGCAATGCCGGCGTTCTGTCCGAACCTTCCAGACTGTTGTCCCAGCCGCTGTAAGAGACATCGACCGGCCGCACCTCGACGCCGTGTTCGCGGGCGTCGCGCACGAGCTGGGCCGGGGCGTAGAAGCCCATCGGTTGGCTATTCAGCAGGGCGCAGGCGAAGGCCGCCGGATAGTGGCGTTTGATCCATGAGGAGACATAGACCAGTTGGGCGAAAGAGGCGGCATGGCTTTCCGGAAAGCCGTAAGAGCCGAAACCCTTGATCTGGTCAAAGCAACGTTGGGCGAAGGTCGGGTCATAGCCGCGTTCGATCATGCGGCCGACCATTCGATCCTCATAGGTGTGCAGGGTGCCGTCGCCCCGGAAGGTGCCCATGGCCTTGCGCAGACCATTCGCTTCCTTCTCGTTGAACTCGGCCGCGACCATGGCGACCTTCATCGCCTGTTCCTGAAACAGGGGAACACCCAAGGTCTTTTCCAGAACCCGTTTTAGCTCGTCCTGAGGATACTGCGGTCCAGGCTTGGAATACTCCGGCTCCTCGAGCCCGTTGCGGCGGCGCAGATAGGGGTGAACCATGTCGCCCTGGATCGGACCGGGTCGGACGATCGCCACCTGAATCACCAAATCGTAGAGGCGGCGTGGCTTTAGACGGGGCAACATGTTGATCTGGGCGCGGCTCTCGACCTGGAAGACGCCGATGGAGTCGCCCTTGCACAGCATGTCGTAAACGGCCGGATCGTCGCGCGGGATCGTATGCAGCGCCCAATCGTCCCCGTGATGAGCGCGGATCAGGTCGAACGCCTTGCGGATGCAGGTCAGCATGCCAAGCGCCAGCACATCGACCTTCATCAGGCGGAGTGCATCGATGTCGTCCTTGTCCCATTCGATGAAGGTGCGATCCGGCATGGCGGCATTGCCGATAGGGACCAGTTCGTCCAGCCGGTCCTGGGTCAGGACGAAGCCGCCGACGTGCTGGGACAGGTGGCGGGGAAAGTTCAACAGCCGCATGGCCAGCTTCACCGCACGCTGGATCATAGGATTGGCGGGGTCCAAACCAGCCTGTTTGACATGGCGTTCGCCGATCTCACTGCCCCAACTGCCCCATTGGCTGGAGGCCAGACGGGCAGTCACGTCCTCGGTCAGACCCAGCGCCTTGCCGACGTCACGGATGGCGCTCTTGGGACGATAGCGGATCACGGTGGCGGCGATGCCGGCGCGCGCGCGGCCATAGCGAGTGTAGATGTGCTGGATGATCTCCTCGCGCCGCTCGTGCTCGAAATCGACGTCGATGTCGGGCGGCTCGCCACGGTCGGTGGAAAGGAAGCGTTCGAACAGCAGGTCGGATTCCGCGGGGTCCACCGCCGTGATGCCCAGTACGTAACAGACAGCCGAGTTGGCCGCCGAACCTCGACCCTGGCACAAAATCCGCTTGTCGTTCGCCACACGCACGATGTCGTAGATCGTCAGGAAATACGGCGCGTAGCCGGCCTTTGCGATGAAGATCAGCTCTTTATCCAGCAGCGCCTTGACCTTGTCGGGCACGCCGTCGGGATAGCGCATCTCGGCGTGCCGCCAGGTCAGTTGTTCCAGCCAGCCCTGCGGCGTCTCATCAGGCGGGGTCGTCTCTTCAGGGTACTGGTAACTGATGTCGCCCAGATCGAAGCCGATGCGAGACAAGACGTGCTGGGTCTCGACCAGCGCCTCGGGCGCATCGCGGAACAGGCGGGCCATTTCGGCGGGCGGCTTCAGCCAGCGTTCGGCGTTGGCGTTCAGACGTCGGCCTGCATCCTCGATCGTCACGCCTTCGCGAATACAGGTCAGCACGTCCTGCAAATCGCGTTGGATCGCGTCGTGATAGAGAACATTGTTGACGGCCAGTAGCGGTGCGCCGCTCCGCTCTGACAGTGTCTTCAGCCGCGACAGTCTTCGACGGTCGTCGCCTTTCCGCCCCATCACCGCGCCCAGCCAAACCGCGCCGGGTGATGCATCGGTCAACTGCGCCAAGACCTTGTCGACGCCGTCTAACCGTGCGTCCGGCATGAGGATCAGCAGCAGATCCTCGGAGGCTGCGAGCAGATCGCGCAGTCCGATCTCGCACTGCCCCTTAACCGCCCGTCGATTGCCCAGAGTCAGCAGTCGCGTCAGTCGTCCCCAGCCGGCGCGCGTCTCAGGATAGGCGATGATGTCGGGCGTCCCGTCGTTGAAGACCAGACGCGCGCCGGTCGCTAGTTTGAACGTCGCGGCCCTATCCTTGACCATCTGTGACAGGGCTGGATCGTTCAGCGGATCCTCGACATAGATCACTTCGCCGGGCCCGCCGCCGTCGCGCACGACATCGGGCGGCGACAGGCCGTCCTCGCGGATGGTCCGCAACGCGCTCCAGGCCCGCACCACGCCGGAGACCGTGTTGCGATCGGCCAGACCCAGCCCCGAATGCCCTCTCAGGATCGCGGTCAGCACGAGATCCTTCGGATGCGACGCCCCGCGTAGGAAGGAAAAGTTGCTGGCTGTGGCCAGCTCAGCATAGGCGGGCGCGGTCATGCGAACAGGCCGTGGACAAACCAGCGCGGTTCGTCGGTCTCGCCATACAGGCCCTGACGGAACAGCCAGAAACGCCGACCCTCGCGGTCCTCGACGCGGTAATAGTCGCGGGTCTTCTGATCCGGCGCGCGCCACCATTCGCCGCCGATCCGCTCCGGCCCTTCGGCCAAGGCCACCTCATGCAGAACCCGGCGCCATCGGAAACGCAGGGGCGAACCGTCCGGCACCTCCGCCAAGGTTTCCACCGGCTGGGGCGGGTCGAACATCTGAAAGGGCCGCAAGGGCGGATCGTCGGGATCGAGATCAGGCCATTCATGGGCCGTTCGCAGCGCCTTCATCGTCGCCGGAACCATCCGTCCGGCGCGCTCGGGGATGTGCGACCCTAGCGGTTCGAAACTCAACACCGCCTCGGGCCCCAGTCGAGCCGTCAATCGGTCGATCAGACGACTGAAATCCTCGCCGTCGAGGCGGTCGCCGTTGAGGCCGCACTGAACCGGTTTCAACGTCTGGGTTTCCAGAACCGATAGCCGCATCTGATCGAAACCGAAGCCGGGATCCAGCGGGCTTGCCAAGGCCGCCAAACGTTCGCGAAACAGAAGCAGCACCGTGTCCACATCGCGTGTCGGACGACCCGTTCGTGCGACGACGCGCCGAATCTGACCATCGACTCGATAGAAGCCGGCCTCGAACGCCCGCCCGCCCTGGCCCGCTTGGTCCAGGCGATCGGCGGTGTCGATCAGCAGGTCGGACAGGACGCGCTCCACGTCCGCGTCGGTGATTATGGGTTCGAAAAAGACGCGGTCCACGACGATGGGGGGCGGCGGTCGGTGCGGGGTGATGCGGACATCTTCGTCGCCGAGCACACGAGCCAGATGTGCGGGAAAGTCCGTCCCAAATCGGGCCGCAAGAGGCGCGCGCGGCCGGTCGTCCAGATCGGCGATCCTCTTCAGCCCGGCGCGCTGCAGCGCCTGGGCGTCACGCTCCGGCAACTCTAGCGCCGTGATTGGCAGCTGGCGCACCGCCTGTCGATCCTCGCCCGACGCGAACAGGCCACCCCGCGCGAAACGGGCCAGGGCGCGCGCCGCCTGGGGTGTGGACGCCAAGGCGCTGCGCATCTCCAGGCCGATGCGACCCGCACGCTGATGCGCGGCGCGCACCAAGCCAGCCTCCCCGCCGAACAGATGGGCGCAACCGGTGACGTCCAACAACAGACCGTGCGGCGCATCCTCGGCGATCATCGGAGTGAAGCGGCCGAAGTCTTCCAGCACCCGCAGCAGCAGGTCAGAATCCGCCTCGGGCCTATGGATGATGGTGCGCAGGGACGGCGTTCGCGCCTTCGCGTCAGCCAGGGTCAGTCCGGGCGTCAGCCCCGCCCTTGCCGCCGCCGGATCGACGGCCGCCAGACGCAGAGCGCCGCCGACCTTCTCGACCAGAACGACCGGCGCGGGATCAGGTCCAATTTCAGGCCCAATCTCAGGCGACGCGTCGCCCGCTATCGCCCCACGCCTCAGCCGGTCGCTGGGCAGCCACGGGAACCATAGCGCCAGATAGCGGCGCCGGTTCGCGGAACGATCGGGCGTCACGATCCCACTCCAAGATCCAGTTTTTCACTTCGCCCCCACCGCGCCGCCGCAGCAGGGTAAGTGAGAAAGACGGATGACCAGGCGCGCCTCCGGCCAGAGAGGTGGAGGCTGTTGCCTTCACAGACCATCTTGTCTCTGCCGCACTGGGTGATGGCTCGGCTCCAGCACGCACACAGAAAAGCGTTGCGCCTCCCAACTTGGCCGCCAGAGCAAGGCGTCGACTCGAGTTCAATGAGAAGGCTTTAGAATTGCCCCAGGCGCTAATAACAACAGATCCGACAGGAGGTGATTTTAGTGATTCCTCACCAATAATGAGGAGACTTTTTATATTTGGGGCTTTGACTAGCAAAACTTTAGATGAATCGATTCCCATTTCTTCAATACCAACGCCATAGGGAGTCCCATGTTCTGAAGCCATCATTGCATCCAATGCCCAGACAACACGCTGTCCATTTGCGGAAAGCATTCCGACCGCCAAAGCAAAGGCGTTTACCGCAACTGCGTCTGCGGCATTGGCTGCACAGAGTTCGTGAATCGCTTCCTGCTTAAAAACTCCAGAGAGCAGTTCAGGTATCTGTTTTGAATGACAAATTTCTGGACAGCCTTGGTCCAAGGCCCTGAGTCGCTGCCGGACAAGAGATATACGTTCAGCTCTGCACATGTTCTCCATTTGTTCTTTTTTGCATTATGCAGAGAGCCTTTGTCAAGCCGCTATGTGGCGGCCAGATCGAGCATGACGCGCGCGTCAGACCAGATCTGAACCGATCGCGGGACACAAAACGTCGTGCATCCGTTCATCACCCGATGCCTCGATAAGGATCTTCATGGCCCACAAAACGCGTGAATTACGATCAACGGTGAACAAGGACGGGGTTCTAACGCTGTCGCTTGCGGAGATTGTGCTGGATGATCCGGCCTCCGACGAAATCATTGTCCGTATCGAGGCGGCGCCCATCAATCCCAGCGATCTCGGTTTGCTGCTTGGGCCGGCGGACGCAACCTCGGTCCGCAAGGACGCGTCGGACGGCATCCCGCAGCTTAGACTCGATATTCCACCGGCGCGGATGGGCGGCATGGCCGGCCGGATCAACCAGTCGCTTCCAGTCGGCAACGAAGGGGCAGGGACCGTCATCGCCGCCGGTGACCAAGCAAAGGACTGGATCGGGCGTCGGGTTGGTGTGATCGGGGGCGGGATGTACGCCGATCTTAGAAAGATCAGGACGCGCGACGCCCTACCGCTTCCCGAAGGTGTGACGGCCGCCCAAGGCGCAGCCTTGACAGTCAATCCCATGACGGCGCTCGGATTCGTCGAAACCGCTCGGGCCGAAGGACATTCCGCGATCGTCCATACTGCGGCCGCATCCAGCCTGGGCCAGATGCTCCAGCGGATTTGCGCTCAGGACGGCGTGCAACTCGTCAATATCGTGCGTTCTGATGATCAGTTGCGACTGCTGAAGGACGCAGGGGCGACCCATGTCCTGAACAGCCGCGAAGATGATTTTCGAACACAACTCATCGACGCCGTCACTAAAACCGGGGCGACGATCGCGTTCGACGCTATCGGCGGCGGATCTCTTGGTGGCGACATCATGCGGGCTATGGAACGTGGCGCAGTCAACCGTATGACCGAATACAGCCGATATGGCTCGTCAACGTTCAAGCAACTCTACGTTTACGGCGCACTCGACACTTTGCCGATGGTTCTGGACCGTCTTGCTTTTGGTTTCCAGTGGAGCGTGTCCGGCTGGCTGCTTACACCTTTCATGCAGAAGGCTGGACCCGAGACGGTATCGCGCATGCGTAAGCGCGTATTTGATGAACTCACCACCACGTTCGCGACGCGCTACACTCGTACAATCGGTCTTGCCGAAGCGTTAGAGCCAGAAATCCTTCGCGCCTACGAGCGTAAGGCGACAGGCGAGAAGTTCCTGATCGATCCGACTTTGAATTGATGCAGATTGATAAACGAATAGGCTTTTACGCAATCAATCCGACCGAAGAACCGGCGCCGGGCGTCGCGAAAGGGCATGCAGGGCCGCCGCACCGCCACCCAGAGTCGCAACGCCCGTGGCGCTGGTAAGAAGAAGAACGACGCCGGGCCAGTCCACGCTCCAGCTTGCCTTGAAGGCGAGGGTCACGACCGGCCACGCGCCGGCGGCGCCGAGAAGGAGGCCGGCGAGACCGGCGATCGCGCCGACCAGGCTGTACTCCACGAGATAGGCGCTCAGAATCTGGGCGTGGGAACCGCCCAGCACCTTGAGCACGGCAGCCTCGCGCGCCCGCTCACGCACGCCCGCCGCAATGGCCCCGATCAGGACGAGCAGGCCCGCGAGACCGGCGACGGCCGCGGCCCCGCGAATGGCCAGGGCGAGACGGTCGAACAGGGTGGCGGCGGCCTCGAGCTGTTCTCGGACGCTGATGATGTTCACCTCTCGAAAGTCTGCGCCCAGCGCCTGGGTCAGGGCGTGTTCTTCGGCGGGCGAGGCGCGGGCGATGGCGACGCTGCGCGGATTGGCGCCTTGGATGGCGGCTGCGTTCAGGACGAGCAGAAAGTTGGTCCCGAACCCGCCCGGCTCGGTCCGACGAAGGGCGCGATGCGCACATCCATCTCGCGGCCCAGCAGTTGCAGGGTCAGGCTGTCGCCCACCCTGAGATCGGCGGCCTTGGCCAGATCCCGAGAGAGCGCGATCTGAGGCGGACCGGCATAGTCGGCGGCCCACCATTTGCCGGACACGACATTCGCATCGTCCGGCGCGCCGGCTAGGGCGGACAGGAGAATATCCTGATCGAAGGCCCAGCGTTCGCCTTGAGGCAGGGCGTCCACATCGACCGGCGCGCCCTTCAACCGCACGATCCGCCCGGTCAGGAGGGGAAGGCGCCGATAGCGATCCGGTCCGGGCGTCGCCATCACCTTCGCCACCGCCGCATCGAACGCCGCGCCGCGATCAGCGGGGATTTCCGTGAAGACGACGGATGGGGCCGATCGTGGTGCGACCTCGGTGATCTGACTCAGCAGGCTGGATTGGATCAGGACGACCATGGCCAGAAGCGCGACGCCCAGGCCGATGGCGGGGGAGGCGGTGCGCGCCGCCGAGCGCGGCCCGGCGAGATTGGCAAGTCCCAGCCGCACCGCCCCGCCGGCGTGTCGTCTCAAACGCCCGGCCAGGAAGGCCGCCGTACGGCCGAGCGCCCACAGAAGGGCGAAGGCGACGACCGTGCCGCCGATCAACGCCGCCGCTGCAAGCTTGGACGGCGCAGACCAAAGGGCCAGACCCGCCAATCCCATAGCGGCCAGGACAGCGAAGACCAGTTCGACGCCGAGAACCGGTCGGTCGGTAAGCTGGCGACGGAACAAGGCGGAAGGCGGTGTGGCGCGGGCGCGGGCCAGGGGTGCGAGCGCGAAGGCGGCGGCCGCCAGAAGGCCGAATGCTCCGGCCTTGACCAGTGGTGCCGGATAGACCGCGAAGAGGGCGGGGATGGGCAGGCTGTCCTTCGCCAGCACGCCGATGACCAGCGGTGCGACGGCCCCGATCAACAGCCCGATAGCGACCCCGACGGCGGCCAACACGCCGATCTGGATCAGATAGATGTCGCGGATCAGCCCGCCCTCGGCGCCGAGTGCCTTCAGCGTCGCGATCGACGGTTTGCGCCCCTCAAGATAGGCCGAGACAGCGCCCCCGACGCCGAGCCCGCCGGCCACCAGGGACGCAAGACCGATGAAGCCCAGGAAATACTCCAACTGATCGATCAGCCGTCCGGCGCCGGCGGCGGCCTCCGACCGATCCCGGGCTTCGAGCCGGCTCTGCGGAAACCGTTTTTCGACGCCAGCGATGGCGGCCTTGGTGTCGACGTCGCCGGGAAGGGCGATGCGCACAGCCTCGCCGAACAGGCCACCGGGCGCGAGCAGGCCGGCCTGTTCGACGGCGGGGACCGTCGTCACCACGCGCGGCCCGAGCGCAAAGCCCCGACCCAGGCGGTCGGGTTCGGCCAGCAGGACGGCGCGGGCGACGAACCGCGCGCCGCCGACGGTGAAGGTGTCGCCGAGCTTGAGATTCAATCGGTCCAACAGGCCCTGTTCGACGACGGCCCCCGCCAAACCGTTCTCGACGCGCAAGGCCGTAGCCAGATCAGGGGCGCCCGACAGTTCGACCGCGCCGACCAAGGGGTAGGCGGCGTCGACCCCGCGCATATCGACCAGACGACGCTGACCGGTTCCGGTCTCGGCCATGCCGTTGGCTCGCACCGAATAGGCGACGGGCCCCAGGGCGGCGAAGGCTGCGCGTTGGTCGGGGCTGAACCGGCCCTGGTCGAGGCTGAAGACGACGTCGCCGCCGAGAATTTCGCGCGCTTGACTGGCCAGCCCCTGGCGGAAGGCCTCTGCGGTCGATCCGGAGGCGGCGATCGCCGCCACGCCCAGCGCCAGACAGGCCAGAAAGATTCTAAACCCCGCAATTCCTGAACGGAGTTCGCGGCGGGCGAAGCGGAGGGCGAGCCTCATGCAGAGGCCTGCGCCGGGGCGACGACCCGGCCGTCGCGCATCGTCACGATCCGGTCCGCGCGCGCGGCGAGAAGGTCGTCATGGGTCACCATGACCAGGGCGGCGCCGCTGTCGTGGACCAGGTCGAACAGCAAGTCGGCGACTAGGGCGCCGTTGGTCCCGTCCAGATTTCCGGTCGGTTCGTCAGCGAACAGAAGCTCGGGCCCGACCGCCAGGGCGCGGGCCAGGGCGACGCGCTGCTGCTCGCCGCCGGACATCTGGTGAGGATAGTGCGACCGCCGGGCGCCGAGGCCGACCCGCTCCAGCCAGCTACGCGCCAAGGCCACAGCCCCCGGCCTGTGGGCCAGCTCCAGCGGCGCGGACACATTCTCTTCGGCCGTCATATTGGGCAGGAGGTGGAAGCTTTGAAAAACCAGAGCGGCGCGCCCCCGACGCAGGCGGGCGCGGCCGTCCTCGCCCAGCGCGGCCATATCCTGACCGAACAGCATGGCCCGGCCCCGGGTCGGGGTTTCCAGCCCTGCGGCGATGGAGATCAACGACGACTTGCCCGATCCGGAGGGACCGACGATGGCGACCGTCTCGCCCGGCGCTACGACCAGGTCCACGCCGCGAAGGATTTCCACGGGTCCTGCCGCCGAAGGTAGGGTGAGGACGACGCCGTCGAGGACGAGCGGAGCGGCTGAAGCCATCGATATGTCGCCTGCTGGATTGGGAGGAGGAAAATCGGTCCCTATATGGGGGTGCAGATCATGACTCCAAAGCCCCCTTCGCCCATGCCGTTCATCCGCCGCCGCACGCTCTTGACCGGAGGGGTGGGGCTCGTCCTTGCCGGATGCAGCGCCTCAAAAGAGGACGCGTCAGAGGTGCCGGCTGAGCCCTCGGTGTCGCCTTCACCCACGGCCGCACCTTCGGACGGACCCGAAAAAATTGTGACCCTGTTGGGCGATTCCATCACCGCCGGCTTCGGCCTGCCTTCGGCCGAGGCTCTGCCTGTGCGGCTGGAAGAGGCGTTGAGGGCAAAGGGGCTCAGGGTGAGGGTTCGCGGCGCCGGCGTGTCGGGCGACACGACCGGCGGCGGGCTGGCTCGGGTCGGCTACAGCGTCCAGGACGACACCGACCTGTGCATCGTCGCCCTGGGGGGAAATGACATGCTCCAGGGCGTGGATCCCAAAACGGTTCGGGCCAATCTTGAGGCGATCATCGCCTCGCTGAAGGCGCGCGATATTCCCGTCCTGCTCGCAGGGATGAAGGCCCCGCCTCAATACGGCGCCTACGCCGTCGAGTTCGACAGCATCTTCGCGGACCTGGCGCGCAAGGAAGATGTTCCAACCTATCCCTTTCTGCTGGAGGGGGTGGCCCTGGATCGCCGTTACAACCAGCCTGACGGCATCCACCCCAACGCCGAAGGGGTGCGCATCATCGCCGACGGATTGGCGCCGGTCGTCGCAAAAGCGCTGTCTGGGGGGTAAGGCAGGCGGCGAAGGTCATGGGATCGCCCTTGAACCCCCAGTCTCCCATCGCCATTTCGGGTTTGCCCCTCCTGGGCGTTTCCTCCCAAACCGACTTTCGGCCTCGTCGCCCTGCGCGACGGGGCCTATTTTTGTCCGAAACGACTCACGTCCGAGCGCCTTATGCCCAAAGCCAACGACACCGTGCATCTGCGCTTCACGCTGAAGGGCGAAAGCGGCCCATTCTGGCAGACGAATGCAACGATTGCTTCAGTCGGCAGTGGAACGGCTCTGCTCGACGGCCTGGATCGCCAAATCGCCGCGCGCATCGCCGATCTCCGCCGGGCAGGAGAGGGACGTTGGACACTCGACTTAGAGGTGCGGGCGCGGCCATGATGGCACCACATGGCCCGTTCTATTTCATATAATATATCTTAGGCGATAAAGCGAATGCGTCGCTCAAGGCCGCAAACGGCTCTCTTGAGCTTGGCGTTGAATAGTCATTGGCATGCCTGCCGGTTCAGGCTGCTGTGTCAGAGTGACCCCCTTGAGCCATATCTTCAGGGCTTCCCAATGGATCGCCGCGACCACTTTGAACGTCATCAGTGGGATCGCTGCTGTCGCGGCAGCGATGTTGCGATCCTCTAGGCGTTCCCGCTCGGCCGCCATAGCGGCGGTGATCAGCACGCCTTCGGCATCTAGCCCATCGATGGTCATGTCGAGGCGATCGCCCGGCGTATGACCACGGAACTGGTAATCCATCTCCATGCCCATAAACGGCGACACATAGAGCGCCTTGGCCGCGCCCTGGCGAATAACGCCTGCGGCCTGATCTTCGATCGGGATCGGAATGACATAGGAGTGGCGGATGCCGAAGGTGCTGGTCACCTCGTACACCATGGCGGCCAACCGTCCGTCGGGCCAATGGCAATAGTAGATGCTGATCGGGTTGAAAACGTATCCGAGGACGCGTGGCATGGTTAACAGGCGGACAGTTCCGCCCTTTAAGTCGATGCCGGCTTGAGCCATCCACGCATCCACCTGAGGACGCAGCGCGCCAGAACCGTCTCCGTAATCCTTGTCATGAAAGGACAACAGATTGAATCGATTGCGCGAAAACAGGCGCAGGCGCGCGTCCACATCATCGATTTCCGACAGGTCGAGCAGGAGCCAGAAGACGCGATAGTTCAGCTTATGGATCTTGGGGCGAAGGCGTCGGTGCATGACCCGGCCGCGATAAAGGGCCGAGCTGAGTGTCACGCGGCACGTTCCAGTTGTGCGCCCATAGGCGTCGTCAAATGAATGCGCCCGCTTTCGTTCGCGACGGACCAAGGGCGACGCACGCCGCCGAGTTGTTCGGCGACGGCGAGGCCGGATTGCAGGCCATCCTCGTGGAAGCCCGCGCCGAAGTGGGCCCCGCAGAACCAGACGCCCCCCTGCCCTTGCAGGCTCCACAACTGCTTTTGAGCCTGTATGGCGGCGGGATCGAAGATGGGGTGCTCGTACAGTTCGCTGCGTAAAATCGTGTCGGCCCGCGGCGGACGTGGCGGGTTGAGCGTCACGAAAAGGTCGTCGCCCGGCAGACCTTGCAGGCGGTTCATCCAATAGGTGACGCAGAGGCCGTCGTCCGCGCCGATATAATTCCAGCTGGCCCAGGCGCGACGACGATGCGGCATCAGGCTGGCGTCGGTATGCAGGACGGTCAGATTTCGGCTGTACCGGAAAGCGCCGAGCAGCGCCTTCTCCCGCGCCGTCGGTTCGGCCAGCATCGCCAGAGCCTGATCGGCATGGGACCCAATCACAACCTGGTCGTAGCGCTCGATTCCGCCTTGGCTGTCGTGAACGAAGACGCCTTGATCGCTACGCCGCACGGAAGTGACGCCGTGGTCCAGCCGAATGTCTTGGATGGCACGAGCGAGATGTTGGACATAGACGCGGCTGCCACCCTCGACGGTGCGCCACAGCGGCCGCCCCACCAGTTTCAGCAGGCCGTGATTGCCGCAGAAACGGATGAAGGACTCGGCCGGATAGTCCATCAGCGTATGCGCCGGCGATGACCAGATCGCGGCGGCCATAGGCAACAGGTGATCGTCGCGGAACGCCTCGCTGAACCCTTCCCGCTTTAGATAGTCACCGAGCGTCAGCGAGGAATCGGACATCGCAGCCAAATCCTTTGGCGCGTCGCGATAAAAGCGCAGGATTTCGCTCAGCATCGACCAGAAACGAGGACGCAGGGCGTTGCGACGCTGAGCAAACAAGCCTGGCGCGGCATATTCGAACTGTCCGTCATCCAGTGAGACAGCGAACGACATATCCGTCGCGCGTGTCGGGATCCCCAAATGCTCGAACAGGGCGATCAGATTGGGATAGGTCGCGTCATTGAAGCAGATGAAGCCAGTGTCGACCGCAATGTCGCCGGAAGGCACACTGGCCATCACCGTATTCGAATGCCCGCCCAGGCGGTCGCCCTTTTCGTAAAGCGTCACGTCATGGCGTTTCGACAGAAGCCAGGCCGAAGACAGGGCGGCGACGCCAGATCCGACCACAGCGATCTTTTGACGTTCGGCAGAGGGCGTCGCGGACGACAGAGGCATGAAAACTCCGAAAGATACGCCGCAGCGCAATCGCTAGGGCATGAACGGATTACGGGTCGCCGTCATGTTCGGATCGCGATTGATCCAGACATTTCCGCTGAGCGTATTAGTGTTCATGCATGCCGAGCCGTTATCCTTCGCATCAACGCCATGTCGGTCCAACCGCGTGAAGGCGCTCGACAGCTTGCCTGATCCGCTGCTGCACGATCGGCTGATCGAACAGATCGCCCTGAGGCGCGATCGTGACGCCTTCGCTGCACTCTTCGCCTATTTCGCACCGCGGCTGAAGGCCTGGCTGATCAAGTCGGGCGCGACGCCCGGAGCGGCCGAAGACTTCGCGCAGGACGCCATGCTGACCGTGTGGCGCAAGGCCGATCTGTTTGATTCGTCCAAGGCGCGCGCCGCCACGTGGATTTTCACCATCGCTCGCAACCGTCGGCTTGACATGCTGCGCCGTGACGCGCGTCCCCTGCCGACGCCCGAAATCGAGCTGGCGGGGGACGACGTCCGCCGGCCCGATGAACTGCTGTCGATGTCGCAAGACGCGGATCGCGTGCGCGACGCTCTGGCGCGGCTCAGCGCCGACCATGTCGAGGTTCTGCGTCTGGCCTTCTTCATGGACAACTCTCATTCCGAGATCGCCAAACATCTCGGCCTGCCGCTCGGCACCGTCAAATCCCGTATTCGTAACGCCATGACCAAGCTTCGTTTGATCCTCGCGCCGTCTGAAGAGGCCGCGCGATGAAACCTCAGCGCAATCCGTCCGAGGAACGTTTGCTGGCCTATGCGGCCGGCACGCTCAGCCCGCCCGAGGCTGTGGTGATGGCGGCGCATCTGGCGATGCGGCCGGCCAATGACGCCTGGGTGCGCGACCTGCAATCCGTCGGCGGCGAGTTCTTGAACGAGACGCTCCCCTCCCCCTTGTCGAATGATGCGCTCGCCTTGGCGATGGCGCGGATCGAGACGGATGCCGGCAAGGCCAGACACAGCCCGCCGTTGAACGACATGCCCGAGCTGCCCGAGCCGCTGCGACGCTATGCGTTGGGTCCATGGCGCTGGGTCGGGCCTGGCATGCGTGTGCGCGACGTCCATGCGCCGCGGGATGGGGATTGCCGTGTCATTCTTCTGAAGATCGAATCGGGTCGTGAGACGCCAAAACACACGCATGGCGGCGTCGAGCTGACCTGCGTCATCTCCGGCGCCTATGCGACCGAAACCGAGCGTTTCGACGTCGGCGATTTCGAAGAGGCGGATCCGGAGGTGCTGCACCAGCCCCGTGTCGTGTCGGACGAGCCGTGTCTATGCGTCGTCGCGCTTGACGGTCAGATCCAACTGGATGGTTGGGTCGGCAAGCTGATTCAACCCTTCGTTCGCCTGTGACGGCTCTCGCGACCATTTGGGGTGTCGCCGCCCTGTTTCTCGTCGTCGTCATGTCTGTGGCGTGGCTGGTTCAGAAACGAACGGGCCAGGGCGGTTGGGCGGACGCCTTCTGGTCGCTCGGACTGGGAGCAGCCGGCGTCGGCGTCGCGCTGTTTCCGATCGACGGCGCCACTCCGTCGTTGCGCCAGTATCTCGCAGCGCTGCTGATTGGCCTTTGGGGCTTGCGGCTAGGATCTCACATCGCTGTTCGCGCCGCCCACGAGGAGCGCGAAGACGCTCGCTACGCGCGTCTGCGAGAGGACTGGGGCGCCGGTTTTCAGGTGAAGATATTCGGCTTCCTGATGTTGCAAGCCGGAGCCGCAGCCTTCCTGGCGCTAAGCGTGATGGCGGCGGCGCGCAACCCGGCGCCGGGCCTGACGCTCCAGGATGCCGTAGGGACACTGATCTTTGTCGGAGCCCTGGTTGGAGAAGCCGTTTCGGATCGCCAGCTGGCGGCCTTCAAACGCAACCCGGCCAACAAGGGTGGAATCTGCGATGTCGGTCTGTGGGCCTGGTCACGCCACCCGAACTATTTCTTCGAATGGGTGAGTTGGTGCGCTTGGCCTGTGTTCGCCATCAATCTGAGCGGTGAATGGCCCTGGGGTTGGCTCGCGCTGACAGGGCCAGCCTATATGTACTGGCTTCTGACCCAGGTGTCCGGCGTGCCCTTGCTGGAAGAGCATATGCGACAGTCGCGACCCAAGGCGTTCGAGGCCTATGCCGCCCGCACCAGCGCTTTCTTCCCTCGCGCGCCCCGGCGATGAGGCGATCCTAGTCTTTCTGAACTGATCCCAGATGCGTCTCGCCGCGTTCGCGGGCCATCTCCATCTGCCTATGACGCTCGGCATATCGCTGCCGCTGGACCTCGTCGCGGACGTCGTGACAGCGCTCGCAGCATACGCCTTCGACATAGTGAGGCGAAGCACGACCGGCCTCGTCCACTGGCAGACGACATCCCCGGCACAAGGTATGAGGACCTTGGCTTAGGCCGTGCCCGACCGAGACGCGTTCGTCAAAGACGAAACACGCTCCATGCCATAGGCTCTGATCCTCATCCACCGTCTCAAGATAGCGAAGGATGCCGCCCTCCAGATGGTGGACGTTCTCCACACCCTCAGCCTTCAGGAAGGCCGTCGATTTCTCACAGCGAATGCCGCCGGTGCAGTACATGGCCACGCGCTTGGCGCCGGTCTGCTCAAGCAGGGCGCGACCTTCGCTCCTGAACCAGTCGGGAAAGTCTCGAAAGCTGCGGGTATTAGGTTGAACAGCCCGTTCGAATGCGCCGATCTCGCCCTCGTAGTCGTTGCGCGTATCGATCACCAAGGTCTCGGGATCGGCGATCAGGGCGTTCCAGTCCGTGGGCGTGACGTAGACGCCCGCCTGATTGGGAGGGTCCAGATCCGGCTGTCCCATGGTGACGATCTCGCGTTTGACGCGCACCTTCATCCGGTGGAACGGCAGGGCGTCTGTCCAGGCGTATTTGAGTTCGAGCGTCTCGAATCCTGGCATGGCGTGGATCGTGGACAGCACCGCTGCGATGGCCGCCTCGGATCCTGCGATGGTGCCGTTCAGACCCTCCGGCGCGACGAGCAGTGTCCCCCTCACCTGCCCAGCGTCGCAGACCGTTTGAAGCGTCTTGCGTACGGCTTCGGGGTTGGCCACCGGCGCGAACCGGTAGAGTGCGGCGACACGGACGGCTTGATCGCACGAGGTCTGATGGTCGGTCATGGATCAGCCCCTCGAAGGCGCCGGAGGTGGCGCGCCCAGCAGGACTCGAACCTGCAACATCCCGCTTAGAAGGCGGGTGCTCTATCCGGTTGAGCTATGGGCGCCTCGGCCTGAGCCGCAGCGGTCACCCGAACCTAGTGGGTCCAGGACTGCTTGCGGTTGGTGGCGAAGTTGTCGGCGTAGGCCTTGAGGATCAGCGGCGCGTCCTGCGGCTCGTGCAGGCGGAAGGCGATGCCGTGACGCTCGGCGTATTCGACCGCTTCTTCCTTGGTTTCAAAAGTCAGACGAACCTGGCCGTTCATGTCGGTGGTGCTGGTCCAGCCGGTCAGCGGGTCCTGGGTGCGCGCCGAGGCCGGTTCGAACTCCAGCCGCGAGTCATTGAACTTGGCCTTGCCCGACTGCATCGCGGTCTTGGCCGGGCGATAGATGCGAGCGAGCATGGGCGGAATCCTTCGGCGACGTGTCTTGGCCGGGTCCATAACCCGACGCCGTCGCCCGGTCCAGCCGTCGCCCGCGACTTCAGGCGGCCAGAGTGCTGGAACCGGCGTCGATCCAGCGGCGCGCGGCGCGCTGCGCCTTTTCGCGCGACGCCTCGACCGCATCGCTCGCCCGCTCCCGCGCGCTCTCATAGGCGTGCGCCGCCTTGTCGCGTGCGGAGTCCAGCCCGTCCTTGATACGATCGGTAGCGGTGGCGTCGGGGGTCGCGTCGGTCATGTGTCAATCCTTCCTTGCAGAGCGGCCTATGCCGGACCCTGCGGGTTTGGAGATCGAACGCCCGTCTTAGGGCGAGGTTTCATCGGCACGCTTGTGCTTGCGGCCTCGCACTGCCGCGGCGACGCGGTGACGCGCGAGGAAGGCGACTGCCAGCGCCGCGATTCC
>OFRI01000090.1_pt1 | contig 22309 bp, 19 predicted proteins | sample 1543031 | NCBI WGS metagenome assembly OFRI01 (sample SAMN07774226, study PRJEB24372) | wastewater metagenome
TGGTGAATAGCTCATCGAGAAGGACTTTAGTTCTAAACGCTACCTACGAGCCACTAGGTGTCGTTTCTGATAGACGCGCGCTCATTTTAATTTTAAATAACCGCGCCACCATGATTGAAGAATCTGGTGTAACACTTCATTACTCATCTGGATCAATGGAACTTCCTGCAGTAATTAGACTTCACAAATTTGTAAAGATTCCATATCGCCACACTGTTCCACTCTCACGCAGAGCAATATTTGCTCGCGATGGTGGTCGCTGTGTTTACTGCGAGAGCGCCGCAACATCAATAGATCATGTACTTCCTCGAAGCAGAGGAGGCGATCACTCTTGGGAAAATGTTGTCAGCGCCTGTCATCGCTGCAATCATGTAAAAGCTGATAGAACTTTGAAAGAGCTAGGTTGGAGACTTCGCTCAATTCCTCGTGAGCCAGTTGGAGCTGCTTGGAGGATTTTAGGAACAGCAAGAGCTGAGGAGCGTTGGGTGAGATATCTGGCTCCATTTGGAGTTGTTGGCGCTTCTGCCTAAACTTGAATCTATGTCAATTCAATTAGCTTTAAATGAAGATGGCTCCATGCCTGGTGAGCCGCTCGCTTTTCTTGAGGGCTTTCTCTGGTTCTTTGTTACTCCAGTTTCGATAACGCTATTTATCTGGGTTGCAGTGGTTGCACTTGAGAATGTAAAGAAAAATAAAGCTAATCCAGCTCCAAGTGATGTAATTACTCGCATTGGCGAGTAATTAGTTATCTATCGCTCTAACTCTTAGCGCTCGCTCCAAAGAATCCTTAGCCTCCAAGATATGGCGGCGAAGCGTTGGATGGCTATCTTTTCCAGGGCCATTTAGCCAGGCATCTGTTTTGGTAAGAGTCTGAGTTGAAATCAAATAGCTGGGATAGAGAAGATCGATAATGCTAGTTGAGACTTCATAACTCTTGGTGTTGTAGGTTTCAAGAATTAAATCAAAGTAGCGATCAACAAATCCCTCATGTAGCTGGCGCTGAATCGGGCGGTTATAGCCTTGTATAGCTGAAAGTCTTGACCAATTGGTGATGCTCTCATCCTCGGTGGCCTTTTTAAATGCTGCCTCTTTTGCCTCAAGAGTTGGAAAGGCTGCAATACATCTCTCATGGCTAAGGGCGCCGGTAAGGGTGTTATCCCGTTTTAGCTCTGCATCTATCTCAGCTCTTGTGCCTAATCCTCGCTCCACTAGGCAGAGAATTAAATGCCATCTTAAGTCAGCATCAATTTTTAGATCCTGGAATTTGCCATCGAGAATATTTCTAATTTCAGCGCCCTGCTCTTTGCTATGTGCCAGGGCTGCAAAACTTCTAGCAAACTGGAGCTGGTGATCACTTCCAGCCTTTGCTGACTTAAGAAGAGATAAAAGCGCACCTGCCACCTTCTCTCTTAAGGCTTCTCGATTCTTATCTGCAGCATAGATTTCAACTGCAGTGTTTAACTGCGACATCAAGGCTGTGACTGTGGTGATGTCATCTTCGCCAGCAAGGCCGGTTAAGGCAATTTCTATAAAGTCAGTTGCAGATAGTTCAGCATCTCTAAACATATCCCAAGCAGCAGACCAACAGAGAGCGCGAGAGAGGCCATCATTTAATTTACCAAGATGAGCCTTGAGTGTTGCAATGGATTTATTATCAAAGCGAATCTTTGCATAGGTAAGGTCGTGATCATTTATCAATAGAAGATCTGCCAACTTCTCACCACTTAACTCTTTAACTTGCGTTAATTCGCCTGCGATATCTAGCTCTACCGATTTTCTGCGAAGTAATTGGCCGTCTTTCAAATCATATAGTCCAACAGCTGCGCGATGCGGACGAAGCTCACTTGATCCGGCAGGAATCTTTGGAGCCTCTTGTTTGATAGCGATTGATTTATAGCTCTGGCCATCGCTTTCAATTACTGGGCGCAGAGTATTTACCCCTGAAGTCTGTAGCCAGGTTGATACCCAACCACTTAAATCTCTCCCACTTGTTGCCTCAAGCTCCACTAATAAATCTGATAAGACGGTATTTTTAAAAGCATGCTTAGCAAAGTACTTCTGCAAGCCCTTAATGAAGTTATCTCGACCAACGTGGGCCACTAATTGATGAAGAACTGATGCTCCCTTGGCATAGGTAATGCCATCAAAGTTAGCTTTTACCGTGTCGATATCGACCATATCGGTGGCAATTGGATGGGTTGATGAGAGTTGATCTTGGCGATAGGCCCAATTCTTTCTCTCAGCATTAAAGCCGGCCCAAGAATTTTTGAACTTAGTTGCTTCAACTAGGGCTAAATATGAAGACCACTCGGCAAATGATTCATTAAGCCATAGATCATCCCACCACTTCATTGTGACCATATCTCCAAACCACATATGGGCCATCTCATGAAGGATTGTGTTGGCTCTTGCGTTATACATCCGCTCTGTTACTTTGGAGCGAAATACTAAGAGGTCCTCTCTAAAAGTAACAGCGCCAGCATTTTCCATAGCGCCCCAGTTAAAGTCCACCACAGCAATCTGATCGTATTTATCAAATGGATATGCCAGACCAAAGACCTCTTCAAAGTAGGCAAAGCCTTGTTTAGTAATTAGGAATATCTCATCGGAATCAAGATGTTCAAATAGAGATTTACGACAGTAAATTCCAAGCGGAATACTCTTCTTACCTTCATACTTATCTTGAATGAAGGAGTAAGGACCTGCAACAAGTGCTGTGATGTAGGTTGACATAATTGGGGTAGTAGTGAACTCCCACTTCTTTTTATCCCCAAGATCACTTACCTGCTTTACTGGATTATTTGAAATCACCTGCCAATGAGCTGGAGCTATTGCAGTGAATGAAAAAGTGGCTTTTAGATCTGGTTGATCAAAGCAGGGATACATATTTCTAATAAACGCAGTCTCGCCTTGAGAGTAGAGATAGACCTCGTTATCAACTGGATCCACTGAGCGCTGTAGACCCTCACCGCTCTTGGAGTAAATCGCCTCAATTTCAATTACCAATTCATTACTGGCTTGAAGATTTTTTAGAAAAACACTTTCGCCATCATAATTTGAAACATCAACGTTTTGACCATTAAGGGTCGCCGAGATGATCCTCTTTCCAACTGCATCGATAAAGCTCTCATAACCAACCTTGTTGCAATCAAAGCTGACTTTGGTGGTGGCTATGAAGCTCTCTGCCCCCCCGCTTACATCAAGTAAGACCTCATAGTGCTTAATAGATAGGTGAGAGGAGCGTTCAGCGGCTTCAGCGCGCGATATGTTATTTCCAGGCATGCGCGTATCCAAGCAGAGATGGCACTCTTTGCCACTATGGCTAGCCAAAAATCTGAGGAGTTTCGCTTAAGAAGCTTTCGCCTGCGCGGTGAGCGAATGACTAAGGCCCAGGCTGGAGCCATTGACGAGCATTTAGGTGAGTTTGAAATCCCGCTAGATCGCCCAATTGAACTATCGAAGATATTTCCAAAGGATAAATATAAAGAGATTGTCTGTGAGATTGGAAGCGGGATGGGTGAGGCTAGCTCTCAGATTGCCTTTGAAAATCCAGAGAGCGGATATTTAGCAGTAGAGGTTCATAAGCCCGGAATCGGAGCTCTGCTAATTCGCGCAAACAATCTTGGAATTAAGAATTTAAGAGTTATCAATGAAGATATCTATCTTGTCTTAAGGGATTACATTCCAGATTCAAGCTTTGATGCCTTCCATATCTTCTTTCCAGATCCATGGCCAAAGCGGCGTCAACATAAGCGTCGTCTCTTAAGCCCTGAATTTATAGAGACCTTAGCTGCAAAGCTAAAACCTGGTGGCCGAATTAATGTTGCAACAGATTGGCAGCCTTATGCAAAAGAAATAGAGTCAAACTTTGCTAACAGTAAAAGTTTTAATGGTGGAGTAATCCAGCGCCCAACATGGAGGCCTTTAACTAAGTTTGAATCCAAAGGTCTTGGCAAAGAGCATCTAGTAACAGATCTGCAATACTTTAAGAATTAAAGCTGTTCTTCTTCTTCATACTTTGAAATTAAGCCAATTCTTCTCACATGGCGCTCATCACTGCTAAAAGGTGTTGAAAGAAAGGTATCCACCAGCTCTAAACAGAATTTTTCATCATGCATTCTGCCGCCGAGAGATATGACATTGGCATCGTTATGTTGCCTAGCAAGCTTTGCAATCTCAACGCTCCAAACCAGCGCTGCTCTTACCCCTTTAACTTTATTTGCTGCCATCTGCTCGCCATTTCCTGAGCCCCCTAAAACAATGCCAAAAGAGCCCGGATCTTTTGCAGTTGCAAGCGCTGCTGGAATACAGAACTCTGGATAGTCATCGAGCGGATCAAAGCTATGCGGGCCATGATCTATTACTTGATGGCCTTGGCTTTGAAGATGGGCGATGATTTTTGCTTTAAATTCCAACCCGGCATGATCACTGCCAATATGAATCTTCATAGGGCTACCTTCTCAAATAAAAATAAGAACCGCTGGCATTTCTACCAGCGGTTCTTATACGAAGGGGGAGAGAAATGAACTTATCTAGGCTAAAGCCTTATTTGCCGCCACGTCCGTGACCCTTTTTGCCAAAGCTTTTAAAAGCCTTGCCAATTTTGGCTTCGTTATTGACCATGGCAGTAATTCCAGCTGTTAACTTTGATTTGAGCGCAGTGGCTCGCTCAGCACTTAGCTTTCCATCAGCTACGGCAGCATCTATTTTCTTACTTTCATATGCCACCAGAGCTGTAATCAACGCATCTTTCTTATCGCCTGCGATAGCGGCAAGTGATTGACCTGCCTTACGTTTGGCTTCAAGAGTTGCTGCATCAATGCCAAGAGCATCAGTAATTACTTTGATTCGCTCAGCTTTTGCTGCTTCATACGCAGCTTTGCCTGCGCCTCTTGCATCCTGCATCGCTTTAGAAATTGCATCTACTTGTGCTTGTGTCAAAGTTCCGTTTTTAACAAGTCCACTGAAGATATTTGAAATTCCTTTACCATCTCTAAACTTGTCATCAGCTACAGCGCCTGTAGTACTGCCAAGTGAGAGAGCAAGTGCTGCGATTGCAGATCCTGCAATTAATCTTTTCTTCATTGATACTCCTACTTCACTCATTCATCTAATCAAGGGCCCTTGCCCCTGATAGGTATGATGTAAATCTATCAACCTGAGATAGGTAGGACAATTACCTGAAAGAGGGCTTAAAGTTTCACACTCCACGATACTTATACGGCCAGATAAGAGAAATTGATATAGCTAAATAGTTCTACATATTTATCTAAGGCCTTGCCAGGCTATAGCTCCATATCCCTAACTAAGGGGTCCTTACCCCCTATTAGGAGGGGTATTTATGGCTACATGGCTTTATCTAACTCGCATCGTTTTGGCGCTTTCATTATTTACTGCAGTGGGAATAACTCCACTATCTGCCGCTGGCAGAACCAATAAGTCTCTAGCCAATACCATCTTAAGTGGCAAGGCTGTTCCAACTTCTAAAGTTGGAATTGATGGAGATTTTTATATCAACACCAACACATTTCAAATCTATGGGCCAAAAGTTAATAATCGTTGGCCAGCTCCAATAAGTCTTATTGGGCCAACAGGAAGTGCAGGAAGTGATGGCAAACAAGGAGATAAAGGATCAAGTACTAGTGGTGCTACTGGATCAAAAGGTGAGAAAGGTGAAAAGGGAGATAAAGGCGATACTGGCGAGAAAGGAGAGAAGGGAGAAAAAGGTGAAGTTGGAGCAGTTGGCGCAAAAGGTGATACAGGTTTAACTGGAGCAACTGGATTAACAGGTGCAACTGGACCCACTGGTGCAACGGGATTAACGGGACCGACAGGTGCCACTGGTGCAACGGGAGCAGCAGGTGCCACGGGCGCAACTGGAGCTACTGGGCCTTCAAATGTTCAAGTTGTAACCATACAAAGTTTTACTTTGGCAACGTCGACGCCAAATGTTTCATCAACTAGTAACTATTTCGGTAGTTTGACTGGAAGCGCTAGTTACAAATTTGAACTCATAGTTCGTGCTAGAACTAACAATAACTCCGGAAGAGTTGGCTTAAGTGTTCTCGCTAGTGGTTCAGGTAACTCTTTGAGTTATCAATATATGGCTTCAAGTATCACTGAACTTGAGAGCGGGAATCCGTGGGTTGGCTATCAATATTTGGTAATAGGAACAATAAGAGTTGGGGTGGGTGGATCAACGCTTGCTGTTTCTTTAATGGATGGAACTGGCGCAACTGCAAGTGATTCAATCACAGCATCCGGATTAGCTTCGATCACTTTAGTTGGAAGCGTCACTGGATGATTTAGAAAAGATTGGAGCGGGCGACGGTAATCGAAACCGCGTGGCTAGCTTGGAAGGCTAGGGCTCTACCATTGAGCTACGCCCGCACTTTTTATCTTTCTAAGGGGGTGCTAATGCTCCTCCTTAGGGGCGCAAGGGTAGCGCTTGGGGTAATTACTTGTGAATTTTTCATCTAGACTCTGCTTCCTGCGCCGCGGGGCGTAGCGTAGTGGCTAGCGCGCCTGCTTTGGGAGCAGGAGACCGTGGGTTCGAATCCCTCCGCCCCGACCAGAGATACCTCTCTTATTAAGTCAGGAGCCATGTGAAAAGCGCTGTTGAGACAATCTCAAAGACTCGAGTTCGTATTTTAATTGATGTCGATTTCACAGATCTTGAGCCACATATTAAGACGGCATATCAAAGCATTTCAGAGCGCATTGTTATCCCAGGCTTTCGCAAAGGAAAAGTTCCAAGAGCGATGATTGATCAAAGAGTTGGCCGCGGAGCAGTCCTTGATGAAGCTATTAATAACGGCCTACCAGAGTTTTATAGCCAGGCTGCTAGAGAAAATGATCTTCTAGTTCTTGGCCGGCCAAGTGTTGATATCAAAGAGCTTAAAGATAATGAGGCAGTCAAATTTGAAGTTGAGGTAGACATTAGGCCTGAAGTTAGCCTGCCTGACTTTTCAAAGATTGAAATTAGCGTTGATGATGTAGCCGTTAGTGATGATGATGTAAAAGAGCAGATTGAAGCTTTGAGAATTCGCTTTGGAACGCTCACAACTGTTGAAAAAGATGTTGAGAAGGGCGACTTTGTCACCATTGATTTGAGTGCGAAAGTTGATGGCGCAGAGATTGAAGGCGGAAGTGCTAATGGCATCTCCTATGAAGTTGGCTCAAATCGCATGGTTGATGGCCTTGATGAAGCTTTAATTGGAATGAAGCTAGAGCAGGTAAAGAAATTTAATACTCAATTAGTTGGAATGGATGAAGGTCAGAGTGGCGAGGTTGAGGTCACGTTAAAAGCTGTTAAAAAGCGCGAACTTCCTGAGCTAAACGATGAGTTTGCAAAGCTTGCAAGTGAATTTGAAACACTTGCCGAGTTAGATGCTGATGTAAGAGCGCGCCTAACTCGCCTAAAGGCGATGGAGCAGGGCGCCCAGGCAAGAGATAATCTCTTGAAATTGCTACTAGAAACAGTTGAAATTGCAGTTCCTGAAAATCTAGTAAAAGAAGAAGTAGATGCTCATCTGGAAAAAGAAAATCGCTTAGAAGATAGCGAGCATAGAAGTGAGGTAAACCTTGAAATCACTAATTCTCTTAAAGCTGACTTCTTGCTTGACACAATTGTTAAGAGCGAGGCAGTTCAAGTCTCTGAAGCAGAGCTCACCGAATACTTAATTAGAAGCGCTGCTAGATATCAGATGAGCCCTGATCAGTTTGCGCAACAGATTTCTCAAGCTGGCCAGATTCATGCTCTGATGGCTGAGGTTGCAAGGAGCAAAGCCCTAGCTGTAGTTCTAGAGCGAGTTGGGGTTAAAGATGCCTCAGGTCGAAAAGTTGATTTAGCTGCCCTTGCTCCAAAGCAAGAGAGTGGATCTGAGCAGTAGTTTCTCTGCTCTAAGCGAACAAACCACCTTTTTCGATATTGCAGGAAGCATTTTTCTATTCTTGGCGTTAGCCTAACGGACATAGAAATGTATATCAGGAGGAATTAGTGGAGCTCATAACCCCCCGTATGGCCAGTAGTCAAGGCGGCGGATTAGATGATCAGGTCTATAACCGATTACTAAAAGAGAGAATTATCTTTCTAGGTTCTGTGGTTGAAGACAGTATGGCCAATGCAATTGCTGCCCAGATGTTATTACTTGCAGCAGAAGATCCTGATAAAGATATCTACCTTTATATTAATTCACCTGGTGGTTCAATCTCTGCCGGCATGGCGATCTATGACACCATGCAATACATTAAAAACGATGTCGCAACAGTTGGCATGGGCCTTGCAGCTTCTATGGGTCAATTCCTGCTATGTGCTGGAGCTCCTGGAAAGCGCTACGCGCTGCCACATGCTCGCATCATGATGCACCAACCATCAGGCGGTATTGGTGGAACAGCATCTGATATCAAGATTCAAGCAGAGCAGATGTCATTTACTAAGAAGAAGATGGCAGAGTTAATTGCTTTTCACACTGGTCAGAAGATGGATACCATCACAGCAGATTCTGATCGTGATCGTTGGTTTAACGCCGAAGAGGCTAAGGAATATGGCTTTGTTGATCATGTTGTTAAATCTGCAGGCCAAGTATCAGGAAGCGGTGGTACAGCGCGATGAAAATAAACGATATTCAAGGCCGTTATGTTCTTCCAACAATTGAGGAGAGAACTGCTTATGGTTATAAGCGCCTTGATCCTTACACCAAGTTGTTTGAAGAGAGAATTATCTTTCTAGGCCAGGGAATCGATGACACTGTGGCCAATGATGTTATGGCTCAGTTATTGACTCTTGAATCAATGGATCCTGATAGAGACATCATGATGTATATCAATTCTCCTGGTGGCTCATTTACCGCCCTAACTGCGATCTATGACACGATGCAATTTGTTAGACCAGATGTCATGACAATTTGTCTTGGACAAGCTGCCTCTGCTGCTGCAGTTTTACTTGCTGGCGGAACGGCTGGAAAGCGTTATGCGCTAGAGCATTCAAGGATTTTGATTCACCAGCCATATAGCGAGGGTGGCGGTCAAGGCTCTGATATTGAAATTCAAGCAAGAGAAGTCTTGCGGATGCGCGAATTACTTGAGGAGATTCTTGCTAAGCACTCTAAGAAGAGTAAAGAAGATATTGGTAAAGATATTGAGCGCGACAAGATTCTTACCGCAGCAGAAGCTGTCGAGTATGGTCTTGTTGATCAAATTCTTGCCTCAAGAAAAGCCTCTGTTACTAAGTAGGGGTAATTACTCTCAGGGCGAACGCGTTTAGCCATCTCTTGCTGGGCTAGAGGATTTATTCTTATCTTCTTCCCCTCTAGAAAGTAGGCTCATCTTGACTCGCATCGGTGAAAGCGGCGATCTGCTTAAGTGTTCATTCTGTGGCAAGACTCAGAAGCAAGTTAAGAAGTTAATTGCTGGTCCTGGCGTCTATATCTGCGATGAATGTATCGATCTCTGTAATGAGATTATCGAGGATGAGTTAAGCGAAGCAAGTACTGCTGGGATTCAAGAGCTACCAAAGCCACAAGAGATATATGAGTTTTTAGATCAATATGTAATTGGCCAAGATAGAGCAAAGAAGTCGCTCTCAGTTGCGGTCTATAACCACTATAAGAGAATTAAAGGACCAGATCGCCGTATTGAAGATGGCGTGGAATTATCAAAGAGCAATATCTTGCTTCTTGGTCCAACCGGATGCGGCAAGACTCTTCTAGCTCAAACTCTTGCTCGCATGCTAAATGTTCCTTTTGCAATAGCAGATGCAACTGCTCTAACAGAGGCAGGTTATGTTGGTGAAGATGTTGAAAACATTCTGCTTAAGTTAATTCAAGCAGCTGACTTTGATGTTAAGAAGGCGGAGACTGGAATTATCTATATCGATGAAATCGATAAGGTGGCAAGAAAGAGTGAGAATCCATCAATTACAAGAGATGTTTCAGGTGAGGGAGTTCAGCAAGCACTTCTGAAAATTCTTGAGGGAACTACTGCCTCTGTTCCACCGCAGGGAGGAAGAAAGCATCCTCATCAAGAATTTATCCAGATTGACACTAGCAATGTGCTCTTTATTGTTGGTGGCGCTTTTGCAGGTCTTGAAAAAATTATTGAAAACCGCAAAGGAAAAGCTGGAGTTGGCTTTAATGCTACGCTGCAGAGCGAGAAAGATAAGAAAGCCCAAGATTTATTTGCAGATGTTATGCCAGAGGATCTTCTTAAATTTGGCATGATTCCAGAGTTTATTGGCAGGCTTCCAATTGTGACCTCGGTTGAATCTCTAGATCGAGCTGCTCTTCTTAAGATTCTTACCGAGCCAAAGAATGCTCTAGTTAAGCAATATCAGCATCTCTTTGAGATGGATGATGTGGAGTTTGAAATTACTGAAGAGGCACTTGAAGTTGTAGCAGATCAGGCAATTGCCAGAGGCACTGGCGCTAGGGGGCTTAGAGCCATTATGGAAGAGATTTTGCTTCCTGTGATGTATGAGGTGCCAAGCAAAAAAGAAGTTGGCAAAGTTCTAATCACCCCTGAGGTAATAAGTGATAAAGCAGCGCCAAAATATCTCGAACGCGGTCCAAATAACCCAAAGCGTTCGACTAAACGAGGCGAAGAGAAGACCGCGTAATAATCGGTAGTATCTACATCTTATGTCTGAGCTACCTGCGCAATTTAATCCAAGCCAGATTGAATCTGAGCTATATCAAAAGTGGCTTAGCGCTGGATATTTCACAGCGAATGCAGATTCGGGTAAAGAACCTTTCTCAATAGTTATCCCGCCGCCAAATGTCACAGGCAGTCTTCATATTGGCCATGCGCTAGATCACTCAATACAAGACTTATTAAGTCGAATGAAGCGGATGAAAGGCTTTGAAGTTTTATGGCTGCCTGGCATGGATCACGCTGGAATTGCCACTCAAAATGTTGTCGAGAAACAATTAGCAGCAACGGGAGTAAGTAGACATGATTTAGGAAGAGAAGAGTTTGTAAAAAGAGTTTGGAAGTGGAAAGAGGAATCAGGCGGGGCAATCTTGGGCCAGATGAAACGCCTAGGAGATAGCGTTGATTGGTCGCGCGAGAGATTCACAATGGATCAGGGCCTCTCTGATGCAGTATTAACGATCTTTAAGCAGCTCTTTGATGCAGGATTAATTTATCGCGCAGAGAAGATTATTAATTGGTGCCCGCGTTGCTTAACTGCGCTCTCTGATATTGAAGTTGAACATAGCGATGATGCTGGAGAGTTTGTGCAGGTGAGATATGGCGATGATGAGGTAAGTATCACGGTTGCCACAACTCGCCCAGAGACAATGCTTGGCGATGGCGCTGTTGCAGTTAATCCAAAAGATGAGCGCTATAAGCACCTCATTGGTAAATCAGTTCTTCTTCCCCTTGTTAATCGCATGATTCCAATCATCGCCGATGAGTTAGTTGAACCTGACTTTGGAACGGGGGCAGTTAAAGTCACAGCTGCCCATGACCCAAATGACTTTGAAATGGGAATGCGCCACAACGTTCCGCTAATTGTGATTATGAATGAAGCTGGAGTAATGGAGGGAACTGGCACTGAATTTGATGGCATGGATCGCTTTGATGCAAGAGTTGCTGTAGTTGAAAAACTTCGCCAGATGGGAAGAGTTGTCTCTGAGAAGCGTCCATATATTCACGCCGTTGGCCATTGTTCGCGCTGCGAAACAACAGTTGAGCCTCGTTTATCTAAGCAGTGGTTTGTCAAAGTTGCTCCTCTTGCTAAAGCTGCAGCAGATGCAGTTCGTGATGGAAAAGTAAAAATTGATCCAGAATCTATGGAGCCAAGATATTTTGAGTGGGTCGATAACATGCATGATTGGTGTATCTCGCGCCAACTCTGGTGGGGACATCGCATCCCGGTTTGGTATGGCCCAGATGGAGATGTAATTGTCTTAGGTCCAAATCAGAGCGCTCCTAAGGGATATGAACAAGATCCTGATGTTTTAGATACTTGGTTTTCATCTGCGCTCTGGCCATTTTCAACTCTTGGTTGGCCAAATAAAACTGATGATTTAAAGAAGTTTTATCCAACAAGTGTATTAGTTACTGGTTATGACATTCTATTTTTCTGGGTAGTAAGAATGATGTTATTTGGCTTATTTGCTATGGATGGAGTTGTTCCATTTAAAGTTATTGCTCTTCATGGCCTAGTTCGAGATAAACATGGCAAGAAGATGAGTAAATCTCGGGGAAATACCGTAGATCCACTGGAGTTTATGGATAAGTATGGCTCTGATGCGCTGCGCTTTACCTTGGTACGCGGTGCTAATCCTGGAACAGATCAAGCACTTGCTGAGGAGTGGATAGCAGGATCTAGAAACTTTGCTACAAAAGTTTGGAACGCTGCGCGCTTTGCCATGATTAATGGCGCGCATGTAAATGGCGAGCTACCAGATAGATCTGAGCTAAACCATATTGATCGCTGGATTTTAAATCGCCTTGATAGCACCATTGCTAGCGCTGATAAGGGCTATGAAGCTTTTGAATTTGCTAAGGCTAGTGAGGAGATCTATCACTTTGCTTGGGATGATCTATGTGATTGGTATTTAGAGCTAGTTAAAGAGAGCTTTGCCAAAGGCGGAGAGCAGGCTGATAAGAGCCGTAGAGTCTTAGGTCATGTTCTAGACCAACTACTTCGTCTCATGCATCCTTCTATGCCATTTATTACTGAAACCATCTGGTGTGAGTTAACCGGGGGAGAATCACTTGTTATCGCCAATTGGCCCGCAGTAAGTAAAGCCGCGCCAGATGTTGCAGCCGATAAAGTAGTTGGAGATATGCAGGTTCTTATCACTGAGATTAGAAGATTTAGAAGTGAGCAGGGGATTAAAACTTCAGCGAAAATCAGCGCTCAAATTTCAGGTTTATCAGGAGATCTCCTTAATTATGAAGATGCAATTAGATTCTTAGTTCGCCTCGATAAGCCGGCAAGTGATTTTAAAGAGAGCGCAAGGATTGAAATCGGCCAATTTAGTATCGCCTTTGACCTTAGGGGAGCAATTGATGTTAAGGCGGAGCGATCAAGGCTAAGTAAAGATCTTGAAAATATAAAGAAGGATTTGCAGAGCGCAGTTGTTAAGTTGGAAAACGAGAACTTTATGGCAAAGGCTCCGATGGAAGTTGTTAAAGAAATTAGAGAGCGTATGGAATTTTGCGAGAGTGAAATTACTAGAATCAACACTCTTCTTGCTGCGCTTCCAAAAGAATAAAGATGAGTTCTGCTGAAGATCTCTCTCGCCTTGATGCCATTGAAAAAGCGCTACTTAATAGATGGCCAGAAACTAGAATTGCTCCAACGCTTGAGCGAATCTCAACTTTAGCTGATTACCTAGGTTCACCTCAGCTCTCTTATCCAACAATTCACATCGCTGGAACCAATGGCAAAACCACAACTACGCGCTTAATTGATTCACTCTGTTTTGAATTGGGGATGCGCACCGGAAGATTTACAAGCCCTCATCTAGAGAGTTTCTTAGAGCGAATAACTATTAACGGCCAATCAATAACTCCAGAATTTATGATTGCAACCTATAACGATATTGCGCCATATTTAGAGCTAGTTGATTCTAAGATGACTAACAAGCTCTCATTCTTTGAATCGATGTGCGCACTTGCCTTCGTTGCTTTTGCTGAATTTCCAGTCGATGTTGGAATCTTTGAATGCGGGATGGGGGGAGAGTGGGATTCGACCAATGTTATTAATGGCTCAGTAAATGTCATTACTCCAATAGGTTTTGATCATATGGAGTATCTAGGCGATACGTTAGAAAAGATTGCTCAAACTAAATCAGGAATTATTAAGCAAAACTCATTTGTTGTTCTAGCTGAGCAAGAAAGTGATGTGGCAGCTGTTTTGATGCGAGCTTGCGCCAAAGCTGATGTCACTCCAATTAGGTCAGGTATTGAATTTAGCCTCAAATCAAGGGCTCTGGCTTTAGGTGGGCAGATGCTTACTATCTCTGGAGTCTATGGCGAGTATGAAGATTTATATCTTCCGCTCTATGGACAGCATCAAGCAAGTAATGCTGCTACTGCTCTTGCTGCTGTTGAGGTCTTTTCAGGTGAGACAAAGCTTGATGAAGAAATAGTGCGCCAGGCATTTGCTAACGCCACATCACCTGGAAGATGTGAGATTGTTGGGAGAAACCCCACCATCATTATTGATGCGGCCCATAATCCTCATGGCGCAGAGTCTTTGAAAAAGACAATCAGCGAGGAATTTGATTTCGCAGCGCTAATTGGAGTCATTGCTCCCATGGGAGATAAAGATGTGACCGGCATCCTTGAAGCACTTGAGCCTGTTTTAGATCGAGTGATAGTAACTAGAAATAGCTCGCATCGCGCTGCAGATGTAGATGAACTAAAATCACTAGCTATGGAGATTTTTGGAAGTGATCGAGTCAGTGCCTGCGATGATTTAGAGCAAGGAATCACTCAAGCAGTAGATATGGCAAGAACTAGCAATGCCCTTAATGATTCAAACACCGCAGTCTTAATTGCTGGATCAGTTGTTAGCGCCGGTGAGGCTAGAGCGATAATTCGAAGAAAGGGAATTTAAAAGCCATGAAGATGCTAGCTAGAAGTGTTTTGATTATGGAGTTTTTAATTATTGGCTTTGCTCTTCTTGTTGCTAAAGATCTTTCAACGAAGAATAGTCTTTACTTTGGCGCGCTAATTGCGCTCTTGGCTTTTTTCTCATCGGGCCTTTTGAAATTTAAAGTTGGCTGGGCTTTAGGTTGGTTAACCCAGATTCTGCTCATTGCTTATGGTTTCTTTATCCCCACGATGTTTATTCTGGGATCCCTATTTCTTGGACTCTGGGTGGCGGCAATTATCTTGGGTCGAAAGGGTGAGGCGGCCAAAGCGGCCCATATAGCCAAGGCAGAAGGGCCAGATTCGGGCAGTTAGAAATGCCCATAGACTTACCCCGTGAGTAACTCGTCAACGCCAGCAGAGCGCACCCTGATCTTGGTTAAACCAGATGGAGTGCGTCGTGGTTTAGTTGGCGAAGTAATCAGACGTATTGAGAGCAAGGGATATAAAATCGTTGCACTTAGAATGTTAACTGCAGATAAAGATCTTCTAGCTAATCATTACGCAGAACATCAAGGCAAACCGTTCTATGAACCGCTTCTAGAATTTATGTCCTCAGGTCCAATCGTTGCGATGATTGCTGAAGGCCAGAGAGTTATTGAGGGCTTTAGATCTCTAGCAGGAGCAACTGATCCCACACTTGCCTCACCTGGTTCAATTCGAGGAGATTTAGCCCGTGATCAAGGAACAAAAGTTGTGCAAAATATCGTGCATGGCTCTGATTCAGTTGAATCAGCGCAGCGTGAGATAAAGATTTTCTTCCCTAACTTGTAAGGAGCGATTAAATGGCAAAGTTCAAAACTGACTGGTCCTTCCTAGGACGAGACATGGCTATAGATTTAGGAACAGCAAATACCTTGGTTTATGTTCGTGGCAGAGGTATCGTTCTTAATGAGCCAAGCGTGGTTGCCGTTAATCAAGATACTGGCGCAGTTCTTGCAGTTGGAACTGAAGCCAAGAAGATGATTGGAAGAACGCCAGGAAATATTGTGGCCATTCGCCCTCTTAAAGATGGCGTTATTGCAGACTTTGATACCACTGCTCTAATGATTAAATACTTCATCCGCCAGGTTCATAAGCGCACCTATCTTGCAAAGCCAAGAATTGTGATCTGTGTTCCTTCAGGAATTACTGGAGTGGAGCAGCGCGCGGTCAAAGATGCCGGATATGAAGCGGGAGCTCGAAAGGTTTACATAATTGAGGAGCCAATGGCAGCAGCAATTGGCGCTGGTCTTCCAATCCATGAACCAACTGGAAACATGGTGGTTGATATTGGCGGTGGAACTACAGAGGTTGCCGTGATTTCACTTGGCGGGATTGTCTCTGCTTTATCAATTCGTGTTGGTGGAGATGAGATTGATCATGCCATTATTAACTGGGTTAAGAAGGAGTTCTCGCTATTACTTGGTGAGCGCACGGCAGAAGAGATAAAGATGGCAATTGGATCTGCATATCCTCTTCGTGATGAACCAGATGCTGAAATTAGAGGAAGAGATTTAGCAACAGGGCTACCAAAAACAATCGTTGTTTCATCTGAAGATATCCGTAAAGCAATTGAAGAACCAGTAAATGCAATTGTTAATGCTGTTAAGGGAACCCTTGATAAGACTCCACCAGAGTTAGCGGCAGATTTAATGGATCGCGGAATCGTACTTACTGGCGGAGGAGCCCTTCTAAAAGGCTTAGATGAAAGATTGCGCCATGAAACAAATATGCCGATTCACATTGCAGATCGACCACTAAATGCTGTGGTTGAAGGATCTGGAAAGTGCGTTGAAGAGTTTGAGGCGCTAGAGAAAGTTCTGATCTCCGAGCCTCGCCGTTAGTTAACACATGGCAACTCGAGGATCTAATAGAAGTAGGCTCCTTTGGATCTCACTATTGGTGACCTCGCTTTTCATTATCACTCTTGATTTAAGGGGAGTAAGTCTTCTCTCATCGCTTAGAAGTGGTACTCAAAGTGTTTTAGCTCCTGTTGAGCGGCTAGCAAATAATATCTTCTCACCAGTTGGTAATTTTTTCTCCGAGGTCAGTAATTTAGGCAGAAGTAAAGCAAAAATAGAGAAGTTAGAAGAAGAGAATCAAGAGTTAAAGAGTCAAGTTATTTTCAATGAAAATACGCTAGCGCAATTAGAGTCGCTAAAAGGCGTTTTGGATCTGGCTGGCAAAGCTCGCTATAAGACAGTGTCTGCAAGAGTGATTAGCAAAGGCGCAACGGGAACATTTAGTGAAACTATAGTTTTAGATATTGGCAGTGATTCTGGAGTACGACGAGATATGACAGTCATTGCAGCGGGCGGACTTGTCGGAGTAGTTAAATCAACTACCGCTTCATCATCAATTGTGCTTTTAATGAATGATCCATCTTTTCGAATTGGCGTAAGGGTTGCTGGAAAGCAAGATATGGGAATCCTGCTTGGACAAGGTGATAAGAGCTACTCACTACAGATGCTAAGTGCAACCTCAGCAATTAGCGTTGGTGATGTTTTGCTAGCACGTGGAAGTTCTGGAGATAAGCCCTTTGTTCCAGGAGTGCCAGTTGGAAGAATTAGTTATGTTGAAAATACCGTTGGCCAATTAACAAAAGAGGGAAGGGTTGATGGATTTGTTGACCTAAATTCTCTCTCAGTGGTGAGCGTAGTCTTATCAGCAGTTGCCGGAGATCCTGGCGATGCCTTAGTGCCTCAAGCCCCAAGGCCTGCTCCAACAGTTACGGTATTTGTAACACCTAGCCCGACGCCAAAGGAATAAGGCTATGGAGATTAATCGCCTTCCTAAAGTCATACTGATTTTCTTAACTCTCTTTCTAATCCAAGAAGCTTTAATAAGTCAGATTAATTTTCTAGTTGCAGGATTTTCACTATATCTTGCATTTTTTATGGCCTGGATAATTCAAGATCAGAGAAATAGCGCTGTAGTTACTGGATTTATTGCTGGTTTGATTCTGGATCTATCGCCAACTCTTGAAGCACCTTTTGGGCTTTGGACTCTTGTGCTTACCTCAATGAGTTATCTGCTAGCAAGTAATGTTAGAGCGGCGCTAGATGCTGAGTTAAGCCCGCTAGTAATGCTAAGTGTTGCAGTCATAGCAAGCTCATTTGCTTTAATCCTCTTCTTATTATTTGGCGCGATCTTGGGTCAAGAAGTTGGCTCTGCCTCATATGTAATTAGAAGTATTTCAGGAAATGCTCTCTGGAGCGCCCTGCTTTCACCGCTTTATATCCCGCTTGCAATGAAGCTATATAAAGTCACACTAACCGCAAGGCAGCGATAAATGAGAGATCGTTCAGCGCTAACACTTCTTGTTGCCCAAGTATTGGTTATCTCACTAATGCTCTCTTTATTTGGCCGACTCTTTTATCTTCAGATTGCAGACGGTCCGCGCTATCAAGAAGCAGCACTTGATATTCAAAGCAGAGATATCGTCACCCCAGCTCTTCGTGGGTTGATTGTCGATCATGAAGGAAATGCTCTTGCAACCAATAAAGCAGGGCTAATGGTCACAGCTGATCGATCAGTTCTAGATAAGTTAGAAGATAAAGGATTTTCAGTATTAACTAGAGTGGCAGAGGTTTTAAAACTGGAATATCGCGATATCTACACCAGAACTAGGCTCTGCGGCGAGCTAGCAAGTGGTGAGCGAAATGGATGCTGGAATGGAAATCGCTATCAACCAATTCCAATAACCAAAGATGCAAGTGAGAATCAAGTATTTACTATTCTAGAAAAATCGGACCTCTTTCCTGGAATCGATGCTAAACCAGTTTCAATCCGATCTTATCCATCACTTGCCGGGCAGAAAGCTACCCATGTACTGGGTTATTTGGGGCCAATTACCGAAAAGAATCTAAATAATGAAGAAGGAAAACGATATTATCGAAATGAATTGATTGGTAAAGCTGGAATCGAATTGCTCTACGATGAACAACTTCGTGGAGTTCCGGGAATTAGGACTGTAATAGTCGATCGAAAAGAAATAGTTAGACAAGAATCACTCAATAGAGCGCCAGTTCCCGGTAATCATCTAGTTTTAAACCTGAATGCTAAATTACAAGCTGCAGTTGAAGTAGAACTCAAAGATGCAGTCTTTCGCGCAAGGGCTAATGGATATCGCGGAGATTCTGGGGCTGCCATTGTTATGGATGTGAAGACTGGCGAAGTTCTAGCGATGGCCTCATATCCTGATTATGATTTAAATATTTGGGAAAATGGAATCACTGTTAATCAGGCAAGAGATCTCTATAGCGAAAAGAGCGGAGTGCCAGCGCTATCACGAGCAATCCAAGGTGAATTTGCTCCAGCCTCAACATTTAAAGTCGTTTCACTTTCTGCAGCAGTTGATGCTGGATATAGCCTGAAAACTACATATGAGTGTCCAGCTGAAGTTCAAATCGGTGATAGAACTTTTAAGAATTTTGATAGCAAGGCTGCCGGTCGAATCAGTATGACAACTGCTATGGCAATTTCTTGCGATTCAATCTGGTATCAGATTGCCTATGACGAATGGGTTCGAGATGGCGGGTTAAAGCCAAAACCAAGCCCAAATGATTACTTCTTCGATTCAGCAAAGGGATTTGGGGTAGGGAAAAAGACCGGAGTTGATCTTCCTTCCGAGTTATCAGGACGTCTTCCAGATAGGCAGTGGAAGTTAAATTGGTATGAAAAGAATAAGGATTTCTACTGTAATTACACCGAAAAGGCTAAGAAATCTCAGCTCACGCCATATCTTATTGAGATTGCCCGAGAGAATTGCCTTGATGGCGACAAAGTCAGAGCGGGAGATATGGTCAACTTCTCAATCGGCCAGGGAGATACTTTGATGACGCCATTGCAATTAGCTGTGGCCTATTCAGCTCTTGCAAATGGTGGCAAGTTAATGGTGCCAAAGGTTGCCAAAGCGATTGTTGAGCCAAGTGGCAGAGTAGTAAAGGAATTTAAACCAGAGATCAGTGGTCGCCTTCCAATGAAGAAATCAACTTTAAAATTTCTGCAGAATTCCCTTCGAGCAGTGGTTACCTCAGGCACTGCAACTGGGGCATTTTCTGGAGTAGGAGTTGAGGTAAGTGGAAAAACTGGAACCGGTCAGGTGTTTGGTAGAAATCTTGATGGCTCAAGTAAAGATGACACTTCTTGGTTTGCCTCTTTTGCTCCAAGCAAGAAACCAGAATATGCCGTTGTTATGATGGTAAGTCAGGGTGGTTTTGGTGCCAGCACTAGTGGTGTTGGCGTGAGAAAAATCTACGAACATATCTTTGGCACCAATGGCCGCGTAGCAATATTTCCTAATGGAACACCGAAAAAACTTCCAAGAATTGATTCTGCAAAGGTAGCGCTGCCATGAAAATTTCCCTAAAAGGTCAGGGTAAAAAAGGATTCTTTGCAGGCACAGATCAAGTTTTGAACTTGGCAGTATTTATGCTTCTCTTGATTGGCATTGTCTTGGTTTATGCAGCGACTAGAGATTGGTTTGCTGCTAATGGACTAGATCCTGAGTACTACCTAAAGCGCCAGATAGTTAATGTCATTATTGGTATTGCCCTGGCCTATGGCACAACTCTTGTTGATTACCGCCTTCTTCGGGCCTACACACCATTTCTCTGGGGCTTTGGCGTATTAGGTCTTATTGCAGTATTAATTCCTGGACTTGGTTCAACAGTTAATGGCGCTCGCTCTTGGATTTCATTTCCAGGGAGCTTGCAATTTCAACCAGCAGAGCTAGCAAAGATTTCAATTATTGTTGGAATGGCTCTTATTCTCTCAGAGCGCATGGCAGGAGAGGATCGACCAAGTGATAGGCAGGTCTTGCAAGCGCTAGGAGTTGCAGCGCTTCCAATTATTTTGATTGTTGCTCAGCCAGATTTAGGAACTGTGCTAATTATCTCTGCAGCGGTAATTACCATGATTGCCCTCTCAGGGGCATCTCTTTATTGGGTGATTGGACTTCTAATTGCTGGAGTAGCTGGCGTCTATATTGCAATTGCAAGCGGTGAGGTAAGTGAGTATCAATTAAATCGCCTAAAATCTTTTGTTGATCCGTCAGCAGATCCGCAGGCAAGTGGCTATCAATTGAGACAGGCTCGTATCACTATTGGTTCAGGCGGATTACTTGGTAAAGGTTTATTTGATGGACCGCAGACCAATGGACGATTTGTTCCAGAGCAACAGACAGACTTTATTTTTACAGTCGCGGGCGAGGAGTTAGGTTTTCTTGGTTCATCATTTATCTTGTTACTTTATTTCATAGTATTGATGCGGGCCTTTGCTATCGCAAGAGCCACCACAGATCTCTTTGGCAAAATGGTCTGTATCGGTGTTGTTGCTTGGTTCTCATTTCAAATCTTTGAAAATATTGGAATGACGATGGGGCTTATGCCAATGACCGGGGTTCCACTCCTATTTCTCTCATATGGGGGCTCTGCAATGTTTGCCAATTTGATCGCTATTGGCCTATTGCAAAATGTCTATCAAAGGACGCGATAAGAGCTGCTTTTTGCGCCTAATTAGGCGAAGGCTTTAACTATCTGCCATACTTACCCAGTTCGAAGTCGCCTCACGTTCTTGAGGTCGCCAAGACCGCTCTTTAGGTGCGGTCGGCAGATCCGGAAAAAAAGGCGCCACCACAGATTTTTTAGCAAATGCTTTTAACAAAAGCGTTTATGAAAACTTATAAGAAGGATTTGATCGTATGGCCGAAGAGCCAAAAAAAGTGCGTAAGCGCGCTGTAAAGAAAAGTGCGAGTAAAGCAGTAGAACAGAGCGAGAGCGCTCCTGCTGCCAAAGAGAAGAAATCAAAAGCCGGGGTAATCCCAGCTCCAATATTTCAAGCAGCACCCGTTGCTGCTGCCCCAAAGACAAAGCCAGCTGTAGCAAAACCTGCCGCAAAGAGCTCAGCTGAAGTCTCTGGCGAGAGTGAGGCGGAGAGAGAAAATCGCCGACGCCGTCGTCGCAGGGGAGGTCGTTCTCGTCGCAGGCTAGAAAAAGATGAAAGCCCTACAACTAACTCAGAGACAAGCCAGGGCCCAAGTAGTGATTCTGAAGGCAGCGTTGGTTTTAAGAAACGCCGTCGCCGTCGTCGCTCAGGGGCTGAAGGTGTAGCTCCAGGTGAAAAGATTGAAGAAGATGGCGTATTAACTGTAGTTAAAGTACGCGAGCCTCGTCCGGTTCAGGAAAAGCCGGTTAGAGAGAAGAAGAGCTTTGATCGCCCACCTCGTCGCTTTAAAGATCGCGATAGAGATAGAGGAAGAGATAAACCTAGATATAACGATTATCGTGAAAATCGTCGTCGCGGCACAATTCTTACCGATGCTGAATTTCTTGCAAGACGTGAATCTGTAGATCGTGAGATGTTAGTTCGCCAGCAAGGTGATAGAACTCAGATTGCAATTATGGAAGATAAAGTTTTAGTTGAGCACTATGTCAATCGCAATAGCAATATCTCCTATGTTGGAAACGTATATCTTGGAAAAGTCCAGAACGTTTTACCTTCAATGGAAGCTGCCTTCGTTGATATCGGCAAGGGACGAAATGCTGTTTTATATGCCGGCGAAGTTAATTGGGATGCAGCAGGTCTTGCTGATAATCAAGAGCGAAAGATTGAGAAAGTTCTAAAAACTGGTCAATCAGTATTAGTTCAAGTAACTAAAGATCCAATTGGTCAAAAGGGTGCCAGATTAACAAGTCAGATTTCTCTTCCTGGTCGC
>OFRI01000093.1_pt1 | contig 22166 bp, 15 predicted proteins | sample 1543031 | NCBI WGS metagenome assembly OFRI01 (sample SAMN07774226, study PRJEB24372) | wastewater metagenome
CGGAAGCTGGAACGCGTTCATGGCGTTGGCCGCAATCGTCGCCGCCTGCGCCAGCCCCAGGTTGCCCGCCGCGGTGTTCTTGCCGATTGACTGGTCGACGTGGCCGAACGGGCTACGCGGCAGCAATACGCCGTACTGGAAGAACATCCGTCGGGTCATGGCATTGCCGGCATACACGTTCTCGGCCACCGCATGTTCCATAAAGCCGGACGGCGCGATCAGCGGGATTTTGCCGCTGCGCACGTCGGCCTCCTCCACCACGCCGCGAATACCGCCGAAGTGGTCGCCATGGGAGTGGGAAACCACTACGGCCACCACCGGGCGCTTGCCGAGCTTCTCGTTGATAAAGTCCAGTGCGGCCTTGGCGGTTTCCTTGGCGGTCAGCACGTCAAAGATGATCCAGCCAGTGTCGCCCTTGATAAAGCTGATGTTGGCCAGGTCGTAGCCACGCACTTGATAAACCTTGCCCGGCACCACTTCATACAGGCCGTAGGCCATGTTGAGCACGGCCTGGCGCTGCAATGAGGGGTGGACGCTGTCGAAATCCTTGCCCTGCAACAGGTACTCGTAGCTGCCCATGTCCCAGGCCACGTTGCCGGCTTCGGCCATGATCTGTTTGTAGGGCGGTGCGGCGATAAAGCCCTTTTGCGCTTCCTCGAAGTCGCGTTTGTCCTCGAACGGCAGGCTCTTGCGCAAGGCATTCTGCAGCTCGATGGTATAGGGCGATGGCAGCTTGCCCTTGGCGTCGAAGTGCTTGCCCTGCATGGCGCCAGGGTCAGTTTGGGCCACACCGCCGCCGGCGGCGTGAACCGTGGCACTGACGCTGCTGGCCAGGGTAATAGCCAAAGCCAAACGAAGATTGCTGTGCTTTTTCATGTATTCATTCCTTTGTGCGCGATCGATATCGTTACTGCACTGATGCGTGTGGATTAGTAGCGCCACGTCATATTGGCTGTCAGGGTTTGAATCCAGTCATTGCTGTACTCGCCGGAAAGGCGCTCGCCAGAGAGTTTTTTGCTTTGTTCGACGGGCATGTCGCCCATCCAGATCAGGTCCCAACTGAGGTTTACATCGGTGTTCTGATCCAGGCTGTAGGTTGCCCCCGTGCCCAGGCGCCAAGTCGAGTCCGTAGGCAGAATCACCCCACGGTGGGCATCCGAAACCGCAGAGGTGTCATAGGCCAGACCCAAATTCCAGAGTAGCTGGGGGTTGACTTGGTATTGGCTGCCCACGGCCAACTGATAGGTATCCTTGAACTGCGCATCCACACTCGCGGACTGAGCACCGGCCAGCTGCGTATCCAGCTCAACGGCGATTTCGCCAAACCGCGACCAGTCCTGCCAATTGGCGCTGGCCAGCAATGCCCATTGCGTATTCAACTGCTGATAAAGGCTGAGCGTGACGGTTTGCGGCACCTGGGAGTCGAGCTGGATGCGCCGATCATCAAGCGGCGTTAGCAACGGCCCTGTACCACTGACATCCAGGCGGCTGTCGAAGTCCAGATTGATTTCACTGGTGTAAGCCAGGCCAATCCGGGTGCCCGGCTGCGGGGCGAAAATCAGACCGAGGTTGGCGCCGTAGCCCCAGGTCTGATCCTCATACTTGAATTGCCCGTCGCTGCGGTCGAGCAAGCCAAAGGGCGCTCGATTGATCGCTGCCTGTGATTCCAGCATGGCGTACATGGCCTTGACGCCGATGCCCAAGGACCACTGCTCATTGATACGGTAGGCCGCGCTCGGCACCAGCGATAGGCCGACAATCGAGGCGTTTTGCAGGTAATGGCGGCCGGCCCAATCGTTGTCGTAATTCTCGGCCAGGCCAAAGTCGCCATAAGTGCCGAACCCTATGGTCCAGCGCTCATCCAGTTGCTGGCTGATAAAAAAACTAGCCGACGGGGTCAACCCCAACGGGTTGCCGCCATCACCGCCGCTCGCGGTGCTGGTGCCATCCACATCAAAGCCGAGGTCACCAAACAACAGTTGGCCACCCGCACTCACCTGGGTGCCCGGCAAATAGCTCAGGCCGGCCGGATTGCTGGCGATGGTTGAAGGCCCCTGCGCCCGCGCCGCCGCCCCGGCGTTGGCCAGGCCGGTGTTATCGCTGCCAATTTCATACAGCATGATCCCACCGGCCAGCGCTGAGGCCGGCAACGACAGGTACAGCGTGGCGGCGGTCAGTAGCGTTAGGTGACGCTTCGGCATAAGCAGGTTCCAGTGGCGGCGTGTGATCGCTGTGATTGCCCTAGATTGAAGCACAGCGAGAAAATTACTTTAAATGGTATATTTTCAGAAAATCATAACCTAGAGGTTATTTTGATTACCCAACGCCGCCTGCTGCACTTGCTGACACTCGTCGAGTACGGCCATTTTGGCCGGGCTGCGGATGCCTTGAATATCTCCCAGCCAGCCTTGTCCAAAAGTATCCAGGCACTGGAGGCCGAACTTGAAGTCACCCTGGTTGACCGCAAGAGTGGCGGCGTCAGCCTGACAGTTTTTGGCCAGATAGTGGCCGAGCGCAGCAAGCCCCTGCTTACTGTAGAAGATGACTTGCGGCGAGAGATTAAACTGCTTAATGAGCATCAGATCGGCGCTCTGAGCGTGGCCTTCGGGCCTTATCCCAGCATCACGTGTGGTTATGCGGGCGCGGCGCGGCTACTGGCTCGGCATCCTGGTATTAACATCGGCATGCGGGTGAGCGGCTGGCACGAAGTGGCCCAGCAGGTACAAGCGCGCACGGTGGACCTGGGCATTGCTGAAATCAGCGCCCTGGAAGGCAATGAGCAATTCGCCACCGAACTGCTTGGCGAACATGCAGGCCGGCTGTTCTGTCGGCCCGGGCATCCGCTCATGAGTGCTGGGCCGCTGACGCCGGCCATGTTGTTCCAGTACCCATGGATTTGCCCGCGCCTCCCTGGACGCAGCAGCACGGCCTTACCGGCAGACTTGGGGGTGGCTGGGACGATTGACCCACTGAACGGTGATTTTGTCCCGGCCATTGAGATTGACGTACCCATGCACCTCGACAGTTTTCTGCATGCCAGCGATGCCCTGGCCATCAGCCTGCTGAGCAACATGGAATCAGCACTGCTTGCCGGCGAGGTGGCGCTGCTACCCGTGACAGGCTTTGCGCTGAAAGCCCATTACGGTTTTATCTACCTGCGCAATCGCAGCCTGGCACCGGCGGCCAAGGCCTATATGGCAGAAGTACGCGCGCTTGAGGCAGAGATTCGCGCCAAGGAACAGCGCCTGACGGCGCAGTTCGCCGTGCATCGTTAACGCCCACTGCCACGTAGCGCGCGCTCCACCTGGCTTTGTATGGCGTAGGCCGGGGCCTCAACGGTGCGATAGTCGCGAGTGTAATTGCTGGCGAACTGCGCGGCGCCCCACTGCTGGTACTGCTGCACATGCTTGAGCTCATGGGCCCAGAGCGCGACGTTGTTCTGCGCGTCCTCGGCATGGCGAAAGACGATGATGTCGAGCAGCGTCACGGCATTCACATCAGGGTTTTGCAGCATGGTATTGGCGGCATTGAGGGCCACCCCATTACCGACCTGATAGCGCACGGCATCCAGCACCTGCAGGTCGTAATAACTCTCCAGCGCGGCGCGGATATGCAACGGAATGGCCTCCACCCCCTGTACCGAGGCGCTGTTGCGCGACTCCTCCAGCCAGCGCTGCAAGTTGGTGGCGGCGAGCTGATTGACGCTACTGGTAATCGCCTCAAGCTCTTCTTTACTGCCCGGCGCACAAAAGCACGCGACCACACAGACTTCACTCTGCCCGGCTGGGCAGGCGCTGACGCCAGTGGCGCTGGCTGCCATGAGCAAGAAGGCCAATAAGCGAAAAAGGTGAGGTACGGAAACGGGCAAAGAGTGGCTCCTGAAACAATGGCGTGTGCGGGCAATACTACCGGAGTAACCGCGCCAACTGGCGCCGGCACGCGTGGTTTGCAGCCACGCAACATGGAGGATTAAGGCGCAACAAAGCGCAGCGCAAGCATCGGTCTAGCCTAGCCATTGTGTGGGTCGGGCAATATTGACCTGGATAGCGCGCGTTTTTCAGCGCGCTGTTGGCTATAGTCGAAGGGAATTTCGTCGCGCTAAGGGCCCTGGAATGCACATGCCGCAACACCAGACCGTGATCGATGCCTTGTGCCAGGTGATTAGCGGCCATTTGCCGCCGCCATTACAACGCGTGCTGGATGAATTGATGGAGCGCCTGCAACAACAGCGCATCCACGCCGGTAGCAACAAGGAAGAGCAAACCTACATCGACTTCTTGCGCGTGTGTAAGCGCCTGCGTGACGTCGTGCCTTCGAATACGGCCGCCAGCATTTGCCAGCGGCTGCGCCATAACGCGCCCCTGAGTGCGCCGCCCAGTGATCTGAGTGAATGGAACCTGGTGGATGACACCGAGGTGGAGGCCATGCTCGACACTCGGCGCATGGCGCGCGCCTTGCGTATGCCACTGGGCACGCTTGAGTGGCGCCTGTGTAACTGCCTGGAGCAGGTCGATGGTGGGCTAAAGAAAGACAGCGACAATCCGTTGTCCCTGGAGTTTCTCTTGCACAACGTGCAAGCCGAGCTGCATGTGCATGAGCAGTCGGGGGCCATCCGCGAGGTGTTCTACCGCTGCTGCGTAGATGTTTTAGGGCAAGACTTAAAAGCCTATCTGGAACAACTGGATGGCGTATTTACCCAGTTTGCGATCGTGCCCCGTCGTGCGGGACTAACCCTGGCCAATCCCGCCCCCAAACACGTGCCTACCAGTGCTGCGGCGAACAGTAGTTATCACGCGATCAAACAGCTAAGCCCGCTCAGGGGCGAGCCCCAAGTTGGTCACAGCAACGCTCAGGCCGTCGGCCTGACGCAGTTGCAACAGGCGCTGCCGCTCTTACGGGCAACCCCCTGCCCGGAACATGGCTGGACAGCCGAGAGTTTCCTTAGCGCCCTGCAAACGGCTGGCCTGCAGCCGTCAGCACAGCAATGCCAGGACACCCAATTGGTGGCCGAACTCTTTCAGCACATTGAGCACGAACAGGTTATCGCACCGGCTGTTAAGCCCGCCTTGCGCCGGTTGATGGCCCCGGTGGCTCAAGCTGTCATGCTCGACCCTGCAGCGTTTGCCGACCCGCTCCACCCGGTCCGCGCCAGCCTGGACAAAATGATGCGTCTGTGCGATTTCGCCGAGCCCGCCAACCTGGTACTGGATCGGCGAATGGAGCAATTGATCGACCAGATTGTCAGCGACTACCAGGGCGACAGTCGGGTCTTCAGCCGTTACGACGAGCAGCTGGAGCAACTGCTGGCCGCCCAGCAACGGGCCTACAACAACAATGCCGAGCGTGTGCTGCAATACCACCGCGGTCGCGACAAGCTGCAGCAGGCACGTCGGCAGGTGAAGAGCACCTTATTCGAAGTGCTCGGGCCACAGGCGCCGAAAGTACTGATCGAGTGGCTCGATGCCGGCTGGCAGGAGTTGATGGTGCACGCGTTGTTGCGCCAAGGTGAACAAGGGCAGGACTGGCTGGATCAACTGACGGTGATCCGTCAGCTAAGCGGCTGGCTGCACACGACACATCAGGTCAATGGCGATACAGCCCTGGCCGTCGAGCGCGCCTACGAAGTTGATCAGGTTCTGGAGTTGCTGCGCCGTCAGGTCGAAAGTTTGTTACCGGGGCAGTACCAGCACATTCCGGTGCTGCAGCACCTGCAGTTGCAACTGCAAGGGGTGGAGCCCATCGAGCTGATCGCCACCCCGCTCGCCACCGAGCCTGTCACAGCGACCAGTCACGCCCCTGAGCAGCAGCGCTGGCATGAGCGCCTGCAGCAGTTGAGCACCGGCGACTGGCTAAGCACGGAGAGTGGACAAGCCCTGCAATTGATCTGGGCCAACCCGGCCAATGACCATTTTGTTCTTGCCGACCGCCAGGGCCACGAAGCCGGCAGTTTCAACAGCGCGGAGCTGATGCAGCGGTTGGCCAATGGTTGGATTGAGACGTCCACAACGGCACCGCCCAACGTGGTGAGGGATCACCTGCAAAGCATTGTCGGTCAGCTCTACCGTGACATCGCCCATGCCCGCAGTCATGACGAACTCACGGGCGTCTACAACCGCCGCAGCTTTGAAGCCTGCGTAGCGCAGACGATTAACCAGCACGACAATTACGCCTTTATTTACGGTCATATCGACCAGTTCAGCCTGCTCAATTCCAGCTGCGGCCCCTTGGCCGGTGATACTTACCTCAAGCAGTTAGCCGCCCTGCTCCGCGACCAATTACCCGCTGAAGCGACGCTGGCGCGGATCGGTGCTGCCGACTTCGCCGTGGCCTTGCCCAAGACCGCTGGTGGCCAGGCTTACAGAACCGCAGAAAAGCTGCGCCTCGCCGTAGAGACCCAAGCCTTTAACTGGCAAGGCCAGGATCGCAGCCTGACCATGAGCCTGGGGTTGGTGCTGACCAGCGAACGCCGCGATGTGATCAACATTTTTTGCGACCTGCAAACTGCCTGCAATGCCGCCAAGGAGTCAGGACGCAACCGTGTGCACATTTACGATGAAGCGGTTGATGGTGCGCAAACCAGCCTGATGGCAATCGCGGCGCGGGTGGACGGGATTATTGAGCGCGGCGAGCTGAGCATGCGTATGCAACAAATCGCCCCAGCCGACAGTCAGCAACACCAGCTCCCCCATTACGAACTGCTACTGGTCATGGAAAACGACATCAATTTGCTCGACTTCATCACCGCAGCTGAACGCTATCACCGGATGACCAAGGTGGACCGTTGGGTGCTCAAGCGCGCATTCAGCGAGCTGGCCGAGTGTCCACAGGTGTGGGAAAAGACCAGCGGTGTTTCCATCAATCTGTCCGGCAGTAGCCTGAACGACGATAAATTGCAGGGGTTTATCGAAAACCTGTTTGAGCAATACCCGGTGCCCCCCGAACGTATCTGCTTCGAGCTGACTGAAACCGCCGCGGTGGCCAACCTGACCAAAACCGCAGATTTTGTTCGCCAGTTGCAGAAGCTGGGCTGCACCTTTTCGATTGACGACTTTGGTACCGGATTTTCATCCTATGAGTACCTCAAGCGGCTGCCGGTGGACTACGTCAAAATCGACGGCAGCTTCGTCAAGGAAATCGAGCGCTCGCCCAGCGACCTGGCCATGGTCAAATCGATCAACGAAATCGCCCATGTGCTGGGACGCAAGACCATCGCTGAATACGTCGAAACCCAGAGCATTCGCGAGCAGTTGGCCGCCCTTGGCGTTGACTATGTGCAGGGCTATGGCGTCGAACACCCGCGGCCATTGAGCGAGTACCTACAAAGCTGCTAGCCGCAGCCGTTAGGCGCTGACGGGCAAGGCAACGCCGTCGACATCATCCAGTGCCCCATGACTGTCCGCAAACTGCTCGCGGATGCGCAGCATCTCGGGCAACGCTGTTTTGAAAGGGCCAAGCAAGTTGGGGTCAAAATGGCTGCCGGCCAGCGCCTCGATATGGCTGACGGCGGCGTCTACCGTCCAGGCATGCTTATACGGGCGTTCAGTGGTCAACGCGTCGAACACATCCGCCAGGGCTGCAATGCGCGCCAGCAACGGAATATCTTCGCCTTTGAGGCCGTTGGGGTAGCCGCTGCCGTCCCATTTTTCGTGATGACAAAGGGCGATTACCCAAGCGCTCTGCAACAACTCATCGGTGTGTTGGCCGATGATGTCGGCGCCCATTTGCGGGTGGCACTTCATGACTTCCCATTCGTCAGCCGTCAACGCACCTTGCTTGAGCAGAATATGGTCGGGAATACCAATCTTGCCGACATCATGCATGGGCGATGCGTTGTAGAGGATTTCCACGCTTTTCTCGCCCAAGCCTGCCGCCGAGCCAATCAGCCGACAGAAATGGCTCATGCGGATGATGTGGTTACCGGTTTCATTGTCACGAAACTCGGCCGCCCGGCCCAGGCGGCGGATAATCTGCTGGCGGGTGTTGAACAACTCCGCCGTGCGCTCACCGACCTGGCGGGCCAGCTCGCGGTTTTGATCATAAAGCGCCAGGTGAGTACGCACCCGCGCCAGCACGATGGCCGGGCTGACGGGTTTGGTGATGTAGTCGACCGCGCCCAGTTCAAGGCCGTGACGCTCGTCCTCGACCTCACTCATGGCGGTAACAAAGATCACCGGAATGGTGCGAGTGTCGGGATTGCTCTTCAGTTGTTCGCAGACCTGATAGCCGTCCAACCCGGGCATCATCACATCCAGTAGGATCAGATCCGGTGGATTGGGCGAGGCGGCGATCTTCAGCGCTTTTTCGCCACTCAGGGCGACCCGGGTACGGTAAAAAGGCGACAGCACCGCATTGAGGATGTCGATGTTGTCGGCCATGTCATCGACCAGCAGGATGGTACTTGGAGAGCTATCGGCGCTCACGGTGACTCCTCGTTGACTGGACCTCCTAGGCCCATCGGCACGTCACTCCAAACCAGCAGACAGCGTCATGCGCTGGCGCAGGGCCTGTACTAACTGTAGTGCCTGATCGAACTGGTAGCGACCAATCAACCGCTCCAGGTCCTGGGCTTCGGACTTCCAGCCCAGGCTCGCCAGCCCCATAAGGTGTGCACTCAGGCACTCGCCGGCCTCGCCGTCATCTTCGCGCAACAGGTATTCCAAGCGCTCCAGCCCTGCGCGCAACCGGACCAGGTCAACCTCGCCGGGTATCGCCGCGGGGCCAGCAGGGGCTGCGGGCGGCAGTGCCACGGTCTGCAGCCCTTGCTCAATATGGGTGATCAATCCCTGAAGTTCGAGTGCCAAGCCCTGCAGGTTCAGCTCAGCGTCCTCATCACGGCCATGGCGAAGCTGCGCTTCGAGTTCTGCGGCATTCAGCATCAGGGCGCGAGCACCAATATTGCCGGCCAGGCCTTTAAGCGAGTGTGCTGCTCGCACGGCGCTCTCACGATCGTCATCTGCCAGGGCCGCGCGAACACGCTCCAGGCTGTCGGCCTGGGTTTCGCAGAAGCGCTTGAGTAACTTGCGCAGCAAGGCGCTATTGCCGTCCAGACGCTGCAAGGCGGCGTCCATTTGCAGGCCGGCAATCAACGGTAAATGGCCATCGTCCGTCGTCAGGTCCGCCAGTGGGCCCTGACTGCCCGAGGACTTGACCCAGCGCTGCAAGGTGATGAACAGCTGATTGACATCAAGCGGCTTGGCGATGTGATCATTCATGCCGGCTTGCAGGCATTTTTCCTTGTCGCCGGCCATGGCATTGGCCGTCATGGCCAGAATTGGCAAGTGGGCAAAGTGGGCTTGTGCCCGAATTCTGCGGGTTGCTTCAAAACCGTCCATCACCGGCATCTGGCAATCCATCAAGACACCGTCATAGCTCGTCTTGGCCACCATGGACAGAGCCTCGGCGCCGTTGCAGGCAACATCCACGCGTATGCCGCCACGCGCGAGAATTTCCACGGTCATTTCCTGATTCACCTGGTTGTCCTCAACCAGCAGCAGAAAGGCGCCTTGCAGTGCCTGACGCGCTTCGCGCACCTCGGCCAGTAACTCTTTTTTACGGGGCCGCGCCAGTGCCTGCTGGCCGAAGGTGTTGAGAATGCAATCGAGCAGGGACGACGGCGTGATTGGCTTGACCAGCACGCCGGCCACCGGAAGATTGACCAAACGCGCCAATAACTCGTCGCGGTTGTAAGCCGTGACCATCACGAAAAAAGGCGTGTCGCCGATACGGCTGTCGCCGCGGATCGCACGAATGGCTTCGACCCCGTCCATATCCGGCATCATCCAGTCCATGAGTACCAGTCGGTAGGGCTGACCCGCTGCGCTGGCGTCAGCGAGCACATCGATGGCCTCGCGCGCAGAACTAACCGCGGTCACGGCAAACTTCAGCGAGCTGAGCATGCTGTGGAAAATGCCTCGGGCACTGGCATTGTCATCGACCACCAGGATCGACAGGCCGAGCAAGCCATCGCCATCGACCAGCAGTTGGCGCTGCTGGCTTTGCAGCTTAAAGGGGGCGCGGATGAAAAACGTGCTGCCCACGCCCAGTTCAGTGTCGCAACCGATCTCACCGCCCATCAACTCCACCAGGCGCTGGCAGATCGTCAGGCCCAGCCCGGTGCCGCCGTATTTGCGCGAGGTCGACGAATCCGCCTGGGAGAACGCCTGAAACAACTTGGCGCTTTGCTCTGGGCTCAGACCGATGCCGGTATCGCTGACCTCAAAGCGCAGCCATGCCTGGTCACTGTTTTGCTGTTCGCAGCGAATCGCAAGCGTGACCTCCCCCCGCTCGGTGAACTTCAGTGCGTTGCTGACCAGATTGTTGAGGATTTGCCCCAGTCGTAGCGGGTCACCGATCAAACGGGTAGGCACGTCTGTACTGATATCAAACAGCAGCTCCAGGCCTTTTTCCTGCGCCTTGAGGGTGGCCAGATCAACCAGGCTGTCGAGCACATCCTCCAGGTAAAACTCGGTCGCCTCGACCTGCAGCTTGCCTGCTTCGATCTTGGAGAAGTCGAGGATGTCGTTGATGATGCCCAGCAGCCCCTGGGCCGCGCTGGAGATTTTTTCGAGGTAATTGCGCTGGCGTTTGTCCAGCTGACTGTCTAGCGCCAGATGGCTCATGCCCATGATCACGTTCATCGGCGTGCGTATTTCGTGACTCATGTTGGCGAGAAAATCCGATTTGAGCCGTGTGGCCTCCTCTGCCAGTTCCTTTGCCTGGCTCATGGCTTGTTCAGCGGCCTTCTGCGCCGAAATATCAATCAGCGTGCCAACCAGGCCGGCGATCTTGCCATCACTGCCGGGGTAACTGGACAAGCAGTAAATGGCCGGGTGCATCTCGCCATCAGCGCCTGGAATGCGCATTTCGCGGGTGTGCAAACCACCCTCGCGCAAGACTTTTTCGTTGGCCTGCTGGTAGAGCGGCCGGTCCTCGACGGGCAACTGCAAGAACTGCAACACCGTCTTACCGATCAGGTCTTCGCGGCGCACGTTAAACACATCGAGGAACGCCTGGTTGAAGCCCAGGTAATGGGCCTCGGCATCCTTGAAAAAGATCGGGTACGGCAAGGTGTCGAGCAACACCCGCTGAAACTCCAGCTGCTCGGCAATGGTCTGCTCGTAGTGCTTGCGTTCGGTGATATCGCGCACCGTAACGCAGGCGCACGCTGGATGGCCTTCGACCAGGGGCAAGCGGGTCAACCCCAGCTCAACAGGAAACTCGCGGCCGCGGCTATCCACCGCACTAAAGTCACCATTGACCCTGTCCATGGCGCGATGGCCCGTACCGGCCATGAAGCGCTTGCGCATCTCGGCGTGCTGCTGGCGGATGCTTGTTGGCACCAGTCGATCAATCGCCATGCCGATGAGGCTGCCGGGTGGATAGGCAAATTGCTCATGTGCTTTAGGGTTAGCAATCAGGATCTGACCTTCGGCATCCACCACCAGCATGCCATCCGGTGCAAATTCGATGATCTGTCGATACCAGGCATCAGATTCGCTGAACCGGCGGCGCTCGATCTCCAGTTCGCGAATAACCTCGCCGTAGCGGCTTAACGCCCGACTGAGGTCACCGATTTCCGAGACCTCATCGACATTGGCATAACGAATGTTGCGCTTGCCCGCGAGTAACTGATGAGTGTTGTGGGTCAGTGCCAGCAGTGGTTGCAGTACGCGGCGATGGTAAAAGCTGCGCAGCACCAGCAGTACCAGCAGCAGGCTGATGAGCATCAGCGCCACGGCGATTATGGTGGCACGGGTGAGCTGTTGCTGCAGGCTCTCGATGCGCGCGAGGCCTTCGCTGTGCAGCTTTTTTTCCAGTTTTTCCAGCGGATCGATAATCGCCAGCATGGTTTTCTGATAAGGCGCGCCGAAGACCAACTCGACGGCTTGCGCCCAGTCCCCTGCACGGGCAGTGGCAAAGGCCTGCATCTGCAACTGTGCCAGGCGCTGAGACTGATTCTGCGACTCCAGCAGCAGAGCTACATCCGTGCTCGTTAACTGGTGCGACAGGAACTGCTCCAAGGCTTTGTCGTAGGTGCGGTCGCTGTTTTTTTCGTCCAGGTAGGCCTGGTAATAGAGTTCATCTGTGGTGGTGACATAGTTACGCACTGCCAGCGTCAGGGCGTGACTGCCCAACTGCAGGCTGTTGATGGTTTCGCTGGCCTGATGCAGGCGAGTCATCTCCGCGCGGTAATCCTGGCTCAAGGTAAAGGCCTGCCAGACACTGGCACACGCGGCTATAAGCAGGCTTACCACCAGCCATGTCAGCAGGTTACTGAATTTGGCAAGTCTCACGGCGAACTCCCTTCTCCTTGTGCAACAGCCAATGACGTCCCGGTACAGGCAGAACCCAAGTGGTTATCCAAGCAGAACAACACATCACGGCGGGTCTAGCAATTCCACCTCAGTCTGGCAGCCCATTGCTCATTGTGCGTCTGCAAAAACGACAAGGCCCGGTAAACCGGGCCTTGGAACTCTCTGTTGTTGCGTGTTGCGCTGTCAGTCTAGAGACCAAGCTGTTTGCTGATGATTTCGTTCATGACTTCCCGTGTTCCGCCCCCAATCGACAGAATGCGGTTGTCGCGGTACAGCCGCTCCACCAGGCTTTCACGCATAAAGCCCATGCCGCCGAGGATCTGCGTGGCGTCGTAGGTGATGCGATCGGACACGTCCGTGGCGAAGTTCTTGGCCATGGAAATTTCCTTGATCACGCTCTTGCCGGCGGCCATCTTCGCGGCCTGGCGGTAGGTGAACTCGCGGGAAACTTCCAACTGGGTGGCCATCTCGGCCAGGCGGTGCTTGAGCACCTGGAATTTGCCGATCGGCTTGCCGAAGGCCTCACGCTCTTTGGCCCACTTCATCGACTCTTCCAGCGCCAATTGCGAGGTCATGTTGGCCATGATCGCCAGCGACAGCCGCTCGCTCTGAAAGTTGGCCATGATCCCAGCAAAACCCATGTTCTCGACACCGATCAGGTTCTCCACCGGCACTTTGCAGTCATCGAAGAATAACTCGGCGGTGTCTGATGCCCACCAGCCCATCTTCTTCAGTGAGCGGCCAACAGTGAAGCCAGGGGTGCCTTTTTCGATCAGCAGTAGGCTAACACCGCCGAAACCGTCACCGCCGGTGCGTACGGCCACGGTGTAGTAGTCGGCACGCACGCCGCTGGTGATAAAGGTCTTGCTGCCACTAACACGGTAGTAATCGCCCTCCTTTACCGCACGTGTCTTGAGGTTGGCCACATCGGAGCCGCCGCTGGGCTCGGTGACAGCCAAGGCCATGATCTTTTCGCCACTCAGCACCTGAGGTACCACGCGGTCACGCACTGCCGGCTTAGCCCACTTGAGTACCGGCGGCAGGCCGATATCCAGCGAACCCAGCCCCGCCACCAGGCCACCGGAACCGCAACGCATCAGCTCTTCGCTGACGGCCACCTTGGCGAACAGGTCGCCCTCATGGCTGCCACCAAACTGCTCGGGGTAACCGATGCCGAGAATGCCGGCGGCGCCGGCCTTGGCATACAGCTCGCGAGGGAAGCTCTCCGCCTCCTCCCACTCGGCCACGAAGGGCAGGATTTCCCGTTCGACAAAACGGCGTACCGAGTCGCGCAGCAGTTGATGGTTTGCGTCGAAATATTCTTGATAAGCAGACATGAGTAGGCTCCAGCCGAGATAGCCAGACCTTACCAAGCGCTTGCTTGGTATTCAAGGCGCTATTTATGCCATCACTGCCGCCGTTCCAGCCACAGCACGCGATGGGCTTCAGGTGCCCATAGGCCGGCGGCCAGACAACGCGTGGGCCAGGGTGCCACCGTCGACCATTTCCAGCTCGCCTCCCAAGGGCACGCCATGGGCGATACGGGTCAGGGATAAACCGTGGCCGGCCAGCATCTGCGCAATGTAATGAGCCGTGGCCTCACCTTCTACCGTCGGGTTGGTGGCCAGGATAACCTCGCTGAACGCCGCCTCGTCGATGCGCGCAAGCAGCTCAGGAATGCCGATAGCCTCAGGGCCCAGGCCATCGAGCGGCGACAGGTGCCCCTTGAGCACGAAGTAGCGGCCGCGATAGCCGGTCTGCTCCACGGCAAACACATCCAGCGGCCCTTCCACCACGCACAGCAGCGAATCATCCCGACGCGGATCGTCGCACTGCGGACACAGCGGGTCTTCGCACAAGGTGCGGCAGCGCTGGCAGTGGCCAACGCCTTCCATCGCCGCGCTCAGCGCATGGGCCAGGCGCATGCCGCCACTGCGATCACGCTCAAGCAACTGCAAGGCCATGCGCTGAGCAGTCTTCTGCCCGACACCCGGCAGGATGCGCAGCGAATCAATCAATTGGCGGATCAGCGGGCTGAAGCTCATGAAGGTTTACCAGAAAGGAAAACAACGCTTTTGAGTGTTCCCACTCGGTGTAAGTGGCGGTCAGACGTAGTGCAGAGCAAGGCGCGACTAGGCCTGGGCAGCGGAGTTTACTGGCTGTAAATGAGCATGCCCGGGCCGAGTCGCAACGCCGCTATGTGCTGCGGCTGGACGTCACGCTTAGAAGGGCATTTTGAAGCCGGGGGGGAGCTGCATGCCGGCAGTCATACCCGACATCTTGTCCTGGCTATTGGCTTCAATCTTGCGCACAGCGTCATTGACGGCGGCAGCAATCAGGTCTTCGAGAATTTCCTTGTCTTCCTGCATCAGGCTGTCATCCAGGCTGATACGTTTAACGTCGTGACGACCAGTCATCACCACGCTAACCAGGCCGGCACCGGACTGGCCGGTGACTTCGGCGTTGGCCAGTTCTTCCTGCATCTTCTGCATTTTTTCTTGCATCTGCTGGGCCTGTTTCATCAGACCGGCCATGCCACCTTTCATCATGGGATCACCTCAATACATTACGGGGTCAATATCGGCGCACCGCAGTTAGCGCGGCGCGCGTTGTTTAGGTTAACGGTGGGCTGGCGGACCGGCGCGGGCGTTAAGCCGCGACCCCATCCACCGGCACAATACTCTCGGCACGAATCACCGCGGCAAACTGCTGTTGCATCTGCTGGATCAGCGGGTCGGCATGGATCGACGCCTCGGCCTGGGCCTGACGTTCACCACGCTTGCGCGCCGCCGCCTGGGCCGGGGTTTCCTGCTCGGGTTTGCACAGCTGGATATCCAGGTTGATGCTGCGCCCTTGCAACTGGTTGAGCGCATCGTTGATCCGGCGCTGCTGGCTGGCGTTGAACAGAGCGCCCTGCGCCGGGTCCAGGTGCAGCAACCAGTTGTCGCCCTCCACCGCCATCAGGCTGCAGTTGGCGGCGATGCTGCCGGTCAGGCCACTCAAGCCCAACTGAGCAAACATCTCCAGCCACTGTGCAGCCAGCCCGGTGGCCGGCAGTGCGGCCGGTGCAACGATGTCGACCGGCACCTCAGGCTCATCGGGCAGCGTGTCCATGTAGGCGTAGGCGCTGTCGTCGGCCATTTCATAGTCGTATTCCGGCGCGCCCTCTTCATCTTCATCGGCAGCCACTTCTGGTGCACTGACGGTCGCGGCAGGAGTGACTACAGCTCCGGCGACTGGCAACGGCTGAACAGCTACCGGCACGACCTCAGGCTCGGCAACAACCACGGCTGGCTCATTCCACGGCAGATCGACCTCAGCCACCGGTGCGCTTGCAGGCGCTACTACGACGGAGTTGGCTGGTACTGGCGTAACTGCAACGGTCTCGGCAGGTGCAGCAGCAACCGGAGCCTGCTCAGTAACAACCGCCGCAACCACTGCCGGGGCTTCAGCTATGGGGGCAGGCGCCGGCATAACCGCAGCACTGATGGGCGCCGCGGCCACTGGGTTGGGTCTGGAATCAGTGGTGGCCGGGCTGATCCCCAAGGGCTTTAGTGCGCCTCTGGGGGGCTGACCATTGTCGGCCGGGCGAAAGGCCAGCATGCGCAGCAAGACCATCTCGAAGCCGCTGCGCGGGTCGGGGGCCAGGGGCAGATCGCGGCGACCGATCAGGCCCATCTGGTAATAGAACTGCACATCTTCAGCCGGCAAGGCCTGCGCCAGTGCCAGGACCCGATCAAGGTCGCCCTGGCCATTGTCGACGGCATCCGGCAGCGCCTGAGCAATCGCCACGCGGTGCAGGACATTGAGAATCTCGGCCAGTACGCCGGCCCAATCCGGGCCTTGCTCGGCCAGATGACGTACGGCCTCGATCAGCCCACGCGCGTCACCCTCCAGCAACGCTTGCAGCACGCCATACACTTGGCCGTGATCAAGCGTGCCGAGCATGGCGCGCACATCGGCGGCCAGTACCTTGCCCTCACCGAAGGCGATAGCCTGGTCGGTGAGGCTCATGGCATCACGCATCGAGCCATCGGCGGCACGGCCCAACAGCCACAACGCATCGTCTTCAAACGGTACTTGTTCAACACCCAGCACATGGGTCAGGTGCTCGACCACTCGCTCAGGCGGCATGTTCTTCAGCGAGAACTGCAGGCAACGCGAGAGGATGGTTACCGGCAGTTTCTGCGGGTCGGTGGTAGCCAGCAGGAATTTGACGTGGGGTGGCGGCTCTTCGAGGGTTTTCAGCAAGGCGTTGAACGAGTGCGAAGACAGCATGTGCACTTCGTCGATCAGGTAGACCTTGAAGCGCCCGCGGCTTGGGGCGTACTGCACGTTGTCGAGCAGCTCACGGGTGTCTTCGACCTTGGTGCGGCTGGCGGCATCGACTTCGATCAGGTCGATAAAACGGCCTTCATCGATCTCCTTGCAGATCGAGCACACACCGCAGGGCGTGGAGCTGACGCCGGTTTCGCAGTTCAGGCATTTGGCGATGATCCGCGCAATGGTGGTCTTGCCCACCCCACGGGTACCGGTAAACAGATAAGCGTGGTGCAGTCGCTGGCTGTCGAGTGCGTTGATAAGGGCCTTGAGCACATGGGTCTGGCCGACCATTTCGCGGAACGAGCGCGGACGCCATTTACGTGCAAGAACCTGATAACTCATCGAAAACCGTCGCGACAGGGAGGCTAAAGAGGGCTAATCCTAGCGGAGCAAGCGGCAAATTGCACCCGCTGCCTGGCCGCAGCAAAAACTGCCGCACACAACGACGCTCAGGACTGGCCGCGAATGATCTACAGAGAAAACTACAAGAGGTTGATGCTGCGCCACAGCTGGGCGCTGGTATTGCTGACAGGTGTTGCCTTGGGCAACACCTAGGATTTGGAGGCGACCCCGCCAGCCACACCCCGGCACACAATGTCACCGCTACGGCTGCTCCCTTCCAGGCCTGACCGGGTTAACGGCTGATCGTTGCGGGGGGACCGACAGGGCCACCATAACGACGCTCGCCTTGCAGCGAGCCGCGCCATTGTACCGGCTTGTCGACAACTTACAACCGCCCTGCGGTGATTAAAACGCAGAATTAAAACATAGCGGCAACAAGCACTTGCCGTACCTAAACCCGAAAGCGACCGACCAGCTGAGCCAGCGAACTGGACAGTTCAGACAAGTGCTGAGTGGCCTTGGTGCTTTGTTCCGAGTTCTGCGCCGCATCATTGGACAGGTCGCGAATATCGCTGATATTGCGGGCGATTTCTTCGGTAACACTGCCCTGCTCCTCGCAGGCCGTGGCGATTTGCGCAGCCATGTCGTTGATCCGCTGCACCGAGTCACCGGTATCACTGAGCGCCTGATCGACCCCGGCGGCCCGCTCGACACTGTCGCGCGCTTGGCTGCCGCCGGCGTGCATGGCTTTAACCGCGTTCTGCACCCCGGACTGCAGGCGTTGAATCATCTCCTGAATATCCTTGGTGGAGTCTTGCGTACGTGCTGCCAGCGCCCTGACCTCATCCGCTACTACGGCAAATCCGCGTCCCTGCTCGCCAGCGCGGGCGGCCTCGATAGCGGCGTTGAGCGCCAGCAAGTTGGTCTGCTCGGCGATGCCTTTGATCACGGCGAGCACAGCACCGATATTGGCGGTTTCCTGCTCCAGGGTCTGGATCGTGTCGGAGGCGTTCTCCACCTCCTGGGCCAGTTGGCGAATGGCATTGATGGTGGCGCTGACCACCTGGGCGCCCTGGCGTGATTGCTGTTCGGCATCACGGGCTGCATCGGCAGCGTTTTGCGCGTTGCGGGCCACCTCGTGGACAGCGGCACTCATCTCGGTGGCTGCCGTGCTGACTTGGTCGACTGCCGCGTGCTCGCTGCTGATCAAACGGTCGTTGGCGGCTGCCATATTGGCCAGATCCTGGGCCGAGCTTTTCACTTCATCCGTGACTCGCCCGACTTCCTTGATCAGCGGCTGCAACTTATCCAGGAAGCGGTTGAAGGCAAAACTGAGACGGCCCAGCTCATCACGGGACAGCACATCCAGGCGCACACGCAGGTCACCATCGCCATCGGCAATCTGTTCGATGCGGTTAAGTAAATTTTCCAAAGGACGAGTGACCAAAATCGGAAAACCGATCACCAGTACCAGGCACAGCAATAGACCTGCGCTGACAATCAGGCCCTGCTCCCAACCCAAGCGCTCGCCCATGGCAACGGCGGCGGCGCCCTCGGCACTGGCGGCCTGATCTTCCAAGTCGCCCAGTTTGTCGATGGCTTCACGCATGCTTTCAAATTGGCTTTCGCTGTCGCCAAAACTCAGCTTGCTGGCCGCCAGGGCGTCGTTGCCCGACAGCTGCAGCACTTGCTGCGATGTGCTCTTCCAGCGTTCAAAGCCACGGTCGAACTGTGCCACTAATTGCAGCGCCTCAGACCCTGGCTGCATCGCGGCATATTTGTGCACCCGGTCATAAGCCTGCTGCAGGTTCTCGGCATGAGCGGCCTTGAGGTTGCTGACGTAATCTCCGGCCGCCGCATCCAGCAGGCTGCGTTCTGCGACGAAAGCCTGATAAAGGTCGCGGTCGGCATTGAGCAACAGGCTGATGGCCGGCAAATAACGGCCTGTGAGTTTACTGCTGGAGTCGGTCACCTGATTGATGCCGCGCATGCCCAGAACGCCCATCAGCACCAGCAAGAACGCCAGGAGCAAAATGGGCAAAGCAATTTTCCAGCGAAAGCCAAGATTGGCGAACACACTCAACATGTCGAACTCCCGACGCAGAGGCGGCTATCAGCGATATGCTCTTCTGCCAGCGTAGACCCTGGCCCGCCACTCCAGCCAGTTATCGGCCAATAGCTTGAATACATAAACAAAAACGCCTCCTGCAGTGGAGGCGTTTTTCTGGGTTGATCGTTACATCACTGCGACGACTTTATTCCGGCTTGCTGTCGACGACCCCGGCAGTGTTATCGAGCAAACTCTTGGTGGCAGTTTGCAGGAAGGCTTCGAGCTTGTGCTTGAGATCAGGCGCCTGTTGTAGATCGACCCGCGTGGCACTGGCCTTGGCGCCCAACTGGTAATCGTACAGACGAGCGTCAAAGCCTTTGGGTTGAATCAGAATCCGTTCTGGTGAAACGATGGCCACGGTCTGGTCGCCACCGGAAGGCTTGATCACACCAATGCCGCCGTCGCCTGCGGGCAGGTTAAGCAGGTCACGGCCCCAGCACTGATGGCGCACCTCACCACCGAGGCGGCCCATGATGGTTGGCACCACGTCGATCTGCGTCCCCACCACTTCGCTGCTGGTGCCGAATTTCTCCTGGATGCCAGGAGCAATCAACAGCAGCGGCACGTTGAAGCGGTGCAAGTCCATTTCCGTCAGTTGTTCATCGGCGCCAAAGCCATGGTCGCCAACGATCACGAACAGCGTCTCCTTGAAGTACGGCGCTTTTCGGGCCTTTTCGAAGAACTGGCCCAGGGCCCAGTCCGAATAGCGCATAGCGGTCAAGTGTTCGTCCGTCGAACCCTGGCCACTTACCCGCTCAACCGGCAAGTCGGTCGGCAAGGCGTATGGCGTGTGGTTGGAGAGCGTTTGCAGCAAGGCGTAAAACGGTTTGCTGCCGTAATTTTTTTCCAGTTCCAGGGCTCCACGATCAAACATGTCCTGATCGGACACGCCCCAGGTCGGGTCCATGAACACCGGGTTGACGAAGTCTTCGCGGCCGATGAAGTTGGTCATGCCCTGATTGCTGAAGAAGCCAGACTGGTTGTCCCACTGGAAGTTGCCGTTGTACACGTACAGGTTGTCAAAACCGCGGGGACTCAACAGTTGCGGCAAGCCGGAAAACTTGTGGCCACCCTCAGGGGTGCGCATCAAGTACTCAAAGCCCGGCAGATTAGGGAAACAGGCCATGGTGGCAAACATGCCTTGATGGGTATGGGTGCCATTGGAGAAGAAGCGTTTGAACAGCAGCCCTTCCTTTGCCAGCTTGTCGAAATTCGGGGTGATGTTCAGCGGGCTGCCCAAAGCGCCAACGAAGTGGCCGGCAAAGCTTTCCATGAGGATCACCACCACATTTTTGATCGGCAGCGTGCCCTCTGCTGGCGGTGTAAAATCGCGGCGAATCGCGGCGCTATCCGCATCCACCAGCTTGTCGTGCGGTGTCAGCAGCATCTCGCGCACGGCCTTGAGTGCGTCCTCATCCTTCAGGGTGGCCTTCCAGGCATTGTCGCGATGGGTGCCGAAGGTGTTGGCGGCTGCGGTATACAGGGTCAAGGTGCCATTCAGGCCCAGCTGATTGGCGAACATAGAGTCAGTGGTATAGGCATCGCCCCAGCGCAGTGGCGGTCCCTGACGCAGATGACCGCGCGCGGCTACCACGGAAATCACCAAACACAGCAACAGTGCCAGCCAGCGCCATTGCCACGGCAATGAATGGGGTGCAGTGCTGAGTTGCAGACTTGGCTGCGCCGGGCGAGTAAGCAGATCGAAGCCTTTGAATGCCTTGGCCAGTACCCAGGTAGCGATTGCAGGCCAGCAGGTAGCGACCGACCGGGAAGCCATTCCAAAGCATGCTCAGGACCGTTTGCGGGTCTTCCTGGAAATACTGGAACACCAGACTGTTCAGGCGCTGGTGGAATTCACGGTAGAAATCCAACTCAGTCAGGGCTAGGAACAGGGTCAAGCTGGCAAAGCCGGTCAGCCACCAGCGCAAGGCTTGGCGCGCAGCCATGGCGCGCTGGCTGAATAGCGCCAATACCAACGGAACGCAGGCATACACGACCACGCGCAGGTCAAAGCGCATGCCGTTATAGAAGGCTTCGACAAAAGTGCTGGCCGGCGTATCGCCTATCAGCTCGCGGTTGTAGATCAGCAACGCACCGCGCAACAGGCCGTACATCAGCAGCAAGGCCAAGGCACTTAAGGCGGTGAAGGTCAGGTGACTGGCGATAGTCGGGCGAATGCTCGGCGATGCCGAGGACTTGGCGTGCAAGGTGTCCGCGAGGGCCATGGAGTTAAAATCCGTACTGCTAATTAATGAAAAGGAACCGGGCATTGGCCCGCTAGTGGGCGACAACTACGCCGATTATGCGCAAAACAAGGCGATCCAGTATGCACAGACCCTGTAAAAAAATTGTTGAGAGGTTAAACGGCTGAGCCCTGCCCTGTAGGCTCAGCCAGCCCCACGATTAGGTCCACTCTTCCAGGCGCGAGAACAGGCTGGCAATGTCATCGCCGGTGCGCTGTAGGGCACCGGCTTGAGCAGGCTTATTCAGACGGATTACGGCCACATTGGCCTGCTCGCCAAAGTCGATCCAGTGTTTGGTGCCGCTTGGCAGGGTCAGCAGATCGCCGCGCTCGCACAGCACTTCGTAGACGTAATCTTCAATATGCAGGCTAACCAGGCCACGACCAGCGAGGAACAGGCTGCTGTGCTCGCCATCCAGGCAAAACTCATCGGCAAAGCGTTCACGCAGCACCAGCCCTTGTGCGTCAGCGGCCTTGAGGCTGAGCACTTCGTCGACCACATAGCCCTGGGCTAGTAGCGGCGCGAGCAGCGTCTGACTCTCGTTAGTCAGGGTTGCCACATCAAGACCGAGTACAACTGCCGCCGGGACGGGCCATTGCTCAAGCCCCACGCCAACCTCGGCCAACGTGCGCGCAATGTCGTCGGCATGGCACAGCACCTTATTCGGCTGTTCCGGCAGGCTCTGGTGATAAACGCTCAAACGGCTCACGGGCGACACTCCTCAATCGGCATGATCATTTCACGGCCCGCTGGCGGGCTGAACGGGCGCAGGCACCCAGCGGCTCATGATAACGGCTGCGCCCAGCGCCGCGAGGCTGGCCAAGGCAAAGGTCC
>OFRI01000096.1_pt1 | contig 22033 bp, 22 predicted proteins | sample 1543031 | NCBI WGS metagenome assembly OFRI01 (sample SAMN07774226, study PRJEB24372) | wastewater metagenome
TCGTCGGCTTATGCACTTGCACTCACAAATTTGTTGCAAAGAGAGATCGACTTCTCACTTAATAATTAACCAGCTAGTTGGCGAAGGTTATTAATCAATAATTCGTAATTGATCATGAACCAAATTCGTAGCCGAGGTCTGGCGCTATCAACATTGGTTCGTATTTGATATTTGCATGGAGAGCCATCTCGGCACAAGTGCCGCCTCGATCCACGATCACGATAATAAAAACTGGTGTCGCGCCAAATGCACGAACCACTTCGACTGCTTCAAAAAGTGAGGTGCCGCGAGTAACTGTGTCTTCAACAATTGCAACACGGTCGCCCGGTTGCAAAGCGCCAGCAATTCGGCCGGTCACACCATGATCTTTGGCCTCTTTACGCACACTGAAACTACGCAATGTTCGACCACGAGTTGCAGCAACTGCAGCAATACCAAAAGCAACCGGATCGGCACCCATCGTTAAACCGCCGATTGCATCAATCTCGCTCGGCAAAATCGCAAGTGCAACATCGCTAACAAGCAAAATGCCGTCGCTGCGACAAGCAGTTTGTTTTGAATCTAAAAACCAGTTGCTTGTGCGGCCCGACTTCAACGTAAACGAACCGGTCTTTAGCGAATGCTGCAAAACATGTTCGCGCAAGGCATGTCTGCGCACATCAAGTTGTGGAAGTGCGCGCGACGTTTCACTCATAGTTAGAGCGAGTCAAAAACGAGTTGCGCACGCTTAAGCGAATTGTCAAGATCAAAAATTTCAGAAAGTTGTCGGGCTGAAAGTTTGCACCGTGAATCTTGGGCAACAAGTTCGGCAAAATTAGTCTTTGAACTGATCGCTCGACTTGCCAGCTCTTGCACTAGTCGATATGCATCGTCACGAGACATGCCAGAGCTCACCAGCGACAACAGCACCGCTTGAGAAAACACGACGCCGTGCGTGAGCTGAAGATTGAGTTTCATTTGTTCTGCATCAACTTCAAGATTTGTAATCAACTTCGTTGCACGACGCAAAACGTAATAAGCAAGCAGCGACGAATCTGGCAGAACAATGCGCTCAGCAGACGAGTGCGAGATGTCGCGTTCGTGCCAAAGAGCAACATCTTGTAGCCCGACTTGTAAGTTGGCGCGGAGAACACGCGACAGCCCCGTGAGAGTTTCAGATGAAATCGGGTTGCGCTTGTGAGGCATCGCTGAACTACCTTTTTGACCCACGGCGAAACCTTCGCGAACTTCATTTACCTCGGTGCGCTGAAGATGTCGCAATTCGACTGCGATCGTTTCGATTGTTGTGCCGATGCTGGCACAAGCCCACAAATATTCGGCGTGTCTGTCTCGAGCAATCACTTGTGTTGCTGGAACCGGAGTCAAACCCAACGCCGCACCCACACTTTGTTCGATGCGCGGATCAATATTTGAATACGTACCAACCGCCCCTGAAAGTTTGCACACAGAAATGCGCGATGTCGCAGTTGTGAGCCGTTCACGATCACGACGAACTTGCAGTGCCCACAGTGCAACCTTTGCGCCGAATGTTGTCGGCTCGGCGTGAACACCGTGTGTGCGTCCGATCATTGCCGTGTTGCGGTGTTTGGTGGCCAAAGTTACGAGCGCCTCGTAGAAATCTAGAATTGCTTTGTCAAGCAATGTTGCTGCGTCGCGCAACATCCAACACCATGCCGTGTCGACGACGTCTGAACTTGTAAGTCCATGATGAATCCATGCACCTGCCGGCATACCGATGCGCTGTTGAACAACATCAACAAACGCGGCAACATCGTGATCGGTAACTTTCTCACGCTCACTGACAGCGGCAACGAAATCTTTGTCTACAACTGGTGCGAGTTGGCGGCAAGTTTGAGCATGATCTCGAGGTACGACACCGATTTCACTGTGTGCTGACGTCGCAAGAAGTTCGATCTCTAAGTAGCGACGGAACTTTGACTCGTCTGAAAAAATATCTGCCATCTCAGGCAGGCTGTAGCGCTCGATCACTTACGCACCACGCATTCGTTGCGTTCAGGGCCAACACCGATCATCGTCACTGGAACACCAACATGCTTTTCAACAAGTTCGATGAGTTGTTGAGACTGTTTTGGCAAGTCTTTATAGTTGCGGATTGCACGCACCGACGTGTTCCAACCCGGAATGTCGACATATTTTGCGACAACTTGACCAAGCATTTGTGAATCATCTGGATAACCAGAAATTTCTTTGCCGTTTAACTCGTAACCCACGCAAACACGCACAGTTGAAAAGGTATCTAAAACATCAAGTTTCGTGAGGGCAATCTCGGTCAGCGAGTTAAGTCGCACCGCATGTCGCAACATCACCAGGTCTAACCAACCTGGGCGTCGACGACGACCAGTCACGGTGCCGAACTCATGACCGATGTCTACGATTTTGTCGCCCAATTCACCAAGCAACTCAGATGGAAACGGTCCGCTACCAACGCGTGTTGTGTATGCCTTGGCAATACCCACGATTCGCGTGATATCGCGCGGGCCGAGACCAGAACCGGCACAGGCCCCGCCAGCAATCGGATTTGATGACGTCACAAATGGATAAGTTCCGTGATCAATATCTAAAAATGTTGCTTGCGCCCCTTCAAGAAGCAGATTCTCTTTTCTGTCTAAAGCATCGTGCAAGAAATTAACCGTGTCGGCGACATACGGCGCAAGACGCGCACCTAACTTTGAGAACTTTTCAACAATCGAATCAACATCTAGTTGTTCGCCGCCCAAAGCGGTGAGAACTTTCTGTTCAGCAATTGCACGCTCTCGCACCAAATTTTTGAACCGCTGTGGGTCACGAACATCACCAGCACGAATACCAACTCGACGAGCCTTATCTGCGTATGCAGGGCCAATTCCTTTTAGTGTTGTGCCAATTTTGTTTTCGCCCAAGCCAGACTCACTTATCGCATCATGCGACTGATGCCATGGAAAAATCAAATGCGCCAAACTTGAAACCCGGAGTCGTGCACAGGTCACGCCACGAGTTTCAAGAGTGTCAATTTCGTTGAACAAAGTCGGCAAGTCGACAACCACGCCGTTGCCAATTACCGGTGTTACGTGAGAATAAAAAACACCGCTTGGTACAAGTTGCAACGCATATTTTTGGTCCCCGACAACAACTGTGTGGCCCGCGTTGTGGCCCCCTTGGTATCTCGCGACTACTTGGTGAGTCTCAGCGAGTAAGTCGATGATTTTTGCCTTGCCTTCGTCGCCCCATTGGGTTCCGACGACGACTGATACAGGCATTTAACGCTCCCATTTTTATAGGTACGTAGCAAAAGTCTAGTCGCTAAAACTCAGCGCTCCTCATCCAGAATGCTGGGTGTACGACCAAAAAACATTGTTGTTTGTTTCACCGGCACAAGCCCATATTTAGTTTGTGAGTTTGACTGCGCTCGCTCTAATTGGTTTTGTAGCTGTGCAACTGCTTGCTTGAGTTGTGCGACCTGAATTTCAAGCGCCATTACTTGGCGAATTCCTTCAAGGTTCATGCCGAGTTCTGTGAGCTCGGCGATGCGCAATAGTTGAGCAATGTCTGCATTGCTGTAGCGACGTTGTTTGCCACCAGCGGTGCGCGCAGGTTGCACCAACCCACGACGCTCATAAATGCGCAAAGTTTGGGGATGCATGCCTGCGAGTTCAGCCGCAACAGAGATCACGTAAACGGCTTGAGTTTCATATTTCATTTCGGCTCCTTAATTTTCTGAGAAATCATTTAAATCAGATGAAGTCTTTGTCATTCAACTAAACATTCGGCTACGCGGTGAATCTTCGGAAATTTCATCGAGCTGTTGCAAAAGTTTTTTCTGTTTATCGGTCAGGTCTTTTGGTACAACGACGTCAACACTGACGATCAGATCACCAGATTCGCCGTTGGCGTTGATGCCTTTGCCTTTCACCCGGTGTCTTGAGCCAGCTTGTGTGCCCGCTTTCAGACGCAAAGTGACGGTTGATCCGTCGAGCGTTGGCACTTCAATGTTCGCGCCGAGTGCCGCCTCGGTAAAAGTAATTGGCAATTGCACTGTCAAGTTTTTGCCCTCACGACCAAACAGATGATGTGATCCAACATTGCAAGTCAAAAGCAAATCGCCTGCTGGCGAGCCATTGCGACCAGGTTCGCCGCGACCTTTGATTCGAATTCGCTGGCCGTTATCAACACCAGCAGGTATTCGAACATTTACTTCACGAGATTTAGATTCGCCCTCGGTTGATAAACGCAACGAAGTAGTCGTGCCGTTAACCGCATCAAGAAAGCTGATATCCAGCGATGCTTCTAAATCGGTGCCCCGTCTTGGATCGACACCGCCACGTCCTCGCCCACCTCGACCACCAAACATTTGACCGATTAAGTCACTGATATCGGCGCCACCCATATCGAATGGTTGCCCACCACTAAAACCACCGTGGCCGCCACGCGCACCATTCATTCCAAAAGAAGATGGTCCGGCTCGACGAACTTCGTCATATTCTTTGCGACGCGATTCATCACCAAGAACGTCGTAGGCGGCCGAAATATCTTTGAACTTTTCTTCGGCTGCCGCATTACCTGGATTCGTATCGGGATGATATTTACGCGCTAGCTTGCGATAAGTCTTCGTGATTTCTTTATCGGTTGCGTCTTTGGCGACGCCAAGCACGGCGTAATAATCTTTTTCGAACCACTCACGCTGTGCGGTCATTGCAAGAAACCGGGGTTATCCCTTGACCTTCACCATTGCGGCGCGAAGAACTCGGCCTTTCCAGCGATAGCCAGTTCGTAAAACTTCAACAACTTTCGTCTCGTCACCATCTACGTCGGCTGGTTCATGAACTACAGCGTCAGCAACGCTCGGGTCAAAAACCGTATTGACGAGATCAAGTACTTCAAGACCTTGCTTTTGAAGCGCTGTCAACATTGAACTAAATATCGGCTCAACGCCCGCAATACCGTGAGCCATCGCCGCTTCACAGGCGTCAAGCACTGCCAACAAGCCCTCAACAATGCGACCAGAGTTGCGATCGGACTCATCAATCAACTGAGCAGCCGAACGCTTGCGATAATTCTCAAACTCTGCTTGCACTCGCAAAGCAATATCTTTGAATTCGTCGCGCTCGCGTGTCAGTTGTTCGACAAGCGCTTCAATGCTCAGCTCTTCGCTCGGCACTTCTGCCTTTTCATCGGTCATAAAGATTGACGACTCGAGATTATTTCTCGTCGACAATTTCGGCATCAACGATGTCTGAGTCGTTGCCACCGTTTTGTTGACCAGAAGCAGATGTGCCCGCGGCATTCGCATCACGCGATGCAGCTTCGTAAAGTTTTTGGCTGAAAGCCTGGCTTGCAGTCATCAACTTTTCGGTTGCATTTTTGATCGTTTCTGTATCGCTGCCGTTAAGTGCTGCACGCAAATCTGCGAGCGGCCCCTCAACTGCGGTCTTGTCTTCTGGGGTGAGTTTTTCGCCTTGCTCGCGCAAAACCTTTTCAGTTTGATACACGAGTGAATCGGCATTGTTGCGAACCTCTGCCTCTTCACGACGCTTCTTGTCTTCTTCTGCGTGCGCTTCGGCGTCTTTGACCATCTTGCTGATGTCGTCTTTTGACAAAGATGACTGGCCAGTGATTGTCATTGACTGCTCTTTGTTTGTTCCGCGATCTTTTGCCGATACATGCACAATGCCGTTGGCGTCAATATCGAAAGTTACTTCGATTTGAGGAATACCTCGAGGTGCTGGAGGCAGATCAACAAGTTGGAACTTGCCCAACGTTTTGTTGTAGCTGGCCATCTCGCGCTCGCCTTGCAGCACGTGTATCTCTACTGACGGTTGCATGTCTTCTGCTGTCGAGAAAACTTCGGTGCGACGCGTCGGAATTGTCGTGTTGCGCTCGATGAGTTTGGTCATCACGCCACCTTTTGTTTCAATGCCGAGCGACAGTGGTGTTACGTCAAGCAACAAAACGTCTTTGACGTCGCCGCGCAATACACCAGCCTGAATTGCTGCGCCTGCGGCCACAACTTCGTCAGGGTTTACCGAACGGTTCGGCTCTTTGCCGGTCATTGACTGAATAAGGTCAAGCACTGCTGGCATGCGGGTCGACCCGCCCACCAAAATCACGTGTTTGATCTGGCTTTTCGTGATGCCAGCATCTGTGATCGCTTGCTCGAACGGCTTTCGGCAACGCTCGAGCAAATCGTTTGTCATTTCTTGAAACTTTGAACGCGTCAACGACACATCAAGGTGCAACGGACCATTTGGTGTTGCCGTGATGAACGGCAAATTGATCTGCGTCTGTTGAACTTGCGACAACTCGATCTTTGCTTTTTCTGCAGCCTCTTTTAATCTTTGCAGCGCCATGCGATCGGTGCCGAGGTCAACGCCATGTGCCGACTTGAATTCTTTGACCAGCCAGTCAATAACTTTTTGGTCCCAGTCGTCACCGCCCAAGTGCGTGTCGCCGTGTGTGCTCTTAACTTCAAATACTCCGTCACCGATTTCAAGAACGCTGACGTCGAAAGTACCGCCACCCAAGTCGAACACGAGAATTGTTTCGTCTTCGCTGCCCTTGTCGAGACCGTAAGCCAAGGCAGCTGCGGTTGGTTCGTTGATAATTCGCAAAACTTCGAGGCCCGCGATTTGACCGGCTTCTTTTGTTGCGGTGCGCTGAGCGTCGTCGAAATATGCAGGCACGGTGATGACTGCTTGCGTTACTGATGTACCGAGATATGCCTCAGCATCACGCTTAAGTTTCATCAGAGTGCGCGCACTGATTTCTTGTGGCGTATATTTCTTGCCGTCAATGTCGGCTGAGGTCCAGTTTGAGCCCATATGTCGTTTGATGCTGCGAAATGTTCGCTCGATGTTTGTGATCGCTTGACGCTTGGCGACTTCGCCGACTAATACGTCTCCACCTTTTGAGAACGCAACAACAGATGGGGTAGTACGTGAACCTTCTGAGTTTGGTACGACTACTGGCTCGCCTGCTTCAAGAACACAGACAACTGAGTTGGTTGTACCGAGGTCGATTCCGACTGCTTTTGACATTTTTTATCTCCGTTTGGTTTGAACTAAGTGACCGCCTGCCAAAGGGGGTATTGGCAAGCACAGAGAACGATAAGTGCTGTTTTTAGGCTTTACAACCTACGAGGCATGAAACCTTAGTCACTACGACTCAAGTTTGGTCTGAACCATACTCCATAACGGTAAGGAGGGCACAGCACCCTCAATTTGGGTGGCTAAAGCCCCTGAAATAACCGCCGCACGCAAAGAATCGTCCATACTTCGACCGGCTGCCAGACAGGCGGCCAACATGCCACAAAAAGCGTCGCCCGCCCCAGTTGAGTCGATCGAAGTCACTTTAAACGGATCAACCTGCGTTGCACCAGCTGCGTTAACCAACATCGCACCCTTCGCCCCGAGAGTAACAACAACCGACTTCACACCTTGGGTCAAAAGTTTTGCTGAACCGCCCAACAGATCTACTTCGTGCTCATTGGGAATAATTACATCAACTTTAGAGAGCAGTTCTCTCGACAAAATTTGTGCCGGCGCGGGGTTCAAGATTCGCACGGTTGATGATCCTGCAAGTTCAAATGCTCGTTGCACAACATCGAGATTTACTTCAAGTTGGCATAACAAAACTTTGGCTTGCGAAATCAGTGCTGAATTTTTTTCAAGATCATCAACAGTGATTGCGTGGTTCGCGCCCGGGATGACGATGATCAAGTTTTCACCGTCATCGCCAACACCGATCAATGCACGCCCGGTTGGTGCGCTGACTCTGCGCACAGCAGATATGTCAACGTGATCATTTTTTAGTGCAGCAAGCAAAGTTTCGCCGGCATGATCGTTGCCGAGTGCACCAATAAATGCAGTTTTTGCGCCCGCGCGCGCCGCTGCAATCGCTTGATTAACACCCTTGCCACCGCATGCTTCGAAAAAGTGCGAACCAGTCACGGTTTCACCAGGTTTTGGCAAACGCGTTGCACGTGCGACAAGATCAAGATTGGCCGAACCAACTACAACGACGTCAAAACTTGGTGTGTTGTGCAAAGCCATACATCCATTGTTACAGCGTTTTTGCGCATACGATTTAAGTTGTGAGGCATCAATGACGGGCTTGCTTGTATTGCTTCGGCATGGTCAGAGCACCTGGAACGAACTGAATTTATTCACCGGCTGGCACGACGTTGAATTAACTGCAAAAGGGGAGCGCGAAGCTACACAGGCGGGGCAGACACTAAAACTGGCTGGCATCAGTTTCGATTTGGTTTTCACTTCACTTCTAACCAGGGCGATTGAAACCAATCGTCTCGCACTTGCGGCACTAGGCCAAAGCCAAGTCGAGGTTCGTCAAAATTGGCTGCTCAATGAGCGCCACTACGGAGCGTTGCAAGGTCTAGATAAAAAAGCAACTGCCGAAAAATACGGTCCCGAGCAAACGAATCTTTGGCGACGCAGTTACGACATCGCCCCGCCTCCAGTTGAACTGACGAGTCCCGAGCATCCTCGCAATGATTCGCGATATCAACACATCACAACAAGCAGCCTGCCAAGTACCGAATGTCTAAAAGATGTCGTTGCTCGAGTCGTGCCGTTTTTCAATACACAGGTGATGCCCGCATTAAAGGCGAATAAAAATGTTTTAATCACTGCACATGGCAACTCGCTTAGAGCACTCGTAATGCATCTCGAAAAAATGAGCCCAGAGCAAATCGCTGAATTCAACATTCCAACTGGTGTGCCAAGAAAATATCAATTTGATTCTGAGATGACTGTTGCCACTGTTGCGTATCTCGGTGACCCACTTGAGATTGCCAAAGCAACAAAGGCTGTCGCCGACCAAAGTAAGAAAGATGGTCGCAAATAGTCACTAATATGTACGTATGGCTGATATCAAAAACTCTCTAAAACATCTGCGTTATTCACCGCTATTTTCTTCGTGTTCTTCCAAAGATCTCGAGCGAATCGCTAAGGCGGGGGATCGCATCACTCTGGCGAAAGGCGCCACACTTATCAAGCAAGGCGACCCAGGTAAAGAGGCTTTCATTATTTTGAGTGGCAAAGCCACTGTCAAGCGCAGCGGTAAGAAAGTCGCCACACTCGGCACCGGATCTGTGGTCGGCGAACTTTCGCTCCTCGACCACGGCCCAAGAACTGCCACTGTCACATGCGACACCGAATGCCAACTTCTCGTAATTAGCCGTGGAAACTTCCTTCGCGTCACAGACAAAGTTCCTGCACTTACACACAAGTTGTTGGGTGCTTTGTCTTTGCGCATCCGTGACTTGGATCGCGCGTATTTCGGCTGAGAAAACTAGTCTGAGTACCAGTTACTAAACGGAGTACTCGACCCACATGACAACCGAATTGCCAGTGACAAAACGCTTTAAGCCGTATCAACTTTCAATCGCGTTTGGTGTCGGTATCGGCACATTCACGATGATCTCGGGCATTGTTCCGCAATTGACTGGTTGGAAAAGCACCTCGCTAATTCACAGAGAAGTCTTTGGCGGTATACCGACTGCGTTTCAAGTTGCTTTCTACACCGTGATTCCGATGATGCTGATTTGGGGATCACTCAAGTTCGCCGATCGTATTCGCAACTGGGAGCGAGGCGCACCCGACCGACGCAAAACAACTCCAAAAAATGTAAAACGACGGTTGGCTGATTACCGCTCGGGTGTTTACATGCGCACTCTGTTGCGCGATAGTGCTGCCGGCTTGATGCACTCAATGATTTATTTTGGATTTTTGGTCCTGCTCGGTGTGACAACGGTTCTTGAAATTGATCACCAGATGCCAGAAGCACTCAAGTTTTTGCACGGCGACGTCTACCGCGGTTACGCATTGGTCGGTGACGTTGCTGGTGTTGTCTTTACTGGCGGTGTTATCTGGGCGATTGTTCGCCGATATGTACAGCGCCCATATCGAATTCGCATCAAGACAAAACCTGAACACGCGTTGATTCTGGGTGTCTTATTGGCAATCGGCGTTACGGGTTTTGGAGCCGAAATGTTTCGCATCGCTCAAGGTCAGGCAGCGGGCGTCAACCTAGATCACGAAAAGTGGAGCGTTGTTGGTTACCCGTTGGCACAACTCGTTAACGGTTCAAGTGCGTCGACACTGACATCATGGCACCAAGGCTGGTGGGTCGCCCACGTTTTGACATTCGTCGTATTCTTGGCAATTTTGCCGATCACAATGTTGCGCCACATGTTTACTTCGCCACTCAACATGTATCTCAAAGATCGTGAGCGCCCGAAGGGTGCGATGAAAGCGATGCCGAACCTCACAGAAACTTCGCTCGAGTCTTTTGGTGTAAATGTCGTCGAAGAATTCACCTGGAAGCAACTGCTTGACCTTGACGCATGCACGATGTGTGGTCGATGCACGAGTGTTTGCCCCGCACATGCAACTGGTAAGCCGCTTGACCCACGCGAAATCGTGCTCAAGAGTGGCGAAGTCATGGCGGCAACCGCGGCTCACGCGCCAGGCGGCAAGGTTTCTCCACCTCTCGGTGCAGACAGCGAAATAAAAATCAACGCCAACTCGTTGTTCGAGCGAATTACCGCCGAAGAAATCTGGTCGTGCACCAGTTGCAAAGCCTGCGACGAAATTTGCCCTGTAAATATTGAGATTCTTGACAAAATACTCGACATGCGTCGCTACTTGTCGCTGATGGAGAGCAACTTCCCGGCTCAACTCGGCAACGCCTATCGCGCAATGGAAAACCAAGGAAACCCGTGGGGCATGAGCCAAACAGACCGCGGTGAGTGGGCCAAAGATCTAGATGTTGAAATTCTCGACCCGGGTGCGCCATTTAAGAGCGAGTATCTCTACTGGGTTGGTTGTGCCGGCAGTTTCGATGACAAGAACAAAAAAGTTACTCAATCGATGGCTAAGTTGCTCAAGCGCGCCGGCATCGATGTGGCAATTCTTGGTCCAAGTGAAATGTGCACTGGCGATAGTGCGCGTCGTAGCGGCAATGAATATCTCTTCCAAATGTTGGCAATGCCCAACGTTGAGATGCTCAACACGATGGGTGTGCAAAAAATAATCACCCAGTGCCCACATTGCTTTAACACGCTGAAGAATGAATACCCGCAATTGGGTGGCAACTACGAAGTGATTCACCACTCACAATTGCTTGAAGACTTAATCGAGTCTGGAAAATTAGATGTAACAAATGCAACGCTTGAAGAGCGCATCACTTATCACGACTCGTGCTATCTGGGTCGACACAACGATGTCTATATTGCGCCACGCAAAGTTGTGGGTTCAATCAAAGGCATTGAGATTGTCGAAATGCCACGCAACGGCACCAAGGGCATGTGCTGCGGTGCTGGTGGCGCAAGAATGTGGATGGAAGAAGACATCGGCACAAAAGTCAATGATGAACGTGCACGCGAGGCGATCGCCACTGGAGCAACCCGTGTCGCAACCGCATGTCCGTTTTGTTACATCATGCTTGACGACGGCGTCAAGGGTGCTGGAAAAGACGAATCTGAAATCAAAGTTGGCGACATTGCAATTCACCTACTCGATGCGATCGAAAATGGTGAGCGATCTGTTGCTAGTCAAAGCGCACCGCTGGCTGTAGCAAACGTTGCCAGCAGTACAACTAGTTTCAGTTAACTATTCGAAGTTTTTAAAATACTGACTCGGCGTTGGTCCGCGTTGACCTTGATATTTTGAGCCACTAGCTCCCGAACCATACGGCTTGTCGGCTGGTGTCGTCATCGTCATAAAACTTACTTGACCAATTTTCATGGACGGATAAATCGTGATCGGCAAGTTTGCAACGTTTGACAATTCAAGAGTGATGTGACCGTCGAAGCCGGCATCAATGAAGCCAGCAGTTGAGTGAATCAACAAACCGAGACGGCCTAGCGAACTCTTACCCTCGACGCGGCCAACTAAATCGTTGGCGATAGCGATTCGCTCAAGAGTTGAACCCAATACAAATTCGCCTGGGTGCAACATGAAAACACCGTCGCGTTCAATTTCGACAAGTTCAGTCAGTTCGCTTAAATCACGCTTGACATCAATCGTGCCCGCGGTGTGATTGCGAAACACCCGAAACAGATTCGAGACTTTGACGTCAATCGATGACGGCTGAATGCATGACATATCTAACGGGTCAATAATGATCCGCTTGGCGTCCAGGGCCTCTTTAATGCTTCGATCAGACAAAATCACGACTACGAAACCTTAGTGAATTTTCTGCTGAAGTTAAATTTCGGTCCCAAAACTGTGTTGCTACGCTCAAACCTGCAATTGCGGGTGTAGTTCAGTGGTAGAACATCAGCTTCCCAAGCTGAATACGCGGGTCCGATTCCCGTCACCCGCTCAAAACTTGGGCAAGACTTGCCCAAGTGAAACCCGACGAAGATCTACAAACTTCAAGTGGCCTCGTCGTACCAAGTGCTTCTTTGCACTGGAGTTTTGCCCGCTCAGGCGGAGCAGGCGGGCAACATGTAAATAAGACATCATCAAAGGCAACTTTGACAGTTGCGATTAATGAAATTACCGGGCCAGAAGTTTTAGTTCGACGAATAACAACTGCGCTGGCAATAAAGGTTCGCGTAACTAGTCAAACCAGTCGCAGCCAATGGCACAATCGACAACTTTGTTTGACACAGCTTGAAAAAATTATTGATGATGCTGCAAAGCCGCCAGCACCAAGTCGCAAAAAATCGAAGCCCACTCGAGCATCGGTTAAACGCCGTCTTGAAGGCAAGCGTCACGCCAGCAAGAAAAAAGAATCGCGTCGAACTAGTGACTGGTGACGGTTTAAAGCAAGCTGACGAGTGCCCAAAGTGCGGCGATAGCGCCGATGATTGCCATCACAACACTGCGCACAACTGGAGCTTTTTCTAGGTCGGCTGCATCTTGACGCTTTTTAGGAGGACGAATCAACGCCGCAAGATTGCCCGCGAACATCGCGCCACCGAGCGCAATAATCATCCACGCGAGAATATCTTCACCGAGAAACATAACTAGTTCGAGGTGGGGTCGGAAGCAAAGTTTTCGAAACGAGTGTAAGCAGCCAACCACGCCAACCGCACTTTGCCGAGTGGTCCGGCGCGATGCTTCGACACGTTGAGTTCGGCAATACCTAACTCAGATTTGTTGTCAGGGTTATAAACCTCGTCGCGATACAAGAACATAACAACGTCGGCGTCTTGTTCGAGTGCACCAGACTCGCGCAAGTCAGACAGAGTCGGGCGTTTATCGTTGCGTGCCTCAAGACCGCGGCTCAACTGACTGAGAGCGAGAATCGGCACTTTGAATTCGCGTGCCAAAAGTTTGAGTTTGCGACTAATTTCGCTGACTTCAAGTTGGCGATTTTCTGGTTTGCCGTCGCCACCCATCAACTGCAAGTAGTCGATCACAATCAAACCGATTTCGCCTTGTCGGCTAACAATGCGTCGTGCCTTGGCGCGAATCACACCAACCGATGTGCCGGGGCTGTCGTCGATAATTAACGGAATATCAAGTCGACCAACGGCATGACCGATTTTTGTCCAGTCGTTGGGAGATGGCCGACCAGAGCGCAACACTTTCGAGTCAACGCCCGCCTCGCTGGCGAGAATACGTTGAACGAGTTCAGCCGTACCCATTTCAAGCGAAAAGAATAAAACTTGTTTGCCCGATGTTCGCGCAACGTGAACTGCCAGACCAAGCGCCAACGCCGACTTACCCATCGCAGGACGAGCACCCAAAATATTGAGCGTGCCAGGTTGCAGACCCAACAAAATTTTGTCGAGGTCATCTAAGCCAGTTGCTGTGCCGGTGACCAACTCTTTGTTGTTTGCGCGGTCTTCGAGCTTCTCCATTGCTTCATTGACAAGCAACCCGAGGCGTTGTGCCGCATCGCCAACATTGGTTTCTGCAACATCAAAGATTTTTGATTCAGACTCGTCTATCGCTCGGGCTACATCTTCTGGGCCGCTGTAGGCAATTTCAGCGATTTCGGATGCCACCGAAATGAGTCGACGCAACGAAGCGGTTTCGCGCACGATTTTTGCGTAACGATCGGCACTTGTGATGGCTGGAGTTGCATTTTGCAAAGTCAACAACGCATCAATGCCGCCAATGCCGTCTAATAAGTTGTTGCGCCGCAATTCGTCGCCGACCGTGATCGGGTCAATGGGTTCGCCCGCGGTATTAAGCGAACGGATCGCGTCATAAATATGTTGGTGCGCCGGTTTATAAAACTCTTCTGCGCGAACGCCACGCTCGAATGCAATTGCAACTGCGTCGCGTGACAAAAGCATTGCACCAAGCAAAGATGCTTCTGCTTCGACACTGTGCGGTGGAATTCTGTTTATGGATTTTTGCTGAGCAGCAGCGCGATCTCCGCGCGGAAATTCAGCAATAGACATGACTACACAATGCCTTAGTTTGCCTGTTGATTGCTACGGGTATAACCCTGTGATTCTTCTGTGGATAACAAGTGGATAACCAGCAGTTGCTGGTTCGCAAAATTCAGTGACTATTTTGCAACAAGGTTAATTTTTAATGTTGCTACGACGTCAGTGAAAATCTCGGCAGTTACCGAATGTTCGCCAAGTTGTCGCAAAGGTGCCTCAAGTTGCACGCCTTTTCGATCGATAGTTACACCAGTTTGGTCGAGAACTGCTTTAGCAATTTCAACTGCATTGATTGAACCGAACAAACGACCCTCATTGCCGGCTTTTGCGGCAATCGTGATCACGGTTGTTGCCAATGATGCAGCGACAAGTCGAGCCGATTCGCGATCGGAAGCGATTTGCATTTCACGTGACTTGCGCATGACCTCGGCCTGGGCAATTGTGCCGGCGTTAGCAACGATTGCTAAATCGTTTGGCAACAAAAAGTTGCGGGCGTGACCTGACGAGACATTTACGATGTCGCCACGACGGCCTACGCCTTTGATGTCAGAGCGGAGAAGAACTTTCATGATGCTGCTCCGTCCACAATTGCTTGTGCTGAACCTTCGGTGACTTCGGCTGAAATGTTTGCAGAAATCTCAACAACTGCAGACTCGGCGCCTTCGTCACGACGCGGACGACGTGGACCACGATCGCGACCCTTGTCATCTGAGCCGTATTCGCCACGCTCACGTGGGGCACGAGTTGCTGAAACGCGCTTTGTATATGGCAAAAGCGCCATTTCGCGGGCGTTCTTCACCGCAGTTGCAACGTCGCGTTGCAGCTGAACTGAGTTGCCGTTCATGCGACGCGCACGCAACTTTGAGCGATCTGACATATAGCGCTGCAAAAGGTTGACGTCTTTGTAATCGACGAAGCCAACTTTTTCGGTGACGATCATGTTCGGGCGCTTCTTTGGTTTACGAAGCAGCGCCTTTTTTGCTCTTAACTTGTTGGATTTACTTGTCATGGGAAAGTCCTTGTTTTGTTTAGTTGATTAGTTGTTTGGTTAATTGATTAGAACGGTTCTTCGCCATCAAAAGGCGTTGCTTCGGTGCCTGGGTTGGTGCCGGTGTTGGCAGGGCGATTTGCCGCTCCGCCACCTTGACCATCTTGTTTTGGTGTGCGCACAACTGTCGCAGTTGCCCAACGCAAACTCGGCCCGAGCTCATCGGCGATGACATCGATTGCTGTTCGCTTCTCGCCTTCGCGCGATGTGTACTCGCGTTGTTCAAGACGACCAGTAACGACAACTCGAGTTCCCTTGGTGAAAGTCGCTGCGGCATTTTCGCCGAGTTGACCCCACGCAGTGACGTTGAAGTATGAAGTCTGCTCTTGCCACTCACCATTGACCTGATATCGACGGCCAACTGCGATGCCAAAAGATGCGACTGCACGACCAGTTGCCGTGAATCGAATTTCTGGATCGCGGGTTAAGTTTCCGACGAGTGTGATGCTGTTATCAGCCATTTATTTGTTCCTTTTTAGTTTGGCAACTAGTGCTTATGAATTTGCTGTGACTACAAGACCGCGACGTGCGGCTTCGGCATCAGGAAGGCGGAGGAGTTTGTGTCGCAACACATCGTCAGCGATGCGCATCGCGCGCTCTGCTTCGTCAAGAGCACCACCAGGTGCAGTGACGTTGAAGATTGCGTAATAACCATCGTCTTGTTTTTTGATTGGGTAAGCCAAGCGACGCTTGCCCCACCAATCAGGTGTGCCGTGAACGCTGCCACCGGCAGTTGTAATCGACTTGGTGATCACACTCAACCAGTTGTGGGCGGCTGACTCTTCGAGGTTGCCGCTGATAATGACCATTAATTCATATGCACGCATGAACGTGATAACTCCCTTCGGACCCAACGATTAGTTGGGGCCCCCGAAGGGGCAGGTATGTGGACTTGGAAGTGTAACGGCATGACGACACAGTGCCACAGGGGTGTTGCAGGGCATTTTGCCCGAACTGCGCCTTAGACGGAGCGAGTTTTAAGCAAATGATGCCATGAGCAACTGCGGCAAACTTCGATTAAATATCCCGTGTATTGCTCGGGGCGTTGACCGAAGTGTTCAATTTCTGCTCGCGTCGCGATGAACTTTCCGTGACTTGGTAACCGAGGACCAAACAAATAGGTGACTGTCACTAGATGATCGTTGACACAAATTGGACATTTAACGCGGGTGGTGCGACCAAAGTTTCGCGCCACGCGCATGAGTTCGGGGTGAGCATCGCAAATACTGTCTTGTGAAATTACGCCACGACGAAAATTATTTATGACAGCGCGACGCGTCAAGCGATGGTCAATCTCGCCGACGTTTAAATCAAAGTCGTCTGAGTCGTTGCTCTGCTTTTTTTGCGCCTGCTTACGTGGCATATTCGCTAAACCTTAACAAAGCAAATTACTTTTTTTGCAAATCCCACCAAGACTTCAGTCGCTTGCGGATTTCTTGATCGCCAAGTAGCCCTTCTTCAATGCGAATTTCCATTAAAAAATCTAAAGCTTGACCAACATGTCGACTCGGCTTGATTTCAAGAAACTCCATAACTTGTGCGCCATCCATCTCTGGTCGCATGGCCGCGAGTTCTTCGCGCGCGGTGAGATCAGAAATGCGTTGCTCGAGTTCAACCATGCGTCGCGCGAGTGCTGCAACTTTTTTCTCGTTTCGCGTAGTGCAATCACTTTTCGTCAGAACATTTAGTTCGGCCAAATGCGCGCCAGCATCACGAACATATCGTCGCACCGCCGCATCTGTCCAACCCATTTGATAAGTATGAAAACGTGCGCTCAACGCCACGAGTTCGGCAACAGTTTCAATATCTTGAACCGAGTATCGAAGTTTGCGCATTCGTTCGCGAGTCATTCGCGCACCCACGGCCTCGTGATGATAAAAAGTTATGCCTTTGCCGGGCTTAATTGCGCGAGTCTTTGGCTTGCCCACATCATGAAATAGCGCTGCGAGCCGAGTGATTCGAAAATCACACGGTTCGTCACGCTGAACATTTTCAACAACAGCCAAGGTGTGTGTCAAAACATCTTTGTGCCGGTGAATCGGATCTTGCTCAAGTTGCATCGCAGCAAGTTCTGGTAAAAAGTGTTTCGACAAACCGTTGTCAACCAAAAACCACAAACCGAACGACGGGCGATCGGTGACGATCAAACGATCAAACTCATCTCGGATTCGTTCGGCGCTGACGATAGTGATTCGATCCGCCATTGCTTGCACTGCGGCGATCAGCTCTGGCACTGCGATCATGCCAAGCCCTGAGATGAAGCGAGCAGCACGCATCATCCGCAACGGGTCGTCGCTAAAACTGACCTCTGGCGAAAGGGGCGTTCGCAAAACTTTGCCCATCAAATCGGCAAGTCCGTTGAATGGATCAACAAGTTCTGGTGATTCGTTCGTGATTTCAAGTGCCATTGCGTTGATCGTGAAGTCGCGACGCGAGAGATCTTCATTTATATCTTTTGAAAATTGCACATCAGGCTTGCGTGAGTCGGGCGAGTAGGCCTCGGCTCGGTGCGTTGTGATTTCAAAAACTCGGTCGCCTTTTTTTGCACCGATCGTGCCGAACTTCTCGCCTTGAGTCCAAAGCGAATCACACCAACCTGCAAGTAGCGACTTGATTTGTTCGGGTAGGGCGTCTGTTGTCAGGTCGAAATCCAGTTCGTCAATTGAACGGTCCAACATCAAGTCACGAACGGTGCCACCAACCAGAAATAGTTTGAACCCAGCGTCACGAAACCTCGGAACAAGGGGAGCTAATTCGCTCAGAACTGGCGCGAAGCGCTGGGGCACCACGCTCTACAGGCTACGCATCGCAGTGCGACAAGTGATGCGTTTACTCAATTACGAAGTCTTTTCGCATTAGCGTGATTATGTCTTGAATTATCAAAACCGCTACCCGACGCGTGAACATCACGGCGAAAACCGCCTAACTATCTTGTGGCGAGCGTGTCTCAAAACAGTCGTCATGGCAACGGTTTTTTGTCTTTTGTCAACCGGAGTCACTTGGCAACCCGTCGGCGCTGCTGGCAATTCAGGTGATCTGACACTTACTGCACAGAACTTTCACATATATACGTCGGGTAATTTGCGATTCGTTTTTGGCATCAAGTCTGATGCGTTGATTAAAGAACTCACGGCCGACTCGACTTCTTTGTTTCGCGTCACGCTTGGTCAGAAAATTACTGCTGGCGAAAAACAAGTTCAAGAAATTTATGCCAAGCCTGAATTGTTTTCGGCAACCGACTCGGTAGATCTTTCGTTGCGTGAAGTGACGCGCCGCGCCGACGGACAGTTCGAAGTGATCGCATTATCTACAGATATTCCGAGCGGAACACGACGAATTGAGTTTGACGGCCCGGGTATTTACCCCGTGCGAGTTGAAATTGTTGTTGGCACAACCACGAGAGCCACCTTGACGACTTTTGTGAATAGATTCGACCCTTCACGCGAAACAAAACCGATGCCCGTAAATATCGTGGCTGCACTCGACGCACCGATTACGTTGCGACCAGATGGTTCGCGACGAATTGATTCGGCTACACGAACAAAAATAGAAAAAATTATCGGCCTGCTTAAGTTGAACGCGGCAAAAGTAACGGTGCAAATTTCACCCGAGTTAATAGAGGGTCTAAGTAAATCTGTTGACCCTATTGACCAGTCATTATTGGTTCAACTTGTAGCGGCGCTCAGTGAGGTGCCTCTGGTGACAACTACATATATTCGATTTGATCCGTCGGCCGCGAGCGCCAACGATCAAATTGACGAATTCAATTCTCTGCTTGAGCGCGGCACAACGACATGGCAACAAGTTTCACCAAGTTCAAAAATCATCAACAGTGTTTGGATTGCCCGAGACCCAATTGACCAAAAAGGATTGGATTTGTTGGCTGAGTCTGGGGTGCGTTCAATAGTTATGTTGCCAAATTCAAGTGCTGTGCTCGGTGAGTTTGATAACGCTGCTCGACCGTACCGACTGCAAAGTAAAAACAAAGCCGTGCCCATAGATCTGGCATTGCATCTTGTTGACAAAAGTTATGTCGCACAATTAAGTAGTCCAAGCAACGACACGTTCGCTGCAGCCACGTATTTGTCGGCGCAAATTCTTGCCCAACGCAATCAGGTTGAAAACGAGGGCGGCACCTCAGCGCTTCGACGCGTCGTGCTGACTTCAAGTGACGGCTCGATCGTGAACCCAAACTTGTTGCGCGAAACCGTGCTGATTTTGAGCCGAGTACCGCAACAGGTTGTGATGCGAACTCTTGGCAATCTGCCTGCGCCAAGACCCGACGCGTACATGCCGTCGTTACCACCTGTTGATGCTGCAGACTTTGCGCAGCGCAAAACAATTGTCGAAACATTGCGCACCGATATTGACAAGTTGAATACGACGATCGCCGCCGACGCCAACGTGTGGCGCGAATGGGATGAACGCCTGCTTGTGATGTCAAGTGACTCAATGACGAGTGCCGAACGCGAAGAGTTTGTTTTGGCAACCAGGGATCAACTCAAAAAAATTCGACAGTCTGTAACTTTGCAATCAGGCACGACATTTACGCTCGGCAGTCGTGAAAGCGAACTGCGTCTTGACTTACAAAACTCCTCGAATTTTGCAATGACGATTCAAGTGAAAGTTGCGAGTCCAAAACTTCGGTTCAGCAAAGACACAGCGACAATAGAGATCGCCGCTAACAGCTCAAAAGAGCTGGTCGTCGATGTTGTTGCACTCGCAAATGGTTTGTTTCCGGTTGAGGTAAGAATTTTTACTGCAGACGGCTTAAGTCAACTTGGTAAAAAAATTGAAGTGTCGGCTCGCGTAAATGCGTTGGCGGGCCTCGGCCAAATTGTCTCAGGCGTTGCACTGTTGTTGTTGGCAACGTGGTGGGTTGCCCATATTCGCCGTAAATTCCGCAAAAAAATCAGCAAGAACCATCCCGTACTACGATCAAAACCATGACCATACGTATCATTTCAGATTCAGCTAGCGACCTTCCAGAGGCAATTGCTCGCAAATACAACATCACGCTTGTTCCACTGACGTTTAGCATCGGTGATCAAGAATTTACTGACCGTACAAGTTTGACAACGCAAGAATTTTGGCAGCGCTGTTCTGAGTCACCAGTATTGCCACAAACCGCAGCCCCAGCTCCAGGAAAGTTTGCCGAGGCTTACAAAAAACTTGTCGCTGAAGGCGCAACAGGAATTTTGATGGTTGGACTCTCGCGCGAACTCTCGGCAACTATGCAGTCAGCAGAGACCGGCGCGAAAGAATCGGGTTTGAATGTGCCGATCAAGTTTGTTGATAGTCGATCAGCAAGCATGGGCGAAGGCATCAACGTGATTGTGGCCGCACAAATGTTGGCTCAAAATCCATCTATTTCTTTGGATGAGCTTGCAACGGCAACAGCCAACTGGTGCGAAAAGACAAAGCTATATGGCGCTCTTGACACACTTGAAAACCTGAAAAAAGGTGGTCGCGTGAGTGGTGCGAAAGCGTTTTTTGCGTCGGCTTTGGCGATCAAACCGATAGTTGAAATTCGCGAAGGCAAAATCGTGGAGGGTGGCAAAGAACGCACCCGAAGCAAGGCATTGGCCTTCTTGGTAGAGAAGGTTAAGTCGGCTGGCCCGATCACGAATTTGGCTGTTTTACACGCTCAATGCAGCGATTTGGATGCATTCGTCGAGCAACTCAAAGGTGTTTATTCGGGCGAGATAATCGTTGGCGATGTCGGATCGGTAATCGGTTCGCACACGGGTATCGGCACGATGGGCGTAACTTTTCACGTCAAATAAAGTTTCAAAACATCCTGCGACGGTTTGTCGCAACTGACATTCCCCACTTGAACATGCGCGCAGAACTAGCGTCAAAGTTCATAGATGAGGCTAGAACCCAACCAATTCCCCGATGATCCGCGTCGCCTCTTAGGTGGCAGATATCGCCTCGATCGGCAAATCGCGCGTGGAGGAATGGCCGAAGTTTGGCTTGGTTTTGACACGTTTTTAAACCGCCAGATCGCAGTTAAGTTGCTCAAACCCCAACTGGTCAGCGACCCAGTTGTCGCCGAAAGATTTCGTCGTGAAGCAATCGTCTGTGCGGGATTGAATCATCCGAACATTGTCGCTGTCTACGACACAGTTGAAGATGACGGACGTCAAGCAGTTGTGATGCAATACATCCAAGGAAAAAGTTTGCGCGAACTTTTGGATCGTCGCAAACGTCTAGGACCGTTGTTGACAATTCACATGGGAGCCGCGATGGCTGCGGCACTTGACGTTGCACACCGTGCAGGACTTGTGCACCGTGACGTGAAACCAGGAAATATTTTGCTGACTCCAGACGGAAAATTTTTGCTCGCCGACTTTGGTATTGCCAAAGCGCTCGTTACTTCAGGAGAAGATTTAACTCATGACAACATCATGATGGGCACTGCAAAATACTTGTCGCCTGAACAAGTACGTGGAAAACCTTTGGATGGTCGAGCAGATCTTTACGGACTTGGGCTCGTTTTATACGAATGTCTCGCTGGCAAAGTTCCGTTCTTGGGTGAAACAGACGCCGATACGGCACTGGCTCGTCTGCAACGCGAACCGACCGACTTGGCGCATTTGCGTCCGTCGCTTGCGCCA
>OFRI01000097.1_pt1 | contig 21933 bp, 20 predicted proteins | sample 1543031 | NCBI WGS metagenome assembly OFRI01 (sample SAMN07774226, study PRJEB24372) | wastewater metagenome
GAGAATCTATAAATAATAGTGCGTAAGTCCTAAAGAATTAAATAATTTTAAAGAATCACGCTGAATTTTTTCCCAATGTGGCAGAAGCTCCGCATGGAAATCTATATCCAAATTACTAGTATTAAAACCATAATTTGGTACATGACTATTTAATTCACACGCCTTAGCACCACTTGGATATGAAGCACACGCAATGACTACACCAATGCCTTTCCCGTTTTCTTCTTTCCAGTAAATTTTTTTAGAAATATTATCTTGCTCTCCCAAATCTATTTCATAAAGTGACAAACTTGCATTAAATTTCTTCTCCGAATTAATCTCACTTATGCTCATATCTTTTCGAGCACCCATTCGTTCACTTAAATAAAATTTCAATGAAGGCGTATAATCAAAAAATGTTTTGTCGTCGCCCCACTCATCCTTCCAAATACTACGTTGTGTTAAAGTGAAGGCGATGTCACTGTGTTGATTTGAGGAAAGCCTAAAACCTTCTGAAGGATGCATTTCTGGCCATTTCACAAGAAATGTGGCGTTACCGATTTGATCATTACAATCTTTGGTATTATGCAGCTCTCTATAGCCTTTCTCCCAGTAACTGACATCTTGATATTCAACTCTTGCAAAAAATAAATATCGTCGATCAATGCGCATTTTCTGATCGCCAAAACTTCCACACTCATATGGTTTTTCTTTTAAGCTCGGTACATCACTTGGTTCTAATACACTAACAATAACACTCAAAATAACGATAATGATTGGTGACAATAGTATAAAGATCAAAAAATGTTTTAGCTGAATAGGCTTTCGAAGAAAATTTAAAATCATAAGTCATCTTATTTAATTATTCATTTTTTTCATGCACTCCTAAAATTAACACAAAGTATTTGAGATATAGTATTTTTTATTCAAAATACCCATCATAAAAAAGCCCATCAAATGAGATGGGCTTTTTAGCAAGGACAAATACTTACTTCATACTTGCAAAAACTTCTTTCGCTGCTTGCAGCGTAAATTCAATATCTTCATCAGAATGAGCAGCTGAAATAAAGCCAGCTTCAAATGCAGATGGTGCAAGGTTCACACCACGGTCTAACATGCCATGGAAGAACTTACGGAATGCATCGATATCACACTTCAGCATCGAGTCGAAGCTGGTAATGTCTTCTTGATCGGTAAAGTACAAACCAAACATACCGCCTACTTGTTGTGTTTTAAAAGCAATACCCGCTTCATCAGCTGCGGCTTGTAAACCCACAAGCAGTTTTTCTAGCTGCGCTGTCAATTTTTCATAAAAACCATCTTGGCGCAGGTGTTTAAACATCTCAATCCCTGCACGCATTGCAAGTGGATTCCCCGACAGTGTTCCAGCTTGGTAAACTTTACCCAGTGGAGCAATACACTCCATCACTTCTCGTTTCCCACCAAAAGCACCAACGGGTAAGCCTGCACCAATAATTTTACCCAAGGTGGTTAAATCAGGAGTCACGCCATAGTGAGCTTGCGCACCACCCAATCCAACACGGAAACCAGTCATCACTTCATCAATGATAAAAACAGAACCATGTTCATCACATACATCACGAATCGCTTGTAAGAAGCCTTCGATTGGTTTCACAAGATTCATGTTCCCTGCCACAGGCTCCACAATCACCCCTGCAATCTCTGAACCAAACTTAGCAAAGCACTCTTTTAAAGTAGCAATATCGTTATATGGAAGAGTAAGTGTGTGTTTGGCAAAGTCGGCAGGAACACCAGCTGAAGTCGCTTCACCTTCGCCGCTGGTTAACAAACCTGAACCTGCTTTTACTAGCAGTGAGTCTGAATGACCGTGGTAACAGCCTTCAAATTTTACAATCTTGTCACGACCTGTATAACCACGTGCAAGACGAATGGCTGTCATGGTTGCTTCAGTACCTGAGTTGGTCATACGAACCAGCTCAATTGACGGCATAATTTCGCAAATAATGTCGGCTAAAGTCGTTTCATGTACGGTAGGCGCACCGAAACTTAAACCATCCACTGCAGCATTTTGAACTGCTTTAATAATTTCAGGATGAGCATGACCTAAAATCATTGGTCCCCATGAGCCCACATAGTCTACATAGCGCTTACCATCCACATCGTACAAGTATGCACCTTGCGCCTTTTCAATAAAGACAGGCGTTCCACCTACGCTATTAAATGCACGTACAGGTGAGTTCACACCACCCGGAATATGTTTGCTTGCTTGTTTAAACAATTGTTCTTGCTTTGGAGATAAGCTCATGAAGTTACTCAACTCAAAAAATAAAAATACATCTAAAAACGCTTAAGCTTTAGATGCAAATAAATCAGCCCACTGTTCTATACGATCAGGAATCGCAGACATTGATAGCCCTAATATATCACTAATCACTGCGCAAAGGTCGGCACCAGCTTCGATCACTTCACCTGAATTTTCAACTGTTAAGCCACCAATCGCACAAATCGGCACATTCAATTTGGCTTTGGCTTCTTTTAAAGTCTCTAAGCCAATATTGCCTGCTTCTGGCTTGGTCTCAGTTGCGTAAATTGCACCAAAAGCGACGTAAGTTGCACCTTCAGCAATCGCCTTTTCAGCCAGCTCAATCGAGTTCAAACAGGTACGACCAATCACCGCATCTTTTGGCAGGCGTGCGACAGCTTCGGCAACTTCGCCATCACCTTGCCCTAAATGTACACCAACGCCATATTTAACGGCCATTTCTAAGTCATCGTTAATCACAAAAGGAACACGATACTCAGCGCACATCGCTTTCATATACTCGACTTCGTAAGCCTGTTCTTCTTTGGGTACTTTTTTACGGCGATACTGCAAAATGGCAACCTCACGTGTTGCCATTGCACCTTCTAATTTAGCCAAAAGTAGCTCTAAAGGATCATCATTTGTAATTAAATATAAACCGCGCATTTAACTCTACCTTTGGGTTATGTCGTTCTATTATAAAGCTAAAGGCTACTGATGCTTTAATGAATTGGAACTGAAAATGCGTTGCTTTGCACAAAAATCCCGCGACCAAGCCCAAGCTATATAAAAATACCTATTTTCAGTGATAGTCGCCCCACCGCTTTCGCAGTTTAATGGATACAGAAAGCAACAAGAATAAAATAAAAATAACAACTTTATAACAAGAATAAGAGACACACAGCGATCTGATACGGCTTTTAGCTTTTTAAACCAGTGATGTTGAAATAACATCATAAAAGCTAAAAAGCCGCATATTTTACTTAGCATCCACATAAAAAAAGCCTAGAGAAGGTCGCTCTAGGCTTGGAAAACTAAAAGCACTTTAAAGTTCAAAGCACTTATATATTATTTGATGAAAATATAATCAACGACCTCATTATTAGAACATTAACTCATACTTTGCAACTGTTAATTTCAAGCTTTTCATAAAACTTTCATGATGAAGTCACAAAGTGCTTCACTAACTTGGAATTTTATCCAAAGCACGATCTTGTAAGCTTAAATTTCCACGTAAAACATCGGAAAACATGCGCCAGTCAGAAATAAAACTATACAAAGGCTGTTTAAAACTAGCTGGCTTATTTTTTTCAAAAACAAAATGACCTACCCACGCACAGGCATAGCCAGAGACTAAGCCGTATATAAAATAACGCGGCTTGCGTTTAAGTATAGCTTTAGAGAAAAAGTACAGCCCAATCGAACTGCCCGCGACGTGTAGCCGACGACTCATGATGTTGCGGTGCTCTGTTAGATAAAAACGATAAAACTGGTGATAGTCCTTAATCGGCAATTGAAAATTAGGTTCAGCATCGTGTTCCTGTTTCGGTTCAACCTGAGCATTCATCTGTCATCATCCTGATGGTTTTTTACCAACATAGCTGAAAATATGCAATCTGCAAAGTGCAATCGCCTCTAGGCGCGTGTCCACTAAAAACAGAATTGTATTTGATCAATCTCACGCTGCAACTTTGTTTTATTGTGTCGTCAAGTCTTACATACTGTCTCTTTTTCGCTACAATCCAGTGGTCCATTGGTGTGCCTTTAGCGCACATAAAAACAAACTACAGATCATGCATCTCAATACATAAAGGCTTGGCATTGACCTAGCCCCTCAAATTAGGAATTTTTCATGGTTGAAATTGAATTAAAATTTCAGATTAGCGAAGCACGACGTACCGCCCTTCTTAAAGCTTTAGATCCTAAAAAATCTGAAACGATTCAACTTCAAGCCAAGTATTTTGACACGCCTGATCGCCTCTTGGCTCAACACGGCGCTGCTTTGCGTCAGCGTCTTGAAGGTACTCGCTGGATCCAAACACTCAAAGCCGCAGGTAAAAGTCATTTACACCGTTTTGAACATAATCATAATTTGGGTGAGTTAGAGTCATCTCCTGAACTGGACTTAAGCATTTATGCAACTATTCCAGAGGCTCAGCAAATTTTAACCCAAGCTTTAGGCTCAGATGCAGCTGCGTTAAAGCTCACCTTTGAAACGGACATCCAACGTACCTATCGCGTCATTCAGTTTGAAGACGCTGAAATTGAAGTCTGTTTGGATGTAGGAGTGGTTCGTGCATCTGGTCGAGAACAGACCATCCATGAGGTAGAATTCGAACTCAAATCTGGCTCTGTTCAGTCACTTTTGGCCTTTAGTTTTGAATGGGTGAAAAAGTATCAACTATGGTTAGATGTCCGCAGCAAAGCCGAAATGGGTAACTTACTGGCGCTTGAGCAAACAGTGAGTCCAGCACGTTTTGAAAAAGAGTTTGTCTTATCGAAAAAAGAAAGTGCAGCACATAACCTGAGTTTGTTGATTGGCCAGCAAATGCAGCATTTACTGCCGAATATTGCTGCAATTTCAGCAGGTGTTGCTGAGCAAAGCCATATTGATCAAGCACAAACTGCTTTAGAGCACTTACAACTAACCTTAGCTTTGTTTAAGGACTGGAATAGCAATATTTCTGATAAATGGGCGATGCAACTTGCCGCATTCAAACATCAGTTTGATCATTTACAACATTTGCAGCATATGCAAAGTACCCTAGGCGCTTTTCTTCAGAATCCAACCACTACAGAAAATCTTGCCAAAGACATCCTATATGCTCAAGAAAAGCTTGGAAATTTAGTTAAATCGACCCAAAACGTCCATCATTATCTTGAGTTATTAACCTTTAGTTTAAGTTCACATGATCAGGTGCAAAAGCAGGATTTAAAAACCTATGCGCACAATACCCTGCAAAACCAATATCGACAGCTACAGGAAAGCTTAAATGCTGCGGATATTAGTCACTTTGAAAGCTTAGATGTATTGGCGCAGAAAATTAAGGAATTGAAGTTTAGCTTTCCTATTTTAACGTCAATTTATGATGTGAAAAATTTGCAGAAATACAGTAAAGCGTTGAATGATGCCCAACAAGCCGCACATGAATATCAAATCTTGGCGACTTCAGCTGCATACATTCAACAGACCGAACTTGAAGCCAGTGATTGGTTTGTTTTGGGTTGGCTCACGGCAAAGCTTGAAGTTTATGCCGATAAACTTTTAGAAGCGACAGAACAGTTCTTAGTTAGCCGTAAATTCTTAAAATAACGCACTGTATACCAAAGCAGTCATGTTAAATACATGACTGCTATCGTCCCCCACAAAGCCTGACAAGCCGCAAAACTGCGATAGAAGATCGTGATTGGTATCTCCAAACCACTAATTTATCTGTGACAAAACGGCCTATTATCAAAACAATACAGGCTTTATATTCATTTTTATTCTTAAAAAGTAAGCCTATACATTCCTACTCAATGTAGATTTATTATCACTTCGATGTAACCATCTGTACTTATTAACTCTGCATATTTCTAACCATCATCTTCATTTTAAAAGTGACATCTAGCACACTATTTCTGCTCTTTTAGCTTATACCTATTCAAAACTGGTCTTTTTTTGCTCAATTTAGCATATAGTAAAACGTAGATTGTCATGAGTCAGGGCTATGCAAGAGATTGAGTTTAAGTTTCAAGTTCCAGTTAAGAAGCGTAAGGCCTTGCAAAAAGCCTTTACACTGCTCAAGGCTGAGCCGATTCATTTAGCAGCCCAATACTTTGATACAGCGGATCAAACACTTGCTAAGCATTGCATCGCGATTCGACGTCGGCAGGAAAATGATGAATGGAAACAAACCTTCAAAGCAGTGAACAGCGCAAAAGCATTGAGTCGCTTTGAACTTGAATTTGATATAGCGCCACCTGAGACGACTACACTCGACTTAGATAACTATAAAGATTATTCCGCTATCTACAAAAAATTAAAACGCGCTTTGGGGCTTCCACTTCCAACCCTTGAATTGCTCTTTGAAACCAACATCCAACGTTTACGCGTTTTGCAGGATGTTGGAAGCAGTACAGTTGAAATTGCACTCGATATTGGCAAAATTTTTGAAGAACAAAATAGTGTTGATATTTTCGAGATCGAATTTGAATTAAAACAAGGATCAATAGAAGATCTGATCGCATTTATACGACCTTGGGTTCAAAAATACCAACTGACTCTCGACACACACAGTAAATCTGACTATGGCCTTCTAGCTGTTCGTCAGCAAAGTTCCTTTTCTGCACAGTATCAAACACCTCTTGTACTGAACAGAAGCTCAAGCGAAGTTGAGGCTCTACAAAGCATAGTGGCCAATTGCTTACAGCACTTACTTCCCAATGCCAGTTCAATTGCTCGACAGCAGTACTCCAGTGAGCATGTCCACCAAGCCCGCGTGGCAATCCGCCGCTTACGTACCGCACTAAAAAGTTTTGCTGCATGGTCGGACGCCATTCAACCACACTGGAAAGCGGAACTCACCACTATTTTTCAAGCCTTAGGTGGAACACGTGACATCGATGCGCTAAACGAAGACTTACTCCCTCAACTGATTGAGGCAGGTTATCCTTTAGACCATCTTGCTCCAAGTACAGAAGCCATCACTGATGTCTGTGCCCTGTTCCAACGACCAGAAACGACGCAACTTTGGCTTGAATTAATTTTATTTACAGAGCAAGAACTAGATTCGCCTTCAAAAGCCAAACTGAAAAAGCATGCACTCAAAGTTATACATGCTTTACACGATAAAATATGTGCACATGCCGAGCACTTTAGCCAGCTTGAGGATGAGGAAAAACACCGCATTCGTAAACAAGTCAAACAACTGCGTTATAGCATTGAGTTTGTGGCGTCTTTACTCGATGCAAAAGCATTAAAAACCTATTTAAAAAAACTCAAAGCAGTTCAGGAAAGCCTAGGGCACTATAATGATTTGGTGGTTGCAGATGCCTTGTTTCAACAAGCCCCTGAACCAGAAGCCGCTTATAGTTTTGCCACAGGATGGATCGCCGCGGAAAAAAATAGAATGCTGAAATTGGTTGAACAACAGCTGAGGCTGTTCAGTAAAACCAAAAAGCTGAAATAGCCTTTAAACCAAAAAATCCATTAACAGTAAAAGGCTCTTTTATAAGTAAATTCCCTGCCAACACCTAAGTTAACGATACTTTCCGTACACTTTCCACGTATTGTTATCTGCTAAGGGATCGTTATAGCTATCACTGCGCTGTTTACGTGGTTTGTCTCGAGCATCGACCAATTCAAAGTGTGCTTCGGTACTTAACACGATACCATTTACATAAAATCGGGTACGGGTATATTCACTCTGCCCATGCTGAAACACATAGGTTCTGAGATCAATAAACTCACGATGTGCAACCAAGGCGGCATTATCATCGCTGTCTAACCAAGCGCGCATGGCTTGGACTTGCTCTGGTTCAAACTGCCCACATTTTTCGATTAAGCTCGCAATGCCGCGAAAACTTTTAGACTCTTTGGCGCGGGTTTTATTAATCCGAATACGATCGACATGAAAATAAAACAGCGGTAAATTCAAATGACTAGGTAAATGAATTGCATCCAATACATCTTCTTCCATAAAGGGTTGGAACAAGTCTTGTGCCCGCTCAATCAAACCCGTCCACTGACGGTAGTAATCCTCAACTTCCGCTTTCGTGCCGTAATAGATTGGTAAGCCTTCAACATTGGCTAAATTTTGTGGTGGCCAAATATTTTGACGCAATAAAGCAATATCACTTTTTAAACTTTGTACCGCAATCGCGTCTTGCATGGATATTCTCTATTTTATTGCTTAGGCTATTTTTAGATTAAGGCAAAGGTTTAGTTTCTGCAAGGCTTTGCCTATAATGCAGTCTGAGTTATTTATGTATTTTAGGACAAGTTCATGGTTCAGAAGATTGAAGCAACAGATGTAACCGAAGAAGAAGCGTTGAATGCTGCTTTTTTTGAACGTGCAGATGAATTTATTAAGCAAGCCAACGATTTTTGTCGCACTGAAAAAGGTTCACAAGTGAAACCTGCTGAAATACGTGGCCAAGTGAGTGCTGCGATGTTGTTTGGTACAGCCCGTTTTAACACGTGGGTGGCGGCCAACAACTTTAAAGATGGCGATGAAATGCGTGATGCCAAAGAACAAGTGATGTCTTATATTTTGCAGCAGTTCCAAATGATGCTTGAAGACAACTATGACGAATATTGTGAACAGTTTGAAAACTACCTTCGTTTCCGTCATAACGAAGAATTTCATGCCAACAAGCATGACCACAAACACGATCACTGATCAATCCAAGCCTGCTTCGTGCAGGCTTTTTTCATTTCGTCATATTTGAAACGAAATACAATGTTGCAACACCTCAATTTACAGTAAGGTAATCGCTAAGGAATATGACTTAGGGAAGAACATGCAGCATTTGGACTTTGCACTCATCGATTCACACATTCATCAATGGGACCCCTATAACACGCCACATGCAGCGGCTTTGGCAGTCAAATTATTGGGTAAACATCCTAAGCTTTTGGACAAAATGGTTCGTTTGGTGAAACCTAAAGACCTGATTGAAACCATCGGTCTAACCCGTCATATTACACGTCCGTATTTGCCCCAAGACTATAAACGCGATACTGGCCCATACACAGTAGAACAAGTAGTGCATGTAGAAGCCAGTTGGCATCACAGCAAAGGCAAAGGTGTGGTTGAGGAAACTCAATTTATTGAGTCTTTAGCTTTTGGTGCGGATACCGTCAAATTGGGTGGCATTGTCGCAACAGCTGATCCACGTGATCGTAACTTTAAAAAGATCCTAAAATTACACCATAAAGCTTCACCACACTTTCGTGGTATACGTAAAATGGCGTCTTTTCATGAAGACAAAGCAATCCATGCGTGGACAGATGAGCCACAGTTATATCGCAATAAAAAATTTCTCAAAGGCTTCGAAGTGCTGTCCCAATACAACTTGAGTTTTGATGCTTGGGTTTATTCCACACAGCTTGAAGATGTAATTTATCTGGCCAAGCAGTTCCCAGAAACTTCCATTGTGCTGGATCATTTGGGTACACCCGCAGGTTTATTTGGCCCAATTGGTGCAAATACAGGGATGACACAGACGGCGCGGGAAAATATTTTCTTCCGTTGGAAGGACGACTTAGCTGAGCTTGCAAGCTGTCCAAATGTCTATACAAAAATGTCGGGGCTTTTCATGCCTGTATTAGGACATCGTTTTCATAAAGAAGGCCGACTGGCGTCCAAACAAGAAGTCTTTGACCTTGCACATCCCATGATTACACATGCCCTCGCCTGTTTTGGCACCTATCGGGTAATGTTTGCCTCTAACTTTCCGATGGATTCGGTGAGTACCTCATTGATCAATATTATTGATGCCTTTAGTGATGTTGTCGCAGCCTATGACCCTGATGCTTTAGAGCGCGTATTCCATCACAATGCCAAACAGTTTTATCGGCTTTAATTGAAAAAATAAGAAAACTAATTCCTAAAAGCTATAACAAAAAGAACCCCTCAATTTTGAGGGGGTTCTTTTTGGATGAAAACTGAAATCTTTACTTTTTCAGCGCTGGTTGCGCTTTGCCATATTGGTCAGCCATCACTTCAACCAACTGATCCAGCTTAATATACTTCTGAATCACCGCATCAACATCGGCTTTGCCAATTTTTGCCAATGCTAAATCACGCTGTTCGCGATCCAGTAAAGTACGATTTCGCTTCATTTGAGGAATTAACATACGATGGATATTGCGACTATCTTCAAGTGCAGTCACACGCTTTTTCAAAATATCAGCCTTGGCAGCTTCCACTTCCTGTTCAGTAACGCCTTTTGCCAGTAACTCATTCAACACTTTATACACCGCTTGAGACACTTGAGCCGATTTGCCTGCGCTATAGTTCGCATCAATCGTCAGCGCTCCTGACTCCGTCCAGTCATCCAGCGAAATACTACTACCAAAACCATAGACCAAGGCATTCTTTTCACGTAGCTCTTGTGCCAAACGAGAAGATAACTGCGACTCACCTAAAATGTGCTCGAGTACCTGTAAAGCAGGTGCATCTGGGTGGTATGTACCCACAGGGAACGTCATAATGCTCTGATAGCTACCAAACTCACGCTGCTCTGACAGTGCATGTACACGCTGCGCTTTATATGCAGTAAAGTCAGAAGTAATCCGCTGATAAGGCGCTGCCGAATTCCAGTTTGCAAAAGCCTGATTTAAAGTCTTTTTCATCTTTTTCGTATCAATCACGCCCGTTACCGAAATTTGTGCATGATTCATCGCAAAAAACTGCTGATACAACTGTTTAACCTGAGCTTGTGTTGCGGCCTGATACTGCTTCTTGACATATTCAGGCTCGAAGTGATGTCGAATATCCCCAATTGGATAAGTTTCAAGTAAACGAGCAATGGTTAAAGCCGCTACAGTTTCAGGTTCTGTATACGGTCGATCTAGACTTGCTAAGCTTTGTGACTTAATCAAATCAAACTGGCTTTGTTCAAAGGTTGGATTTTTAAGTACATCGATCACGAAGTTAAAAAATTCATCAAACTTTTCTTTCTTCGCCACGATTGAAATATTAATCCCATTGCCATTACTTGCTGCACTTGCACCACCACCCGCATCTATAGAATGATCGGCAATATCTTGCAAACTATATTGAGTTGATGCTCTGAGCAATAAATAAGAAGTCAGATCTAACAACTCTGCTTTATTAAACAAACTTTCTGCAGTACCAAAATCAATCGAAATGGTGGCATAAGTCTTATCATCACGCGTGGTACTTGGGTACAGCGCATATTGCATGCCATTTTTTAACTTGCCACGCTGAATTTGTTTTTCAGCACTTTCTAAATACTGCTTTGAGCTTTTTACATATCCAGCCACTTCTGCCTTATACGCACTGACATCTTTCAATGGTTCTTCAGCCACTGCTTGTTGGTCTAAAGTTTTTGCTGGGGTCGCTGCTGCCGCTTGTTCAAGTGCTTTTTTCTGATCTTCTGGGGTCGGTAAAATAGTGCCTGAAATACGATGCTCGGGTACTAAAAAGTCATCTAAACGTTGGTTCACATCAGTAACGCTGAGCTGTTGTAACTGTTGCTGATCTTTAAAGTATTGTGTCCAATCACCATTGGCAGAAACCACATAGTCACTGAGCATGCCACCGACTGCCGTTGCACTGCTGAACATGCTTTCTTGTGCATTTTTAATCATGCTCTTCACACGGTTGAGCTCAACCTCGTTGAAGCTTGGTGTTTTTTCTACACCAGTAACCAAAGCCGACTCGACTTTTTTCACATCATGGTTGGGGGCATAAACTGCGCCCATAAACACCATATTAAAATCTTGGTCTAACCATGTGGTCGACTGAACTGCTGTCGCCGTTCCCGTTTCTACAATGCTTTGGTACAAATGCCCACTGGGTTGCATGGTATATAAATACGGTGACACCGCCAGCGCAGTCTTAATGTTCTCGTTTTTACCATTCAGGTAGATATTATATTTGGCGAAATTACTGCCTTTTTTCACCACAAACTGGCGATCTTTAATCTTACTGGCATCTAAGACAGGCACTTTGACTTTCGCAGGCACAGCGCGCGCTTTAATCGCACTAAACTTTTCATCAATCTGCTTCAGTACAGCTGCTTGATCAAACTTACCCGAAATGACAAACACCGCATTATTCGGTGCATACCAGTCACGATAAAACTTATTCAGCTCAGCCATTTTGATTGACTGTAACTCGTTTAAATCACCAATCGGTAAACGCCCTAAATATTGATTGCCATAAGCGGACTTCCACATCTGATCCATGAGCACTGAAAAAGGCTGATCCATACGGACTTCACGCTCGCGTTTTACAATCGCGATTTCAGACGGTACATATTTTTCTTGGAGCACCAAGCCATCCATACGCTCGGCTTCAAGATGAATCAGCTCATTAATCGCATTTTGTTCAGGACGAACCACATTAATATATTTGGTTGAATAATAGTCCGTGCTGGCATTATTCATTAAACCGTATTGATCTAAACGGCGCTGAAACTCGTCCCCTGGAACATTTTTAGTTCCCTTGAACGCTAAGTGTTCCAATAAGTGCGCTAAACCACCCTTACCTTTTGGGTCGTTCAATGAACCAGTCAAATAGACCATATTCATATACACTTTATTTTCTTTATCGTTTGGCGCAAGAATAATACGTAAACCGTTATCTAATTTATATTCTTCAATTTTCTGTTCCGATTTTACCAATACGGGTTGTGCCCATACTGTGCCCCCAAAGCCAAGTAGCAATACCGACAAACTCAATGTTTTAAAACGCATTAACATTATTTTTCCAAATAATTCGACAAAATATGAATGATTCTCAACATCATAGAGGAAAGTGAAATTATTTTTATAGTAATTTGGTGAAAAATAGCATTTTAATCAATGCTTATTTTTCACCAGTAGTTTTAATTTAAGAGAATTACAACTTAATCTAAGTAAAGTTCAGCCGTCATATATAACTTGGCATAGCCAGAAATTTGGATCCGTGTTTCAGACTGAAGATCGCAGTAAAGCAATCCTCCACGGCTCGATGCCTGATAGGCAATCAATGAGGTTTTACCCAACTTCTCCGCCCATAGTGGTGCAAGACCTGTATGCATGGAGCCTGTCACAGGGTCTTCATTGATGCCTTTATGCGGTGCGAAATAACGCGCGATATAATCATAATCTTGAGATGTTGACGTGAGGGTAACATCCAAGTTTTCAGCAGTAATAGCAGTACTGACTTTATGCTTTTCTGCCAGTTGACGAATTTTATCTAAGTTCGGTTTGGCATCCTTAACGGCCTGCTCAGACTCACACACTAAAATATAAGCCTGTGGGTTTAAATAGACTTCTTTAATTTCACAATCGACCAATTCATGAATTTCCGCAGGATAGTCTTCTAACTTTTGCGGTGCACGAATTGGAAAATTCATATGAATCTTGCCATCAACATCTTGATCAATGATAAAAACACCCAAGTCTTTCACATGAAACTGGATACGTTTGGCATCGGTATAATCCCGAAACAGGACGAAACTACTGGCTAAAGTCGCGTGCCCACAAAAGTCCACTTCAACCTGAGGGGTGAACCAACGAATTTCATAGTTTTCAGCATCAATCACTTTCACAAAAGCCGTTTCTGCCAAATTATTTTCCAAAGCAATATTCTGCATCAAATCTACTGCTAACCATTCATCACGTACAATCACAGCGGCAGGATTACCTTTAAATAATTCAGTTGTAAAGGCATCGACTTGATACATTTTCATCGTTTTTCTCCTAAATTGAAGCTTTATTTTGCAAAAAACTGAGTAAAAAAGTAGATACAGTTTTTAGTCATTTATGGATACACGCCCAATAAAAAGAAGCCTAATCATGAAGATAGGCTTCTTTTCAGTTCATAAGCTATATATTTCTCAGCTTAGACTTCTTTTAAGTCCACATTGTCTTGCTCAAAAATACGCTTATCCGTTTGACCTAAGACTTGGCTGGTCACGACACCTGCGGTCATAGAACCATTCACATTCAAAGCCGTACGCCCCATATCAATTAAAGGCTCAATTGAAATAAGCAGTGCAACCAAAGTCACAGGCAAGCCCAGCATCGGCAGGACAATCAGTGCTGCAAATGTTGCTCCACCACCTACACCAGCCACCCCAATCGAGCTCAAGGTCACGACACAAACCAAAGTCAAAATCCAAAGTGGATCGAGCGGATTAATACCCACTGTCGGTGCAACCATAACAGCCAGCATCGCAGGATACAGCCCCGCACAGCCGTTTTGCCCAATGGTCGTACCAAATGATGCTGAAAAGCTGGCAATCGACTCTGGTACACCCAGACGTCGTGTTTGCGCTTCAATATTTAAAGGAATACTGGCAGCACTTGAACGGCTAGTAAACGCAAAGGTCAGCACAGGCCAAACCTTTTTAAAGAACTGAATTGGGTTCACGCCTGTGAGCGCCAAAATCACGGCGTGCACGATAAACATAATCGCCAAGCCGATATAAGACGCAACCAAGAAGCCACCTAAGTTTAAGATGTCCGCCATTTTAGAGTTGGCCACAATATTGGTCATGAGTGCGAACACACCATAAGGCGTGAGCATCATAATTAGACGCACCAACTTCATGACCCACGCTTGCAAGATGTCAATTGCAGACAACAGTTTTTGCCCTTTCTCAGCATCCGCTTTCATGAGGTTCAAGCCTGCAATGCCTAAAAACACTGCAAAAATGACTACACTGATAATTGAGGTTGGATGTGCCCCTGTCAGCTCGGCAAAAGGATTGCTCGGAATAAATGACAGAAATAAATCAGGCACTTGCAAGTCAGCCACTTGCCCGACATAGTCAGTTTGAATCGTATTTAAACGTTCAGTTTCTTGTGTCCCTTGCACTAAACCTGCCGCAGTTAAGCCAAACAGATTGGTCACCACCACACCGACAAATGCAGCAATCGCTGTGGTAAATAACAAAGTCCCAATACTGATAAAACTAATTTTACCCAATGAACCCGCATCGTGCAGCTTAATCACAGCGCCTAAAATGGAAACAAATACCAAAGGCATCACCACCATTTGTAGTAGTTTGACATAGCCTTTACCGACCAAATTAAACCACTGTACCGACTCTTGCAGTACAGGCGAATTCGTACCATAAAACCCATGTAAAGCGAGACCAAAAACAATACCGAGACAGAGACCTGCCAGTACTTTCTTCGCTAAACTCCAATCGGTTTTACGGGTTCGGCCCAGTAAAAAAAGCAATGCAATAAAAATGATGACATTGACGATTAAGGGGATATTCATATTGTTTCCCTAAATGATGCTGTCATAATTATAAATCAAAATTTAAACGGGCTTACTGTTTTGCGCCATATTCCACACTGAATGTACAAATTTAGACTGAATTGGCAGTTTTAGAATGTGGTATAAAGCATTTAAACGGCTGTTAAAGTGTTCTTTTACATGAATCAATCTCTGCTTAATCCTCACATTCTGCCCGTCCCTTTAGAAAAAGCATATCGGCTACTCAACCACGGCCCAACCGTGCTGGTTTCCAGTCAAGATGATGAAAGCACCGATGTCATGGCCGCGGCTTGGGCATGCGCCCTAGAGTTTAGCCCAGCCAAAGTGACGGTGGTACTCGATAAATCGACAAAAACCCGCAGTATTATTGAAAAATCGGGTTTGTTTGCGCTGCAAGTCCCTACACTTAAACAGCTGAAAATGGTCTACGCACTGGGCATGATCAGTCAATATGATGCTCCTGAAAAGTTACGTCAGTGTGGGGTCGAACTTTTTCAGTTTGGTCACAGCCCAATTCCAGTGGTTGAAGGCTGTAGTGCATGGATTCTGTGTGAACTCATTCCTGAACCGCATAATCAGCAGCAGCATGACTTATTTATTGGCAAAGTCATTGCCGCTTATGCCGATGATCGGGTTTTTAGAGATGGGCATTGGTACTACCATGAAGCCGCAGATGAATGGAAAAGCATCCATCATGTTGCAGGCGGGCATTTTTATACCATTGGTGATGCCGTGGATATTAATGTACTTAAAGATACTGATTAAATTGACTTCGCCTTTACTCCGCTCGACTAAAGGTGGACATCACCCGATTGTTTTATTGTAAATTTCATCTTATAGTTCAAGTGTATTTTTTAAACAAATAGTCAAATTATGATGAACAGGACGTTCTCAAGCACCGTACAACTAAGTCTCTTTCTCTGCCTGAGTATGTGCTTGGGAATTGGCATCTTACGTTTTTCTTATACCGCTCTACTGCCGTCCACTCGCGAAGCCTATGAATGGTCACACAATTTCGCCAGCCTACTCGGTAGCGCCAATCTGCTGGGCTATCTGATCGGCGCATTTTGGGCGATGAAGTTGCCACAAAATGCAAAAATGCCGATCTATATCATTTTTGCTGCGCTCTTTGGTTCAATCAGCCTGTTTGCCTGTGCATTTTCGCATTTTAATGAAGTTTGGTATTTGGTGTGGCGCATCATTTCAGGTATCGGCGGTGGTTTGCTGATGATTCTATCACCCAGTATTGTGGCGCAGTGCAGTGAGTTACAGCACCGTTTTAAAATTAACCTGATTGGATTTAGCGGAATAGGAATTGGTGTATTGGCAGCCACGCTGTTTATGCCGTATTTAGACCGTATTGCAATCAGTAGCGCATGGTTCATTCTCTGTAGCTTTGCATTTGTCATTACATTGTTATTATGGATACTGGTTCACCCTTTCCAAAAGCAACTACACAGTATCCCTACAAGCCAGCCCCAAACTCATACAGTGAATAAAATTTACTATAGTTTACTCATTGTTTATGCCTGCAGCGCCTTTGCGTATATTCCCCATTCTTTGTTTTGGATTGATTATTTAAGCCATGTGTTAACGCTAAATTTATATTGGATCAATTTTAACTGGATTTTATATGGCTTAGGCAGCGCTTTGGGTGCAGCGACAGCTTATGCTTTAGCGCGTAAATTTGGCAACTTTCTGGCTTTAAAGATTTTATACAGTGTCTATATTGCGGCAGTTTTTATTGCGGTTCTGAGTTTTTCGCCTGTATTTACGCTCCTGTCTTCATTTCTCACAGGTCTACTGAACCCTGCGGTAGTCTTTCTCACCTCCTACACCATCTTACAACTCTACGGCTTGGCCTATAAAAAGTTGTGGAGTATGGCGACACTTAGCTTTGCAACGGTCCAACTGGTCGGTGGTTTAAGTTTTAGTACCTTGCAGCATTTGGGTTGGTCATATCACTTTCAGTTTATGCTTGCTGCGGGAGTCCTCGGTTTAGGAACATTGCAACTATTTTACTTTACCCGTACGACATCCACCTCCAATCCAACAACTAAAAAAGAGGCCTTTTAATCCTTCACATAGAAGGAAATCGAAAAAGAGTTGTAGGTTCCGTTATAAAGGGCCGTCCATGTTAAATACCTGTGATATTTTTAACTTACCTCTAAATACTACAAATGTACGGTTTAAGAATAAGAAAAGAACCCAATTGATGTGCCTTCTATAACCAATAGAATGAACGCATTCAAACTTTTACATCTGTAGATCAAAGCTCGGTTATTTCAATGCATTTAAAGTTAAATACGGATAAGGATTCACAGCTCCTTTCCCAGTCCTATAAATTCCATAGTGCAAATGTGGTGGCGTATTCTTGGCATTGCCCGTGTTCCCGACATAGCCCAACACTTCTCCCTCTTCAACCCAATCACCCGTTTGAATATCTGGTGCATAAGCATCTAAATGTGCATAGTAGTGACGGCTTAAGTTTGGTCCCATTACCCATACCACTTGTCCACCTAAACTATTGAGGCCGACATCCAAAACAATGCCTGATGTAGCACTTAAGACAGGTGTACCACGTTTAGCGAAGATATCGATACCTTGATGTTTTCGTCCCTGACCACGTGCAGCCCCCCAAGTATCTTGTATCTGCTTATGACTTACACCTTGTACAGGCACATTTAAGTTTTTCTCTAAAGGCGTCTTATATAACTGCCAATATAAATATGGATAACTCAAACCTGCTGCTTCACCCGAAGCGGGTGGCTGACATCCACTCATCAGCAGACTTGTACTTAAAATAGCTCCACTCAGAACTAAACGAGACATGATTCAACTACTCAGCTAATTTTTAGATATTAAAATAAGATAAAGTTACTTATTCATACTAAATGCTTCATATATTGAAAGATATCTTATATATGTAACGGCAAAGCCCTCATATAAAATGAGGGCTTTGCTTCGAATAAACCACGTAAAACTACTTACGCTTCTTCAGTTTTTTCTCTAAGGCTTTCAGCTTAGACTGATGCTTAGAGATTTTTTTTAAACGTGCTTTGATCTTCTGTTTTAATGTTTTCACAACATTATTCGACATAGGGTCCTCCTTTGGTTCAACTCCCTTTGATCGATTCTTCCTTGAAATGCCTTTAACATTCGTTCATGAAATAGCAATACGCCTAGCGTTGTTGCTGATCTGGGTTCGGTTGGTTTTGATTCGGCTGTTTTTGCTGGCCTTGATTTGGTTTGGGTTGTTGTTGCTGTTGTTGCTGGTCTGGTTGTTCTTGCGGTTGATTCGGTTGTTGTTGACGTTGCTGCTGATTGTTCTGCTGTTGATTTTGTTGATTAGCCACGAGACTACTCCTTTATCATCTGCCGTAACATTCGACAAAGACCACCATACACCACTCAGCTAAAAACCCAAGCTATAAGCTGTATCAAAGTACTTCATTGTAATTACATATATAAATTATGGTTAAGAATCAACTCTCCTTTTTATTTGACCTTACCTATACTCACTGAAAGCACGAATCCTTTAACCTAGTTTTACATTGCAAACCTATTTCCACAGCTATTTTCAAGCCAACAAAAGAAAACCCGCAGTATGTGCGGGCTTCTACCAATTCAGCTTAAAACTTATTCCATATTCGCAATAATGGCTTCACCAAACTCTGAACAACGCAATAAGGTTGCATTCGGCATTAATCGCTCAAAATCATAAGTGACTGTTTTCGCCTCAATTGCCCCTGAAATGCCTTTAATAATCAAATCTGCCGCCTCTACCCAGCCCATATCCCGTAGCATCATTTCAGCAGAAAGAATAATGGAGCCTGGGTTGACTTTATCTTGACCGGCATATTTTGGCGCTGTTCCGTGCGTGGCTTCATAAACAGAAATCGCCCCACCAATATTCGCACCCGGCGCAATACCAATCCCTCCAACTTCTGCAGCCAGTGCATCAGAAATATAGTCACCATTCAGGTTTAAAGTCGCAATCACTGAATAGTCCGCAGGACGCATTAAAATCTGCTGCAAGAATGCATCGGCAATCACATCTTTAATGATGATGTCTTTACCATTTTTTGGATTTTTAATTTTTACCCATGGCCCGCCATCAATGAGCTCACCACCGAAACGGTCCATCGCAAGTTCATAACCCCACTCTTTAAATGCCCCTTCGGTATATTTCATGATATTGCCTTTGTGAACCAAGGTCACACTCGGCTTATCATTATCAATCGCAAATTGAATGGCTTTACGCACAAGGCGCTGCGTTCCCTCTTTCGATACGGGCTTAATCCCAATACCACAGTTATCTTCAAATCGGATTTTAGTCACGCCCATTTCTTCTTTGAGGAACTTAATCACTTTCTTCGCTTCAGGAGAGTCGGCTTTCCATTCGATTCCTGCATAAATATCTTCTGAGTTTTCACGGAAAATAACCATATCGGTCAGTTCAGGATGCTGAACAGGTGATGGTACCCCTTCAAACCAACGTACAGGGCGTACACAGACGTATAAATCTAATTCTTGGCGTAGCGCCACGTTCAAAGAACGAATGCCCCCGCCGACGGGTGTGGTTAAGGGGCCTTTAATTGAAACCACAAACTCGCGTAGCGCATCAAAAGTTTCTTCTGGCATATAAGAGCCATAAATTTTATTGGCTTTTTCACCGCAGTAGACTTCCATCCACTCAATCGAGCGTTTACCACCATATGCTTTTTGTACTGCAGCATCCACTACAGTTTTCATGGCTGGTGTAATGTCAACACCAATACCATCGCCTTCAATAAAAGGAATAATCGGTTGATTTGGAACATTTAATGATAAATCTGCGTTTACGGTAATTTTACTACCATCCGCAGGAACGATGATCTTCTGATAACCCATTTTGCAGGCGCTCCCTTTTATTATAATTGGCAAATTTAAAAAATAATTGCCGATAGACAATACTTTCCACTCTTCTTATCGCATAATAGCTTAATCGAATTCCGCTGTTTTTGAGATTTATACGAGAAATAACTACATTTCTCTATTAAATAAATCTTGATATTTCTTATTTTATGTAATTACAGAAGTTATTGACTATGAAAATCGTCATCCTGAATAAGCCCTATGACGTCCTCTCCCAGTTCCGTAAAGATGAAGCACATATGACGATGTCTGACTTTGTCAGCGACTCTACTTTGCGCTTGGCTGGTCGTTTGGATATGGACTCTGAAGGCTTGGTATTTTTAACCGACCATGGTGGTTTGAACCAATACATCACAAACCCTGCCAATAAAAAATTTAAAACGTATTTGGTTCAGGTCGATGGTGATGTCACTGAAGAAGCCCTTGAGCAGTTGCGTAAAGGTGTGGAATTGAAAGATGGTATGACTTTACCTGCTGAAGCATCTAAAGTTGAACAACCTGAGTGGTTATGGGAACGTGATCCTCCTGTACGTTTCCGTGCGTCTGTGCCGACTTCTTGGGTCGAAATTTCAATTTGTGAAGGCCGTAACCGTCAAGTACGTCGCATGACTGCTGCTGTAGGTTTTCCAACTTTACGTTTAATCCGCACTAAAATTGGCGCAATTGATTTGGTTCAAATGGGTTTACAACCAGGTGAATCCAAAGAAATCGAACCACTTTTATACCCTGACTTTCAAAATATTCCTGCGGAAGAACCTTACCGTTCGCGCTCTTATGTGAAAAAACCGGGTGGTACAGGTGGTAAGCCTATGGTTCGTAAGAACAAAGATGGTTCTGTGAAAAAGTCAGGTACAAAGCGTATTTGGCAAATGGATGATAGTGAGAAACCAAAGCGTAAAACCAATGGTACAACACGTCCAAATACGAAAGCTCCACGTGGTCGCGGACGTAATGGTCGTTGAAAATTAAGTATTTTAAAGCCCACGAACGTGGGCTTTAATAATTAATACTATACAAAAAGTACTTATATTTATTTTTCTCTTTCAAAATCGTATTGCTTTAACATTTTATCAAAATCGCTCTTTAGCGAAAATTTTATTTCCCATATCTCTTCTAATTTATACCCATAAACATTTTCATATTCAATTTTTATTTTTGCAGTAAGAGTTTCACCCGTATCTCCAAAGATATCATCAAAAAAATTACTATCCTGTAAGCTATCATTAAAAAACGCTACATTTTTCATTTTAAACGTACTTAATGCAACGGGCATTAGCCCCCTAACTCGTAGAAAATTAATATGCGCTCTTGATGAAATTCCATCATGTAAATATGCAGTCAAATTATAGCAATCACCTTTACCTATATTATGCACATTCAATAATAACGAATAATGATCTTCAGAATGTTTAAAAGCACTAGGTGCATAATAACCTATCTCAGGTCGGGCTTTTTCAAAAGATGCCTGCAAAGTCTTTTCATTAATTAATGCTATTTCTTTTTGCTGTTTAACACCCTCTTTCATCTCATCAATCTGAAGTTGTAACGCTTTTTCTTGTTGCTCTAAAGCTTTAGTATTTTGATCTAACTGCTTGCCCTGCTGTATATAACCTAAAATTAGCCAAAAGAATGCAATAGGTGCAAAAATACCCGCAAGAAAATCACCCAATTCATTGAGTGTTGCAGGCAGATTATAACTATTACTTTGACTGAATACATAAATTCCTAGAAACCAAATCAAAGTAGCTATTACCCCAAAAATTAAACTCTTTTTATTCATCTCTCAATTAAATCACTCAA
>OFRI01000098.1_pt1 | contig 21671 bp, 22 predicted proteins | sample 1543031 | NCBI WGS metagenome assembly OFRI01 (sample SAMN07774226, study PRJEB24372) | wastewater metagenome
CGATGCCCCCACCACAGCTGGCGCGAGATGCACCACGGCTCGATGTTGCGCAGCCATTCGAAATAGATCTTCTCGTACGACTTGGGCTCAAACACCGTATCGCCCTGCTCCACCGCTTTCAGCGCGGGTTGGGCTAGGACCTTGGCGTCGACGTACCACTGGTCCGTCAGCCACGGCTCGATGACCACGCCGGAGCGGTCGCCGTGCGGCACGACGTGTTTGGTCTTCTCGATCTCGCGCAGCCAGCCGTCTTCCTCGGCGCGGGCGACGATGGCCTTGCGCGCAGCGAAACGGTCTTGCCCCACGTAATCCGCAGGCACGTCGGGCGTATCGACGTCGGTGATGCGCCCGAAAGCGTCGAGGATATTCAGCGACGGCAGGCCCGCCCGCTTGCCCACGCCGAAGTCGTTGAAATCATGCGCCGGCGTGATCTTCACCGCGCCCGAACCCTTGGTCGGATCCGCATAGTCGTCGGCGACAATGGGGATGCGACGGCCGGTGATCGGCAGGGTCACGAACTTGCCGACCAGTGCGGCATAGCGTTCGTCATCCGGATGCACCGCCACGCCGGTGTCGCCCAGCATGGTCTCAGGCCGAGTGGTGGCGACGACGATGAAGTCGCGCGTCTCGAACTTGGTCGCCTTGCCGTCCTCGTCAAAGGCGACCGGATGCTGATAGGTGACGCCGTCGGCCAGCGGATAGGCGAAGTGCCAGTAGGCGCCATCGACCTCGCGCTGCTCGACCTCCAGGTCGGAAATGGCCGTCTGGAAATGCGGGTCCCAGTTCACCAGCCGCTTGTCGCGATAGATCAGGCCTTCCTTGTGCAGTTGCACGAAGACCTTGCGGACCGCGGCGTTCAGCCCCTCGTCCAGGGTGAACCGCTCGCGTGACCAGTCGCATGACGCGCCCAAACGACGCAGCTGACGCACGATGGTCCCGCCGCTTTCGGCCTTCCACTCCCAGATTTTTTCGATGAAGGCGTCGCGGCCCATGTCGCGACGCCCCACATTGCTGGCGGCGGCCAGTTGACGCTCGACCACCATCTGGGTGGCGATGCCGGCGTGGTCCGTGCCCGGCAGCCACAGCACCGCCTTGCCCTTCATCCGGTGATAGCGGGCCAGGATGTCCTGCAGCGTATTGTTCAGCGCATGGCCGATATGCAGGCTGCCGGTCACGTTGGGCGGCGGAATGACGATCGAATAGGCCTCTGCGGCGCCGTCGGTGCGGGGCGCGAACAAGCCGCTCTCTTCCCACTGGGCGTAAAGGCGGGGCTCGGCGGCCTGGGGTTCGAAGGTCTTCTCAAGCATCGGAATAGGTCTTTTGCAAAATGCGAAAGGGCGGCCCCTTCAGGAGCCGCCCCTCGGATTAGTCTGGGCTGAAGCGAAGGGCTAGGCGCTGCGCGCGATGCGTTCGACTTCCTTTTGTACCGCCGCTTGGACAATGCCGGGCAGGTTGTTGTCCAGCCAGTCCTTCAAAAGCGGGCGCAGCATCTCGGCGACCATGGCCTCGACCGTGTTGCCGCTGACGAAGGGCAGGTCGCCCGAGGCCGACGGAGCCGGCTCAGGCTTCTTGAAGCTGGCGGCCAGGCCCGCAAAGGCCGAGGCCGCGCTGGCGGCGGCACTGTCGCCGACCAGAGTGTCATAGGCCGGGGCCGACTCGGTAGCCGATTCGTAAGCCGGCGCGGGTTCAGGCTCGGGCTGATAGGGCGCGGGCGAATGCTCTACCACGTCCAGGTCGCCGATGGTCTCGGCCGGCGCTTCATAGCGGTCGGTCAGTTCCAGCACGTCGTCTTCGACGGCGGCGGGTTCCGGCGTCGGCTCGACCGGGGCGGCGAAGATGGTTTCGGCAGCCAGCGGCTCGGGGACCGGCTCAGACGTGGCTTCCGGCATGGCGGCCGGCGTTTCGGCCGGGGCCTCGTCTTCAGAGATGATCCGGCGAATCGACGCCAGAATCTCTTCCATGGTCGGTTCCTGGGCGGACTGATCGGTCATGGCGCAACCTTGGGCGAGGCCTGGGTAGAAGGGGTGGGCGCCGAACGACGGATCGCTCGAAACCTGTGCCTTGTCGTCGCATCTTCGCCCGTCGGAATCAACGGGCGGTTTCCGTCCGTATTCGACGCGGTCAGTTCTGCGGCGCCGTGCGCACAACCTCGCCCTTGAGCTGAGCGTCGATCGGCGCGTCGGCGGTGTCCGGCGTGGTCACGATCGGCGGCGAGGCCACGCGGTCCAGCGTCTCGATCACGCCGTCCCACGGCAGGCCTCCGCGTCCCTTGACCTGGTCGTAGTTCGTCGCGGGATCATAGGCCTCGATCGTCGGGTTCAGCGCCGGGCCTTCCAACTGTCCCATGGCGGCCAGCAGCGAGGCGCGGGCGACATATTCAGCGGCGCGGGCGCTGGCGACCGAAGTCTGGGCATTCCGAAGCGCTAGTTCCTGGTTCAACACGTCAAGCGTGGTGCGCAGGCCGACCTGAGCTTCCTGCCGCACGCCTTCGGCCGCGACCGATGCTGCGCGAACGGCTTCCGTGCCGGCCGCGACCGTGGCGCGGGTCGACAACACCTGGGCGTAGGCCGAGCTGACGTTCTGAAGCACCGTGCGTCGCTCTCCCTCAATGCCGATCTGGGCGGCGTTGGCGCGCTCAAGAGCCTGGGCGACGCGCGAGCGGTTCAGGCCGCCGGTGAACAGCGGCACGGACAGGGTGGCGCCGGCCGTGAAGCTGCGGCGATCGGCCAGTTCGCCCAGATCGCCCAAATCGTTGGTCGATCCGCCGTAGGAGGCGGTGGCGCGCACCGACGGCAGATACTCCGAACGGGCGGCGGCGACGGCCGCCTCGGCGCTTTGCAATTGATAGGTCGCGGCCAGGACAGCGGGATTGCGCTGCAACGCCGTCTCGATGGCGACGTCGAAGTCGCTAGGAACCTCCGGCAAGACCGGCGCGGCTTCCAGATCGGCCGGCGATTGGCCGACGACGGCGGCATAGGCGGCGCGCGACGTGGACAACTGGGCCTGGGCGTTCGCCAGATCGGCTTCGGACTGCGCCTGCGAGGCTTCGGCCTGAGCCACGTCAGTGCGGGTGATCTCACCGACCTCGAAACGGGCGCTGGTTTCTTCCAGCTGGCGTTGCAGCACCGTCAGGTTCTCCTGGCGGATACGCAGGATTTCCATGTCGCGGGTGACGTTCACATAGGCCTGGATAACCGACAGCATGACCGACTGCTCGATCTCGCGCAGGTTCTCACGGCCGGCCAGGACGCTGGCGCGGGCCTGGTCGATGGCGCGCGAGGTGCGGCCGGCGGTCCAGACGTTCTGGCTGACGCTGACGCCGACATTGGCGCCTTCGGTTTCGGACGATGAGGTCGTGACCTGGGTATCAGGTATGCCGTCGCCGTTCGTATCGACGAACTGGGTCACGGCGGGGAAGTCGCTGCGGGTGTAGTCCACGCCGGCCGAGGCGCCGATGGTCGGACGCAGGCCCGACCGCGCCTGAACCACCGTCTCGTCCAGGCACGCTGGTTGGCGCGCTGGGCCAGCAGGTTGGGATTGGTCCGATAGGCCAGGGCGATGGCGTCCTGCAGCGTCTCGGCCCAGGCCGGCGCGCCCAGACCGGTCATCACGGCGACCACAGCGGCCGAAGCCAGCACACGCGAGCGTTTCAACATTGTCCGTCCTTGCGTGACGCTCCGAAGAACGCCCGAATGTTTTCTCAAGCGTAACTGCGGCCTGACCGAACCACACGCCAGTTAAGTTTTCTTCACGGTTGCGAGCGGGATTTCCGTCGCAACCGCTCGTCTCTTTGATCTTACAGCGCGAAAGTGGGGGCCGGCTTCAGCTCGGCAAGGACCGCAGGCGACGAATCAAACAGCTCGCGGCGCGACAGCCCTTCGCGCGTCTGAACATACAGGGCCGCCTTGCCGATGGCGCCGCGGCGTTCGACCACGACGATCCGGCCGCCGGGACGCAGAGCCGCGCCCCACGATTCGGGCAGGCTCTCGACGCCGCCTTCGGAAATGATCAGATCCCATCCTTCGCCGCTCGGCTGAGCCAACGGCGCGACGACCGTGGTTACGCCCGCTTCGGACAGGGCCTCGCCGACCACGGCGAAAACGGCCTCGTCCGACTCCTGAGCCGTGACACTGACACCCATACGGGCCAGCAGGGCGGCGGCATAGGGCGCGGCGATCGCCAGGGCCTTCTCGCCTTCGCGTGCATCGGCCGCTTGCAGCAGCTTGGCGACGTCGCGCGCAGGCATCAGGCGGCGCTCGCCCGCGATCATCACCGATTCTTCGGAATAGGCGGCGAAGGCGCGATCAGGCGCGCAGAATTTCTCACGCGGCACAGCCATCATGGCCAGGTGAATCGCGCGATCCGTCACGTCGTTCACTCGCACCTGCGAGTCGACCATGGCCTTGCGCTCTGCGGTGAAATCCATCTGTAGGCAGCCTTCAACGATAATCCGGGAGGAAATCTCGCGCGCTTATAGGTCCGTGCGTTGCAGCGGACAATCCGATCTGATAGCGAACGCCCCTCGCGATGACCGCCCCCGAGAAATCGGGGACAAAAAGCGGCCTGATGGCGGAGTGGTGACGCAGAGGACTGCAAATCCTTGCACCCGGGTTCGATTCCCGGTCAGGCCTCCATCGCGACGATACGGACGAAGGCCGCCCCTCGGGGCGGCCTTCGCGTTTTCAGCTTCCAGCAAGCGTCGTCGTCGTCAGATGATGAAGCGCAACCGCACTCGTCGCCGCGACATTCAGCGAATCGAACCCGCCCGCCATGGCGATGCCGATCGGCCGGCAACGGTCGATCAAATCCCTGGGCAGCCCCGGCCCTTCCGACCCCAGCATCAGGGCGACCGGTCCGGCGCGCCTGTAGTCCGAAAGCCGCTCGGTCGCCGAAGGCGTCAGCGCCAACACCTCGACGCCGGCCCGCTGCAGAGCCTCGATAATGTCTGTCGCGCCGGCCACGACGAACGGCGTGCGCAGCACCGCGCCGACCGAAACGCGAATCGCCTTGCGGTAAAAGGGGTCGCAGCAGGTCGGATCAAGCAGCACCGCCGTGGCGCCGAACGCGGCGGCGTTCCTGAACAAGCCGCCGACATTGTCGTGGTTGCCGATCCCGCTAGCCACGAGGAACACGTCCTGCGACCCGATATCCGCCAGCACTTTGTCCAGCGACAGCGGCTCGGGCTTTTGGCCCAAGGCCAGAATGCCCCGATGCAGTTCGAATCCCGCGATCCGGTCCAGCACGGTTTGGCTCGCAACATAGACGGGCGTCGCGGACGGCAGAGACGTGATGACATCGCCCAAGGCCGCAACGCGCTTTTCCGCCAGCAGCAGCGACAAGGGCTGACAGCGCGACGCCATCGACGCCAGTCCACGCACCACCACCTCCCCTTCCGCGATGAACAGTCCCTGACGACCCGTCAGATCGCGCTCGCGGATATCGCGGTAGGCCGCAACACGCGGGTCGTCGGGATCGTCGATAAATATCGTTTCGATTGGCTCGTTTTCCCATTGCAAGATCGGAACAGCCGCTGCTATACGCCCGCCTCCCGAGCAGATGTTCCGCAGTAGCTCAGTGGTAGAGCAGCCGACTGTTAATCGGCTGGTCGTAGGTTCGAATCCTACCTGCGGAGCCACTCGGGGTAAAGACTGAGGCCAGACAAGGCGTTAGGTCAAAAATTTTCCATAATACCTGATCCTTCTCGCACGACGACCGAGCTGCTGGGCGCGGACGTGCCGCGATCTGGTGTCGCTTTGACGCACACCGCCCCTGTCCGTAGATCAAAGCGAACCTTGGCCAACCTTGAGCGTTGGCAAAGCTATCCCTCACGATCCAGGAGAGACGCCCCGCCTCGATGTCCATCAGCTTCCTTCTCGTCGTCATCCTGGTCCTGCCGTTCCTTGGCGCCATCGTCGCGTCCGGCTTGCCGCGTCACGCACGCACCTCGGCCGCCATCTTGTCCTGGATCGTGGCCTTGGTCAGCCTGGGGTGTCTGGCTGCGCTATGGCCGATGTTCCAGGACGGGGAGACGCTGCGCTACGAGATCCCGTGGCTGCCGTCGCTGGGCGTCAATCTGGTGCTGCGACTGGATGGACTGTCGTGGCTGTTCAGCGCCCTGATCCTGGGGATCGGCGCCTTGGTGGTGCTGTATGCCCGCTACTACATGTCGCCGAAGGATCCGGTGCCGCGGTTCTTCTCCTTCCTGCTGGCCTTCATGGGCGCGATGCAAGGCGTGGTGCTGTCGGGCAATCTGATTCAGCTGGTCGTATTCTGGGAGCTGACCAGCCTCTTTTCCTTCCTTCTGATCGGCTATTGGCACCAGAACCCCGCCGCGCGCGAAGGGTCGCGAATGGCGCTGACGGTGACGGCCATGGGCGGCATCGCCCTGCTGGTCGGGATGATCCTGATCGGGCGGATCGTCGGCAGCTACGACCTCGATGTCGTCTTGGCGTCGCGCGAGGCGATCCAGACCAGCCCGCTGTATCTGCCCGCGCTGATTCTGCTGCTGCTCGGCGCGATGACCAAGAGCGCGCAGTTTCCGTTCCACTTCTGGCTGCCCCGCGCCATGGCCGCGCCGACGCCGGTCAGCGCCTATCTGCACTCCGCGACCATGGTGAAGGCGGGAATCTTCCTGCTGATCCGCTTCTGGCCCGTCCTGGCGGGGTCTGAAAGCTGGTATCTGATTGTCGGCGGCATGGGTCTGGCGACGCTGCTGCTCGGCGCCTGGTGCGCCATCTTCCAGCATGATCTCAAAGGCCTGCTGGCCTATTCGACGATCAGCCATCTGGGCCTGATCGTGCTGCTGCTGGGATTGGGCAGTCCGCTGGCCTGTATCGCGGCCATCTTCCACACGGTGAACCACGCCACCTTCAAGGCGTCGCTCTTCATGGCCGCCGGCATCATCGACCACGAGGCGGGCACGCGGGATATGCGCAAGCTCAGCGGTCTTTTCCGCTTCATGCCCTTCACGGCGACCCTGGCTATGGTGGCCGCAGCCGCGATGGCGGGCGTGCCCCTGTTGAACGGCTTCCTGTCCAAGGAAATGTTCCTGGCCGAGGCGGTGGCCAGCGCCCATACGCACGGCCTGAACATGCTGCTGCCCGCCCTGGCCACCTTGGCCAGCGCCTTCAGTGTTCTGTATTCACTCCGGTTTATCCACGCGACCTTCTTCGGCCCGCCTCCGACCGAGCTGGATCGCATCCCGCACGAGCCGCCCGCCTGGATGCGTCGCCCCGTCGAGGTGCTGGTCGCCCTGTGTCTGGTCGTCGGCATCTTCCCGGCTGTGACAGTGGGACCGTTCCTGAAGAGCGCCGCCGTTTCGGTGCTGGGCTTTGACCTGCCCTATTACAGCCTGGCCCTGTGGCACGGATTCAACCTGCCGCTGGTGCTGAGCCTTATCGCCCTCGCCGGCGGCGTGGGTCTCTATGTCGTCTTCGGCAAACGCATCAACGCCAACCCGCGCGGCGGACCGTGGGGCTGGAAGCGTCTGAACGGCGGCTGGTTGTTCGAGCGAACCATGACCGGCCTGTTCAAGGGGTCGGAGGCGATGGTTCGCCTGTTGGGGGCCACACGACAACAGGCACAGCTGAGGGCCATCGTCTTGGTCGCCCTGCTGGCGGGCGGGCTGGCGGCGATCGGCGCAGGATTGGTCATCCGCCCGATCATGCCGACATTCACCCTGTCCAACTGGGCCTTCGCCGGTCTTTGGCTGGTCGGCGCCAGCTGTGCAGTCGCGGCGGCATGGCAGGCGAAATATCACCGGCTTGCCGCCGTCGTTCTAATGGGCGGCGCAGGTCTGGCCAGTTGCCTGTCCTTCGTCTGGCTGTCGGCGCCGGATCTGGCCGTGACCCAGTTGCTGGTCGAGGTCGTGACCACCGTCCTGCTGCTGCTGGGTCTGCGCTGGCTGCCGAAACGGCTGGAGACCATTCGCCTGCCACAGGCCATGGAGAAGCGGTCTCGCCGCCGCCGCCGTATCGACCTGATCATCGCCGCCGCCGTCGGCGCGTCCTTGGCGGCCATTTCCTACGCCGTCATGACGCGACCATCGATCGAGGGGATTTCGCGCTTCTTCGTCGAACACGCCTACAAGGACGCGGGCGGTCGCAACATCGTCAACGTCATCCTGGTCGACTTCCGCGCCTTCGACACCTTTGGAGAGATCACGGTTCTGGGCATTGTCGGTCTGACGATCTTCGCCCTGCTGCGCCGCTTCCGTCCCGCCGACGACACCCTGTCCAATCCCAGCCAGCAGAGCGTGCAGGATGCCTCAGACCGCGATCATGAGACGCGATCGGAGGGCGACACGCTGAAGGAGACCATGCTGATCCCCCGCGTGGTGATGCGCTGGATCTTCCCCTTCATCATCCTGCTCGCCGTCCACCTGTTCCTACGCGGGCACGACCTGCCGGGCGGCGGTTTCGCGGCGGGCGTGGCCCTGTCGATCGCCTTCATCCTGCAATATATGGCCTCGGGCGCCCGGTGGGTCGAAGAGCGGCTGGCCATCCGGCCCATCTTCTGGATCGGCGCGGGCCTGGTGATCGCCGCCCTCAGCGGGATCGGATCGTGGCTGTTCGGCTATCCTTTCCTGACCTCCTGGTTCCAGTATGCCAACCTGCCGATCCTAGGCCGCGTGCCGCTGGCCAGCGCCGTGCTGTTCGACTTGGGCGTGGTTGTTCTGGTGGTCGGCGCCACCGTCCTGACCCTGGTCGCCCTGGCGCACCAGTCGCTGCGCAAACCCAAACAGAGAGACAACGAGGAGGGAGAGCTGTCATGATGGAGCTGGTTCTCGCCCTCGCCATCGGCGTGCTGTCGGCCTCGGGTGTCTGGCTGCTGCTGCGCCCGCGCACCTTCCAGGTGATCATGGGGCTGTCGCTGCTGTCCTATGCGGTAAATATCTTCATCTTCGCCATGGGGCGGCTGAGGTCGGGCGCGCCGCCCGTGCTGGCGGGCGACGTCTCCGACCCCGCGCGCTACACCGACCCGACGCCGCAGGCGCTGGTCCTGACCGCGATCGTCATCAGCTTCGCCCTGACGGCGCTGTTCCTGGTCGTCATTCTGGCCGCGCGCGGCATCACCGGCAACGACCATGTCGATGGCAAGGAGCCGGACGCATGATCGACTGGAACGCCCATCTGATCATCGGCCCCATCGTCCTGCCGATGATCATCGCCTCAGCCATGCTGCTGCTGGACGAACGTCGCCGAACGCTGAAGGCGGCGCTTAGCTTGAGCGCTATGGCCGCCATTCTGGTCATGGCTTTGGTTCTGCTGCACGAGAGCGCAAACGGCGCGGTGGGCGGCGGGGATACTGCCCGCGTCTATCGCCTCGGATCGTGGGCTGCGCCCTACGGCATTGTCCTGGTGGCCGACCGGCTGTCGACGATGATGGTCGCGCTGACCAGTGTTCTTGGCGGATGCGCGCTGATCTTCGCCCTGGCGCGATGGGACCGGGCGGGACCGCGCTTCCACGCCCTGTTCCTGCTTCTGATCATGGGCGTGAACGGCGCCCTGCTGACCGGCGACCTGTTCAACCTGTTCGTCTTTTTCGAAATCATGCTGGCCGCCTCATACGGACTGGCCCTGCATGGGTCGGGCGAGGCGCGGGTGCGGGCGGGCGTGATCTATATCGCCGTCAATCTGACGGCGTCCTTGCTGTTCCTGATCGGCGTCAGCCTGATCTACGGGGTGACCGGCACGCTGAACATGGCGGATGTTGCGACGCGGGTTGCGACCATCTCAGCGGATGACATGGGGCTGTTCCATATCGGAGCGGCGGTGCTGGGCACGGCCTTCCTGATCAAGTGCGCCATGTGGCCCTTGGGCTTCTGGCTGACCCCCACCTATTCGGCAGCCAGCGCGCCGGCGGCGGCGGTCTTCGCCATCCTCTCCAAGGTCGGGGTCTATGTGGTCATCCGCCTCAGTCTGCTGCTGTTCGGCGCCGACGCGGGCGCCTCGGCCGGATTTGGCCTGACTTGGCTGTTCGTCGGCGGACTGGCGACCATAGCGTTCGGCACGTTCGGCCTGATCGCCTCTCGCGATCTGTCGCGCGCCGCCGGGTTCGGCGTGATGATTTCCTCCGGCACCGTTCTAGCCAGCCTGGGCGTCGGCGATGCGGCGACCCTCAGCGGCGCGCTCTTTTACCTGATCGGCTCAACTCTGGCCTGCGCAGCCCTGTTTCTGCTGGCCGAGATTCTCCAGCGAGGGCGAGAATCTGATGTCGGAGAGGCGCGCGCTGTTTTCGATGACGAATATCGTGATCCGTTCGACGACGAAGAGCGCAACGAGCCGGGCCTGGTCATTCCGGCGGCCGTCGCGGCCTTGGGCGGGGCCTTTCTGATCTGCACCCTGATGGTCGCCGGCCTGCCGCCTTTGGCGGGCTTTGTCGGAAAACTGTCGATGATCAGCGCCCTGGTCGGCGTTGGCGATGCGGCGGCCTGGACGCTGGCAGCCGTGCTTTCCGTGTCCAGCCTCGGCGCCTTGATCGGCCTGACGCGCCTGGGCGTCGGCGCGATCTGGACGCGCGACGAGGATGCGCCGGCTTTCGTGGTGGGTGCGGCCGAGCTGACGGCGGTCGCTGCCCTGCTTGGCGCGTGCGTGTTCCTGGCCATCTTCGCTGGCTCCGCCCTGATCTACACCGACCACACGGCGGCCTGGCTGGCTGACCCGCAAGGGTATATTCACGCGGTGCTGGGCGGGGGCGGTCGATGAGACGCGTCTTGCCCTACCCCATCCTTTCACTAGGCCTGTTCGTCGCCTCAATCCTGCTCAGCGCCTCGGTCGCGCCGCCGTCCCTGGCGCTCGCGGTGCTGCTGGCCCTGCTGGCGCCGATCATCATGCTGGCGCTGGGCGTTGATCGCGTGCGGGTGAAGTCGCCGATGGCCATAGTGCGCCTCGCCATCGACGTCGTCGGCGACATCGTGCGCTCCAACTGGGCGGTGTCGCACATCATTCTGGGGCGGCGACGGCATGAGCGCACATCCGGCTTCATCCACATCCCGTTGGACCTGCGCGACCGATATGGCCTGGCGGTCCTGGCCATCATCATCACCTCGACGCCTGGCACTTTGTGGGTCGAGTATGAGTCCGCCACCGGCCGTCTGCTGCTGCACGTGCTGGATCTCGTGGATGAAGAGACCTGGGTGCGGCTGATCAAGGATCGCTACGAGCGCCGGCTGATGGAGATTTTCGAATGACGGCGGCGGTGCTGACCTGGGGCCTGGGTCTGGCCCAGCTGATGCTGATCTGCGCCATGGGCCTGGCGGCATGGCGGATCATTCACGGTCCGCGCGCCCAGGATCGCGTCCTGGGCATGGACACCCTTTATCTCAACGGCATGCTGCTGGTGGTGGTATTCGGCATCCGCACCAACAGCCAGCTTTATTTCGAGGCCGCCCTGGTGATCGGCATGTTGGGCTTCGCCGCCACCGTGGCCCTGGCCAAGTTCCTGATGCGCGGCGAGGTGATTGAATGACCCAAGCTGACGTTCCCGCATGGGCCGCCATCATAGTCGTCGCCCTGGCCGTCATTGGCTCGGCCCTCTCGCTACTGGGCGCCGTTGGGCTGGTTCGGCTGAAGACCTTCTATGAGCGCGTCCATGCCCCGACGCTTGGCGCCACGCTGGGCATGGCGCTGGTCCTGCTGGCGTCGATCGTCTGGTTCACGACCGTCGAGCGGCGTTTCATGCCGCGCGAAATCCTGATCGGCCTGTTCCTGACGGTCACGACGCCGGTCACCCTGATCCTGCTTGCCCGCGCCGCCCTGTTCCGCGATCGCACCGACAGGGTCAAAGACACGCCGAGGAAGGGCTGATCGACCGGCAAAAAAGAAGCCCGGCGGGGGCGCCGGGCTGCAAGCAGGTTCGGTGATGGTGTCCCTGAGGACGGCCCATTCCTTAACCGAAATGGTTTCCAGATCGTTAAGCGCCTTCAGTTCGGCAGCCAGGTCGTCTGACGCCCTGCTGGATCGACAGGCCAAGTGATCCGCCAGCCCGCCCCCGCCCGCTCGACGACGAAGCCCGCAGCCGCGCCCGCGCCCGGATAGTCGAAGCGCTTTCCATTCACCGTGATCGTCGCCGCACCCGACTGTCCGATGACGGCCCGCCAGCGGCCGCGTCCGATCGCCGTCGGCGCCATATCTGCGCCGTTGATATTGACCGAGGGAGCCGCCCCATTCGTCCGGCCTGACACCATCAGAGTCGCACCGTCCGAATCCACCGCATCCAGCCCCTCGCTGCCATCGAGCCGGACAGTCGGCTGGCCTGCTGCAATCAGGGCGACGGGACCGGCCCCGCCCTGGATCACCACCAGCGTCTCAGGCGAGACGGCGGCGTCCTCGCCCACCTGCACCTCAGGCGTGAAGCGTACATCGCCGCTCAAAGGCGGCAGTCGCAGTTCGAACCGCCCCGCGCCGTCCGCCGTCGTCGCCACGGCCGCAGTATCCGGCGCACGCAGTACGACGCGCGCATTGGGCCCCGCCCCGCCGCGCAGCACCAGAACGCCGCCGTCGCGCATCACGCCATCAATCTGGGGCGGGCGAACCCAGGGCGAGGCCTCGTCGGCCCCCGTCGGCCCCGCCACGCCGCCCTGCTGATCGGAACAGGCTGCGGCAGCCAGGACCGCGACACACGCGACCATCATCTGACGTTTCATCCTGCGCCTCTACGATATAGGACTGGCGACCCAGCGGCTCGAGCCTGTGTTAGCTTGAGCGCCGTCGGTTTGGCCATGGCCAGGCCGCCTATTCGTTTTCTTCGAGGCTCCATGTCCCTGCCCCCCGTTTCGTTCCTGCCGTTCGACGGCTCTTCCGTCTGCCTGTTCTGCGGCGCCTCCGAGACCGCCGATCCTACCTATACCGAGGCGGCCTATGCGTTCGGCAAGGTGACGGCCGAGGCCGGCTGGCGGCTGGTCTATGGTGGCGGCGGCGTGGGCCTGATGGGGGCCTCGGCGCGCGGCGCGCATGAGGCGGGCGGCCGGGTCGTCGGCATCATGCCGGCTTTCCTGCGCAGCCGCGAACGCTTGTTCGACGAGGTCGAGACCGTCGTCGTCACTTCGATGCACGAACGCAAACAGCTGATGTACGATCAGTCGGACGCCTTCGTGGTGGCGCCCGGCGGCATCGGCACCCTGGAAGAGGTTGTGGAGCTGCTGTCCTGGAAGCGGCTGGACCTGCACCACAAGCCGGTCGTCTTCCTTAACCTGAACGGCTTCTGGAACGGCTTCTTCGAGCTGATGAAGCACAGCGTCGCAGAAGGAATGACGCCGCAGTCATTCCTGGACGCCTGGACCGTCGCCGAAACCGTCGAAGAGGCGATGGCGCAGGTTCAGGCCGGCGGCGATGCGCCGCAATTGAAACATGATCATCGATAAGTGATCATCGCTCATAATCCGCTACGCGCACCTTGACAGTTTTTATCGAAAACTGACATGGGAGCGCAGCGGCATGACGCCGTTCTTCATTTCGGAGAGTTTTCAATGCGCGCTCTGCTGATCGCCGCCGCCCTGTTCGCCGCCGCCCCTGCGGTCGCCCAAGCCCCCGCCGCCACCAGCCTGACGCTGGCCGACGCCGCCAAGGCGCCCGCACGCGCCACCATCATCGACGGCGCTCGTTGGTCCTGCGAAGGCGCGACCTGCACCGCTGCTGGCGGCACGGAACAGCCCGCGACGCGCGCCTGCCGTCGCGTGGTTCAGAAGTTCGGTCCCGTGACCGCCTTCTCGTACAAGGGCGTCGCCCTGAGCGCCGACGAACTGGCTGTCTGCAACGCCTAAAATGCGTGAGGCGGCTTAGGCCGCCTCACCTCTCAGACGCCGCTGGATGGTTTCGCGACCGATCAGCGGCGCCATGGCCGCCATGTCCGGCCCGTGCTGCTGCCCCGTCAGCGCCAGACGCAGCGGCATGAACAGCGCCTTGCCCTTGGCGCCCGTCTCGGCCTTGACGGCCGAGGTCCACGCCGACCACGCGTTCTCGTCGATCACTTCCGGCAGCAGACGCAGCGCCGTTTCAATGAAGGTCGCATCTTCGATCACCGGTTGGATCGGACCACGGACGATCTGCGCCATGTCCGCGACGTCGGCGAACTTTGTCAGATTGCCCCGCACCGTATTCCAGAAGGCTTCGCCGAGATCGGCGCCGAGAGCCTGAAGACGCGGCTGCGCCGTCTCATAGTCCATGACGTGCAGCGCTTGGGCGTTTAGCCGGTCCAGATCCGCCGTATCGTAACGCGCCGGCGAACGGCCCATCTTGGAGAATGCGAAGCTCTGACCCAGAGCCTCGACCGAGGCGCCGACTTCCAGCGGATCAGACGTCCCGATCCGACCGAGGTGGCTGGTGATCGCGATCGGCTCATAGCCTTGGTCGCGCATGTCGCTGATCGACAGCGATCCGAGACGCTTGGACAAGGCGGCGCCGTCGGCGCCGACCAGCAACGGCATGTGGGCGAACCCCGGAACCGTCGCGCCCAGAGCTTCGAAGATTTCGATCTGCGCGCCAGTGTTGGTGACGTGATCCTCGCCCCGGATGATGTGGGTGATGCCCATGTCGATGTCGTCGATCACCGACGGCAGGGTGTAGAGGAACAGGCCGTCCTCGCGGATCAGCACCGGGTCCGACATCGAGGCGGTGTCCACCTCCGCATGACCGCGCGCCAGGTCTTCCCAGGCGACGCGCTTGCCATCCAGCTTGAAGCGCCAATGGGGGCGACGCCCTTCGGTTTCGTAAGCGGCCTTCTGCTCTTCGGTCAGTTCCAGCGCCGCGCGGTCGTAGATCGGCGGCAGGCCGCGCGACAGTTGCACCTTGCGGCGACGGTCCAGCTCGTCGGCAGTCTCATAGGCGGGATATAGCCGCCCCGACGCCTTCAGCCTGGCGGCCGCTTCTTCGTAGCGATCGAACCGCTTGGACTGATTGTAGCGCTCGTCCCACGGCATCCCCAGCCAGGTCAGGTCGTCTTCGATCCCCTGTTCGAACTCGGGCGTGGAGCGCGCCAGGTCGGTGTCGTCGATGCGCAGAACGAACGATCCGCCCTGCCCCTTGGCGAACATCCAATTCACCAAAGCGGTACGGACATTGCCGACGTGCAGCTTACCCGTGGGCGACGGGGCGAAACGAACCTTGACGGACATGGATAGACGACCTCGAAAGCGAGGCGGCTAGGTCGCCCCGCAACCCGGCGAAGTCAAGGCGCGGAAGGCTTAAACCTCAGTCGTCGCGGTGAACGCGTTCGCGGCGTTCGTGGCGTTCCTGGGCTTCGACCGACAGGGTCGCCGTCGGACGGGCTTCCAGACGACCCAGGCTGATGGGTTCGCCCGTGTCCTCGCAGTAGCCGTAGGAGCCGTCCTCGATCCGGCGCAGCGCGTCGTCGATCTTGGAGATCAACTTGCGTTGGCGGTCGCGGGTGCGCAACTCCAGCGCGCGATCGGATTCCGAAGACGCCCGGTCCACCAGATCGGGGTGGTTTTCGGTCTCGGCCTTCAGATTGACGACCGTGCCCTTGGACTCGCGAAGGATCTCATCCTTCCAGGCCAGCAGCTTCTTCTTGAAATAGGCTTGCTGCCGTTCGTTCATGAACGGCTCGCTGTCAGACGGCCGATACGGGCCGGTTTCGTCGGACACAACGGACGCCAAGGCGCTCATCGATCTCACGCTCTCTAACACGCCCCCCTGTGGCGTAGATGGCCGTATAATCAGCCCGTCGAGTCGCGGCAACGCGGTTCTCGATTCCGTGATGAAAATAGGGCGACTAACCGCCGGACAGTGGCAAAAGTCACTCAGTGCCGAAGCTTAGCCGCCTGATGTCAGACGATTATTTCGTGTCAGGGGCGGTTGCGGCGCATTTCCGCCTTCGCCAGTTCGACTGAGGCGCGCAGGTCGATCTGATCCAGCAAGGCGCCCAGGTCCTTGTCGTCGTCGGCGGCGCGCTCCTCGCGCAGGCTCCGCGCCAGACGATCCAGAGCCCCCTCGGCGGCGTCGCCGTTCAGCAGGGCCAGCTTGATTTCGTCAAGGCGATCCAGAAGACCGCTGCCGCGCCGGATCGCGCGACGTCGCTTTTCCAGCGGCCCCTCGACCCCTTGAAGGGCCATCAAGGCCGAGACGTCAGAGACCCCGCCTGTCGCGGCGCTGGCGGTCGTCGCAGCGGGCGCGGACGCAGCCGCAGTCTGCCCCAGCGAAAAGCCGCTGGCGGATCGCGTCGGACGTGTGCTGGCAGGCGTGCTGACGCCGTTGGGGCCGACAACCTTCATGTGCAGGTGCTCCGCGTCATGAAACCATGGATGAAGGGCGGCGATGACTGTTTGGTTAACGCCCCGGCAAATCCTGCCGCTTCTTTGTCCGCCAAAGGCCGAGCAACATTGAATTTACGTCGTTAATTCTGCGGCACGATCTTCGCACAGACGGCGTCGTAACGTTGCGTGGACGCCTGACCGATGCAAAATCTGCTTGCCCGCCTGATCGCCTCCGTCGCCGCGACGCTCGTCGTCGCCGGCGGCGCGACCTCGGCGTTGGCCCAGTCGCAGTCGCGCATCAAGGACATCGCCGCCGTCGAGGGCGTGCGCGGCAACCAGTTGGTCGGTTACGGCATGGTCATGGGGCTGAACGGCACGGGCGATTCCCTACGCAACTGCCCCTTCACCCGCCAGTCGCTGGAAGGCATGACCGAGCGGCTGGGCGTCAACATTCGCGGGGCCAACGCCAACACCAAGAATATGGCCGCCGTCATGGTCACGGCCGACCTGCCGGCCTTCGCCACGCCCGGCTCGCGCATCGACGTGTCGGTGGCCTCCATGTGCGACGCCAAGAGCCTGCTGGGCGGTTCGCTTGTGGTAACCAGCCTGCAAGGCGCAGACGGTCAAGTCTATGCGGTGGCGCAAGGCTCGGTCCAGACCGGCGCCGTCTCGGCGTCGGGCGGTTCGGGGTCGTCGGTGACGCGCGGCGTGCCGACCGCGGGCCGCATCGCCTCGGGCGCCCTGGTCGAGCGCGAGACCGGCTTCCAGATGGCCAATATGAACGAGGTGCGCCTGAACCTGCGCAACCCCGACTTCACCACCGCCCAGCGCGTCGCCGCCGTCGTCAACGCCGCCTATCCAGGGTCGGCCCTGGCCGAGAACGGCACGGTCGTGTCCCTGCGCGCGCCCGGCGAACTGGGCATGGCGGGCTTTATCAGCCGGATCGAAAACCTGGCCGTCAGCGTCGATACACCCGCGAAGGTCATCATCGACGAGGTCAACGGCGTCATCGTCATGGGCGACGCCGTGCGTATCTCTCGCGTCGCCATCGCCCAGGGCAATCTGACCATTTCCGTAGACGAGCAGCCGCAGGTCAGTCAGCCGGCGCCCTTCAGCCGGGGCCAGACCGCCGTCGTCCCCTCGACCCAGGTGAACGTCGAAGAGGATCTGGGCACCCAGATGCGGCTGGTCGGCGGTGGGGCCAACCTGTCCACCCTGGTCAACGGCCTGAACGCCCTGGGCGTCAGCCCGCGCGACATGATCAGCATCCTGCAGGCCATCAAGGCCGCCGGCGCCCTGCAGGCCGACATCGAGGTGATGTGAGCATGACCGACCTGACCGTCTCCGCCGATCTGCTGCGCCCTGCGGCGGCCGCGCCCACGGCCGTGAACCGTGACAAAATCGCGGAAACCGCCAAGGCCTTCGAGGCCACCTTCATCTCGCAAATGCTGAAGCCGATGTTCGAAGGCCTGTCGACCGACGGCCTGTTCGGCGGCGGCCAGGGCGAGGCGACATGGCGCAGCTTCATGCTGGATGAAATGGCCAAGTCGACGGTGAAGGCGGGCGGCATCGGCCTGAGCAACACCGTCATGGCCGAAATGCTGAAGATGCAGGAGGGCCGGCCATGAGCGACACCGAACTGGCCCAGGCGCGGGTTCGTCAGTTGACGACCTTGACCTTGCGCCTGACCGAGCGGCTGAAGGCCGAAACAGCCGCCTTCGCCGATGGCCGTCCTCAGGATGTGGCGGCCGGTCTGTCGGAAACGCAGGAGATGGCCAATCTCTACCGGCGCGATTCCGCCCATGTGAAGGCCAATCCGGCGCTGCTGAGCGGCGCTCCGCTCGCAGATCGAAAGACCCTGATCGACGCCACGCGTGAGTTCGACGCGGCCCTGACGCGACACAGCCGCGCCGTCGACGCCGCGCGTCAGATTTCCGAGGGTCTGGTCCGCGCCATCGCAGCGGAGGTCACCGCCGCCCGCACCCCCGCCTCCGCCTATGCCGCCGACGGCCGCGCCTCGCTGGGCGACGGACGCGCTGTCGCCCTGAACCGAACGGCCTGAACGGGACACCTCTTCGCCGTTCGCCGATCACGGTTCGCGTCCTAAGGGTCATTGCCTATTTTTTAAGCGACTGTGTGCCAGCATGGCCTCATGACGCTGACCACCCGCCTCCTAGGCCTGGCCTTCGCTTCCGCCGACACCCTGGTGGAGGTGGATCCGAAAGGCGTGGTCGCCTTTGCGATCGGCGCGGGCGCCGTGGCGGGCGAAGACGCAGGCGCGACCTGGACGGGCCGTCCCCTGCTCGATCTGCTGCACGACGGCGCCTCTACCCTGACCGCCCTGCAAGGCATGAAGGCCGGCGTGCGTATTCCCGCGACGTCGATCCTTGTGGCGGCCGGTCCCGACCGTGTGCGCCGTGCCTCGTTCCGCGCCTTTGTCCTGCCGCAGATGGCGCCGGCCGTCTCCTGCGCCATATCCTACGAAGGCCCGGCATTCGCGCTGGAGGATCTGGAAACACGCCCGCTTCTGGAACCCGAGGATTTCCTGGCCGACGCCGGGCGTGTGCTGGAGTCCAATCCCGACCTGGCCCTGTCCTTCCTCGACATCACCGGGTTGGAGAACGTCACCGGCGAAGCCGCCGACCGTCTGAACCGCCGCATCGAGGCCACGCTTCAGTCCGCCGCCGTCGAGGGGTCCAGCGCGTCGCAGGTCACCGGCGTCCGCTATGCGCTTCTCCGCCCCGCCAACGACCGTCGCGACATCGCCGCCGAAATCGTGGAGGCCGGTCGGGCCGAAGGCCTGTCGCTGGGTGCGGAGGCGTTCAGCTCGCCCGTGCCGCCCGGATCGGATTCCCTGTGCGTGCTGCGCGCCATGCGGTTCGCCATCGAAGGCTGCCTGAAGGGCGACGGCCTCGCCAATCCGCAGATCGCCTTCGCAGACTCCCTGAAGCGCACCTTCCGCGACGCCGAGACCTTCCGCAGTCTGGTCAAATCACGCGAGTTCCAAGTTCACTATCAGCCCATCGTCCATCTGGATTCCCGAGCCGTCCATCACTTTGAGGCCCTGACCCGATTCAGCGGCAACAGCGGTCCCGCCGAAGCCATTCGCATGGCCGAAGAGCTGGACATGATCGAGTCATTCGATCTCGCGGTGGCGGAGAAGGTGCTGAAGCGGATGCGCCAGCCCGGCGCCGGCCTGCTGAAGATGGCGATCAATGTCTCGGGCGCCTCCTTGGGGGACGACACCTACGTCGAACAGCTGCTGCGCATGACCGCCGGCGCGCCCGAGGAACGCCGTCGCCTGATGGTCGAGGTGACCGAAACCTCCGCCGTCGCAGACATCGAAGCCGCCGACCGTCGCCTTGCCGCGCTGCGCGAAGCCGGCATCAAGGTCTGCATCGACGATTTCGGCGCTGGAGCCGCCGCCTTCGACTATCTGCGCAAACTGTCGGTGGACTCGGTCAAAATCGACGGGGCCATCGTGCGCGACATCCAGACCGACCAACGCTCCAAGGCCATGCTGCACAGCATCGTCGAAATGTGCCGTTCGATGAGGCTGGAAACCATCGCCGAGATGATCGAAACCGACGGCGTCGCCGCAGAACTCAAGGCGGCGGGCGTCGAATACGGCCAAGGCTGGCTGTTCGGCCGCGCCGAAGCCGAGCCGCGCACCCAACTGTCCAGCCCGTCGATGGTCCGTCGCAAGGGCGCCGTCGAGGCCTGGGGCTGACCGACTTCAGAGTTTGATCGTGCGCGTGATCTTCAGCGTCGCAAGGAAATCCACGTCGTGGCTCACCAAGATCAACGCGCCGTCATAGGCGTTCAGCGCCTCTTCGACCGCCGCGATGGCGTCCAGGTCGAGGTGGTTCGTCGGCTCGTCCAGAACCAGCAACTGCGGCGGCGTCGCGCCTGTCATGACGCAGGCCAGGCCCGCCCTCAGCCGCTCTCCGCCCGAAAGTTCGCCGACCCGGCGCTGCGCCGCCGTATTGCGAAACAGGAACCGCGCCAGCGCCGCCTGTGCGTCATTGACCGAGCCTTTCGGGTTCAACCGTCGCCACGCCTCCACCAGGGTCTCGTCCGGGTGCAGGATCTTGACCTCCTGGTCCAGCAGCACCGCACGCACAGGCCGATCGACGGCGCCCGTGGTCGGTGAAAGATCGCCGATGGTCAGCCGCAGCAAGGTCGTCTTGCCCGCCCCGAGGTCGCCCTCGAGCGCCAGGACCGTATCAGGGGGCAGCAGGGCCGCGAACGCCTCGGCTGCCCGCTCGGTCTCTTCGCCCGAACGGGTGACGAGTCCGGCGGTCCAAGTCGCGAGTGCGGCGGGTGAGCTCAAGCACTTCGGCGGCATCGAAGATGCGACCGAGGGGGTAAAAGGCGTCGTAGTTGCCAATTTCAACCATTGCCGCCCCGGCAGCCACAGCAGCGGCAAAAAGCTCGGGCTCAACTGCGCTCACGCAGATCGGCAAACCGCTCACTGCAGCGGCCAGCTGCACCAGCTCCGGATCGCAGGCCACATCGATCAAATCGGCCCCGCCTTGGCCTGCGGCCCGGCTGATCCGCTCCACACTGGCAGCATCAAAATTAGTAAGGCCAGCGATCACCTTGAGCAGGCGGCGATCAGCAAGCGCGGCTTGCAGGGCGGAGGGCAGCTGCTCAAGACGCGACTTCGCAACCATGGAAACGCAGGATTTGAATAGTGATTCGATTCTCCCACCCGGGCCGCGCTGGAGCCCGGATCACCTGCGGCTGCATCGCCACCTGCGGCACCATCCCGAGCTGTTGCCGGCGGGAGCGCCGCTGCTGCTGGCAATCTCGGGTGGTCAAGATTCCATGGCCCTGCTGGCCCTGCTACGCGACCTGCAGCGCCTGCACCAGTTGCAACGCCAGCTCCTGTTCAGGCACCTGCACCAGTCGCTGCTCCTACACCAGTTGCGGCACCAGCTCCTGCGCCAACACCGGCACCCGCCGCTGCACCTCGTCCAGCTTCAACTCTTGGCGATCGCGAACAAGTAATTCCGTTGTCAAAGATTCGCAGACTTACTGGCTCGCACATGGTGATGTCGCTTGAAACCAGTCCTCACTCATTCACCGTTGTTGAAGTTGACTACGCAAACGTCGACAAAACGCGCAGTTCAATAAAGGAATCGTGGAAAACGAGCGAAGGTTTCAGCCTGACGTACTTGCCGTTTATTAGTCGCGCAGTCGTCGATGCCCTTGCAGAGTTCCCACATTTGAATGCCAGCATTGAAGGCGACAATTTGATTGTGCATAGCTACGTAGACCTCGGCATTGCTGTTGACCTTGACTATGCAGGACTGTTGGTGCCGGTTGTGCGTAGCGCTGATGCGAAGCGTTTGCGCGCCATTGCTCGCGAGATTCACGATCTTGCATCGCGTGCGAGTGGTCGAAAGCTTTCGCCAGATGAAATCAATGGCGGAACATTCACTTTGTCGAACAATGG